>Ga0315275_10000229_pt1 | contig 46249 bp, 57 predicted proteins | sample YL17G03_0_MG_FD_205557 | JGI IMG/M metagenome (GOLD analysis project Ga0315275, IMG submission 205557) | Sediment microbial communities from Yellowstone Lake, YNP, Wyoming, USA - YL17G03_0 | ecosystem: Environmental > Aquatic > Freshwater > Lake > Sediment | place: USA: Wyoming | collected... | reverse complement strand
GGATACGACCACTCTTAAGGCGGATACGACCACTCTTAAGGCGGATACGACCACTCTTAAGGCGGATACGACCACTCTTAAGGCGGATACGACCACTCTTAAGGCGGATACGACCACGTTGAAATTAGAGACTGAGATTTTGGATAATCACGTTCATTCTCGAGAAAGATGGTTTGGACGGGCAAACTTTCCACACGGAAGCATACACGCAGGAGATAGAATAACCGTCACCAATAACCCTGTCAGGGCAACAAGCGGGAATAATGATTGGAGCGCATGGATATGTCTTCTTGGATCCCAGGATACTCCCCAGATCCCGGGAATGCTTTCCTTCGATGCGCATAAGTTTTCGGTTGTCACGTCCGACGCGACTGGAACATTCTTTGTCCAGGCCGTCGCAGGACCCGATCCTGCCGCGTCTTATGTTGCCGGACTATACACAGAATTCGTTCTGACCATTTCCTCTAATCTGCTGGATAAGGTCTCAGTAGACGTAAGAACAAGGAGAGTTCCGTCGGGAGTCCCTATATGGGCGAGAGTCAAGTGTCCAGGACAAAATGCAAAGTATGTAGACTTTTATTTTGGTATCCACGAATACGAGGTCGCATGAGCGAATTCTGTGTGACAAGCAAAGACATAAGAAAGTTTTTGGAAAATTATTGTAAGTTGGATCAAAAACTTTCTATGGACGTTGTTGGAAATCTTATTCAAAATAGTCCGATAGTGACCAATGTGTCTAATGTATCCGGCCTTTCTCCGTATATGGAGGTATCCGGGGATGGTGTAGACATAGACACGGTCATAGATTCTATCGATTCTCCGACGCAGATTACTTTGAGCAAGCCCGCGCTTTCTTCTGGAGAAGAAAAAGAATTGGTTATTGAGGACTACACTTTTTTATCTAACGAATGGATTGAGAAAAGATTCCATGGATTCATAGTTCCATTCGTTGAGAAAACCGTAAGGCAGAGTCTGGGTAGAGAGACCACTGCGGTAGAGTATTACGACGGGAATGGAAAGAACTATCTAATTCTAAATAGAAGGCCTCTCAAGGAATTGTTAGAGATACGATATGTACTCGGAGGAAGTAATTTCACAATATTGAATTTACAGAATATCGAGGTCATAAGATCTCAAGGAATCTTAAAAGCGAAAAGAAATTATGAAGAGGCCTACTATCTTCCTGTATTTGCGAAAGGAGATAGAAATCTAAAGATAACTTATAGTTATGGATATTTGGAGTGTCCGGAAGACATTAAAGAATGCTTGATATATTTAGCTTCGGAGCAGGCGTTAGGATTCATAGGATCGAGACAAGGTGGAGGATCCGTAAGTGTGCAGGGGTATGGTCGCAATTATGGAGCGCGCGGAATGTACCAAGACATAAGAAACGATCTTGCCCGACAAGCTCATTGGATTTTAAGATCTTACGGAACATCGGTGGTCGCCTAATATGAGCCTCGGAGCTCAATTGGAACTGGGGCAAGCGGAATGCTCTATAGAGTCTATAGCCGAAGATTGGGGAGATTCCTTCGATCTATATCTTGAGGGAGAAGATACGATTATAAGAGATAAGTATAATGGCATTAAATCTAAATCTTTCTCGGATAAGATTACATTGATCAGTTTTACGACTATAAATAGCCCTTCCCAGGATCAGATGAACAAGGCCGGAATATTTCAGCGAGTGGATCTTCTTCTTACCGTGTCTACTAATAGTCTTAAGGAGAAAGAAATAAGTCTCTCGGACATAGACACACTTAGAGCGACGATCGTGTGGGATAATCAAACGTGGATCATAAAGGAGAAAGGGACATCTTCCAATTTCGCGGGCATATCCCTATATACAACTCTCGGTCTGGTAAAGAAATGAAATTCTCATTGAGCTACGAAGCAAGAAAGAAAAGAATAAAGAATCTTCCAGAATTAGTCAATGATATGATGCAAGCTAAACTTAAGAAAGATGTCAAAGGATTGATAAACGAATTTAAAAACGGTCTGAGAAAAAATAGTCTCGGATTAGAAAAGTTAGCTTCTTTAACCATAGAAGGAAAAAGAAACAAAGGGTATTCCAAGCCTGAGAACCCACTATACGGGAAAGGAGACGACAGAAAAAACGACTCCTATATAAATTTGTTTAAGATCCAAAAAGTAAAGGGCGGATACAAAGTGACACCGAGTAAGCGAATGCACTGGTCTAAAAAGATATCTCTGAAGGATCTTTTTACGATCCACGAATACGGAACGAAGATTGTAAAGAAAGATGGAACAATAGTGATCATTCCTCCTCGTCCGGCTCTTCTGTATGCCTACAGAAAATGGATGTCAAAAAGGAAAGCGGATAAAAGAGAAACATCCCGGCAAGTTAAGTCCGCAATCAACGGATATATTTCAAACGCGGATTACGGAAGATATAGAACGTTCATAGGTAAGAACAAGGTTACGGAGAAGGGTCTATCCGAGGAGTGATATGAATTCTGTGTTCGATAACTTTGACGATCTGTCAGGATGGGATATTTCCGAAGGATCTACAATAAGCCTGAATTCTATAAAGGAATTTGTTGCGGGAGATTTAGAAAATTCCGTTTTGCTTAGATTTTCTGGAAAGGATTCTTACGCAGAAAAGACTTACGATTCTGCGATAGATCTTACTGGCTATACCGAGATACTGATCTGGGTTTGGAGCAGGAATAAGCGGCGCAATGGATATAGGAATCCGAAAAGTGATTTCTCATATTCAATTTCATTCAACGACACAGAAGAATTCTATCTGCCTATCCGAGAATCCTTCTTTTACGCTGTGTTCGACTGCTCTCAAATTTCGTCACTGGAGAAGATAAAGATCAAGGCGTTGACGGATAACGAGGATCACATTATAATCAGCTACGGTGTGCTATCGAAAGACGAGTTTCCGATTGACGTATTTACGGGAATAAAGGAAAAAATTGAAATTGAAATTTCAAAGACAATTCAAGAAAAATATTTGATAGGAGAATTTACGGCGGAGAGCGATTCCGATAGAATACGGATAGCTAAAGATTCTCCTTGGATAGATCGTCATAGTACCATTTTGTTGAAAGACGAGACAAATTCCGAAATACACAGCGTATCCGAAAGAAAAGAAGGGGAATTCTTTTTTGCTAAAACTTACGACGGAAAATTCCTGAAGAATGATTATGAAGAAGGTTTGGTTTATCTTCATTTTCCGGTCGTATTCGGAAGGCGGCAAACGGAGATAGAACTCCCTTCCATCACACTTTGGGGATTGGAACCTGAACTTGTTCCTCTTGCGAATCAAATGGATGCGATAAACGATTCTCACCGTGTATCCGATGAGACTGTTATGGAAAGAAGGGAAGGCCACTTTATAAAGCACACAATCTTGATTGATTGCGAGGCGCGTCAAGATGAACTCCTTGCGGAATTGACGACCGTAATCCGCAGAGTGATCGGATCCACATATTTTTACTGCAATGGTAAGAAATTAGCTTTGTCTTTCTTCGGAGGAGCAAAAGAAATAGATTCCACGGAATCTTTTCAGATAATTCCGAAAGTGCAATATACCGTAGACGTCATAATCCAAGAGGAGGTCTACGAGAAAGAAAAATTAAACTCTACGAAGGCTATTCAGGCTTCGGTTGAGATAGGAGGTTAAATGGAAAGGAGCTTTACCGTAACATTTAAAGAGAACAGGACTTTTGAACTTTACATTGGCAGAAAGCCGTATAGAATCTCTCCGAAAGGATCCATCACCCTGACCGGGAAAGAGATTAACCATTCTGATTTTAAACGTCAATCTGACTACTTTGTCGTGAAGGAGGACTAACCGTGGGGCGAAGAAGACTCGGAGTTTATGGAGAAAGCCTTCCGACTAAGAAAACTAAAGTTGTGAAGGCGTCAGATTTTCTCATTGGGGGGATAGTGGGTCTGTTCCCACGAAAGTACTTGACGGCCTTTGAAACGTTCAATACGGAAGAGGCGAGGGAGATATTCGGAGAACACTCTATCCCTTCTTATTACGGATGGGACGCCGTCAATTCTTTTTGGGATAACGTAAAGGGTGTAGAGGCAAAGCTATGGATCAAGTCTCACGTCGGTTACGATGGAACGGATTTCGATGGAGTGTCGGCTTCTTCACAAGCCCTTAATGGAGCAGGCACCTTCGTCATAAAGGTGGAATCCGCGTATAAAGATAGCGTAGACTTTTCTGTGGATGGAAATAAGACAGCGTATACCATAGAGAACGGAGCAAGATTCTCGACGGTTTGCGCGGGTGCTCCTCTCACTGGAGATCTGTTCTTACAGTTAGACAGTGTCGCAGGAATAAGGAAAGGGGACTGGATTAAATGTAAATCTTCACTGGATACCTATGTATTTAAGCAAGTGTCCGAGATTGAAGAATCTCTTGGGAGAATTGCTTTCTCTACGGAATTCGGAAGCGCAGATTTCTTGGATGGGGATAGCGTCGAGGTTATGGGCTTCCGATTAAGAATCTGGAGAAAGTCAAAGCAAGGTCTTCTTAGAGAGGTGGATTCCGAACTGGGAAAAATACTTTGCTCCATGTCTTCGGAAGTCTCGGACTACTACGTTTCCAACGTGTTTCGTGAATCTAAGTGGGTCAAAGTCACGGATCTTTTAGAAGTACCGAGCGCGTATCCTATAAACGTGTCCGAAGAAACTTTTCTTTCGGGCGGAGCTGATGGCACATCTCCATCTACCTCAATCCACTGGAGTCCAAATCTTACGGCGTTAGATAATAAGCCGATAAGGATGCTGTGCAATCCTGAGACTTCGGATATGTCTGTACAAAAAGCGATGGAGACCTATTGTCGAGGAAGATGGGATCTTCCTAAAGTTATATTCAATGTTCCAGAGAATCTATCCGTGTCTCAACTGATTACTCTTGGCAACAAGTATCAAAGATCTGATGACGTTCTGGGGGTCATAGTAGGTAATTGGATCAAGATAACTGACCCGTTTTCTACGTCTTCTTTCTCATTAGATAGACGTATCCCATCGGTTGGAGCGGTTATGGGATTGTGGATAAGGACAGTGGGAACTAAAGGAATCCACTACATACCTTGTCAATCGGATTCTCCACTATTCAATGTCAACGGAGTCGTTGGAGATCAGGCGTTGGACGATCAAGAAAGGACAAGGTTGTCGGACGCGGGAGTAAATGTCATCCAAGAGAAAGCAGGGTTTGGAACTGTAGTGAAGAATTTCTTTACCCCCTCCACAACGGAGGAATTCTCTTTCGCGAACGGTATCTTAATGCGGGAATATTTCAAAGTTTCTTTCGTTGAGTCTCTCGCGGACACGGAAAATGAGCCTAACAATTTTGCAAGAATAAAGGAGAGTAAGATGGCTATCCTCCAATTTTTCTACAAGAATTGGAAAACTGGATCCACGGGCAATGTTCCGGAAGGAGAGACCTTCGGGCAGTCTATCAAAGACGACGGATCATCTACAGCTCCGGAAGATCACTTTCAAGTTCAGGCCGACCTTGTGAACAATCCACAGAGCTCTATCAACGCAGGTAATCGCAATTTAGACTCCTGGTTTACATTCGCGACTCCGGCAGGATCGATTAAAATCGGTGTCGGCCTAATGCAGCTATAATCAGGGGGAATGAAATGCAGAAACAAGAAATGGCGGAAAAGAAAAGAGCTATGTGGGATGGCGAAGAGATCCCAGGGCTCGTATCTGTAGAGGAGATAACACTGACAAAGAATACAGTGGAAGTCCCCTCGTTCAAGCGCATAAGACCAATATCAGCAGGAATCAAGAAGATTCCTGCGATCAAACTAAAATATCGGGTGGATAGACCGACGAAGACTCAAAAATTTTTGGAAGAATTTTTTGAAAAAGAACAGGTCAAGGATCTAACAATAATAAAGACTGACGCTCACGGTGTGGAGTACTCCAGGAGACTCTGTCCTCTTTGTGAGTGTGTTGAGATTACTGATCCGGCGTATAGTGCGGAGAGTCCACAGTACGCGAGTATGACGATTACAGTTTATCCGGACGACATAATACCGCTGGGGGCAGCCTAATATGAGATTATCGATCCCCATATTTCACAGCGGAAAAGTTTATACGGATGTTGAGATTGGAAAACCTACGGGCAAGATTTTAGCAGATACGCGATCGGCACTTGACGATAGTCAGGGAAATTTCTTTCTCGCCTCTAAAGTATTCGTCGGAGGGTGTATTCAGAGCGTCACAGAGCAAGACGAACAAGTGATCACAGATCCGGTGTCTTTAAAGTCTTTAATCTCTAAGATGCCTCACAAGACCGCGGAACAAGTCTCCAGAGAGATCATTCTTAAATATTACAATGAAGACGATGGAGTAGAGGGCGCGTATCTTTGTCCTCGTTGCGGACATCAGCTGATCTGTGAGTTAAAAGAGACAGAAGATCTGACTCTCGACAATCGGGATTTCATATCCAATCTTAAAGTTAATTTTTTTGAAGAAAAAGAAAATATCCTTTCAGTACAAATGGAAGATCCGTTTGTACTGAAAGACAGATCGGAGCAGCGTATCGTCATGGAGATATCCTCGTACTCTGTGGAATTTCCGACATTGGAGCACGGTATCAACGCGTTCCAGACTTACGGATCACGTAATCCAGTTAAGTTGCAATTCGCTCTATATGCTAACGCTCTCACTAAGATCAATAATGAGAAAATAGAAAACCGCTGGAGAAATAACTACGGATACTATTTTCTCGAGAATATGCCGAATATGAAAAAAGACTTCGGGTCTCTGATGGATAGAATTAACCAATATGGCGTTATTCCATTCGTTGAGAAAACTTGTCTCGACTGCGGAAAAGTTTGGAAACAAAGAGTTAATACGTCCAATTTTTTCGATTCCGCTCTCCGTGTATAGTTAGCGGGGAGCAAGACGAAATTGGATGGATGCTGAATTCGATGAATTATCTGGACTTCAGCAAAGAAGCTCTACTGATAGAGTCGTTTATGATAGGGCATTACAGTAAGGGAGGATTCTCTTACGATGTTCTTAAGGATCTTCCCTTCAATGAGTATGAGATCCTCGTGAAGGAAGCGATTAGAGTTAGTAAACTTAACGATAAGAAAGAAGAATCTGCGGAAGACGAATAATTAGTACACGTAAGCGGAGGAAAAAGTGGAGCCTGACATAGCGTTGACCTTTGATCCTGATTCATTCAAGACAGGAATAAAGAGTATGATGGATTCTTTAGCTATCTTCGAGAAGGCGTTTGAGAAGACAGAGAATTCTGTGCAAGAGTCTTCTAACAAGTCCGGAAAAAAGATGACAGATAGTCAAAAATCTTCCCAGACTAAAGCTAACGAATCGGCAAAGAATGAAACGAATGGATTCGGGGCTTGGGCGATGGCGAAAGGAACTTTAATCGCTGGAGCAATCACGTCAGCTATGAGTAAGATCAGTTCCAATATCCCGGAAATAGCAAACACGGCGAGCATAGCTTCTGATATATTTTTAAGAAACTTTCTATGGCCTCTACGAAAAGAAATGATCCCTATGTTGCAATCTTTCTTAAATTGGACAAGGGATCACAGGGCGATGTTCGTCCAATGGGGGACTTACCTTGCTAACGTGTTCCGCGCTGTCGTGTCCGTCTTTCGTGGTATGTCCGAGACAATACAAAATCTATGGAACTACTTGATTGGTGGGATAGAAAAAAGATTCGGAAAGATGACTAAAACAACATCAGAAGTATTCAACCTGATTCTGTTTAAGATCACGGCGATATTTTTATTCGCGCAAATGTTGTTGGAGCCGATTGTAGAATTCATTATAGATTCCGTAATCAATATAGTCTACTGGGTGAATCAATTTTACGAGGGTTTTGCAGAGGCCTTTGGAGGAGCGATGCCGTTCATAAGCGATATTGGTGATTCGTTAAGTAGACTTTTCGACGTATTCAATTTTGGATCGGTAGATGTGGAATACATAGGTCAACTCTTTCGTGTACTGGGCTCCATCGCGGGTACAGAGCTAATTCCGGTATTCGCTGCGCTCGCACAAATCATAGACACGATCGTTTCTGCTCTCAGAGATGTCGTTTTCGTCGGTCGCATCGCAGCCGCGACTCTTTCCGGCGACTTTGAAAAGGCCGGACAGCTTATGGATGAGAGAAGGAAATCTAGCGAGGAATACAAAGAAAGGACATCGGAAAGATGGAATAAGACTAAAGAAGGTGTCGTGGCGGGAGTTTCTTCCGTGGAGAAGAATTGGAACGCTGTCGGCAGTCCGAAAGGACAAGTGATCGCAGGATCTCAAACAGTAAACAACTCCCAGACGAATCATTCTAATATCGTACTGAATGTTGAGCTTCCGAAGGATCAGCCGTTAGATCCGCAGAATTATGCTAACATAATCTCAAAGGGCGTTAACGACGCCTTGAGAGAGGAAGAAAGAAGAAGAGGTCAAAGATAATGGCGAAATTGAATCTGCCGAAAACCTCTTTCCACTTACCTTTCTTTATGTTTGACATCGACAATAAGCAGTTGATAACGACCCCACTTATTCCTGGAGATATAAAGGACAGTAAGGGAATTGTCTATTCTGAGACTCCGATTCCTGGACTCAATTATCAACCAGTCATATATGGAGGAGGCGGAAACAGGAAGGTGTCTTTCACTCTTCCCCTGATCAAAAGGAACAATTCTGTGGGAAACGTTCTCTTACTTAAACAATTTGATAACCTCCGAAATCAGGCGACGGGACTACTGGGGGTCTTTGGTGGACAATTCAAACCGAATCCTCAAGTGCTGTACAATTATGGAGTAGGGTCTACTCCTCTTGTCTACTACGTCGCAAAATGCGATGCGACACACAAAGCAGGATGGGTGAACGAGTTGGGAATGCCCCAGTATTCCGAGCTGGAGATAGAACTTTGGTTAGACGAGCAGAATCCTCTGTACCTTGCTGAAGAGGTCTTCAGAAAAGTTTCTTCTTTTGCTGGAATGATAGAGAGCAGTTATTCTATGCTCACAGGACAAGAATCTAAGAGGAACTTTTGACGTGCGTTATATAAATCAGAATACTGTCTCTTTCATAACTTTTGACGGAAGAAAGATTCCGGTCCGTGAGCTTCGAGAGATACCTACATATCCAAAACTGAAGACTATCCCAGTATATTCGGGAAGCTTCGTCGACGAGATAGCTTCTCGAAGGGACATATATGGCGCAGACGCGGAAGGTGAATCTTATAAGATCATTGAGCACAACAAGATTAAATTTGTGGAGTCTAACTTTAACTTGTACCGATTTAAAATTTTGGAAATTCCGAGCTTACTATGATAGGATTGATCAATCGAGACAGCAGTTATTTCAAGTTGTCCGCGGACAGTATTAAACAATCTATGTCCATAATGACCCAGCAGGTCATTCGATTCTCTCTCACCGAAGAGACCGGTAAACTATTGTCTGGATCTCTCTCAATTTACGATCCGACGGACTACTATGGGAATATCTTGCGAATGGGAAAGCCGATAAACATAGAATTCGGGTACAAGAAGAATCCCGTGTTCTTCTCTACATTCAAGGAAGATAAAGATCAGACGACGGGTGCGTTTAATCGAACAGGAATACGGGCTATAATACAATCGCCGTCAGGGAGTGCGAGCGACAAGGGCGTAAAGGTGTACAACTGCAATTTTATCGGCAGGGAGTATTCTGCAGGGATCTACAATAAGGTGTTCCGGACGGGAACTAAAGCGACAGTAATCTCTGAAGTCATGAGTCTATTAGTTATCTCAAAAAAGAATCAGTATATATCTTTTCCGAGAGGAAAGGAGAGAATAACGGAAGACACATACGTTATGCAGTATGAGAGTCACGTCAATTTCTTAAGGAGATTGAGCTTCGAGTGGGGCGCACTGTTTGAATTGGCGACGACCCCATCAGGAGAGCGAGTGGGTCTGTTCGCGACAATGGATTCTCTGTCGCAAAAAAATTATGCAAAGCTAAAGAGTCAGGCGGAAAGAGGGAGCTTTATGACTTTCAATTATATGTATAAGAAAGGGGAGAACGCTTGCCTTGTTAAGAGCTATGATTGGTCTCAATCTGGTGGAGGCGCGGGTGACAATGTCCAGATAGTCATGGTCGCAGGTCAACCTCAATTTATACGATATAACGCTGCGACGGAGTCTACGATAGTCTACAAATTCAAACCTGAAAAAGTGCGGGCGATGCTCAAGACTCAACCAAACCTTGCCGCGAGATCTGATCTATTGAAAGATTGGTTAGCGATCAACGAGTTTGAGACCCTCGTTAAGAAAGGATTCTTTGTTGCAAGCACGGAAACAACCGCGCCTCAAGGACTTGGATTTAAGATAACTTGTAAGATTCTTGGAAACACTATGGCGACATCTTCTATGAGAGCGATTTTTGAGGATCAATCTGAGAAGAAGAATAGTTTGGGCGGTCTGGATAAAATCTTTACAAATGAAACAGCCGAAGGTTTTCCCGATGTTTTCAAAAACAAGAATTACAAATTTTGGATCAGAAAAGTGACTCACGAGATAACTCAACAAGGCTATCAAGGGGATGTGGAGATCGTGGATATGTTCACGGCGTCTGGAGGATCTTACGTCGCATGAACGATGACATCCACGACATAACCGGTCTATTGGAGAGGATAGTGAGAAGGGAGACCACGTTTCTTCGACACTATATTGCTCAAATTGTACAGAATGAAGATCCTCTAAAGAAAGGTCGGGTGTTAGTCGTCATTCCAGAATTGAATATTTTGAGAGAATCGGAAGGGATCTGGGCTTATCCGAGGGACAAACATTCTATGAGTGTTCCGACCATAGATTCCTATGTAGAGGTTTATTTTATATCAGGAAATCGTAATAGGGCAGTGTATTTGGGATCGGCTTCGGAGAGCTTTGAATCTTGTAAGAATTATGACGGAGACGCGGAGAATCATATTTTGTTTGAGGATCCAAAGAGATCACAGCAGAAAATCAAATATAAGAATAAGAGCTTGGACATAGGCGTTGATAATATTAAGTTATCCGGAGATCAGTTAGAGATTTTGAGCAAACAAATAAAGATGTTAGCGGGAACGGAAGCGTTCGTCTTAGGGACGGCCTTGGACTCTTTCTTGGGATCATTGATGACTTGGCTATCTGCGCATACTCATAATGCAATTTCTCTTGGCAGCCCGACGTCTCCTCCCCTCGCTCTGGCTCCGATTAAACCTAATATAGTCTCGTCTAAAATAAAGGGAGAATGATGCAAGACAATACTCAATTCAGTTCGGATTATTTTTTCTATCACGGAAAAAATTCTCTTCAAGAAGAATGTAGATTCGACCTCGTTTCTGAATTACTGCAATCGAAGAGGTCTATGTTTTACGCGCGATCTTTTGGAGCCGGTGTGACGGAATACGAAAACTACCCTAACGGACTAACTTTGCAGATCGGGCTGAGATACGATATCGCTCAAGCTATTGCTTTGCGTAATCAACGAGTAACAAGTGGAGAAGACAACTATCCCGATAGGAGAATCGCTTTAAGTCAATTTTCTATCGAATTCATTCGAGAAGGTGGAGATAATCTATCCTTGACCGTGATCTACTTTCTGTATGCAGATTATAGCGATAGCAGATCCATATCCTTACCCGTAGGGAGGAGTTCCTAATGTCCACAAATCCGATTAAAACTACGAGTAGGTCTTTTCTTGAGATTATGAACGACATAAACTCCGATCCAGACCTGATAGATAAACCGGAATTCTTTAAGAGAATGGTATCTGGAGTAGGGGACGTTATCGCTACTATACAAGATCTAAACGCGAATCAATCTTACATAAGGACAGCGTTTACATTTCAATCCGTTAAGGATCTTTTGAAACTCATAGATTATGAGATCAGACCAAGAAGAACCTCGCAAGGTACTCTGACTTTTTATCTTTCGCCTGAAACGGTTTTTCCGATAACTGTAGAAAAGAAAGATTTAATCGGAGTTAGTCCAGGGGGGGTGAACTTTTCTTCATTAAGATTCGAGGCTCGTGAAGACGTGGTCGTCGAAGAAAGTGTAGAATCTTTCATGGCGGACGTTTCTACGAATTCTTTAACAGTCGGAGAAGACTATGTTACGGGTGGTCTCGTTAGAGTATCGACGACTAACCTTCTCCCTACTCCACTGGAGACAGGCACAGACTACTATGCCATAAAGGTCTCCGAGACAGAAATCAAATTAGCCTCGAATAAGAAGAATGCTTTCTTAGGTTTGCCTATCGCCATAGAAGACGAGGGATCAGGAACTCATTACATTAAGAAACTCTACTTTTCTACGACCGCGTACCAACAAACTGCCCCGGATTCTTTCTCAAGTTTGGGTCAATCCGACGGAATATCTAAATGGCAAACGTTCAATATCTCGGAGATAGGGCTGTTAGAAGAAAGCGTTTCGATAGTTATAAACGACGAACTATGGGTGAGGGTGGATACTCTACTGAATTCCGCGTCCACGGACAAACATTATAGGTTGTTATACAACTCAGACGAGTCGGGATATATCTTGTTTGGCGATGGAAACTACGGTAAGATCCCAGAAGCATTCGACATTATTCCGGAATACGCTTCCGGTGGGGGTCTTCTTTCTAATGTCAACGCTCTGGACAAGATAAATTCTTACGGTGGAGGAAATGAATACGTTAAGGGTGTGACTAATACGGATTACTTTTCTGGAGGAGACGATAGAGAGAGTATAGATTCCGCGAAGATTATTGGTCCTATGTTGACCAAGAAGCAAGAACGATTCGTCACAAAGGACGATGGTCTTGTACTTATTCAGGCCTTTGGCGGAATATCCACGTCAAGAATCGACGAGAATTACTACGGGCTACTGTCTTGCAGAGTGACCTGTGTCCCTAACGGAGGAGGAGCATTAAGTTCCGCGTTAAAGACAGAACTTAAGAATTATCTTACTGACAAGACAATTCTATCTTCCGTCGATGTACGCGTAACAGACGCGAATTATGCACCCGTAGATTTTACGAGCAGCTATAAAGTCGAGTCGGGATATACCTTCTCTGATCTAAATCCGATGTATGAATTGGGTGTAAGACTGATCTTATCAGAAAGAACGGCGGAAATTAAATCGTACTACTCTCAAAATGGAATAGAAGACACAGTCTCACTACTTAATTCCATCTGGGAAACGACATTCGGAAAATCCAACTATTCGCAGATAGCTTCGTTGATAGCGTACGTAGAAGCTCCTTCGTTAGGCGTAAGTCTCCAAGAGTCTAAGGTCATATCCACGCTTGCGATCATAAAGGGTATAGATCATATTAACGTGTCTGTGCCCTGGATCTTTCCCGTTAATTTTAGTTCAAACAGTATCTCGACGATAGGAACGATTGTGACGACGGAGATCTTATAATGATCCCAGTACCTTCAATAAATTTTTTTCCGAAAGTCTTTCGAGATTATCCGGATGAAGCTCTAATTGCTTTAACGAATAAGTTGGACGATCTGTTCATAGAGTGGTTTGAGAACGCAAAATCCATCTCAAACTTTTCAAGAGTGGAGAGATGTCCTTCGGAATTTTTGAAAGAATTGGGGTATCTATTCGGAGCCGACATAAGCACTTATGACGACGATAGAGAGATAAGGCTCAAAATCTATAATGCGATTAGGATAAATAAGAAGAGAGGAACGTGGGTAAGTCACGTTAAGTTAATTGTAGACTCTATCGCAGGATACGACTCCAGGTTATATTCTCTCGGAGAAGGCTCTGATCCTGATGATTGGATATTGACCGGCAACGGAGAATTAGAACAAAGCTCCAACTGGGCGATACTCGGAGGAGACGGAGAACATCCTTACGGAATGTATCTTATAGGTGAGGGATCTGAAATAGAAATTCCAGGGAACATATACGTCAACTGTCACTTTGGAATCTATACAGTGGTGTTGACGAACGAACAAGTATTCAAGATGGTAAGTGATCTCAAAACGTTCGCCCTTCCGGCATATATGAGGATCTATCTTGGGTATTTGGACGAAAGTGGTGTATTTATAATCTATGAAGGAGGAACGATAGGATGAAATTGAATTTGATCGAAGGACTTATTCCTTCTATGATTATACAGAATTCTATGGAGAACGATTAGATTTTGTCTGGCGACGGTCTACTTGAGGTGGACAAGAACTACGCCGTTTTGGCCGGAAATTCTGGGAAGATATCTTGGGTATGATTCTGATCGCAGATTCGAGAAAACCTATCTTGATATTCGGGACAAAACTTTGAATGCGTATCTAAATCTTTGTATTTGCTATAAAGATGAGGATAACAATTTAATTCCGTACGAAAATGGAATAATACATCTATAGGAGGAATAAATGGCGGATATGAATAAGAGAGCTAATTTAAACTACGACGGAGACCTACCTGAATTTCTCGGCGATCGATATTACTCTCAAGACCTGTTGAGGGACAATCTTTTTGCACATCACGTCGGATCAAGGATCGTAGAAGATCTAATAGCGAAGACACCGATCTTGCTTCGCGGAGGATTCGTTCAACAGAGTACCAAAAGTACGATTTACATCGCAAAGGCGATAGGATATGTTCCGAAAACTGTGGAGGTTCCGGACTCTTTTGAAGCTATTCCACAGACTAAAATGTCTGTGACCACTAAACAGAGAGTAGAATCAGAGAATGTCACCTTGGAGTTACCGGGAGCAGTGTTAGACGGAACGACGGTGAATTATGTTAAGTTGAGGTATAAAGAGATCGACGGAGCGATACGAAACAAAGCCAAAACTCTATCGGACTATGTTTATGAAAAGATAGAATCCTATGAGATATTGGTTGATCCGATTGTGCCTACTCAAGACGAGATTCTTCTTGCGACTCTCGTAGGTGTAGTGAATCAGATATTTAAGATCTTCAATTATCCTGCGCTGAACTTAGATTCCGTCGGCAATGGCAACATTTTGATTAACTCTTGCTTTCAGAACTGGCAGAGAGGAACATCAGGATTTCTTCCGATGCTCGCAGATAGATGGTTTGTGAACAAAGATCCTATAACTCTTCCTCCTACCCAGCAAAGCCTATCGGGACCTACGGACGGAACAATCGGAGAAGACTACTCGGAATACTTTTATCGAATATATGTTATCGGAGGATCGTCTCCTTCCAAATTTACAGCTGTTTCTCAAAAGATAGAGAATCTAAAAAAGTACGCGGGAAAAACTCTAACCCTTTCTTTTTGGGCGAATTGCGACGTATCTCGCACGATAGGAATTGAATTTGAGCAAAATTTTGGAACAGGCGGAAGTCCTTCAAGCCCAGTAACGGGTATTGGAGCGATTCCGGTCACGATTCTTTCCGGATGGTGTGAGTATCGAGTCACGGTCACGATACCCGATACGAAAAGCAAGATATACGGAACAAACAAAGACGACTATCTAAGACTGAATATATTCTTAACAGCAGGCTCAGATTGGGTGTCTCGAACTGGAACTATATCTCAAGCCAACGGAGTAATCTCTCTTGCTAAGATTATGCTCAATGAGGGATTCTCCGCTCAACCTTACAGTCCTTACGGCGGATCCCTCGAAGAGGATACTCTCGCCTGCGCGAGGTACTATCGGATAGAACGAGATTTCTCTGGAGTTAGTTTCGGATCTACGACGAGTAGCTTTCATTTTCGGGGCATACCTATGAGGATTACTCCGAAAATAACGTATCTCGTAGGAACGACCGTGTATTATCCAAATGGAACTACTGCCACAGCTCCAAGTTCTCCTGAAGATTGCCCTGTCACGGAATACTATATGGGATCGGGTATCGCTAACGTCGTTATGGCTGCAGCGGGAGTCGTGGGACCACTTTATTTACGAGGAAAGTTTACACTGGACGCGGAATTTCCGACACCATAATCATAAAGGAGGAAGGAGGAAGGAGGATGAAAGACCTATGGATAATAACGTTGAGCTTTACAAGCTGTCTGTTTCAGCTCTCGGTTTTGTCTCTCTTATACTTGTCAATGTTTTGATCTATACGATCTTCTCTTTGAGAAAGAATGACAAACAGCATTTTGAGAACAATGAAAAGACAATCGTGGCGATAGCCGAAATCAAAACGAGGCTGGAGTATCTGAAAACATACGGAGTCATTAAGAGGACAAAGAAATGAAGATGACAGAAAACTTTTCGCTGGACGAATTCCTATTCTCGGAATCCGCTGTAAGAGAAGGCATAGACAATACACCTTCTCCGGGAGTTGTGGACAATCTTCTTCTTGTCGCGCAATTCTTGGAAAAAGTACGGAAGATAATAAAAAGACCCATAACTATTGGATCAGGATATCGTTGCGGAAAACTTAACGTCAAGGTGGGAGGATCGCCTACGAGTACCCACGTCCTGGGATTAGCGGCAGATATTTCCGCGTCAGGGTATTCTCCTTACGAACTTGCCGCGATAATTCGGGACAGAGGACTGCTGTACGATCAGCTGATTCTGGAGTACAAGATAGCGAACGGAAAACCTTATCAAGTAGTTCACATAGGATTGGATCAAAGAATGCGACAACAGACACTCACACAGATTATAAACGAGCAGGGTAACATCGCATATAGAGAAGGATTAATGGAGGTATAACTATGAAGAATTCTAAGGTTAAGATTCTAATTGAATTCTTAAAGAGCAAAAATTGGTGGAAGATAATTTTAGCTTTCATCGTGGGAGCTGTGACTCTCTCTGGATTCTCTATTTCTTTCGGAGAATTCAAATGTCAAAAACAGGAAATAAGAATCCCTTTTCCTGGAGTTACCGACGAAACAGAAAAGTGTAGACCGGAACGGTGCGAAAGAGATCGATTCGTGCCTACAATACACGACAAGGAGAAAATCTATGAATAAGAAGAAAGCCCGTATAGTTGTAACATTAGCTTTAATCGTCGTAAGTGTACTATGGACTTCCTTGATTCTTCAAGGGTGTGCCACTTACGGGAAGGTGAGTACAATGCCAAAGAGAGAGAATTACACGTTAGAATCGTGCTATCGTGCCGATCTTTGTGAATGGCAGAATGCTAACTTGGACAGCGAAGCAAAGGTACAAGACTGCACTGCAAGAACAATGGAGTGCAGAGCGTTCGACAAGTACATCTATTGTAAGGATCAGAAGAACAGATGGTCTGGACACGACGAGGATCAGTGCTTTAAACAGTTAAATCAAAAATAGTTTTATTTATTGTCTCCTTTTGAATGTCTTTGACCGGCGGGATTTCCTCGCCGGTCTCTTTTCACAAAACACAGTTTTCCGGATCTACATCTTCTCGGAATCGTAAGAAACTGGAGTGTCGCATAGCCCCACTTGGAAATATCTCAAATCCTCCGAGCTCAACCACTTTTCCGATATACTCTTTTGAATTTTCTGAAAATTTCTTCCTCCACTGAAAATCAAATCCGCTGGTCTTGGTCACTTCCTTCAATCTTCCGTCAACATATAACCCGCACTCCATAGAGGATACGCTCATATCTTCCGAAAGATATAGTTCTGAGGACGACTTGGAGAATCCGAGACACACATAGTCTTTCGTAAGAAATTTCTTTACCTTATACATAGATGTACAGGGCGAATTACTTTTCAATGTTCCGGAGTATTCTTTAAGAACAATCCCCTCTCCTCCGTCTGACAAGACGTCTTTAAAGAAATTCCAGGCCATAACTTTGTTTTCTAATCCGTCACGCGAACACAGGTTTATCCAACTTAACTCTTGCACGGAAACGAACTCATTCTTTTCTATGAGATCAGGAAGAATTGACATCAGAGAGGAAAATCTTTCTTCGTGGGTTTTCTTAAATAATTCTTCTCCCTTGTACTTAAGAATATCGTAAGGAACAAATCTTAGCCGGTTTGTTTTTTTCAGTAGACGAGTTTCTTTTTCTGTTCCGTATCCCACCTCTCCTACGATGATCGTATCTTTCGGAAGAATAAAATTTTCCGCGGCCTCTTTGAGAATGGTGTACTTGCTCCAGTCCCTATGCCATCTACATTCAGAATCTTTTCTGTGGATTATACCAAACCAACCGTCAAGTTTTTCTTGACAGAGAAATTTTGAATCCCACAGGGGAAATTCGTAGAAGGCGGAAGACACATATTCTTTTGAACTCATCCCAGGCCTGTATTCAGGGAAAGGAAATTTGCCTCTTATCTTTAACTCTATCATTGGTCCTCCGAGACAGAGCCTCGTCTTAACTGTCTGAGACGAGGCTCTACTACTCTTAGAATTCTTCGTTTTCAGAACTGGACGAAGGGCGTTCAGATTCAACTATCGTGTAGTCTGTTTCCGCAGACTTCAGCATTTCTTTAGCCGGAAGAATGTACTTTTCTATCTCCTCTTTGGTTACGAATCGTTGAAATTCGGGAGTTTCTCCAATCGTAAACCACGAGCCCTTATCGTTAAAATCCTCTACTGTGCGTATCTTCCACACACCCGCCCAGCTCACTCCAACGCTTTCTCCATTAGACTTGAGCATTCTTAGACGAGTGGCGAAGGACTTCGCGTACTTGAGAGAAGTCGTAGACAAAGAAAGAAGGAACACGCTGGAGGGATTGTTAATGTCAAGACAAAAGAATTCAATGGTGTCTACGACGTTGTCTCCTTCTTTAGTCCATTTTCGTAATCCTTCTTGTCTGGCTAATATTTCGTTTTCCTTGAATTTTGGAAAACGACCTGAGAATCCTTTTCGATCCGGTTTCCATACGATCAAAGAATGCTCTACTCGCAAGACCACGATATCCAATGAGTCATAAGATTCTCCCAGCGCGGTGTTGAAAAATTGACCTTGCTCCGAGGAAGAGCTGTATTTTGGGTCGCTCTTCTTCAATTCTGGACTCAACGCTTGTAGAATCTTTAAGAAAGGGGTCTTGAAAGTCTGTCCACACGTTCCTTCGAATCCTGATTCTTGTCCTTGGAATAGGGTTACATCTAAGCTTTCTTGTTGTATTTTAAGTGAATTTTTTTCTTCTTTAGACATTTTCTTTTCTCCTTAGATTATTTTATGTCGGCTTCTTGATACTGGTACACTGAAATACCTTCTGGTATAGTCTTTCCGTTCTCTAATCTATCCTTGCAGTATTTCTTCAAAGTCTGTGGATGAATAGAGTGCTTCATATCGTATACGACCGAATTCTCCATCAGCAAATTCAAGACTTCCGGAGATGGATCCTCTATGACGGTTTGTACTTTGAATAAAGATTTAACTTTATTCTCGGCTTGATCCTTGTCGTCACCTTCCGCGTCTATCATATTGTGATACGCGAGGGAATAGTTCTTGTCCGCTATACTCGCCTTGAGATTATCCTTCACTATAACCTTTTCCCCTGAAGATAGTCTTATCTCCGATAGTCCGTAACGATTGAGAAGACTTGGAATAAGTTCTCTTGCGAGATGTTCTTCTTGAGTCTTAAGAGACTTTAGTTGATCTTCAACTTTCTCAATCTCAAAAGAGACTTTCCGTTTGTCTAAAATCAAATTCTCCAATTCTTTCAGCGCGTTTTCTTCCATACACTCTCCTTTTTCAAAATGTTCAGATAGTATTCTTTCTCGTCCACCAATTCCTCCGGGTTGTAGGATTCCTTTGGTTTTAGAAAATATACCCTATCTATATAAAATAAAATCAAACAAAGATTATAGCTGTAATATATTGCATGGCGTTTGATCCATGCAAGCTGTCCGATCCTCCAGTCGGGCTTAATCTCAGCTTGATAATGTTTTATGCTCTTTAATTCCGCCCATAGGACATACCCGTTCTTACTCATATATACATCCGGAATGCTTTGAGATTCGAATCTATGTACAAGGATTCTGTTCTTCTTACACAGGGGGCGGATTACCTTGTGATATATCTTGTCTTCGGTCATTCGTCTAAGATCTCCTTCAAAGGCTTATTGCGAAAGTAGTTTATCAGATCCTCTTTTCTTTTTAGGACGGCGTAGATGTGTTCGTCGATAGTGTCCTTACAGACTAAATCCTTATAGACTACGGTGTTTGTCTGACCTATCCTGTGACTGCGATCTTCGGCCTGTAATCTTTTATCCTCCGAAAAGTCGTTGCTGTAGAAATATTGCAACGAGCTAACTTGCAGATTCAATCCCTCTCCGCCCTTCAGTGTATTACTAACCAGAATTTGGAACTCCCGTCGCTTAAATTGGTCTATTATATCCTCCGAGGATCCTCCGTAGTAGATTCCGCTGGAATATCCTTCGTAGGTAAGCCGACGATGTATAGCCTCAATCTCAGCTCGGAATCTCGACCAAACGATTATGGATGTCGTTTCTGGAACACTCTCTAAATCCTCTAAAAGTGCGGTAAGTTTACAGTTAGTGTCTATCTCCAAGAGGCTCACCCTCTCCGCCTCACCCTCTCCGCTTATCATGGGGAAAAACCCTCCGGTGATGTTCTGCAGTCGGATCAAGAGTGTAAGTTTGTGACCTACGACCAATTCCTTATCCTTATACTCCGCATACATAAACTTTTTAAGATCCCTGTACAATTTCAATTGATCTCCGCGCATCTCACAAACCATCTTCTCGTATATCTTATCCGGAAGATTAAGACATTCAGACTTATTCTTATAGAAGGTCACGGAAGAAATTTCTTCTCGCAATTCTTTAAGATTCTTAAATGGAGAATATTTGTTCATGTTCCTCACAGTCAGGATATCCTTCACAGGTACTCCATTCATTAGTGCGAGTCGCTCTATCTCTGTGTGCGGGGAATACGCAGGGTTCTCTGACTGATCCTCAAGTTTCCTCAAGCTATTCTTAAGAATGTTGTAGGATTTCTCGTCCATCAGAGTCTCGTATTTTTTTCCCTCTTGCGTCTTTTTAGAGATTAAGATCGCGTATTTGTGCGAGAACAAGAAATAACCCATTCTGAAGAAATCCTTCTTCAAGAATTCAAATTGGCTCCAAAGATCTAACGGACTCCGAGGAGTAGGTGTCCCTGTCAGAATGGCCTTGTAAGGAGTTCGTAGAGAGTAGTCCAATATAGCATTAGCTTGTTGCGCCCCTCCTCGCTTACCGCGGACAGCAGGCCATCTTCCGTTCTTAATCTTTACACTTTCGTCCACTACGAAGAAAACCTTCCTCTCTTTAAATAAGATGTTTAAAGACCGCTGGGTATCCGCGGAACGAAAAGCCTCTATGTTGATCGAAACAAATAAGAGTTTTTTCTTATCCGCTAACCTGTTCATAAATTCTCGGTTAAACTTCTGTGAGGAATCTCCTGTCCATACGATTCCTGTCCAGTCTATATCGGACTCTACATGAAGAGGAATCTGCTCGTCTATCCATTGGTGTTTAATCGCGTTGGACGAAACGATGAGAACACAGTCTATCTTATCTTCTCTATACCACAACTTGGCTTTTTCCAAAACGACGCGAGTCTTTCCTGTCCCCATTTCCATGAACAGCGCAAAGAAAGACTTATTCTCTATAAATCTCAGAGCTTCTTTCTGATGTTCATACAATTCCGGTATCTTCTTCCCCAATTCCACTTTTTCCTCCACTTACGGCCAAATTACCCTCCCCCATTTGCCCCACAGGGCGTTTATTTTCAGGGGGTAAGGGTTTAATACCCCCTGAAAACAGCAGGGTATTATACCCCCGCGTAATAATTATTCTTCTTCCGCGATATCAGTACAGACAATACTTGTCCCGATAGAGATCCCAAAGATCTAAGTCTTTAAGAGCTTTCAAACAACTCTCTACTTTGTAGAGTATGGACTCTTTCAACTCAGATCCAGGTAGATCTTTCTCGACCCAGAAGTTCTCTTGGTGTATTTTCTTTATCTTCGGATACTGATCCCATTCAGCGACGAGATATGTGAATTGGGTGCATCCGGACACGTAACAGTATAATAAATGTTGAACAGTCTCCATATATTTGCCCTTGTAATACTTCTCTGTTGTCTTTATGTCTATGACACACTTACGCTCTCTGTTGATCGCATCATACTTACAATGGATGTAGCTGTCTCCAAATTTCGTAGATAGCTTTTTCCCTTCTTTCTCGTAAAAAGAAAAGTTCTGAACGGATCTGCATACGGAGATAAATTCCGGACTCCCTTTTATCTCTTCTTTCTTAGCGTTCTCGTACACGCTTTTTTCGAAGACTATGCCCCTTCTCGCGGCTTCCGGCATATCCGTATATGTTCTTGCGAGAGTACTCTTAAGGTCTTCAAACGCCTTCTTCTTCCATGTCAATTTTCCGTCTCCGCCTCGCTCGTCTTTAATGATTGCATCGGGCGAGGTGAAGTACCATTCCACCTTTCCGATCAATGTTGCGTTGATTAAGTTTGCCTTTTCTCCCATTTCCTTTCTCCTTAAGTTATTTTATTCCAGTCTTCGACTATACTCAATTCTCCCCAGGAATCTCCAATCTGACAATCTACAATTAACGGGACTCTCAACTTAACGCAGTTTTCTAAGATGTTCTGGAGCTCTTTAGCCGCCTCTAAACCTGCTTTAGTTCTTGGCACGCTCACATCCTTTTCGTCGTGCACAGTCAGGTGAGGATGTAGAACATTGAATATTCCTGCCCTGTAAGAATCGCTCATAGCCTTTTTCATAATGTCCGCGGCAGATCCTTGAATCAAACGATTGAACATAACGTAAGACTTATCTTGATCCACCAATCTTGCTCGACGACCCAATATCGTTCGTATGTACCCAACCCTTTTTGCTTTAGCCGCGACACGATTCGCAGTTTCTCGGATGAACGGGAGCTTCTTATGATAACGATCATAGATAGAGCGAGCGGTGAGTTTATCCCAACCATAGATATCGGCCATCGTGTTTGGACCCATTCCATAAGCGGCTCCAAAATTTAGAGTCTTAACGATCTTACGATCTTCTATTCCCGCCATCAAACCCATCTCATGATGGTAATCTGTTTTCGGGTCATCTCTATACCTTGATCGTATAGTGTCTGCCCCTTCTCCAATAGCGAAGTGAGATATGAGTCTATACTCAACCTGAGAGTAATCGTCTTTTAACCAAAAACAACCTTCTTCAGGAAGAAACAGCTTTCTTATAGCCTGTCCCGATATTAAAGGATTATCCGAATCGGAGTAGTCTTCCTCATTTCTTGCGGAGACTTGTTGTAAATTTGGATTAGACGAAGAGAATCTACCACTGACTGTCCCATACTCGTCTCCCCTTAACTGATTGAATTGACAGTGCAATCTTCCAGACACTACGAGATCAGGATACGGAATAAGAAACAGACTGAACAAAGTGGTGAGGTGTCTTATCGCTTTTACATCTTTGATTATTGGATGATCTATACGACTCAATACCCTCTTATCGAACGTGGGATTGCCCCGATAGATCCCATTCTCCATCATCTTTGGAGTAGGTTCTCCGTAAGTTATGGGTAAGTCGTACTTGTCAAATATCTTAACAAGATCGTTAGCGCTATTGACGTTAATCTCTGCGTCAAGGTTCTGATTGAGTTTCTCTTGTAATTCGCATCTTACGTCAGATAGTTCTAATCCCAACTGGGTCAACCTGTTCTCATCCAATCTCACGCCCGTTTTTCTCATCAGGAGTAAGAGTGGATAGAGGCTCATCTCAAGATCGTACACCCCTTTAAGATCTTGCGCGTTTAGCTTCTTCTCTTGCTCCCTGAATACTCTTACGGTTAAGTTCGGGTCGTTTTGAGCGTATTCAGCGACGAGATCTTGAGGTAATTTCCAAAGAATCTTTCTGATATCGCTTTCTTTCTTGACCTCCGGATGATCCTTAAAAACTTGATCATAAATATTCTTATACCCCTTGCATTCTTTAAGATATTCCTTAGACAAAGAATCCAAAGAATACGATCGTTTGTATTCGTCCAACAAAGGCTCCGCGATCTGAACGTCTTCGAATCTTCCGGAAACTTTTATTCCTTCGTAATTCTCTAACCAGTCTAAATCGTAAAGACCATTCGCGAACACTTTCCTATTGTTCTTTCCTAATTGATCCTTCAAATATCCGAGATTCTTTTCTCGCTCTTGGGGCGTAGTGTCGTAGTGCTGTAAAGGATAGTATTCAGATATCTCTCCGTTAGATAAAGAACAACCTAAGACGTATCCATCTTTACGATATACTCCCGGTCCTTTTTCTTTAAGAAAAGGATCTTTAGATTCTATGTCTACTCCAATTAGTTCGTCTTTTCCGTAATCTCTATAAGAGAGCATTTGGATACCTCCTGTAAGTTCAAGATCAAAATCCGTCCATTCCACTTGGAATAGTCTGTGCGATACGGCTTTTCGTAGATGACAGCTCTGACCCCCTTATACGACAACAACTTAATACATTGATCACAAGGACCGTGAGTGGAGAACATTATGGATCTACCGAGGTTTATAGAAGGATCTACATTAACGATCGCTCTCATCTCTGCATGAATAGACCAGCAAGAATCGTGAGTCCACAGGAGGTCGTTCCGGACACACTCTTTACAGTCAATCTTCGCTCCAGACCAACCTACTCCGACGATTGCTTGCACGTCTAAGTTATATAAGACTGCACCTACCTTCTTCTTTAGGCAGGTCGCTCTTTCCGACCATTTCCTCGCATTCAAAATATTCTCAAGAAGTTCCATTTGAGAAATCTTAATCTCGTTATCCTTTGCTAATGGTGTCATTCTCCCCTCCATAATTTAGAAAGTATATGTTCTTCATAAAGATACCCCTGTTCTTCGTCGGACAATTCGCGATAGTTTTGGCGGAAAAACTTAATTGTCTCCAGTATCTTTTCTAAATTCCTGTGATAGAAATGAAGACTTCCCGCTTGATGATTGTACACCCCGAGGTCTAATTCATACCCAGACTGATTCAATTCTTCTTTAAGTAGAGTTTGAATGAATACGAAGAACGGGATATCATACGGCAATCCGTACCACACATCGGACGATCTCATCTTGACGTATAAATCTAAACGTTCTTTCCGGATAAAGAACTGCAAATACATTGTACAAGGATTGTCATTACTCTTCTTCGCATGATTCGGAGCGTAAATCGTCATAACCGCTTTCTTACTATCTTTGTTACGGATCAGCATCTCTTTCGCATAGTTGAATTGGGTATATCCATAAGAATTCTTATCGTGCAATAAGAGCTTGCCGTAGTTAGAGATTATCGTTTCTCCATCGTCGGAACACTTATTCCAAAATTTGGAATATCTTGCGATATCTTTCAATCGATCGCTTCCGCTCATATAGAATTCCATCTCTCCTTTTAGATAATCGAAAGACATCTTTCTTACAGTACAAAAGCAATCAATGGGATTCGTCAAGATCAGAGTAGGATTGATCAATTCCGTAAGAGTTTCTCCTTGTCTATTGGTGATCGTTGTCCCTATCGTCAGTAACCTAATGAGCGTCTTGTAGTATACCATATTCATATTGTCTTGTTTTACGATTAAGTTATCCATCGTTACCTCACTTGTTCAGTATTTCGTACAGAGATTTTATATGGGTTACGTAGTGTGTAAGAGCCCTAACCAGATTACGGTTCCCCAGACTTATCTCCGCCTCGCAATAACAGGCCGCGTCTATCGCATCGGCAAGAAGAAAGCAAGTCCAAACTCTTTCTCCGAAGCTCGTCTTCACAAAATCTTCTAAGTTCTTCTCAGAAAATTCCTTGAGGTGGTTTGGAACGATCTTATTCTCTATCTCTTTCCAGGAGGAGAGGGTCTGTTCATCAAATTCCTTCACACTCTTATTCAAGTCTCCGGAGAAAGACTCGACGAAGTCGTGGTTATATATTCTAAACAATAGCTCTGCGTCGATCTTTATTCCGCGCTCCTTGCATATAAAGTAGAACAGATTACCCACACCGTAACCGTGTTCACATAGATTTTGTGGAACGATGACAGACTCCATAGAGAATCTCTTAATGTTCCTAAGAATTTGATACTGCTTAACAAAGTCTTCGATATTCATAGTGCCTCTTGGATTACATCAGGTAATCTTGTTTCTATCTTCTTTAGATTCTTCCACAGTTCGCTCTTTTGATTTATTCTCATCATTTTTTTAAGACCCTCCTCTATTTCTTTTTCCGAGTATTCCCTACCCCAGTAGGGATAGAGTCCTTCTCGGAAACTCTGCTGTGTGCAGAAATAGCAAGAAGGAATCATTCCCCTTCTTTTAGTGTGCAGTAGATACCGAATAATTTGCGCTTCGTCGCTGTTCCAAATTTCAGAAAGACTATTTTCCTTGACGTTTCCCACGGAGATTGCTCTTCCTCCATCCCGACAACAGATCATCGCGTCTCCGCTTACATAGATCGTAAGATATTTTAGAAGATCCACGCATCTCTTTTGCAAAGGAAAATCTTCCAGTCTTCTTCCTGAATACTCTTCTATCTTATCCTCGCAGATGTTGCCTCCCCATGTGTGTCGTCGTCTTGACGCATCGGACGTATCGGAACTTACCTCTCTCGCTATCACCAACCTCTTTTGCTTCGGCTTCGTATAAGTGCATAGAGGATAGGGACTATCCTTATAGAGGACTACGTCTATATTACGAGAACTTATTTCTCCTCTAATTTTCTTCAATTCCGATATAAATATATCGTACTTATCGTCTCCGTACAGATCGGCCATTAGATGGGTAAGACCAGAATCAAACACATCCAACATTTTTTTAAATCCGAATCTTAAGAAGACCTCGACATTGGAGTACATCTCCATCACTGCCGTAGGGAATCTATTCCTCAATTCATGGATATACAATTCTATATCCTTACAAAGAGTCGGCTCTCCGTGACCGCATAAAGTTATCAACCTCAACTTATCGGGATTCAATTCTCGAATTATCTTGTAGAATATTTCTCTCGGCATGGCCTCTATCTTGTCTCTGGAAATTCCGCAAAAAGGACAATTCAAACTGCATCCGTGGAATGGCTCTAACTTTATGTGCCTAATCTCGTCGAATGCAAGGAGTCTTCTCTTCTTAAATATCTCAAACTTTTCTTTTTGATCCATCAACATCCTCCTTCATACTTTCTAAACTTCACCCGACCACCCGATCGAACGAACCCCATGTACTTTACATACTTGCAGAATTCACATAACCAGTGTTCCACCTCTCTCATTGTAATCGTTTCACTTGGAAACTCTCTTTCGATCCTATCCTTGAGCGCAAGATACAATTCCTGTATATACTCCTTTTCTATTTTCTTGTCGTATCTCCTATGGGCACTACCGGTTACGAGTATGTTCAGCCCTTTCATTGCTCCGGGACCAAGACTACACCATTCGTTCTTATCTGTCGGATGGAATTCGTCCGTGTACTCCATATCGCAAGCATACTCGTAAGCCATGAATTTACCGACCGACCCATATCTCATGAGCTCTCTATGCAGTTCTTGGAGAGTTGTCCAGAGAAAATCTCTCATAGATCCGTCAGAACTCCAGCCGTTTCTCTTCATTTCTTTTATGAGTATGAACGGAACTTGGTGTGCTCCCACAACTCCTTCGCATGAGTGGGGATTTCGGATAAAGCACGAAGAGAACACTGTCTCTCCCTCCTTCTTCATCTCCAAAAGAAATCTTTCGGCCTCGTCTAAAGAATTTAGATCTATGTTATCTTGGAGTTTACGATACGTCTTATGCGTCGATATATATCTATACAAGACTATGAGATCCCATCGTCTTTTCGGGATTATATTGTCTATCATCCATTGAGAACACTTATCGTATTGTCTGAAGAGATTGCAGAAAAAGAATCTTTGAAAAATCTCATCCTCTGTCCACGGCTTTGGGGAATCCAAGATACGTTTTCTTATATAAATCAAGTGTCTTTCTTCCGCGGTTTTTAGAAACAAATCTACATTTTGATCTATCATAGATTCACCTCGAAGAGGTGCTCACCGTAAGAAGGAAACTTTCCTAAGATCTTTCCGAATGCGATCTTGTTAAACAGATTCTTACTTTCTGTTTTCTGCAAGAAAGACGACCACTTAATCTTACAGTCCCATCTTGGACCGATCCAAGATCCGTTAGACTTTGTCTTCAATTCTATCCGAGAAGGGAATCTTTCTCTAAGATTCATAGCAGACTTGTTCTGAAGATCTACTGTACGAGTAACCTGACATCCTCCTAACGCTCCCGTTCCGCTATCGTCCACAGAATATCTCGCATTAGTTATCGTCATATACCCTTTATCTAAGAGGCTTAATTGAAAGAAGCGATCACACATATAGGGAGCTCCCAAATCTTTCTCATGGAGACCCTCTCTTATCATAGTGGGTGTATGATAGCAGGCGAATCTTATAATCGGCTGGGTCTTATAGAAAGGGTTATCTCCAGAAAGAACGAACCCGACCTGCCTCATCGGAAAACCCACTAACGGAATACTCCCGCAACATAGACCTATGCTCTCGACTAACATCTTATCGAACACCTCGTTAGACAAGACCTCTTCTTTCTTATTGCAATACTTAGAAGGCCATTCTTCTTTTCTGAATCCTACTACGATATCGTCGTCAAGGAACACCAGGAACTCTATCCCATCTCTGTGGGCAGACACGAGAGCAAACTTTCTTTTCTCCAAAGTGCTGTACTCATTATCAACCCGGATTAGAGGCACAGGGCTATTGTCTCCTCCGTAATCGTCGTATTCTTCTTCTCTTACATAAACCTGAAGAAAATGTTTATCCTTATCCACATATTTCCATACTCCGCGATTGTCTCGGAGCATACCTGATCTTGCTCTACTCGGAATCACAATCCTATAACTTATCCCTTCCAGATTATCGACTACCATTCTCTTTTCCCCCTATAAATTTTTCATATCCGAATTTTGAATCGGACAGAATTAAGTGCAGATTCTTCTTCGCTCTCGTTATCGCGACGTAGAGACAGCGCAGTTCTGAATCCAAAGAATCTTGATTCAACTCAAAGTTCTCGTAAACCCTTCTGGTCACGTTTAAGAAAAGGACTACGTTATCCGCTTCTCCCCCCTTGACACCGTGTATAGTATCTATCCTAATACTGCTTTCAGCATTCTGATTCTTATTCTTAAGTAGAGCGCGACAGTATTTCTCAGAGTCCTCGTCTATGCCGAACGCCTCGAACCATCTCATTTCTTTTGTTATGGTACAATCTTTGCGAAGAAAAGATTGTACCCACGAATTACCATTCAATTTGGAAAACCCTTCCTTACGATATCCCTCGTAGGTGTAGATAGCCTTGATCAAATCCTTATCTAATGACAACTTATCTTTGAAACTATAAACCAAACCGAGATCCCTGACCTGTTCGACGAATTTCTTAAGAAACATTCTATTTCTCGCAAGAAGAAAATAAGAGCCCTCGCTCGAAAAAGTCAACTCTCTTATGTCTCTGTGGAAGAATATGTTTCCTCCCTTGTCGATAGGTCTAAATTGCTTGTCTACTCGGGTCTTGATCTGTCCAGATATCCTTTTAGAAAGATTAAGTATGTTCTCTCTTAACCTATAAGACTGATCCAAAATGTTTACCTTTGTTCCAGATAACTTTTTAAGATTTAGAAAAAAGTCTATGTCGGCTCCGCTCCATTCATAGATTGCCTGATCGTCGTCTCCAGCGACGTACATCTCCTTGCAATCTTTGAACGCAATTTCACAAAATCTCCACTGAAGAGTGGTTAGATCTTGCGCCTCGTCGATTATCACGACCTTCACGGGCAAGGGTCTATTCTCCGAAATAAATATCTGTAATAGATCGTCAAAATCCTTTATACCAGTTTCTTTCTTATATCGCTCATAGTTCTCCCCTACCATTTTGGATTTAGAAAATTCTATGTACGGATCCATACATTTTGACATCTTAAGATTGTTCTTTCTCAACGACCAATACGCAAGATACATATCATCATTATGAATCAAGTCCTCCGTGTAATATCCGAGAAAGTTCATATTCATGGCTTTCGAGAATTCTCTGTAATTCCGTTGACTTATCATATCGTAACGACTCATCTTTAAGGCGCGAAAAGCAAGAGAATGAATAGTTCTGAAGTAGGGCAGCTCTTCTTCGGAATACCCAAAATTTTTAACGAAGCGATCTCTTCCTTCGTAAGCCCCCTTCTTGGTGAACGACACGTAAGCTATCTCGTTTGGAGAATATCTCCTAAATAGATTCTCTAATAGATTCAATAGATACGTGGTCTTTCCACATCCTGGAGCTCCAAAGATTAAGTTTAGGTTAAGATTGTGCAAGGATTACCTTCCTTAGATTCTTAACAATATGACCATGCACGGATAGAGCCTTATTCTTGTTCCTGTGCCAGATCTGTCTCGTCTTAACTCGATCATCTCTACTAAATATCCAGGTCTCGTATCCATCTCCGTAGTATCCTGGAAATGTCGCAGTTGATATTCTTACCTTATCGGATAGTATATCACTCGCAATATTCTTTGCCTTGGTGTAGTCGAACATTTCATCCCTCTCAAAAATCTTCTTCTGTGTATTTCTTAAAATCCGGCTGAAACTTTTCGTAAACTGTAATCTTTCCGAAATCTTCCAATTTCTTTTTGGATAAAGACCAGACGCGAATGGTTTTCTCCGGAGATATTCTTATTGTCTTTGGCTCACACCCCATTTGACGATATAGCCAATGGTACTCCGACGGAAGAAAATGTTTAAATTGCTTCGTATTCACGACATAGTTTTGAAGATCACTTGTCCGGAACCAATATTCTTGACTCTCAAGATCAAAATAGACCCTGTGTAAACTTATCTGTTCCCTCGTCTCCGCAAAGACTTGACCCGTTAAGAAGTCGGAGACTAATATTAGGAACAGAGAATATGGCGAAGTGTCCTCATCCTTGTCGACGGATACGCTTACGATCTCCTTCAAAGCTGCGTTCACTTTAGAAAACCATTCGATCTGTTTTAGTTTAGAAGGGAGCTCATGGAGCTCTCTCATACATAACCTCAAGAACATATCTTGTCTGATTATCTCTTCTTCCGTCTTAAACCTCAACTTAACGAATTCTTTCTGTCCTTGCAATCTCACCTCCCATTCGTAGTAGGGCTGATCCAACCTGTACTGATAGAGCTGCCCGCACTCCACGGACGAAAAGTATCCTTCGTTCTTCCCGATACCATATTCTCTTTCTTTACACAGCTTCTTGGAACAGAAATCTACGCATGGTGACTCTTTGCACTTATAAGTATAATCTTTCTTCTTAAGAGAAGAGATAACAGTTCTTTCCAATTCCGTATTGGTTAACGGATCTTTTAGATAGTCATTCAGGTCTATGAGATTTTGTTCAAAGCTATCTTCGTCTTTCTTCTTAAGGTATATTCCGAAAGAAAAAAGAAACGTGTTCCTACCCGTCATATAGTCAAACGGATTTAAGATATAGATCTGTTGCAAACAAGGAGGAGCATCGTTGTATTCGAGATTGTGTATAAAGTTCTCCGCCTCGTCTAACGTCGTCAACTTATCCCTAATGTAGACAAGTGCCTCTGTTAGACTTAACTCTTTTCCGCCCCGCAAAGCCGTCTGTTTCGTCGACTTAAAATTGAAGTAGGGCAGATTCAGGAAGTTCCCTTTATTCTTGCTATTTGTCTTTGTCTGCTTTGGAAAAATTTCTACTCCCCCCTTCTTCTTGGACTTAACCAGTAAGTCTACGGACAAAAGAGAAGAGAATTTTCTCATGAGATCGATCGCCTTCGTCGCAGGAACGGCGCTCTTAAAGAATGTAAAGAAATGAAGACCGCCGCTCTTTGAGCGGAAAGGGACGATAGGGAAACTCACTCTCTCTATGGCTTCCACATACATATTCATATCCAAGCTATAAATATCTATATCTATCGCAGCGAAACGACAAAGTCCCTTATCGTCTACGGGAACTATTCCCAGTCCCTTATCCCCTTCTAAATGATCTCTATATTCTTCTATTGTGAGCAGCTTATTGGATACGAGGCTATATCTCCCCTCCATTTTTCCAGTGGTCTCATCCTTTTCCGAAGGAATAAATTCTCCGTAAACATATTGAGATCCGCCGAAATAGTTCATAAACTCCTGGATCTGTAGAGCATTTAATTTCGGCATGGTTTAACACACGCCTCCTCTCGGAGTAGTTCTCCTTCTTCCATATAAAATCTTTCTACAAAATCTCCCATATCTGCGGGTCTACCTCCGGTCGTGAACTCAAAATCAAACAATTCTTGTTCGTATATGTACATACGACCGTTGATAGTTTTTCCCTTCAGCTTTCTTATTCGATTCCCGTACAAGACTAACTTTCTTACTACTCGCACGGATCTTTGGGTGAGTTCGGCGAAGGATCTGGCTGTCCACATATCTTCGCCCTCAATGTTTACTGTCTTTTCTCCGTTAATCTCTAACATAAGTGTCCCTCGAGAACAGATTTTTTGAAGCCGTAAAAATAAGCCTGCACTTGTCCTCGCTTTCTTTGAGTTCTTTAGTTCTTGGATCTCTGTATTTTTTAGATGTTCTTCTTTTCTCAAAGGTCCCGAAATTCTTTATATGGACAGACTCTTCTTCCGAAGACTCGATTATCTCTGCAAAGACTTCGGTTAGCAAGATTCTCGCTTGTCTCTTGCTAACCAGTAGTCTCATAGAAAGGTTAGACACTAACTTATCCATAAAAGATTACTCCAAATTAAGTCTCGACTCGATTTTCTTAATGCTCTCTGAGACCTTCCTCTACAGACTTCTTGCATCTCGCGAGATTCCCCATTCTCGTATATCCGACCGTCTCGGACTACAATTCTGGCTCCCGTGTTTACCATAAACTGCACAATTTCTTCTTCATTTTTAAAGAAATTGGAGAGATCCGAGGGACTTACGACGAATGTAATTCTTGGATATTTTTTAGGCATAGATTATGTCCTCTAAGATTTATTTTTCTACAAAAAGACTATGATCCATATCAACAAGATCAACAGACTTATCAGTACAGCCCTCCGACCACAGGCGGAGCGATTAAGATCCCTCTCGAATATGTCTCTTCTGGGATAGTTCCTTATTACACTCATATTTGTCCTCCCATCCGTTGAACTCAAAGATTTTCTGGTATCAGTAAAAAGAATTCGTCCATTCACAGCAGATAACCTTCGGCTTCCCGTTTCGTGAGAAAGAAATGAATTCCGCCGGAACACTCTCTCCACCGGCATTCTTCCCAGTTGTCGCAAGTAACGATCTCACCCTTCTCGTAATGTGTGTTTTGATTGTAGGAAGACGTCCCTCTTTCTGCTCCATAAACATCCAACACTTTAACGTATTCGGCGCGACACTTTCTTCCTGTTGCATTGCTCCTTCGAGAATCCGAAGGAATCTCCAACTTAACTACTACACGATTTAGACACTTCTTATACCCCACTAAAGTTCCTTCGGGAAGTATCGAAGTCAAGGAGATTAGATAGTCTTCGTTGAAATTTGCGTCCTGAAGATTGGCTCCCTGAAGATTGGCTCCCCGAAGATGGGCTCCCTGAAGATTGGCTCCCTGAAGATTGGCTCCCCGAAGATTGGCTCCCCGAAGATTGGCTCCCCGAAGATGGGCTCCCTTAAGATGGGCTCCCTGAAGAGGGGCTTCCTGAAGATTGGCTTCCTGAAGATTGGCTTCCTGAAGATTGGCTCCCCGAAGATTGGCTCCTTTAAGATCGGCTTCCTGAAGATTGGCTCCCTGAAGATTGGCTCCCCGAAGATTGGCTCCCCGAAGATTGGCTCCCCGAAGATTGGCTCCCCGAAGATTGGCTTCCTGAAGATGGGCTTCCTGAAGATTGGCTTCCTGAAGATTGGCGCCTTTAAGATCGGCGCCTTTAAGATCGGCGCCTTTAAGATCGGCGCCTTTAAGATCGGCGCCTTTAAGATCGGCTCGAACTCCACCCGCACACTGGTTAATCCAGGATAGATGTAGATATAGAATTTCTTTAATCTTATCTTTATTCATACTTTGCCTCTACACAGCTAAATTTAGTTCTTCCATCGCTATCTCCAGCTCCTTTTGAGAATTGTAGATCTTAGCGAAGGAATGGGGAGGGACTCTGTGAGTGTATATGGAATACTTTAGTTCTCTAAAGTGATTCTCAACGACATGAGCAACATACTCGTCGCTTGTCTTGACATATACGGCGATGATTGTGTTATCTCTTTGAATCTTAACAACATTCCCTGTTAAGAGAGGGAAAGGCTTACCTTCGTAGAGCATAGAGTCTTGAATCAGCTTTTTAAACTTGTCTTCCTTCCTGACAGAATAGATTCCGATCTTATCTCCGATCACCTCGTTTCCTATCTCTTCCGCCTTGCATCGTAGATAGAGATAGTTTAGTTGACCCTCTTTTTCTTTCTTGTAGATCCTCTTAAGAATACTCGGATCTTTCGTCGTATCCTCGTGTTCTAATCGTAGTTCTCTCGTGTCGTTCTGCATTCTTTTCTTCCTCCTTTCTTTTATTGTTTATTTTAGTCTTTTCTGTAAGAAAAACCGTATTCTATCCAATGCTCTCCTTCAAGGCATTCCGACCAGTCTTTCAGCTTCTTAACGATCCAGTTTTTGGAATCCTTTCCCATAAACTCGATAGACTTTATGCCCATGACGAAGTGCTCTACGACACCTTCTTTTTCTTTATGGATTCCTCCGCTCCATGTCTCCCATCTATCAGACACGACTGCGGATAAACCGTGATTCTCACAAATGCCATCTTCATTGATTACTGAAGACATAACGATGTCGCCCACGAACAGTTCTTTTCCTGAGAGATCATTCATCCTTGTCTTTTCTCCACAGGTTCCTTGCCTACATTCCCCAGAATATATACATCGTAATCCTCCTTCTTTTATTTTTCTGCAATATTATCTCTTATCCTGGTGCTTTTCTCCGGATATAGTATATCCCCTTTTCCCTCGTCTTTTTCGATTGACTTACGACAATGATCGTTCTGATAGAACATCAATTTGTCTATCTCTTTTTGCGATTCTGGAGTTCGGCGCTACACGACCGACTCTGCCCGAGATTGTCTCTTTAGGATCGCCGAGAAGAACAGCGTTAATTAACTGATCTAACGCGACCAAGATATTGAGCGCATATCTACCCGCTCTGTTTGCGAGTCTTTTCATCTTAATCTTTTTCTTCCTGCCACTAATGAGATCGGCGCCTGTAAGATCGGCGCCTGTAAGATCGGCGCCTGTAAGATCGGCGCCTGTAAGATCGGCGCCTGTAAGATCGGCGCCTGTAAGATCGGCTCCCTGTAAAAAGGCTCTTCGAAGATCGGCTCCCTGAAGATTGGCTTCCCGAAGATCGACTCCCTGTAAAAAGGCTCTTCGAAGATCGGCTCCCTGTAAAAAGGCTCTTCGAAGATCGGCTCCCTGAAGATCGAATCCCCTAAGATTGGCTCCCCGAAGATCGGCTCGAACTCCATCCTTACCTCCTGCAATCCACCGGCTATGCGCTAATAGGATTTCGTTAATTTTGTTTTCTTCCATGATTTTTATCCTCCTCCTATTATTATTATTATTACTATTATTATTATTACTATTATTATTATTGCGTAACCATGCAAGCCCAGTAATTATTTGGCAAGGATTTTTTTAATTTTTTTTAAATTTTTTTAAATTTTTTACAGTCCGACTGGCTTTGTTACGCCTACATAGGCCATAAGCGTAACAAAGCCCAGTCGGGCTGCTCTCCATTTCTACCGCAACTGCGTACTTTTTTCCAGCCCAGTCGGGCTATGTTACGTTGTTACGCCTGTTACGCCTGTTACGCCTTGCAGTTTTTTGCGGTTTTATTTTTGCCGCCGGAAAAAAAATAAAAAGACCGTAACAGGCGTAACAGGCGTAACAGGCTTCAAGCCGCGTCCGTTTTTGGCCGCAAATGCGGGCAAAACCAGACACACCCTTGTTACGCCCGTGTTACGCTGTTACGCTTTTACTTTACCACTACTGGGGATCCGCGATAGCTTCCGTGAAGAACAGAGTCGCTTCCATCGCGGCGCTCTAACTGATTGGAAGAAAAGAGGGTCTACGGTTATCGCTATTGGATTATAATATTGGTGTACAGGGTCTTATAAGCGCAAAGAAAAGGCCGCCATTGGGCGGCCTTTGGAGGCAGGTTATACGAGGATAGAGGAGGATGCACTACTTGCTTATGTCGAGAATCTCGTCCGAAGGAACATATCCGGTGTAGTTCTTCGGCATTTCTTTCCCTTTGGAAAGGAATCTGTAGGTTCCGTCGGAAGGGGTGAAGTTGATCCAGATCCTTTCTTCCGGGAGTGCATTCTTAAGATACTTGCGAAGATAGCCTGCGCAATCCTTTCGTCCAACGTGGAATGTCTTGAAGATTTCCTCTTCGGAGACATTCTTCTTCGTTTCTACGAGCTGAACGAACTTGGCATAAGACGCTTGTCCGTTAGAAACAGGACGCTGTGATTGGGCTGTCGCAAACTCGTTCCAGATCTTCTTGATCTCTTGATCTTGAGTCTTGGCCATCGCTGCGCCCAGTTTCTCGAGAAGAGCTCGTTGTTTCTCTCTGCGCGCTTTCTTCTCTGCCTTACGAGCTTCCTTCTTAGGATCTACTACTTTCTCCCATACGGGGCTTACGCCTTTTGTTTCTTCCATTTAGGTCTCCTTTTGGTTTATTTCCGACGGACTCGTCAGCGATCGTTTACGATCGGACGCCCTTGCGGGGCGTTTCGTCCTTTCTATCTTGCGTAGGCTTCGGTCGCTACGGTTAGAGAGAAGATGATATTGCGTCCTGCTCCACGCTCCCACTGGATGATCCCACGTCTTTGTAATCTGTTGAGGATGAAGAACATCTGCTTGTCGGTCGTTGCGTTAATCTGAGTTTTCAGGTGCCCCATGTTTTTCGATCCGTTCATCACTGCCATTCTTGCGATCTTTTGTGTTTTTGTTGTTTTCATTTTTTCTTTCCTTTTGTTTTTTATTGTTTATCAATAATAGTAATATAATGTCATAGATATATTTTGTCAAGAGTTTTTCGGAGAAAAATCTAATTTTTTTGGAAAAAATTAGATTTTTCGGAGATCTTGCGCCGCGCGCAAGATCCGCGGATAATCCCTACTATTATATGTAATCCCCGCCTGCTTGGTTATACTACACATATTTTTGGGCAGTGTAGCCAAAAAACGCTTGTCGGTGCGCGCTGTGCCTACTACTATTATATAGTAGGGGGTCTAATATCGTGTCTGATCTAACCGAGAAGAAAGAGCTAATCTTACAGAGCTATGCGGAGACGTTCGACAGGACTATGGCCTACGCGAGAGTGGGACTTACCGACGAGGAGATCGGCGAATTAGATCTGGACGAGGATTTCCAATTTCGCCTATCTCTGAGACTAATTGCAGAAAGAGAATCCATCTTACGCCGATTACGAAATTTGTCTGAATCGGGTGACGAGAAGATTTCTTTTCGCGCGACTATAGAACTCGGAAAGATTCTCTATCCGGAAGCGTTCAGTGCGCTGAAGCCCGATTTCAAACTTACGATCCCCTCCGGAAACGATTTAAAAGAAAACGACGAACGTCTTGCGAAAGAGTACGCCACTCTCTTGCGAGTGAAGAGATATTCGGCTCCAGATAAAAGAGAATGAAGAATGAACAGTTTCGATCATTAGATCGTTTCCTGGAGAAAGAAGAGTATCCTTTGTGGCTTGTTCTGAATCACCATAAGACACATACGAATAGATATCTCACTCTGGACAAACATCAGTATCTCAAAGAGATACTGATGGACAAGAGTAGGTTCCGAGTGTATAAGAAGAGTACGCAAGGAGGAGTGTCCGAAGTCTTAATTGTAATCTCGTGGTCGGCGGCGGTCAAGGGAAACACGATCTTCTATATGTTACCTACGCACGGATTGATGAAACGATTCGTAACCAATCGGTACGAGAAGAGCCTCTCTTACACGAGATACTATCAAGAACATAAGTCAGACAGTAAGTCTCAAAGCCTCTCTAAAGAGATGATCGATAATCAAACTCTTAAGGATATCGGTGCGGGCGTTATCGCATTCGCGGGGTCGAGGTCAGAGGTTCCTCTCGTCGAGATTCCTGCTGACTGGTTAATAGTAGACGAGCTCGCAAAGTGTGACGCAGATAACGTCGAGATGGCAAAGGAACGACTGGGACACGCTTCTGATCCTCACATGATATATGTAGGGAATCCTTCGTATATCGGAGACGCGTTAGATGAAAAGTGGGATCAGTCCACGAAGTCACGATGGCACATTCAGGGCGAATGCGGACACTGGAATAAGTTGAATTTCTTCGATCACATAGTAGAGAAGATCGGAGAACAGGATTACGTTATAAGAGATCCAGACTACGACGCAGAGTTAGATAAAGATATACGACCGATCTGCTCTGTGTGTGGTAAGCCGTTTGATCGGTATTCCGAGGGAGAATACGTTGACGAGGGTTCCGCGATATTCTCTGGCAAGCATATCTCTCGTCTATTCTCCGGGACGGGTACAATCCGGGAGATCGTAAATAATTTCTCCGCCGGTCTGGTTAACGATGTAAGGATGCAGAGAGTTTATAACTCCGACTTTGGAGAATCGTACACCTCTGCAGGATCAAAGTTGACGTATGAGATGTTAGACGAGCTTCGGGAAGATTACATAATGCCCGACACGAGTAAGATGAATTGCGTCGCGGGGATAGATGTAGGTGGACTACTCCACATACATATCGCGGAAGTCTTGTCTTCGGACTTGTTGAGAACGGTTTATCTGGGAGAGGTCTCAGGAGGTTATGAAGAAATAATAACCTTGTTCCGAGCATATAACGTAAAGTTCTTTGTCATAGACTCAATGCCGGAGATTAGATTAGCGAGGAAGTTGGTCAATAGTTGGACAGGATGCGATTGTAATGTGAATTCTAAGAATAGGGAATTCTCTTTCAATAGGCAAACGAAAACGATCTCTCAGATAAGAACAGCGTTCTTGGACAATGTTAAAGAGAATGTTCTTTTGAGGAAAATTCTTCTTCCAAAGAATGCGAGAAAGATTCCAAACTACTATGATCAAATGACGAATTCAGTTAGAGTATTCGACGAAGATAAAGAAGAGTATAGTTGGATCCACGGATCAAAGCCTGATCACTATATGTTCGCGACCGGATATATGTTATTAGCGAAAAGAATGTATCTAACGGTGAGATAAAGAATGGCCATAGCCGATATACACGAGACCCTGATGCCTAATCACATTATCTCCGCGTCATCCACGGAAGAGAAGGGTCGAGGTCTACAGGTCTATACGATGTCTCAACTGCTTGGAATAACAGGAGAGACAAAAGACGGACAAAGGTTGACAGGGAACTACGAACAACCCATATTCTATCTTACGATAGAGGAGAGGGTCTCAATTTTCCGTCTCTGCGCGCCGGTTACAAGCGTCGTCAGTTCTCGTATGCAAAGGATAGCCGGATTGGAGTGGACAATCGTTTCGGATAAGTCGCAAGAAGATAAACTCTACGAAAGATTAAAATCTTTGAAGCAAATATGCGACGAGTATATCTCTTGTACAGATCTTGCGTATGTCATCGCTCGCGGAAAGATATTGCAAGAGATTAAGAACACCTTACCCGACGTACTTCCGGATTTATCCAACTTTAATTCCGCTCTATTGCGATGGAAGAAGCGGATTAATTCACAGAAAACGGATGACGCTGAAAGAATACAAGATTGGTGTATGCAGCCGAACATCAACACGAAATTTCCGGATCTCATCAAACAGAATGTCTTTGATCTTATGGTGCATGGATCTTGTTCCGTGTACAAAGAGATTTTGGATAATCGAGTAGAGAATGTCTACGCTCTACCCGGAGGAACAGTCTTGCCTCTTAAGAATATGTTCGTCGGAGGTGTTCAAGGATACGTTCAGATTGTCATTGGACTCTCACCGCAGATATTCTTCGGTGACGAATTAGCTTATGCGACATATATTCCAACGACGGCGCGAAACTATGGATTCATCCCTTTAGAGGCGTTGATCAACAAGGTGTGCGAGTCTCTTCTTTTTGATAAATTGATGGCCGAGCAAGCGGACGGAACAAAGCCTCCTGAGAAGATGGTGATTGTCGCGAATCCTTCGCCATTCGGAGCTATAGATAGAGAATTTGAATTACCAATTTCTGACGACGAACAGGCTCGGATAGAAACTAAGATAAACACTCCAAAGAAGAACGCCATAATGACATTCACCGGCAATCACGTGGAGGTCATAGATCTTTCTCGGGAAAATACGATGCCGATACAGATGCAAAGGCAGAAGGATATCCGAGAAGAGGTGGGAATGGTGTTCCAAGCGACACCAATGGAGATGAGTCTTGCAGGCGGGGACAACACCTCTGGAAGATCTACGTCGGAAGAACAGGGAGATATCTATATGTCATCTGGAGTTCTTCCGATAGTACAGATAATCAAGACACTGTGGGATTATGACATTCTTCCGTACCGAGAAGGTCCCGGATATAAGCTCAAGTTTACGTTAGAGCCAACCGACAAAGAGAAAATGGAGAAGCTGAAGGCGAAGAGAGAAACGGGTGTATATTCTGTCAACGAGATTCGCGTCAATGATCTGAACGAAGATCCTTTTCCGGATAAAAAGTTTGATCTTCCGGACGGCGGATCGCAGACTGAGATTAACCCAAATTCTTCAGGGTTAATATGAATACCGAAGAATTAGAAGATGAATTGGAATTAGACTTAATTATGGCGTTCAATCTTGTTCAAGCGGAAGTCCAAAGAATTTTGGAAAAAGATATCTCTCCCGAAGAGATGGTAATCCAGATAGAGGAGCTACTCTCATGACTAACACAGGTATTCAAAAAGGGTGCGGAGGAGCTAAAAAAGACTCCGATAAGATGAAAACCGCCATGGATAAATTCAAGACCGGAACATTGAAAGATTCCCACGGAAAGAAGGTTACGGAGAGAGAACAGGCGATCGCAATAGGTTTGAGTGAATCCGGAGTAACCTTGAAAGATCTGGATTCTATGGCGAAGACGGAATTGAGGAATAAAATATTGGACGTTAAAAAATCTCTGGTGAATCTCGTTCATAAAGAATTGGATCAAGATAGGTATATTCGATCGGAGGTCGTAAGATTCTTTAAGTCCAATAAGAATCCGACGGACACGCAGGTACACTCCCTTGCCGAGAAATTGGGAGCTTCTCCTAACGAATTGGAAACTATCATTTACTCCATAATATCGGATCTTCTGACTGGAGGACTTTCGGAAGGAAAGCCTGTCACCGTAGATTCTAACGAATTGAAGATGGGCGTAGAGGTGGAAAGAGAGCATACTGACAATATCTTAATAGCAGATAAGATCGCAAGAGATCACCTTGTAGAAGATCCAAAATATTACACGAAACTAAAGGCTATGGAATCTAAGTAAGATGGCGAAGATCCATTTAGATAGAATAAAAGAAAAGTTCGGATGGTCCGGAAAGAACTATCAAGATCTTGTGACCAATATACTTACTCAGAATCGGAAGAACATAAAGAATAACGTGGGAAGAATATTAGTCCGAGATTTTCGTAGTCAGGCAAGTAAATTGGAAGAAGGAAAGACAGTCCAAATTCTGGATCTCCAAGACGTATTTCCGAAAAGATCGGTATATATGTTGAAGGCCGCAGAGCAAGGCGAATTGATAACGGACACTTTGCGAGATAAGCTCACGCGTAGGCTTAGACAAGTATTGTCCCAGCCCGAATATGCTCAACGACGAGGAAGGAACGCTGGATTGATCAAAGAGAATCTTGTCTCAGATTTCCAAGGACACGTAACGGAAATCTTTGATGGGTACACAAAAAAGACTAAAAAGGAGATGCCCACGAACATATCCACAATCGCAAAGACAGAGGTGCATTCTGCGATCAATATGGTTAGACACGAATATATTTCAGCCTTGACGGATAAGAATCCTGATCTGCAGATGATGAAAGTTTGGATACATCGCGGATCAAGAAGAAAAGACTACGCCGCTCGTGTCGGACACAGAAATCTTAATCTGATTAGAGTACCTTTTAGGGAAGACTTCCGATTGGAAGGGATTAGGGGTCAGACGTATTCAGTTTCTCGTCCACACGACGATAGACTGCCCGCAGAAGAATCTATAAATTGCGGATGCGAAATTAAATATGTATTGGCGGGTAAGACAGCTAATACGCAGGAGTCTGGTCAATGAGCGCAAAATTAAAAAATCTTGGCGAAGATAAGAAAAGGATATCTTTTGTCTTTCATCCATATAACTTTGAGAATCGTTCTCATTTCGTAACGAAACAAGACGGTGCGAAACAACGAAGATACCTCATCGGAGTTTCTTCGGGCACAGCGGTCGACGGACACGGAGAGAAGATGACCCCTACGGGAATAAAGTCATTCCAAGATCAGGCGAATAGCGGCGATGTACTCTTGTACGACGGAGCGCATTACTTTGATCACAGTCAAGACATCGGAAAACTGACGCATTCCGAGATACTGCCGAATAATGATTGGCTTACAGAGTTCCGTCTCTACGATGAAGACGATGGTATGGGGCAGGAAACGTTAGATCGCGCAAATAAGCTGTGGGCTAAAGTCAATGGTCTTCCTCCGTACTCTTCTCCGAAGGAATTAGGTTTTTCCATCGAAGGGTACATTCCGGACGGAGGTTTAAAGTCCATAGATAGAGACAAGAAGAGAGTCATAGATAACGTGATGCTGGATGGGGTGGTTATCATACCTCGCCCTGCGTATCGCTCGTCGATAGCTCAAGCGGTTTATAAAGCTCTCGACGAGATTCCTCCCTGGAATCTGAATAAAATGCTCGGAAAGGGATTCCGAGATAAGGTCGTAAAAGAAGATCTTACGAACAATTACTTTAAGAAGAGATTTCAATTCCAAGATATGTTGGAAGATGAGATAGAGAACATTATGGTCAATCCAAAGATCGGAGACAAAGAAGAAAATTTGGATAAACTTTTTAACGAGTATAAAACAGCGATGATGGAATTGGTATTTGAATCCTCGTCGATGTTCGATAAGGAACGATACACCGGAGATGTAATCGACACAGAACGCTTGACGTCTGACGCGATTCCGGTCGTCAATCCTACGATATACGAAAGAAGAGTCGAGTTTAAGAAAAACAATAAGATAGCAATCGCAAAGAGTCTCATAACGGAAGTCGATAAACTCTTAGCGAAATTAAAATGAGAGCGAGGTAAATATGGATGCTGAATTATCGGCAATCGTGCAGAACATCAAGTCCCTTGCAGAGCAAGCGTCACAAATGATGCAAGGCTCGGAGGTATCAAATCCGGAAACTACTGAATCGGTTAAGAAGGGTCAACCTGCGGGCGGAGAACCCGAAGAAAAGGTCTCTCCGGAGACTGTGCAAAAGATACTAAAGTATCTTGAGGACATAGATAAAGAACCCGAGAAGACTCCCGAGGAAGTCACGAAGTCCGTCGAAGGGGCAACGGGATCGGACTCTGCAGAAGAACGATTAAAAGAGATCGGAGAAATCAACGCCCAAAATGTAGAAGAGGTCGCAAAGGCTTTGAATGAGCTTATGGGGAGAAAGAAAAAAGCACAACCTTCTTCCACGACGATAGAAGCTCTGAAGGGACTAACGGGTGTAGTCAAATCTCTACAGGATGAGATACGGGTACAGAAAGAATTCAGTACGAATATTCTCAAAGGACTCGGAATCGCGGATGAGATATTGAAGATCAATCCTGCAGAAGAAAAGAAAAGGGCGCTTCCTGTGCAGTACTCTCCCCAGGAGGTCGCTAAGAGTTTAGAGTTCATTCGCAGCATGATGCTGGAATCAAAAGAGCCGACACAACAGATTTCCTTTAACGATCATCATGTCGCAAAGAGTCTCGCCGCTAACGATGGCGAAGCCCTAAAATTCATGTTCAAAAGAATCTAAGGAGGATCACAATGCCTGATCTAATCAGACAGTATAATCGTTTGGCAGGAGAGAATAAGTCTCTTGTTCAGAAAGCTCTTTCGAGTGCGACCGGTGTAGGGGAAGCCCTAATTCCGCAGCACTTGGAACAGGTCATCACTAACGCTCTTCCTCGCTTGAGTCCGACTCTTGCGATGATCGAGCCAAAATTCGATAACCAGAAATACCACGAATTTAATAGATTGGTGTCTCTACCTGACGCAGGAGGAGCGATGGGAGAAGGCGCAACAACTCCCACATATAATCCGAATTTCTCGCGCACAGGTGTCTTCATGAAAGTCGTTCGTCGCAAAGGTGCGACCACGGATTTCTTGAAGGACTCTTCTAAAAAGAACGTCGACGCGGCTGCGACTAACATCGAAGCAAATATGCTCGCGCACGTCTTTGATCTCGAGAATTACTTGCTTTACGGAAATAAGGATGCGAATCAATACGAATTCGACGGACTTGACAAGTTCATCCAGTCGAATAGAATCAACATGGCTTCAGGAGGGGTCGTGCCTACGTCGCTCAAGACACTTGACGATCTGATAGACATTAACTTGGATTATCAGGGCTCGTCTCACAAGAAAGCGATCTATATGTCCCCTTATATGTTGAGTAAGTTTTCTCAACTTCTCACAAACGTTCGCCTCGTTCAAGGTATCGTGGGTCAGATGTCCGCGGTGGACGTCCCGGGTGGATGGAGACTTAACGCCTATCGGGATATTCCGATAGTAGTTTCTTCCGCTTGTCGACCTAAATCTAAAATGGGCACAGTGACTCCGATACTGGCTAACGCTGGAGGAACTATTCCTGACAGTAAGACATACTATTTTAGAGTCGCCGCTATGACCAGAGATGGAGAACAGTTGTCGTGCGAACAGATCAGTCAAGCGACTGGGACGGAGGGAAATCCTAACGAGCATAAGATTGAGCTCACCTTTTCTCCGGTCGTAGGTGCGTTCCGATATAAGATATACGTCGGAACTGAAACAGGGGAGACCTTCTTATGCAGGATCGTTCCTGCATTCGTGTACGACACTAACGGAACGATACTGAAAGAAGTCGCGTCTAATGCGATAAACGTAAACACAGTCGTAACCTCCAATTCAAACGGACAAGTCGTTTCTGTACTACTAAAGACTGATCCTTCAATCGCAGACTCTTTGGCAGTGGTCGGAAAGATGGTCGAAGATCGTCCTTTCGTAGGAACGCTTGACAATCCCCCGGAGTACATCTTTTTCTGGGATCTCGATGAGTATCAAGGAATCGGAAGATTGGCCTACACCAATGAGGGTGGATCAAGATTCGGAGGTTTGGTGTCTTTCGAAGATTTAGCAAAGACGGACGACTATCTCCCTTTTATGCTCAAGACTTACTGCGCTCTTGCGGACAGCTTTGAGAAGACGAGTAGCATAGTCCGAGGTCTGAAAGCGGCCTAATGCCTGTCTTAACGAGAAAAGAACTCAATAACCTAACGGCGGAGAAGCCTTCTCTTGTATCTAAGAAAGAACACGTTTCTGACGAGTACAAAGAAAAAGTCTCTCCGCCGTTATCTAAATCTAAAAAGTCTTTTTATTTATTTGATCCGGACAATCCGTCTAACAGATCCGGATATATAAACAAAACGATTTTTTTATCCGTGTTGGATAAAAAACACAGTGTAGAGATTAGAAACGGAATCTGTGTAGTTCGCGACGAAGAGCTAAAAAGAATCCTCATAAGTAGGGGATTTATCTATATGTATGAAGAGGATAATAATGAGTAATCCAATAAAGAGAATGTCTGGAACAATGGCCGGAGGAGCAGATCACACGGCTTCTTATGAAGCCGAGCTGGACATTTCTTCCGGATTAGAGTCGGAGGCTTTGATAATTCCGAGAGGGGTGTCTGAGATTGTGGTAACAGTCAGCGGATCGGAAGGCTTCTCTTGCAAGGTGCAGACAACGACAGACAGTGTGGAGAAAGTCGAAGAAGGCCTCCCTCTATGGGAGTCCTGGGTACATGGTCTCGTGTCGGGAGTAAAGAGTGGAGTCTGTAAGAGAGTGACTGCAATAAGACTTGTCCGTGAGGGTGATTCTTATTGCAGGGTAACGATAGTGTGTTGAGGAGAAGATAATGAGTGTTTGGAGCGAAGACGATCAGATTGAAGTCGTTGAAGTTAAGGTAGACGAGATTAAGGCAGATACGACCACTCTTAAGGCGGATACGACCACTCTTAAGGCGGATACGACCACTCTTAAGGCGGATACGACCACTCTTAAGGCGGATACGACCACTCTTAAGGCG
>Ga0315275_10000228_pt1 | contig 46274 bp, 47 predicted proteins | sample YL17G03_0_MG_FD_205557 | JGI IMG/M metagenome (GOLD analysis project Ga0315275, IMG submission 205557) | Sediment microbial communities from Yellowstone Lake, YNP, Wyoming, USA - YL17G03_0 | ecosystem: Environmental > Aquatic > Freshwater > Lake > Sediment | place: USA: Wyoming | collected... | reverse complement strand
TCACCTATCACGACCATGAATGGCACCCACTCCATCTGCGCATCGCGTATCTTCTTGCCCAGCGGCTCGTCGCGGTCGTCCATGTCCACCCGGATGTTCCTGGCGTTGAGCGTGCTGAAAAGCTTGCGCATGTGCTCCTTGTGGCCTTCTCCGACGGGTATCAGCCTTATCTGGGTCGGGGACAGCCAGGCAGGCAGCATGGCCTTCTTGCCTTTGGCCATCTCCATCGCCTCCTTCTCCAATAACGCGTATATCACACGCTCGGTGCTGCCGCTGATGGATGCGTGCAGTATCAACGGCCTCTTCTTGGAGCCGTCATGGTCCACGAAGCTGATGTCATAAGTGTCAGCGTTCTCCACGTCTATCTGCACAGTGGTCAATGCGCTGGCCTTGTCCATGCTGTCCACGAAATTGAACTCGAACTTTGTGATGAAATAGGCATACCTCTCCTTGAACAGCTCAACGAAGATAGGCTTGCCGCCCCGTTTCGCCATGCTGACATACCAGTCCTTGTTCTCCTTGAAGAAGTCGTCCTGTATCCTGAAGGCGACCTCGGTGTCCAGGCCCAGCATCCTGTTCCATTTCAGGCCCATGTCATACTGCTGCTCGAACTCGTCCTTGGCCTGGTCCATAGTGGCCGCGAAGGTGTGCATATCGGGCATGGTGAACGCGCGGAGCCTCTTCAGGCCTGCGAGCTCCCCTGACTGCTCCCTCCTGAAGCTGTACCTTGTCAGCTCGAACATCTTCATCGGCATGTGCTTGTGCGATATGACCATGTCATGGGCGATGAGGAACTGGCCGAAGCAGGCGGCGAAGCGCAGGAACAGCTTCTTCTCGTCGCTCAGCACCACGTACTGCCTGGCAGGAAAGCGGTCCATATACTTCTTGAGCGACGGGTGCTCGTAGTCGTACATGAGCGGCGTCTCGACCTCCATGGCCCCGTGGGCCACGCACCATTCGGTTATCATCCGGTCCAGCAGCTTCTTGACCAGCCTTCCTTTGGGAAGCAACCTGAAGTTGCCTGAGTCAGAGCCAGGCTCGTAGTTTATGAGCGAGTGCTCCTTCATGAGCTTGATGTGCGGCGGCTCGGTCTCATAGGCGCGCACCTTCTTGGTCTCGTAGGTCGCGAGCTTTTTCAGGGCCGGGTTTTTGCCGTAGTCGAACTTGTCCGGATCGTGCAGGTTGCCGTCCAGGTCCATTATGTGGAAATGGGACTTGAGCGCATTCTCCTGCTGGAGGCTCTTGGAAACGACCTCCACCTCGCCGGGCTTCACATCCACTTTCGCTGCGCCTGCGCCATGCATCTCGCGCGAAAGCTCTGAGAGCGGGTGGCCTTTGCATTTCAGCGTGTATCCCTTGTACCATCCGAACGGCGAATGGGATGCCTTGAAGCCTTTTTCATTGAGCAGCTTCTCAGCGCCTTCAATCACCTTCCTGGCGACTGCCGGCTTGGAAGGCTTTGACGTGAGGTGGACAAGCGGGTAGATGAGTATTACCTTGGCCTTCACCTGATCAGCCACAGATATTGCCGACTGGGCAAGCCTTTCGGCCATGACAGCCTCGTCGTCGCCATCCTCCACAGCGGTGAAGACGACCAGCACTTCCTCATAGCGCTCAGGTCCCTTGGCCTTGAGCTCCTCTGCATCCTTTATGGCCTGCTTCTTGGGCTCGACCTCTATGTAATCGGCATGTATAGTGAGAATCCTCATTGTCTGACCTCCCGGACATTACTCAGGAAAACGGGTTATAAAGTTATTTATTTGACAGGTTCAAGCGAACAGAACAACCCAAAAAATAAAAGCGCCCGTTCGCTCCGCGCGCCCGGAACGAGCGGGTCGGAATGTTTTTGTTTTTCTTGATTGGAACGGACCGGTTCGGGCGGTTTTTGTTTTTATTTGGCGGCCTTATCACGCGTCTTTATGTAGTCGAAGACCCTGTGGCCCTTGAAAACCTGCACGTAGTTGCGTATGAAGGTCAGGAACACCACCGGCCTCTCTATAACCAGCCGGTCCGCCCTGCGCCTTGTCTGGAAGCCGAGCCGCAGGAGCATCATCTCGTCCTGCTTGTTGGCCTGGCCCAGCGAGACCACGCCGCGCTCGTCTATGTGGCCTGAAGCGTCGAACATGCCTGCGATATAGTTGGCCGCGTATTCGTTCAGGTACTTGAAGCGCTCCAGCTGCTCCTTCTCCACTTCCTGGAAGAACTTGCGGTAGGCCGTATGATAGAAATAGACCTTGTCCCCGGCCGTGAGCATCTTGTCGGACGTCGTGAGCTGCTTTTCCAGCGCCTGCTGGGAGAAGACCTCCAGGACCTCCTTGCCTCCCTGCACGCCGAGCCCTTCCTGGCACCTGGCTTTCCGCCACAGGCCTATGACATAGGATAGCTCCGGGGTAAGCTTGATTTTCATGACAATCCTCTCATGGCGGGGATCATTCCGTAAAAGCGGTCAGGCTTTCAGCTTCTTCTTCTCTTCCGCCCTCTCCTCGTCCTTCTCGAACTTGACTGATTTCTTGGTGGGCACACCCACGTCCACACGGGGCTTGCCTGCTATGAACTCGTTTATCTCCTCTGCGAGCAGCTCATCCATCTGTGCCGAGAACCATCGGGCGGTCTTGGCCGACACGTATGCGTGCTTGAATACCTCGAGGAGCTCCTTGCGGTCCGGGTCTGTGAACGGCTCCTTGCCTTGCTCTATCCTCTGCTCAGCGGCACGGAGAAGGGCCCCGAACCTGGTGACATCCTTTTCGCTGGCCCCGCCTACGCTCAGGGAGCTCAGTATGCCCTTGGCCATGATTGTGTTGCGCTTGCCGGTCCTGGTGAGAAGGTTGTCCAGCTTCTTGCTGTCAGAATCGCCGAGCCCGCCTTTCTTCGTGGCGTCCATCACGCGCCTGGCGAACTGGAAGAAGCCCCCTATGAATTTCATGATATCTCGGAATCTTAAGCCCGGCAAGTTTAATAAAGCAACGCCGCAGAGCGGCCCGCGGGGCAATCTCTTTTAAACCTCAGGAACCAAAGCACCATCATGAAGCAGGAAAAAGGCAATCCGACGGATTTGCGCGACGACCCTATGTATGGGGCGGAGCGCAAACGAAAACCGACCGGGGAATGGCCGGGGCGGGTTTTCAAATGAAGTACCAGGTGGACGTGGGCAAGGTCAAGAAAATCCAGAGCAGCATCTGGGACAAGATAAAATCCACTTACTCGTTCAGGAAGGGCTATGGCGAGCCCATGCCTGTGTTCGGCCACTATGGCGGCCTCTTCAAGTGCGGCGATGACACCCTGGTGATGCACACCGACGGCGTAGGCACGAAATTGCTGGTGGCCCAGAAGCTTGAGAAGTACGACACCGTAGGCATAGACGCCATCGCCATGTCCGTGAACGACATACTCTGCGTCGGCGCTGAGCCGCTGGTCGGCGTTGACTACATAGCGCTGGCAAAAGAGGACCCTGAGCTGGTGGCCGAGCTCATGGAAGGGCTTGTGAAGGGCGCCGAGGAGAGCGGATGCGCCATAATAGGCGGCGAGACCGCAATCGTGCCCGATATGATAAAGGGCGGCAAGAAGCCGTTCGACCTGGCTTTCACGGTTGTCGGCAGGGTGAAGAAGCTCGTTCTCGGCAACGAGATATCCAAGGGAGACGTCATAGTCGGGCTGGAAAGCTCGGGATTGCATTCCAGCGGATACACCCTAGCCAGGAAGGCCCTTGATATAGATAAATGGGGCAAAGAGATGCTCGTGCCCACAAGGATATACTGCAGCACGGTGCTGGAGGCCATCGACGCCTGCGACGTGCATGGCATAGCCCATATCACCGGCGGCGGGTTCTCCAAGCTCACGCGGCTGAACAAGAACGTCGGCTACAGGCTGGACGCGCTCCCGAAGCCGAAGCCCATATTCGATGCGCTGCTCGAGAAGGTGGGCAGCGTGAAGGACATGCACCAGACATTCAACATGGGCGTCGGCATGGCGCTCATACTGCCAGGGGACAGGGCTGACACCGTGCTCAACATCGCGAAAAAGCACGGCGTGGAAGCGAGCGTCGTGGGCAGCATCACAGACAAGAAAGGCGTCTGGATAAAGGAGAACGGAAAGGAGACAGACATCAGTATCGAGGCGTAGGGGGATGGCATGAGGATTCTGGTCATAGCTTTGGTCCTGGCGATTGTGCTTGTCGGATGCTGCGGCATCGGCGGCAATGTGACCCCGCCCAAACCGAGCGGTGGGGTAAGCGACAATACGAGCGGCGGCGCCGGGGATGGTGGTGCGAGCGATGGTAGTGGAAACGCGGATGGTGGCGCTAACACCAGCAGCGGCACGGATGGAAGCGGAGGCACCAGTAACACATCCGGCGGTTCTTCTGGGACCGGTGCCGGGAACAACACGCCGCCCGACCCTGAACCCGGAACAGATGGAGGCACGAGCGGTGGTGTCGCGCAGACGCAGCAGGAATGCGCCACCATGACGCCTGACTGCACGTCATGCATAAAAAAGCTGGGATGCGGCTGGTGCAAGAGCAGGAACGGATGCTTCCTGGGCAATGCCGCAGGGCCGACCGAGGCGGACTGCGTTCCGGGCGACTGGGCGGTCATAGCATCGCAATGCGCTGCTCCTGCAGGCAATTCGACATGCGGGAAACAGACCAATTGCGCCTCCTGCCTGACCGGCTCCGGCTGCAAATGGTGCAGGCAGGGCTCCATATGCGTGGAAGCCGACAACGCAGCATCGTGCGTCGGCGGCTGGCTCACCAAGACATACCAGTGCGCGCAGACGTCTGCAGGATGACATGGATGCCAAACCGGAATCTCCCGCGCCAGAACCGGGAGCACAAAATCGCAAAACAAAACCTGCGATAGCGCCCATCTCGCCGCGAGTTCGCACGAACGCGGGGGTAATTAGGATTTTGTTTGCCGCTTCATTTCGGCACTAGTTCGGCGTCATCGATTTCAGCAACACCACGGACGCCGTCCCATGTCTTTTTCCATTTCTTTACTATTATCTTCTTCTTGAATAGAGGCGCATCTGTCACGAACGTCTCGCCCTCGCCGCCCTCAAGGAAAATATGGACACCTGGCTTCTTCGCCTTGACGAGCTTCTCAAGCGGTTCTCCGAGGAATTCCGGGCCAAGACCCTCGGCAGAAACAGCGCTCACATAAATCTCGAAATCCCTCAGCATCTGCTCCATAACTTCCGGCCCTGCATGCCAGAGGGGCGCGAAAGACCGGATGCCGAGCTCCTTCGCGATAGCGTCTATGCGGCTTTTCTGATAGGTGCTCGCCACGGCTCCGGTGACAATAGCGCCGGATTCCAGTTTGCGCAGCGCAGCGACAAGCTTCTCGCGCCAGTCCTCTTCAGTCGTCTGCACGAAGATTTGCTCAAGGCCCATGGATTCGGACTGCATCCTGGTCGTGCTAATGTTTGGATGATGGAACATCATCGAGTATTCGGGCGGGCTGACCGTGACCAGCACGACCTCAAAACCCTGCTGCACCGCCCAGTGAGTGGCGAACACGCTGTCCTTCCCCCCTGAGAAAAGGACTGCGGTCCTCATCTTTGTCACGCCTCTGCCGCCGCCAGTACGGCGTTCACGAAGCCGGCGTGCATGCGGACGGTCTCGTCCGGATCGGACTTCATCAGCTCTTCCAGTTTTGGACGGAATTTGGAGATATCGCCACCGTTCCTGACAATCCTGCACAGACATGCCGCAGCGATTGTGCGCACCACCGGCTCCGGGTCTGAAAGCAGCTCGGCTACGATAGGGATGTTGCGCCGTGGCGTGGTTATGAAATCGAAAAGGTCCTTGCCCCTGAACCTTTCTGCAGGGCTATTCATGAGCGTATCGCGGACACGCTGGCGTAGTAGTGATTTTCTTTCAATAGCGTTCATAGTGGCACCTCGCCTTATGGGTTATAAAAGATAGCGATACGTATAAAAAACCATGATAAAAACAGCGATATTGGACCTGGACGGCACGCTTTTCATAGGAAGGACGCCGGTGCCAGGGGCGGCAGTGGCATTGGAGAAACTCAGGCTCGCCGGAATACGCGTCCTTTTCCTGACCAACGCAGGCACCAGGAACCGCGAGGGTGTGGCGCACAAGCTGACCAACATGGGCATACAGGCGACCCATGAGGAGGTCTATTGCGGCTCCTATCTGGCGGCCAGGTACATAGCCGAGCACCACGCCGGCAAGAAGGCCTTCGTCGTCGGAGAGCGGGGCATGATGGATGAGCTCTCTGCGGCAGGCATCAAGATATCCGAAAAAGCTGACATAGTGGTCACGTGCCTGGACCGGCACCTGACCTATGATAAGCTTGCGAAGGCGCACAGGCTGCTCAGGGAGGGCGCGCATTTCATAGCCTCCAACAAGGACCACACGTTCCCGGTGGAGCACGGTTCCATGCCCGGCGCAGGCGCCATAGTCACTGCGCTGGAGTACTCGTCCAAGAAGAGCGCCTATATCGTAGGGAAGCCGAACCCGTTCGCCTTCGAGCTCATGCAGAAGGAGCTGGGCATCGGGAACAACGACACGGTGATGATTGGCGACCGGCTCGACATCGACATAGCATTCGCCAAGAACGCAGGCATAAAGTCAGCGCTGGTCCTCACAGGGATATCCAAGAAAGAGGATATAAAAGAGAAGAAAATGGAGCCGGATTTCGTGTTCAATTCGCTGGCCGAGCTCACTCTTCCATGAGGTCGCGCAGGGTGTCGCTCTCCACTTCTGACGACGTGCCGAACAGGGTCTCGTCCAGGTTCACCATGCCGCCGCTCGAGCTTGAGGAGCTCGTGCTGGAGCTTGACGTGGTGCTGGACAGCGAGCTTGTTGCCGAGCTGTCGCCCACAAGGCTGTAGCTTATCTGGAGCGAGGAGCCGCACCTGGTGCACTTGCCCGCGACCAGAAGCTCTTTCATCTCCAATTCGCTGCTGAGCGTGAGGGAGGACTCATTGCCGCAGCTGGCGCATTTTATCGTCCTTCTGAGGTCGGTCATCTGATCACCTGCAAGCCTATCGGGGAAGAAGTTTATAATGTTATTACTCTCTTGTCCGTGACTATCTCGTCCATCCTCTCGTCGTCCTCGTGGGTCGGAAGGCGCTCCACCACCTGGAAATCATAGCAGATGCCTATGCGGTAGGCAGCGGATGTTGCAAGGTATTTGTCGTAGTATCCCTTGCCATAGCCGAGCCGGTGCATGCAAAGGCCGAAGACGACCCCCGGGACAATCACCACGTCAGGCTCGCTACCCGCCCCGCCACTCGCCGCTTCGCGTGCTTGAGGTTCGAGTATGCCGTATTTGCCTGGCTTCAGGTCCTCGAACGATTTGAACCTGACGAACGTGATTTTGTGGTCGGTGACAGGGACAAGAACCTCCTTTCCGGCTTGCATGGCGCGGAATATCATCACCCTCGTGTCAACCTCGCTTCCTTTTGCCAGGTAGAATGCGATGCGTTTCGCTTCCGTGAACCTCGGTGTTTTGAAAATGGCTGCGGCTATCTCATCCGCCAGGCTTGTGGCCTCCTGCTTGGACAGCGAGTCGCGCTTTTTCAGCATCTCGCGCCTGAGGGCTTCCTTCAGGTGGTGCACCATCGCAATCTAATCCTCTCGAACCCTTAAAAAAGATTGGATGGAAGGTATCGCCATGGATTCCATCGTCGATTACATATTCGAGGCAGGCATGCTGAAGCGCACGGCCAGGAGCGGCTGGTGGGCAGAGAAGGTCAAATACCCCGAGAGCGTGGCCGAGCATTCGTTCAGGACCGCGGTAGTGGCGTTCGTACTTGCCAGGATGGAAGGGATGGATGAGGAAGGCGCACGGAGACTATGCACCGCTGCGGTCTTCCATGACATGCACGAGACCCGGTTGGGCGACATGAACAAGATAACCGCAAGGTACATACCAATGACGAAAGAACTCGAGCGGAAGGTGGAGGGCGACCAGAGAAAGGATATGCCCGGAGACATCCGGGACGCCATAGCCAGCACGCTCGAGCTTAGCGAAAAGGAACTGATGATTTTGAAGGACGCGGATTATATGGAATGTGCGTTCCAGGCGAAGGAGTACATGGATATCGGCCACAAGGGCGCCGAGAGCTGGATAAAGAGCATCGAGGCGAAGTTGAAGACGCCCAGCGCGAAACGGATGCTGACCACCATGAGGAACAGGGATTCCAACGACTGGTGGAAAGGATTGAAAAAGATAGAATAAAGGAAGGATTACTCGCTGCCGACAATGCTCCAGAGGGCCTTCGCGAGCTTGTGGGCGAAGTTGAACACCGCGGATTTGGCAACGACCGCCTCAAACTTCGAGCCGCGTTCTGAGACGTAGCCCTCCTGGACCATCTCTGCGCCCGGAGTCACGGGGCCGGCGTGTTTGTAGAGGACCTCGCCATCGCCCGAGGTTATCGGGTTGCCGTTGACATCGCTGGAGTCGAAGTCGAAAGTCGCGTCTCCTGCCGAATTGGTGTTCGCCACGCCCATCACCCAGTAGTTGGCGGAACCTGCGCCGGCATGCTCTGCCACTCCGACGTAGACGTCGGCGCATTTGGCGCTTCCGCACACGTTATTGTTCGTGCCGGTGCTCTCAAACAGGTTGCCTATGCCGTTCTCGGCAGGACCGGCGTTCTCCACGTCCTGCCTGGTCTCAACCAGCAGCGCGCCGCCTTTGCCGAATGTCGAGTTTTCTGAGCCTATGGCCGCGTACTTCACGGCCCTGCCTCCTGCGGTGTAGCCAGAGAGGCCGTACTCATCAGATGACGCTGAAACGCGCATGACTACGGTGCCCTTCTCGAGCGAGAGCGGACCGCACGCGCTGGACGGATTCAGGACCACATAGAACGAATTGGCTGCGAGATCGCTGCCGGAGGTGTCTGTCCTTTCGGCATTGAACACAGTCTCGCCTGCTCCGGACTGCACCTTCAGGTAGGGTGCCACGATAGTGCAAGCGACCTGCTCGCCATTCACGAATGGGCCCTTGTTTGCTGAGATTCCCAACGCGACATCCTTGAGTTCCATCTCGAGCATCTTCCTGTCCTCGCTCGTGAGGTCAAGGCCGACATATTGAAGACGCCATGCTGCAGGATCCTGCACAAGCGGGACATAATCACCTACTGCGAGGACGTCGCTGCCAGAAGTTGAGATCTCCCCCACATCTTCTGAATAGACAGCTATCGTCCTCAGGCTGTCCGGCTTGGTGGACGTCACCGACCCGCCCCTGTTCTTCCAGCCCAGTGCCACGTCATAGCCAGGGTTTGTGCCATTGCCAGGGTCGAACTGCTGCCCGTCGGCAAGCTCAAGCTCCTTTGCGAAGATTGCCACGTCAGCCCACTGGGCGTCAGGCAGGGTGCCGCCGGCGGTCTTGTACACATGGAAGCGGTAGGTATCCCCGCCTATGGAGAATTCCTTGGTCTGGCCTGCCCTGACCTTGTCCTTCTTCAGGACATTGTCATTGGCGTCCAGGACAGATATTATAGCGGATGTGACACCGGCAACGGTTTCGAGGCCGTCCAGCCTGAACTTCACATCGTTCACAGGAATCGCCTCACCCGGGTTGATTATGCCTGATACCGCCTCCTGGGCCAGCTTTATGGAACCGCCGTTGACCAGCGCGTCCTCGTTTGTCAGCTCGGCCTGGGGCGGATTTATCTCGCTGATTATCCATTCCTGGCCAAGGAACCATACCTTGAGCCTGTGCGTTTCTGTGGCGTCATCAATAGTCGTTTCGCCCACATTATCCTTGCATGCCGAGTAGTCAAGGCCTTCCGGCTCGGTGCAGACCGGTATGCCGGTCTCCTCTGAGCCAGGGCCGTCGAACTTCTGTGTGTAGGCGACGAAATCCAGGTTGCCTACGACATCATCAACATCAGAGTTGAATGCTGTGGAACCCTTTACCCATACGCCTTGCTTCTCGTTATATGCGTTGCCGGAATCTTCATCTGTGAGAGCCTGGTCGGCCAATGCAGCTAAGTCGTTGACGCCAAACTTGTACATGAATGTCTCGGCAGGACCTATGCTGCCGCCTGCTCCGTCAGTGAACGGGTTCGCGTTCTCTGACGTGTCAGAACCGCCCATCGCATAAGCCTGGTCCGCATCGTTCTCATCTGCATTCTCTTCCCGGTCGCCAATCGTCCTGTTCAGGTAGTCACCGATCAGGTGGCCGCCTTCGATGTCAGTGTCGCCGTCTGAATCAGTGTCTGCGTCGGTGTCGGCATCAGTATCGGTATCCGCATCCGTGTCTGCATCCGTATCGGCATCAATGTCGGTGTCAGCATCAGTGTCAACGTCACTGTCAGTGCCGCCATCCACGCTGCCGGTGTCAGTATCTGCGTCAGTATCAGTGTCTGCATCTGCGCCGTTGGTTTCGCTGTCAGTATCACAATTGCATGTGTCCGAGCAACCGGCATCTTCCCTAATAACCTCTACCGAACGATAGCATCCTGAGCCGACAGTCATGACGGCGCCGAGGGCGATGACCGCTGTGACCTTCGCCTGCCCATCACTGAACCGGTTCCATAATCCCTTCTTCGTCACGTCGTTCTCAGAATCAGCATTCCTTCTCACGTTCTTCTCGTTCCCGTCAAACCTGAGTTCCATTCATACCCACCTCTGGTTGGTATTATACACAATATATGTGCCCAATAGGTTTTATAAACATTCGCATAAAGCCATATTTTGACACAAAATTGGGATGAAAACGCGAGAAGTCGGTTTTTTATATAATCAGGCCAGAATGGGATTGAGAGGAACATGGGACTGCAGGAAAGATTGAAGGAGCTCGAGGACGAGCTTGCGCGCACGCAGAAGAACAAGGCTACTGAGTACCATATCGGCATCCTGAAGTCCAAGATAGCCCAGATAAGAAGGGAGCTGCTCGCCCCGAGGAAGCACGGCGCCAGCGCAGGCGGCTTCGACGTCAAGAAGAGCGGCGATGCGACCGTGGCGATAATCGGCCTGCCAAGCGTCGGCAAATCCACCCTGCTCAACAAGATAACCAATGCGGAATCCAAGGCGGCGGCCTATGCCTTCACCACATTGAGATGCATCCCCGGCATAATGGAATACAAGGGCGCCAGGATACAGGTGCTGGACCTGCCAGGCATAATAGAAGGCGCCAAGGACGGCAAAGGAAGGGGACGCGAGGTCATCGGGGTGGCAAGGACAGCGGACCTGCTCCTTATACTCATAGAGGCCATGAATCCGAAGCAGCTCAAGGTGATAGAGAGCGAGCTATACGGCTTCGGCATAAGGATGAATTCCAGGAGGCCCAGGATATCCATAACAAAGACCGCCAAGGGCGGGGTCACCATAGACTCCACTGTGCGCCTGACCAAGATAAGCGACAGGGAGGTACTGGCCGTCTTGGGGACATACAGCATCTACAATGCCAATGTCATCCTCAGATGCGACGCCACGATAGATGAGTTCATAGACGCGCTGGAAAGCAACCGCGCGTATGTGCCCGCGGTGTATATCCTGACCAAGGCGGACCTTGTCAGGGATCTGCCCAAACTTCCGTTCAGCTATATCGCACTGTCCGCCGAGACAGGAATGGGGTTCGATGAGCTCAAAAACGAGATCTACGACAAGCTGAACCTGATACATATCTACACGAAACGCAGAGGCGAGGATGCTGACCTGACAGAACCGATGATAGTCCGCAGCGGCATAAGCGTTGGAGAGCTCTGCGAGAAGCTCCACAGGGATCTGAAGAAGGATTTCCGCTACGGGCTCGTCTGGGGCAAGAGCGTGAAGCATCAGCCCCAGAGGGTGGGCCTGTACCACATGCTCGAGGACGGAGACATAATACAGGTAGTCAAAAGGTGAGAAAATGGCATATGAAGCGAAGAATTTCGAGGTATTGTTGGGGATGGAAGGGTTCAGCGACAACCTGCTGAAGAACCATTTCACATTGTATCAGGGATACGTAACGAATACCAATAAACTCTCGGACTCGCTGCTGGCTATGGCGAAAGACGGAAAGGCAGGCACTCCGGAATATGCTGAGCTGAAACGACGCTTCGGCTGGGAATTCAACGGCATGAGGCTACATGAATACTACTTCGGCAACATGAGGAAGGACGGCAGCAAACCGGACATCAACACCCCACTCGGGAAGATGTTGGTTGGTGAATTCGGCTCATTTGAGATTTGGGAGAAGGATTTCCGCGCTGTCGGAGCGATGCGCGGGATAGGCTGGATTGTCTTGTATTACGACGCGGACGCGAAACGCACCTTCAACTGCTGGGTGAACGAGCATGACGTCGGTCACTTGTCTGGGGCCGTTCCGTTATTGGTGATGGATGTCTTCGAGCACGCCTTCATGCTGGACTACGGGCTGAAGAGGGCCGACTACATCGCTTCGTTCTTCAGGAACATTGACTGGAAAGAAATAGAAGGGCGGTTCAAGGCCGCCCGCTGAACGCCTACTTCTCTGTTATCCTCTTCCAGAACAGGTAGTGTGCCGGTATCCAGACGCACTCTGCCAGTGTCATGAACAGCGCCACAGCAATGCCGAGCAGCAGCATCCAAACGGCCAGCGCGACGAATATGCCGCCAGGAATCAGCATCAGCGCTATCATCAGGAACATCATGACGAAGTAGAGCACGAAGTAGATTACGAACAGGGGGGTGAGGGCCAGGATGTAGAGCAGGCCGGCAGCGATGTCGAAGATGAACGACTCCATGAAGCGCCGCTGGATGAGCGACCAGGATGCCCTCAGCGCATCCATCACGCCGAGACCCCCGAAAAGGAAGCCATAGCGCCAGAACTGGGCGATGAACGAGTAGGCTGTGAATACGACCAGCGCGTAGATGCCTACGAGCACTTCACCGACCATTATGAACAGGAACAACGTCTGGGACTGCAGGGATGGGAGCATGAAATATGCCGCCGCGCCCAGCACTATCAGGAGCGGGAGCAGGAGCAAAATACGGATGGCGCCGTCCACTATGGCGAAACGGAACATGCGGCCTGCCACAGACAGGATGGAATCCAGGGTGCCGTAAGGCTTCTTGGAGAACTCTGAATCCGCGAACAGCACGGCTGCCACCTTTATGGTCTCATGGGACCAGCTCAAGACAAATAGGTAGAGGAGATAGAGTGCTCCAATCACTGCGAAGGTCGCCAGGTAGGCAGGAGCGCCGACCTGGGCAACCACAACTGCGGTGGCGCCCACGCCGAGCGTGATGAAAGCGACTATGAACAATCCCATAATGATGGCTGTGGCGATAAGGTCCAGGACGTTTATCAGGAGGAACTTGCCATAGCACCTGACGATGTTGGATTTGATGTATTCCCACCACCTGCCGAATGGGGAGGTGATGATGTCTCCGAAATCATCGGGCTTCTGCGCCTTTTTCACTCCTTCAGCTGGCTTCTGCACCGGTTTCACTGCTTCAGGCGGCTTCTGCGCGGGGTTCATTCCTTGGGCTGGCGCAGCTTTCACCTCTGCCATTTTCACTTCGGTTTCCTGCCCAGGGGCGGCTAGCCGGCTTTTAATCGTTGTTTTCTTCTCTGCCATAGCCTGTGATTGCGCGGGCGAATTATTTAAACCTAGCCCTGGATTTACCTGCATGCCGACCAAGGAGGAGATAGATAGGGTCATCGCCTGGTGCGAGAAGACCAAGAAGGAGAGGAACCGCATCTATGTCATAGAGAGGAACCCGTTCAGGGAGGAGATAGAATGGATGCGCAGGTTCGTCCTGGTGGAGATCGACCGGCCCAAGGAGGTCGCGTCAAAGAACAACCTGGTCTATGACTCTATCATGAAGCAGCTCTGGCAGTTCATGAACGGCGACTGGAGAAGGGTGGAACCGGACTTCAGGATAGAGAAATAGGCATTGGACCACGCCTAGCCGATTGAAATCCTTATTATGTCCTTCAGCGCCCTTATCTTCACCAGAGCCGGGCCGGGCAGCTGCTTCTCCAGCACGATTGTGAGTTTGGGATTCGGATAGATGTCCGGGTCGTCGCTCACGATTTGCCTGATGCTGATTTTGGCTTCGGCGATTATGCCGGTGACCGAGCTGACTATCCCGACCGCATGGGGCTCTGCCTCTATCTCGATGACCTCGAAACCAAGATGCCTTGCGACCCCACGGATGAATGCGGTCGGTGCGAGCGATTCGAAGATGCCGAAAAGCTCAGGAACCTCGGCAATCATATGTGCTGTTTCCAGCACGACACGCCTGTCTACCGCTACGGCACGCGCGAGTTTCACCGGGCTCATCTCTATGTTTCCGCAGAAAATCCTGCCTTTTTTATCCACGCGGAGACCCTGTCCGAGCATAATCTCGGCCACCTTTTTGCGCATCGGATAGCGTAAGAACGCGTCTTCCAGGATAGGATACATAACGTACATTTTTGTACGTAAAAGCTTTAAATATATCATTGGTGCTAATCCTGTAAGGGTGGAATGACATGACTGAAACATTCAAGACAGCGAATGGCACGCAATCGAGTACAGCAAAGGCAGCTTCAACGGCTACGGGAGTTGCGCCGCTTGCCAGGAAGCTCCCTCAACCAGCTACAGAGGGTATAAGCGATGAACGGAGACGCCCTGCGGGTTTTGGAACTGTTGAACCGAGTGAGCAGGAAGCAGAGAGGAAACTAAGGGATAACAGATATGCGCAGATGACCGGGCAGAAGAGGCGCCCTACGGGTTTTGGCAGTGAATAAAGGTGAAACACTTGATATACAAAAAACTCGACATCACGCTGAATCCCTACCAGCTCTATCAGCTCATAAACCGGGAGTATGAGCATTCTTTCCTCCTGGAATCGCTTGAGGGAAAGGAGAAGCTGGCCAGGTTCTCATTCATAGGCTTCCAGCCGAAGAGCATGGTGAGCGCAACGAAGAAGGTGGTGGACATAGACGGCCAGGAGCAGGATGCCACACAGCCCATCAGGGCGCTTGCTGATGCCATACCCAGGAAGAAGATTGAGAGGGAAGGGTTCACAGGAGGCGCGGTCGGATATTTCTCATACGACTATGTGCGCAACCTGGAGGACATACCGGAAATGGCCGGGAACGGGTCCGGCTTCCCGGATTTCGAGTTCGGCATCTTCGAGGATTGCATAATATACGACCACCGCGCCAGGACAGCGCACTACCTGTCGCATACCGAGGACAGGATGCCTGAACTCCTTTCGCTGACCAAGGAGGATATGTTCTCAGGCCGCTTCGAATCTGGGGATGCGAAGCCTTCCATGGACAAGGAGCAGTTCGTCAAGGCAGTGGAGACCGCCAAGGAGAAGATACGCGATGGAGAGATATTCCAGGTGGTGCTCTCCAGGAGATACACGGTCCCCTTCGAGGGCAACCTCCTGAAGTTCTATAATTACCTGAAGCAGACCAACCCTTCACCGTACATGTATTTCCTCAGCTTCGGCCAGAAGAGCATCATAGGCTCGAGCCCTGAGAACCTGGTGCGCGTGGAAGGGGAGCGCATAGACAGCTTCGCGACCCTGGCAGGCACCATGCCCAGGGGCAGCACCCCTGAGGAGGACCGCATGCTGGAGCAGAAGCTGCTGAGCGATGAGAAGGAAAGGGCAGAGCACCTCATGCTCGTGGATTTGACACGCAACGATGTCGGAAAGGTGGCAGCAGCCGGTTCGGTCAGCGTCCCTGAGTTCATGACCGTGCACAAGTACAAGCACGTGCAGCACATCGGTTCCCAGGTGACCGGAAGGCTGCGCGAGGGGAAGGACTGCTTTGACGCTTTCGATGCGCTATTCCCTGCAGGCACGCTCACCGGCGCTCCGAAGGTCAGGGCCATGGAGATAATAGAGGAGCTGGAAGGGGTGAAACGCGGGCCCTATGGAGGCGCGGTGGGCTATTTCTCGTTCAACGGCAACTGCGATTTCGCGATAACAATCAGGACGCTGGTTGCCCAGCGCAAGAAGGCGTACGTGCAGGCTGGCGCAGGCATCGTGTATGATTCGGTGCCCGAACGCGAATATGATGAGACCGAGCACAAGATGCGCGCCCTCATGCAGGCGCTCGAGGTGGGATGATGATACTGATAATAGACAATTACGACTCGTTCGTGTACAACCTCTCCCAGCTCTTCGGCTCGTTGGGCCACGACGTGCGCGTTTTCCGTAATGACCGCATCACCATCGAAGAGGTGAAGGCTCTGGCTCCGGAGCGGATTGTGCTCTCGCCTGGGCCCGGGAATCCGACCAACAGGCGCGATTTCGGTGTGTGCGCAGACATACTCCAGGCTGCAGGGCAGGACATCACAACGCCCATCCTGGGCGTGTGCCTGGGGCATCAGGGCATCATCCATCATTTCGGCGGAAAAATCGTGAAGGCCACGCCTATGCACGGCAAGACGAGCATGATCCGGCACGACGGGAGGGGGCTTTTCGAGGGTGTGGCTAATCCGGTCCGCGTGATGCGCTATCACTCGCTCGTCGGTGTAGAGATTCCGGAATGCCTTGAAGTGACTGCGAAGAGCGAGGACGATGGCGCGGTCATGGCGGTCAGGCACAGGACGCTTCCTCTGTACGGGGTGCAGTTCCACCCTGAGAGCATAATGACTCAGGACGGCTTGAGGATGCTTGAGAATTTCGCAGGGAGGGGAAAGGCATGAAGGAGATTCTGCATAAGCTCATGAAAAAGGAGAGTCTCACAGCACAGGAGGCGGAAACAGCCATGGACTCCATCATGGAAGGGAGATACACGCCTGCGCAGATAGCGGCTTTCCTTGTCGCCCTTAAGATGAAGGGCGAGAGCAGGGAGGAGATAGCGGCGCTGGCGAAAGCCATGAGAGAACATGCCGTCATGATCCGTCCGGATGCAGGACCGCTCGTCGATACCTGCGGCACAGGCGGCGATTCGTCCAACACGTTCAACATCTCCACCACAGCGGCGTTCATAGCCGCAGGAAGCGGTGTAGCCATCGCCAAGCACGGCAACCGGGCGGTATCTGGCAGGTGCGGCTCGGCCGATGTGCTTGAGGAGCTCGGAGCGAAGATGCTTCAGCCCGATGGGGTCTGCAGATGCATAGAAAGGACAGGTATCGGGTTCATGTTCGCTCCATTCTTCCATCCTGCCATGAAGAACGTGGCTGGTGTGAGGAAGGAGCTTGGAATCAGGACGGTCTTCAACATCCTCGGCCCGCTCACGAACCCGGCGAACGCGAAGTCGCAGGTGATGGGCGTTTTCGACCCTGGCCTCACAGAGATTATGGCAGATGTCCTACTGTCGCTCGGGACAGAGCGCGCTCTTGTGGTGCATTCGGAAGGCATGGATGAGATAGGATTGGGAAAGACGAGGGTATCGGAGCTGCGGGATGGCAAAGTCAGGACATACGAACTGGATGCCTCGGAATTCGGTTTTACCAGGCAGAAGGTGCCGACAGCAGCCTCAAAGGAGGATGGTGCGGCCATCATGCTCTCGGTGCTGAAAGGCGCTGAAGGGCCTGCGCTGGACATCGCGCTGCTCAATGCGGCTGCGGCCATCTATGTCTCGGGCAAGGCGAAAAGCATAGGGGAGGGACTGAAGCTGGCACGCGTTTCTGTGGAATCCGGGGCTGCGATGGCCAAGTTGGATGCGCTGAAAAGGTTCGGAGATGAGGATGATGGACATACTGGATAAGTTCATAGGGAATGCGAAGCTGAGCGTCAGCGAGGGATACTACAACGGCCGAGGCATGTATGAAGGAAAGAGAGTATCGCTGCTTGAGCGGCTCGGACCGGACCGGTTCACCTTGATATGCGAGATAAAGCACGCATCCCCTGCAGGCGAGTATTCCTTCAAAGACATAGACGTGGAGAAGGCCGCAGTTGAGTTCAGGGAAAGCGGAGCCGACGCCATATCCGTGGTGGTCGAACCGAAGATATTTCATGGGGATATCGGCAATGTGGCCCTGGCCAAGAAGGCAGGGCTGCCGGTGCTGTTCAAGGATTTCGTGATGACGGAAGGGCAGATAAAGGCGGCGAAGGACTCCGGAGCTGATGCTGTGCTGCTCATAGTGAAGCTGGCGCAGAGGCTGGAGCTGGACCTGGACGGGATTATCGATGCGGCCCATAAAGAAGGGCTTGAGGTCCTGCTTGAGAGCTATGATGCTGAAGAGCTGAGGACCGCCATGAGGACCGATGCGGATGTGCTCGGCATCAACAACCGCGACCTCCAGACCCTGAAGGTGGATATCGGCAGGACCGGCAGGATACTTAAGGAGACCAACGGGGCGGACAGGCCGCTGATAAGCGAAAGCGGGATAACAAATGCGGCTGATGTGAGGTCCGTGCGGGAAGCAGGCGCAAACGGCGTGCTTGTGGGCACGGCCATCTGGAAATCAGCAGACCTGCGCGCCAAGATAAGCGAACTCAAAAGCGGGGCAAGCGGACCCGGAAACGGGGGGATATGATGATGCCATATTTCGGAAAATACGGAGGGCAGTTCGTGCCTGAGACGCTTGTGCCGGCGCTCCAGGAGCTTGCGGAAGCGTATGTGAGGTTCAGCCAGGACAAGGGCTTCCAGGACGAGCTGGCGCACTACCTGAAGGATTACGCTGGAAGAGAAACGCCGCTCTACTTCGCCGCGTCGCTCACTGAAAGATGCGGGGGTGCGAAGATATACCTCAAACGGGAGGATCTCCTGCATACCGGCGCGCACAAGATAAACAACGCACTGGGGCAGGCGCTGCTCGCTAAGAGGATGGGCAAGAGAAGGGTTATAGCCGAGACAGGGGCCGGCCAGCACGGAGTGGCTGCTGCGACAGCCTGCGCACTTCTGGGTATGGAATGCGAGGTGTACATGGGCAGGATAGATGCAGAGAGGCAGGAACCGAACGTTTACCGCATGAAGCTGCTCGGGGCTAAGCTGAACATCGTGGAAAGCGGCTCCAAAACGCTCAAGGACGCTGTGAATGATGCTTTACGGGATTATGCCGCCAACTTCAGGGATACGCATTATCTGATAGGCTCGGCACTGGGGCCCCACCCTTACCCTACGATGGTCAGGGATTTCCAGCGTGTGATAGGGGTTGAAACGCGGAAACAGATAATGGAGGCCGAGAAGCGCCTTCCGGACCTGCTTGTCGCATGCGTGGGCGGCGGGAGCAACGCCATAGGCCTTTTCCACCCTTTCCTTAACGACAAGGTCGAGATGATAGGCGTGGAGGCAGGCGGGGACGGCAAGAAGCACGCTGCGCGGCTTTGCGGGGATGGGAGCGTCGGCGTCCTGCATGGCATGATGAGCTATCTGCTCCAGGACGAGAACGGGCAGATAAAGGAGACCCATTCGGTTTCTGCAGGCCTGGATTACCCTGCCGTAGGACCAGAGCACGCCAAGCTCAGTGAACAGGGCAGGGTGAAATATGCAGCAGTGAAGGATGACGAGGCCTTGAAGGCATTCCACCTGCTGGCTTCCTGCGAGGGCATAATACCTGCGCTGGAAAGCGCCCATGCGGTGGCATATGCGGTTGAGGTTGCCAAAAAGATGGGGAAAGATAAGATAATCATAGTGAACCTCTCTGGGAGAGGAGACAAGGACGTTGAGCATGTCCGGAGAGTCGAGACTGGAGACCGGAAACTGGAAACCGGTGCGGAGGCAGAGTAGCATGACACTGGAGACTGGAAACAGGAAACTGGAAACCATATTCAAGAAAGGCAATGCCGCGTTCATGCCATACGTCTGCTGCGGAGACCCCAATCCCGACTTCACGGTCAGGCTGGTGAAGGCGCTGACCGCAGGCGGAGCGGATGCCATAGAATTCGGCATACCGTTCTCTGACCCGATTGCTGACGGAAAATCCATCCAGGCAGCGTCCATGCGGTCGCTGCAGAACGGCATGACGCCATCCAAAGCGCTGGACGTGCTTCGGGAGATACGAAAGGAGACCGGGATTCCGGCCATAGTCATGACTTATTACAATATAGTCCTCGCCAATGGCGGGGAGGCATTCCTCAAAAGAGCCAGGGAGGCCGGAGCTGATGCTTTGATTGTACCGGATGTCCCTCTGGAGGAATCCGCCGCGCTGCAGGCCGCCTGCTCAGGGGCAGGGCTGAAGCTTATCCGCATGGTGAGCCTGAGCTGCAGCGACGAGCGCCTGAAAGCCATAGCCGCGAAGGCAGAGGGCTTCCTTTATACTGTGGGGGCGCTCGGGACTACCGGAGCGCGGGAAAGCATGAGCGCAGAGGCGGCTTCCCTTGTCGGGAGGGTGAAACGCATCTCGCAGGTGCCTGTGGCTGTTGGTTTCGGCATATCGAAGCCTGAGCATGCGGCTTTTTTCAGGAAGGCAGGAGCGGACGGGATAATCGTCGGCAGCGCAATAACTGATACGTATTCACGGCATATCGGGAAGGACGGGATGATAGACGAGGACGGAGCGCTGGCGGAACTGGAGAAGTACGCGAGGGCGATGAAGGCGGCGTGTGTGACACATGTTTAAAAGCGTTTTGCTGCTAAATATGTGTAGAATAGATGTAAAATTGTGGTTTCAATGGCGATGGCTGACAGAAACAGTTCGTGCTGGTTCGGCTTCTTCAGCTTTGGCTATCGCTATCAGGAAAACCACAACTGAGTTTTTTTCCTCTTCTTGGTGGTTTTTCTGATGCTTTGACCCCTAGAGTAATCGATATAAGATTTGAGAAATATGGAGATGGTGTTTATGAAAAATCTGAAGCTCGCCGCGAAAAGCGGCTCCGGAAGGACAATTGTGCGTGTGGGCGACGTCAAGGTAGGCGAGGGATTCACGGTCATCGCAGGGCCGTGCAGCGTGGAGAGCGAGGAGCAGACGCTCGAGACCGCCCGTGCGGTGAAAGAGGCAGGCGCTGACATGCTCAGGGGGGGCGCGTTCAAGCCGCGCACATCGCCCTATGCTTTCCAGGGACTGGGGCTGAAGGGGCTCAAGATACTGGCGAAGGCAAGGGAGGAGACCGGACTTCCCATCGTAACCGAGGTGCTGGACACCCGGGACGTGTCCTGGGTCGCGGAATACGCCGACGTGCTCCAGATAGGCGCCAGGAACATGCAGAACTTCTCGCTCCTGAAGGAGGTGGGCAAGGTGAACAAGCCCATTCTCCTGAAACGGGGCATGTACTCCACGCTCGAGGAGTGGCTGAACTGCGCAGAGTACATCCTCAACGACGGCAATCCCGACGTGATACTGTGCGAACGGGGAATCAGGACGTTCGAGACCTACACGCGCAATACGCTCGACCTGAGCGCTGTGCCCGCCATAAAGGAGCTCACGCACCTGCCCATAATCACAGACCCGACGCATGGCACAGGCAGGATAAGCCTCATCACTCCGATGAGCCTGGCTTCTGTGGCATGCGGGGCAGACGGCATGATAGTTGAGGTCCATAGGAATCCGGCCGAGGCGCTCAGCGACAAGGAGCAGGCGCTCACGCCACCGCAGTTCGTCGAACTCATAGGCAAGGTGCGCAGGATGCACAAGTTCATGGAGGGGCTGCAATGAGGACTATGAAGCTGGAGGGCGCGACAGGCGCATGCACGATAATGCTAGGCGAGTCGGTGGACAACCTACGCGGCTATTGCAACGGAGGCAGCGGGGGCAACGAAGCGGGAAAAATCGTCGCGATAACCGATGCGAATGTCAGGAGGCTCCATGGCGAGCGGCTGAAAGGCCTTGAGGTCGTGGAGATAGGGCTTGGCGAGGGGAACAAAACGCTCGCGACAGCTGAAACGCTGTATGAGAAGCTGCTGGAGCTTGAGGTGGAACGCTCCTCGTTCATCGTCGGGGTTGGCGGCGGGATAGTCTGCGATGTCGCCGGCTTCATCGCCTCCACCTACATGCGAGGCGTGCAGTTCGGCTTTGCGCCTACGACGCTGCTCGCCCAGGTGGATGCTGCGGTCGGCGGCAAGAACGGCGTCAACTTCAAAGGCTACAAGAACATCATCGGCACCATAAGGCAGCCGGGATTCTGCCTGTGCGATTTCGAGATGCTGAAGACGCTCCCGGAAGCCGAGATGCGCAACGGGTTCGCAGAGGTCGTGAAGCATGCGGCCATAGGGGACGCGTCGCTGTTCACTTACCTTGAAGGCGACTGGAAAAGGGCATTCGTACTGGAGAAGACCGCCATCGGAAAGGTCGTGCATGACTCGCTGCAGGTCAAGATGAGGATAGTCACTGCGGATGAGATGGAGAAAGGCGAGCGGATGAAGCTCAATTTCGGCCATACGCTCGGCCATGCTGTGGAGAAGGTCACGGGCATCCCGCACGGCAGTGCGGTGAGCATAGGGATGGTGGCTGCAGCGAAGCTTTCGGTCAGGAAGACCGGCCTTGCGCAGAAGGACGCTGAAAGGCTGGAAACGCTGCTCAAGGGGATAGGCCTGCCAACCTCAATTGGAGCTGACAGGGAGAAGGTGCTTGATGCCATGAGGAAGGACAAGAAGAGATATGGCGAAAACATCAGGATGGCGTTATTGGAAGGCATGGGCAAGGCGAAGATTGTGGAGGTCGGGCTTGGCGAGCTGGAGGAGGTAGTTGATGATATGCGTTAGCATAGGCGAGAGGACCGCGAAGGGCTGCATGAAGGCTCTGCAGGGGCTGGCGTTCGCAGAGGTGAGGCTGGACATGCTGGAGCCTTCTGAGCTCACTGAGGCGAATGTGAAAGCGATATTCTCGCAGGCAGCCGCGCAGAAGGGGAAAGCGAAGCTGATTGCCACGTGCAGGCCTGGGAAACTGGATGAAGAAAGGCGGAAGGGGCTGCTTGCATGCGCCATAGAAAACGGGGCGGAGTATGTTGATGTGGAGGTCGAAGCGAACGACGCATATAAAGCGGAAATCGCGGCGATGGCACGCAAGAAGGGATGCAAGGTCATAGTATCCTATCATGATTATGAAAGGACGCCGCCGGCTGAGGATCTCAAGCAGATTGTCAGGCAATGCTTCAAGAGCGGAGCGGACATAGCGAAAATCTCGTGCATGGTCCAGTCCGGGCAGGACAATGCCAGGCTTCTTGGATTGCTGGACTCTGGAAAGAAGCTCGTGGTCATAGGCATGGGAGCGAGGGGGCGGTTGACGCGGCTAGTGGCACCGTTGCTCGGGAGCGCGTTCACGTACGCCTCAAGCGCAGGCGGTAAAGAGACAGCAGAAGGGCAGATTGACAAGGCACAGCTGGAAAAGATGATGGAGGAATTGAAGAGGCTATAGATATGGGAACGACTGAGCTGTTCGCGGTCATTGGAAAACCGGTGTTGCACAGCTTGAGCCCTAACATGCATAATGCGGCGTTCCATGCGCTGGGTATGGATGCGATTTATGTACGTCTCGCTGCTGAAAGCGCCGGGGATGCACTGGGAAGTGCTGGGGCGATGGGAATCAGCGGTATGAACGTCACTGCACCTTTCAAGGAAGAGATGGCCGCGCTCGTGCAGGCAGGGGATAAGGCAGCGCGGAGACTTGCTGCTGTGAACACTGTCGTCCTGCGCGATGGACAGACCATGGGATATAATACAGACCCGGACGGGGTCGCTGGCGCGCTGCAGGGGAACAAAGTGCCCATGAAAGGCAGGAGGGCAGTTGTTCTTGGCGCCGGAGGTGCAGCGAAAGCCGCCAGCTTCGCGCTTGTGGAAGGAGGCGCTGATATCGTCGTTGCTAACAGGACTGCGGAGAAAGCCAGGGGGATTGCGAGGATGCTTGGCTGCGGCTATTGCGCGCTTGATGACATGGATGCGCTGCGCGGTGCTGACATCCTGGTATCAGCGCTCAGCACCGGCGAGCGGGTGATTAAACCAGAACTGCTGCGGAAAGGCACGGTCGTGCTTGATGCGAATTATTCAACTGAGACCGCGCTCGTGCGAGATGCGAGGAAGAACGGGTGCAGAACCATAGACGGAAGGGAATGGCTCCTTTACCAGGGCGTGAGGGCGTTCGAGCTGTTCAGCAGAAGGAAAGCTCCTGTCGCTGTGATGAGGAAAGCGCTATATTCAAGACGCGGAACTGGAAACAGGAAACAGGATGCCGGAAACATCGCCCTCATCGGCATGATGGGAAGCGGTAAGGATGCGACAGCGAAAGCGCTTGGACGCGCGAGCGGGATGAAGATAGTGGATGTGGACGCTGACATCGAACGGAAAGCAGGGAAGAGGATAAAGGAGATATTCGCGGATGATGGCGAGGAAGCGTTCCGCAGGATGGAAAGCAGGGAGATAAAGGCGGTCGCGAACGCGAGAAACAAAATAGTGAATTGTGGCGGTGGGGCAGTGCTCAAAATGCAGAACCGCAAGACCCTGGTCCGGAACGCGATTGTGGTGTGGCTCTGGGCAAAGCCCTCGGTCATGGTCAAGCGGGTGGCAGGCGATGATTCCAGGCCGCTCCTCCATGTGCCTCATCATGAGAAGGAAGTAATATTGACAAGGCTGCTTGAGAGCAGGAAACGGTTTTACGCAGAGACCGCGGATTTGATGATTGACACGGGCGGAAGGACGGCTGAGCAGGCCGCGGAGAGGATTGCTTATGAGGCGCATTGAACCTGGGGCTGTGGAAGGGATAGTGCGGGCGCCTCCGTCAAAAAGCATGATGCAGCGCGCGGTCATCCTAGCATCCCTTGCCGAAGGCGAATCGCTCATAACCAACCCCACATACTGCGACGACGCGCTCGCGACCATGAGGGTGGTGGAAACGCTCGGAGCGAAGGTGGAGAAAAAGCCCGACGGGGTGGTCGTGCAGGGTGGTGGAAAGCCCAGGAGCGCGACCCTTGACTGTGGGGAATCCGGCACCTGCATGAGGATGATATCCGCTGTGGCCGCGCTCCATGGCAAGGAATTCACGATAACAGGGAAGGGGACCCTGATGAAGCGCCCTGTCCGGATGATAGAGGAGCCGCTCAGGATGCTGGGCGCCGCATGCCAGGTGCAGGAGGGCGGACTGCCGCCCATCAGGATCAAAGGCCCGATACACGGGGGCAAGGCCAGGGTGGACGGCTCTGTGAGCTCGCAGTTCCTCAGCGGCCTGCTGATGGCGCTTCCATTGTGCAGGGAGGATTCCGAACTCGATGTGTCAGACCTCAAAAGCCATGCCTATGTGGGCATGACCGAATCGCTGATGCTGGTTTTCGGCGCCAGGATCCGTGCCATGGAAGGCAGGTACCTGATAAACGGGGGCCAGAGATACGGGGCCAGGAGATATCAGGTTGACGGCGACTGGTCCGGTGCGGCTTTCATGCTTGTCGCAGGGGCAATCAGCGGAAACGTCACTGTGGAACGGCTTGCCAGCGGCATCCAGCCGGACATGGGCATACGGGATGCGCTGGAAAAGGCCGGAGCAGGCGTGATTTCCGGGGATGACTATGTCATGGTGCGGCGCGAGAATCTCAGGGCGTTCGGATTCGACGCCGCCAATTGCCCGGACCTGTTCCCTCCGCTGACGGTGCTGGCTTGCAACTGCAAAGGCAAAAGCGTGATAAAAGGGGCGTCACGGCTGAAGCACAAGGAGAGCGACAGGGCTGCGGTCCTTGCTGAAGAGCTTGGGAAGCTTGGCGCTGATATTAAAGTGATAGGGGACAGGATGGAAATCACGGGCAGGAAGCTCAGGGGAGGGCGGATAAACCCGCACGGCGACCATCGTATAGCGATGGCCGGAGCCATAGCCGGGCTGAATTCCGAGAAGGGCGTTGAGATAGAGGACGACGGATGCGTATCGAAATCATATCCAGGATTCTTCGATGACCTGGAATCGCTGATGGAGAAACAGGCGGTGAAAAAATGAACACTTTCGGAAAATTGTTCAGGGTAAGCATATTGGGCGAGTCGCACGGCGAATGCATAGGCGTGCTGCTGGACGGCGTGCCTGCAGGGCTTCGGCTTTCGGCGCAGGATTTCCTGCCTGACCTGGAAAGACGGAAACCGGGGGCTGCGGGCACGACTGCGAGGAAGGAAGGCGACGTCCCGCTCATCAAGAGCGGTGTGTTCAACGGGAAGACCACCGGAGCGCCGCTACTGGTGCTGATAGAGAACAAGGACGTGGATTCCAGCGCATACGAGAAGCTGAAGGACACTCCACGCCCTGGCCATGCCGACCTTGTGGCGAAACTGAAATACGGCGGATTCAACGACTACCGCGGCGGAGGGCATTTCTCAGGGAGATTGACTGCGGCCCTTGTGATTGCCGGTGTGGTGGCCAAGGGGATGATGGCGGCCGTGAAAGTGAATACGGAAGCTGACGTTGTCGAGATAGGCGGCGCGAAGGACGCGAAAGGCATGAAGAAGGCCGTCGATGATGCAGTTGCGAACGGAGATTCGGTAGGGGGCATCGTGGAATGCAGGGTGAATGGGCTGCCTGCAGGTTTGGGCGAGCCGTTCTTTGATTCTGCGGAATCGCTGCTCAGCCATGCAATATTCTCCATACCTGCTGTGAAAGGCGTGGAGTTTGGCGCTGGTTTCACGAGCGCGGGGATGCGCGGAAGCGAATGCAACGACCAGATACTGGATGCCAGAGGCAAGACCGCGACAAACAATGCAGGAGGGGTGAACGGAGGAATCACGAACGGAAATGCGCTCGTTCTGAGGGTGGCGGTGAAACCCACCGCGAGCATAGGCAAGGAAGGCAGAACCGTGAACCTGAAAACCATGCGCCTCGAAGGCGCAAGCTCTCCGGTTCCTTCGGAACCGAAGACCGGAAACCAGGTATCGATAATCGTGACCGGGCGGCATGATGCATGCGTCGCTTTGCGCGTTCCTGTTGTTCTGGAAGCGGTCGTGGCGATTGTGCTGGCTGATTTGATGCTCATGGAACAGAAGATAGGGAGGGTCGTAAGGTGAATGTCAGGTGATGTTATGGAACTTGAGGAACTGCGCGGGAAGATAGACAGGATAGATTCGGAAATCCTGAAGCTGCTGAACCAGAGGATGGAATTCGCGCTCAGGACCAGGAAGATAAAGCCGGGCGTCGAGGACGCTGAGCGGGAGAAAGAGGTGCTTGAAACCACGAAGAGGCAGGCCAAGGGCTTGATACGGCCTGAGTTCTCGCAGAAGATATTCACGGATATAATAACCGAGTCCAAGACGCTCCAGAAAGGGGACCCGAAGCTTGCTGGATTCCAGGGCGAGCACGGCGCGTTCAGCGAGGTTGCGGTAAGGAGCTACGATAAGAACTGGGTGCCGATGCCGTGCCTGGAGTTCCAGGACGTGTTCGATGCCGTGTCGAAGGGCCAGTTCGAATTCGGTGTGGTGCCTTTGGAGAACTCGTTGGAAGGCGCGGTCACGGCCGTGAACGACCTGCTCCTTGAGACAGACCTGAAAATCATCGGTGAGGTGAAGGTGCCTGTGCACCACTGCCTGCTTGCCTTGCCCGATACAGACTACCGGGACATAAAGGTCGTTTATTCCCATCCGCAGGCCCTGGCGCAGTGCCGCGGATTCATAGCAAGGAACAAGCTCGAGCCGAGGCCGTATTACGACACCGCCGGCGCTGCCATGATGCTCGCTGATGAGAGGCCGAAGGCCGCGGCGGCGATAGCTAGCAGGCTTTGCGCCGAGATATACGGGCTGGAGGTCCTCAAGGAGAACATCGAGGACCATGAATCCAACAACACGCGTTTCGTGGTGCTCGCGAAGGAAGGGGCGAAGGACAAGGGCGACAAATGCTCGATAATATTTTCCACAGCCCACAAGGCAGGGGCGCTCTTCGAAGTGCTGAAGCTGTTCTCGGATGCCGGCGTGAACCTGACCAGGATAGAATCCAGGCCCATCAGGAAGGACCCCGGGAAGTTCGCGTTCCTGCTTGATTTCGAAGGCTCGGATTCCGACGCCCGGGTTTCAGGATTGCTGCAGAAGGTGCAGAAGGAGACCGTGACGTACAAATTCCTGGGCTGCTACAAGGGGGCGAAACCATGAAGATAGCCATAATAGGCGCTGGAAAGATGGGTTCCTGGCTGGCTGAGATGCTGGCTGACGGAAATGATATCGCGGTCTATGACACGGATAGTGCCAGGACGAAGGCAGTGAGGGGGGCAAAAGCGCTTCATGGGGTGGCAGACCTTGGCGGGTTCAAGCCAGGGATGCTCATAAACGCGGTCAGCCTCCAGAACACTGTGACCGCATTCGAATCCGCCCTGCCCCACCTGCCGAAGGATTGCATCATCGCTGATGTCGCTTCTGTGAAAGGCGCCATACCTGAATATTACAGGAACGCGGGGTTCAGGTTCGTCTCGGTGCATCCGATGTTCGGGCCCACGTTCGCTGACATGGCCGCGCTGCGCGAGGAGAACGCAGTCATAATAAAAGAATCAGACCGTGAGGGCGCCGCGCTGTTCAGGAACCTGTTCGAAAGGCTGGGCATCAGGATATTCGAATACACGTTCGAAGAGCATGACAGGATGATGGCGTATTCGCTCACCACCCCGTTCGCGGCCTCGCTCGTGTTCGCTGCCTGCATGGAGAACACGGCTGTTCCTGGAGCGACGTTCGCAAGGCACAGGAAGATAGCCAGGGGCCTGCTTTCTGAGGACGACCACCTTCTTGCCGAGATATTGTTCAATCCTTATTCGCTGACACAGCTCGAGAAGATAACGTCACGGCTCGAGTTCCTCAAGCACATCATAAAAGGAAAGGATCACGAAGAGGCGAAACGGTTCTTCGACAAACTGAGGGAGAATGTCGGCTGAGAGTGGAAAGGATTGGTGGGATTGACCACGGGGAATGGTATCATGGGATTCTACGAACTGGCTGAAAAGGCGCTTGCGCTCGAGAAGGCAGGCAGGAAGGTGGTGCGCCTGAACGTGGGCGACACCAACCTGCCGACGCCCCAGTGCGCCATAGATGCTGCGGTCGGAAGCCTGAAGCGCTCGAAATCCGGCTATTGCTCCTCTGCCGGCCTGCCTGAGCTCAGGCAGAAAATCGCCGAGCGCGAAGGATGCGATGCCAGGAACGTCGTGGTCGGGCCTGGCTCCAAGCATCTGCTTTACGGCCTCATGAGCGTTTTGTGCAAAGCTGGCGGTACGGTGGCGTTCCCTTCGCCGTCCTGGCCTGCCTACGGGCTCGCCTGCAGGCAACTCGGGCTCAAGGCGCACGAGATAAAGACAACGTTCGACGCACGGTGGGAATTCAGGCCTGCTGAGGCTCTGGCCAGACGGCCAAAGCTGCTCGTCATATGCAATCCGCTCAACCCGACAAGCACAATATACGCAGAGAAAACAATGACGGATACTATCGCGGGTGCGCAGGAGGCAGGGATAACGGTCGTGCTCGACGAGGCCTACAAAGGACTCGCTTTCAGGGATGTCCCGCGCTACGAAGGCGGAACAGTAATCAGGGTCCGCTCCTTCTCGAAGGAATTCAACATGGAAGGCTGGAGGCTTGGCTATGCTGTGGCCCCTGAAGAGGTCGTGAAAAAGCTCGTCTCATTCAACCAGGTGGCCACCACCTGCACAGCCCCGTTCGTCCAGATGGCAGGAATCGCATGCCTCGAGGATGAGAAGGCCATCCTTGAGGAGAACAGGAAAGCCTGGCGCTCACGCTCAGAGGCAGCGCAGAAGGCGCTTGCGAAGGCAGGCTTCAGGTTCGTAAAGCCGGATGCTGGCATTTACGTGTTCGCCACACACCCAGGGATAACGGATGCTGAAGCGTTCGCAGCCGGGCTGCTGGAAACGGAAGTCATAGCCGTGGCGCCTGGGACCGAATTCGGCGGCTACAACAGCTTCATCCGCATATGCGTCAACCAACCTGAGGACGGATTGGCGGATGCCATAGGCAGGATGGGAAGATTCCTGGAAAAGGGGCCAACCTAGCACAAAATTTCGCAAAAATTTTGTGCGCTATGGTAAATTGTCAAATTTACCATACTAATAAAAAAGTAGGCGGGAATAGGCTACCATGCAACAGCAGGCGATGGGGCAGGCACCCCAGCAACAAACCATGGGGCAGCCGGCCCAGCAGTCCATGGCATCGGTCAAGGTGGCTGCCTACGTGGACATGCTGCAGAGGAACGAAGGGCTCTGGGGCTCGGTCATCGTCTTCCTGGGCACCCTGTTCCTGCTGAGCAGCATACCGCTCTATCCGATCTATCTTGTCCCTGTGCTGGCCCTGCTGTGCGGGGCCATCGCCTACAAATCGCCCCCCATCGGCCTCATACTCGGCGCGGTCCTCGGCTTCCCTGCGGTCATCTACCAGTCCCCTGTGCTCGGTTGGTTCTATATCCTCGTGCTGACGGCTGTGCTGTTCGAAGCATTCGAGAACTGGCTGCTGGTGGCCACGCTGGAGGTTCTTGTGCTGGCGCCTTTCGCATTCGGCGCTTTCCCGCTGTTCGGCTGGGTCTCCATCGCAGGCATGGGCATAGGCGCGCTCTATTTCGGCTCCAAGAAAAGCGTCATGGTCGCCCTGCCGTCGGTGTTCCTCATCCTGTTCCTCAGCTCCATGTGGCTTGTCCAGAACAGCGCCTATCTTCCGGTGAATACGGAGCTCTACAAGCCGGGCCAGGCAGAGCTCCAGCTCGCAAAGAGCGCAGTCGACATCGGCGGCCTGGGAGCCGCCATAGGGAATGCCGTTGGCAGCTTCGCGAGCATAGATAACATAGGCAGGGTATGGAACTCCCTGAACTGGCTCATGGGCAATGTCTTTGTGCTCCTGGTCCAGGATTCCATGCTGCTGCAGCTCGTCGGCTGGGCTATCACGCTTTATCTGCTGGGCTATCTGCCGTCCAAGCTCAAGCCGAGGCCCCAGCTCCTGTCCTCGCTGGCCCTGCTCCTGCTGCTGCCGACGTATTTCATCGTCGGCATGGTGTATGGCGGAGGGCTGAAGCTGGAGTTCATCGGCGGTGTGATATTCGCCATCGCTGTGCTGGGCGGCCTTGAGCACATCGGGGTCAGCATAAGCCGCGAGGAGGAGCTTGAGCGCGGGGAGAAGATGAAGGCCTATGGCAAGTTCGGCATGAGCGACCTGTCAGCCGGCAAATCCGAGAAATCGCTCGACGACGTGGGCGGCTATGAGGATGTCAAGCAGGAGCTGCGCGATGCCATAATGATGCCGCTCCAGAAGAAGGATATCGCCTTCGCCTACGGGCTCACTGCTCCAAAGGGCATCCTGCTCTTCGGCCCGCCCGGTACGGGCAAGACCATGCTCATGAGGGCCCTGGCAAAGGAGCTGAAATACAACTTCATAGAGGTCAGGTGCTCGCAGATACTGTCACAATGGTACGGTGAGAGCGAGAAGAACGTGGCCGAGGTGTTCTCCAACGCGCGCAAAAACGCGCCTACGGTGCTGTTCTTCGACGAGATAGACAGCATAGCCAAGAAAAGGGGTACCATGACCGAGAGCCTGGACAGCGTCGGCCCCAGGGTGCTCACCACTGTGCTCCAGGAGATGGATGGCGCGAGCAAATCAGACAAGCCGGTCATAGTCATAGGAGCGACCAACCTACCGAATGAACTGGACCCTGCGGTGCTCAGGCCCGGCAGGGTGGACAAGATAATCTATATGCACCTCCCGGACCCCGAGGCCAGGAAAGCGATAATCAAGGTGAGCCTGAAGAAGATGGTGCTCGCACCAGACGTGGACCTGGATGCCCTTGTCAAGAAGACTGAACGGTTCTCGGGCGCGGATCTGAACAACATGGTTAACGAGGCCCGGAAGGTCACAGCCAAGGAAGCCATGGCCCAGGGCAAGGTCATACCTACCAGCATGGCGCATTTCATGCAGGTGATGGCAGGCATAAAGCCGAGCACATCGCTTGTCCAGCTTGAGACCTATGAGCAGTTCAGGCTGGACTTCGAACGCAGGACCGGAGCTGCCAAGCCCAAGGAAGAGGAAGCTGCGAAGGAGTCTGCTGTGAAATGGGGCGACGTGGCCGGCCTGGACGACGTGAAGCAGGCGTTGCTGGAGGCCATAGAGCTGCCCCTGCTCCACGAGGCAGAGATGAAGGAGTTCAAGGTCAAGCCCAGCAAGGGCATCCTGCTGTTCGGCCCGCCGGGTACGGGCAAGACACTGATAGTCAAGGCGGCCGCCAACGAGCTGAAGGCATCGTTCCAGGTGCTGAGCGCGGCAGAGATCATGAAGAAGGGCTATTCCCAGGCGGTCCTAGTCATAAAGGAGGCGTTCAACAGGGCCAGGGAGAACCCACCAGGCATCATATTCGTGGATGAGATCGAGACCTTCGCGCCTGCCAGGGGCATAGGCGGCTCTGCAGAGATACTGGGCCAGTTCCTGACCGAGATGGACGGCGTGAAGGGCAAGGCAGGCGTGGTTGTCATCGCTGCCACCAACAAGCCCGCGCTCATGGACCCTGCCATCATGAGGCCGGGCAGGTTCGACAAGATATTCTACATACCGCCGCCTGAAGAGAAGGGCAGGGTGGCCATGTTCGCCATACACCTGGGGACCTTCGCTTCCAACGCGGACCTGAATGCGCTGGCCGCGGCCACTCCGGGTTTCAGCGGCGCTGACATAGCCGAGGTATGCCAGAACGCCAAGATGAAGGCCCTGAAGGCGAAGCTGGCCGGGAGCCCCGAGGCCATCAGCACGAACACGATAATGGAGATACTGAAGACAAGAAGGCCGTCCGTGACACCGCAGATACTTGAGGAATACAGAAGGTTCATGGAAGCCTACGGAGAGAGGAGATAGGCGCTAGTTTGAGTGCCCGGTCAGCGTGCTCACAGTCTCTTCTACAATCGGAAGCAGTGACTTGATATCCGTGCCGACCAGCTTACGTACCGTGCCTGGCTCTGCCATCGCGGCTTTTTCAGCTTTTTGCAGGGTGGTTTCAGCATCTTTTAGGAGTGGGCTGTCCTGATCTTTCGCTTTGCTTATGGCCTTCTTGAGCTCGAAAATCCTTTTTGCGAGCGCAGCCCGGACATGAGGATTATCAAAATCAGTGATAGTGCTGCCTGCAACGCCCTTGGACTTATTAACTCCGAACAGTTGCGCGAATCTCAAGCTATCACCCCTCCATACATATTATGGTCAAAACTGTTTAAAAATGTATGTAGTCGAACAGCTAGACGCCGCAGGGGCCCCTCAGACAGCCCGAGGATAGACACGCACGGCTATTCGCTGGCAAAATTTTTGAATGTTGCACTAGCCGGACAGCAGTAGGAATAAGGTAAAAAGAAGAAAAACAAGAGAAAAAATCAGAATATCCTGTACTTGCTGGCCAGGATGACCGCGGCGAACACAAGAGACACAGTGTTCACGACTTTTATCAGCGCGTTCAGCGCCGGGCCGGCCGTGTCCTTCAACGGATCTCCCACCGTGTCTCCGACCACAGCCGCCTTGTGCGCATCGCTGCCCTTGCCCCCGTAGTTGCCCATCTCTATGTATTTCTTGGCATTGTCCCATGCCGCACCAGCGGTCGTCATGGTCAGGGCAAGCATCAGGCCGCTCGTTATCACGCCTGCCAGCAGTCCGCCCAAAGCCTCAGGGCCGAGGAAGACACCCACGAACAGCGGCACAAGCACAGCCATGGCTCCAGGGATCGCAAGCTCCTTCAGGGCAGTGGCAGTGGAGATGTCCACGCATTTGGCGTAGTCAGCCCTTGCCGTGCCCTCCATTAGGCCTTTTATCTCCCTGAACTGCCTGCGGACCTCCTCGACTATCTGGAATGCCGCCCTCCCCACAGCCAGCATGAGCAGGCTGGAGAACACGAATGGCAGTAGGGCGCCTATGAACAAACCTATCACCACAGGGGGGGAGAGCAGGTTTATCACGGTCAGATGGGTGGCTTCCGCATATGCCATGAACAGAGCCAGAGCGCCCAGCGCAGCACCGCCGATGGCGTAACCTTTCGTTGTCGCCTTGGTGGTGTTGCCCACCGCATCCAGCGCATCGGTCACTTTCCTGACGTTCGCGGGAAGCCCGGCCATCTCCGCTATCCCTCCTGCGTTGTCGGTTATCGGGCCGTATGCGTCTATGGCTATGATTATGGCGCTGAGCGATAGCATCGCTGCTGCGGCCAGGCCGATTCCGTACAGCCCTCCGACCAGGTAGGACACGATTATTGCGCCTAGGATCACCAGGGTCGGCAATGCTGTCGCCATCAGGCCCGTGGCCAGGCCGGAGATGATACCGGTGCCTGCGCCGGTGGTCGCTGCCTTGGCGACATCACGCACCGGCTTGTAATCCGTGGACGTGTAGTACTCGCTTATCACGAACAGCAATATCGTGACCACCACGCCCATTATCACGCATGCGAACAGCGATAGAGGCGCGACAGCGGTCGTTGCCATGCTGTTCAGATAGAAATACGAGAGCGCCAGCATCACGAGCGCGCTCACGGTCACTCCGTTGTAGAAGGCAGGCATGATCTTCTGGTCCTTGCCCGCTCCGACCACGAGCGAGCCGATGATGCTTGAGAACACGCCGATGCCTGCGATTGCCAGCGGAATCGCCACGAAAGCCGGCTCTGCCAAGGTCACGCCTATGAGCATTGCCGCTATGACAGTGACCACGAACGACTCGAACACGTCCGCTGCCATGCCTGCGCAATCCCCCACATTGTCTCCGACATTGTCTGCGATGACCGCAGGGTTCCTGGGGTCATCCTCAGGGATGCCCTTCTCGATCTTGCCCACAAGGTCTGCGCCCACATCGGCGGCCTTGGTGTATATGCCGCCTCCGACACGCGCGAAGAGCGAGATGAGTGATGCTCCGAAGCCGTAGCCGATGAGCGGAGCGAGCTGCCCGAAGTACACATAGAGCACGCTGACTCCGATGAGGCCAAGGCCTGCCAGTGCCATGCCGGTCACCGCCCCGCCCCTGAAAGCGAGCCCGAGGGCGGGTCTGACGCCTTTCTTGGCCGCCTCTGCCACGCGGACGTTCGCACGGACCGAGACCTGCATGCCTATGTAGCCTGCCAGGGCCGAGGATATCACCCCGACCAGGAATGCAAGACCGGTCTGCATATCAACGCCATAGGCTATCAGGGCGAACAGGACCACCACTATGGGGGCCAGGGTCTTGTACTGCCTGAGCAGGAAGGCGTTGGCGCCCTCCTGTATCGCCTTGGCGATATCACGCATCTTGTCGCTTCCTGCCGGCGCGCTCAGGACCCTGAAGGCCAGGAAGGCCGCGTAAATAAGGGTCACGATGCCGGCTCCGAATGCTAATAGCGCTGCATCAATCATTCTTCCACCTGTAAAGATTAGATAAAGATTAGAACAAGGATAATGTTTAAAAACCGCGACCCCACCACAACTGGGATGATGATGACAGATGGCAGGCAGACGGCATGGCTGACAGCATAGGCGTCCTCGGAGGCGGGGTATCCGGCCTTACTTTCGCCAGCCTCGTGGGGAACGCAGAGGTGCTGGAGAAGGAGCGGACAGCCGGAGGCCTCATGCGCTCGGTGAAGGAGGCAGGCTACACCTTCGACCTCGGCTCCCATATAATATTCTCAAGGAACGGGCAGGTGCTGGATTTCATGCTGGGCCTGCTCGGGCCGAACGCGCTCACGCACAGGCGCAACACGAAGATATTCTACAAAGGGGCCAAGGTGAAATACCCGTTCGAGAACGGGCTCAGCGACCTCCCGAAAGAGGAGGCGATGGAATGCTTCAACGATTACGAGATGGCATATCAAAAGCGCGAACTCGGCGAACTCGCGCCTCCGGATAATTTCAAGGAATGGATGTACTATCGCTTCGGGAAGGCGATAACCGAGAAATACCTCTACCCCTACAACAGGAAGATATGGGACTACCCGCCTGAGAGGATGGACATCTTCTGGGTGGAAGGCCGTGTCCCCCAGCCGCCGCTCGAGGATGTCAGGAAAGCCGCCCTGGGCCAGGAGTCAGAGGGCTATACGCACCAGCTGAATTTCCACTATCCTGCGAAAGGCGGCATCCAGGCTGTGACCGATGCGCTGGCAGTGAAGGTCGGGAAACGGCTGAAGACCGGATTCGAGGTGAAGAGAGTAAGGCGCGAGGACGGGAAGTGGATTGTGGAGGGGCCGGAAACGCGCGTCTACGACCGCCTCGTAACCACCATACACATCAACGATTTCATCAATATCTATGATGGCGTGCCCAAGGAAGTGAAGGAGGCGGCCGGAAAGCTCAAATGGAACTCGGTCCATCTTGTCATGCTCGGATTGAAGAAAAAACTGAACGACATCCACTGGGCCTACATACCCGACCCGGACATCCTGCCGAACAGGATAAGCTTCCCTTCAAACTTCAGCCCGCACGTGGCACCTGCTGGCCATTCATCAGTCCTGGCAGAGACCACATTCTCGCCTGATGGGGAGAAAGCGAAGATGAAGCCGGACGAGGTCGAGGAAAGGACCGTGGAGGGGCTCCACCGCACCGGCGTGCTGGACAGGAAGGATATATCCTTCACCAAGCTCGTGACCTGCAGATACGCCTATGTGGTCTATGACCTGGACTACCAGGAGAACATGAAGCTGATAGAGGGATTCGCAGAACGCGAGGGCATAACGGCCCTTGGCAGGTTCTCTGAGTTCAGATATTACAATTGCGACAAATGCATCGAAAGCGCGATGGGGAAGGCGAAGCTGTTTTTATGACGAACGACGTCGCTATCAGATTTAAAAACTAATTGTATTAAAGGAAGACATAGAACGCACTCCATGCAGTGGTGAAACAATGGGACTTTTTGACAAGATTTTGGGAAAGAATGAAGAGGCAGAAGTGCCTGACCTTGAAGACCTGATGCAGGCAGAAGGCGACGTTGTAAGTCCTCCGGCGGACTTCTATGTCAAGAGGGTGGACCTGAGGAACGAGGGTGACGGTGACCTGGCTCTGAAGGAGCTCGGTTCCAAGAACATCATCATACTCAATGTCATGCCGCTCTCCAAGCAACCGAACAGGCTCAAGACGATCATTTCAAAGCTGAAGTCGCACGCGGGCAAGATCAACGGGGATATAGCATTGCTCTCCAATGACCTGATAATCCTGACCCCGGCGAACGTGAAGATCGTCAAGGCAAAGCCGAAGGCCAAGCCGGGAGCGACAGTCATCTCCTGAATTTTTTATTTTATAATTTTATATTTTTCTCTGATTTTATTTATTCCTGGATCCAGAATGAGGACTGGCGATTATGCTGTCTTCTTCCCGTCCTTCAGATAGATGAATATCTCCCCGAAGAGCTTGTCCTGCCTCAGGTCCAACGAGCCCATCTGCACGAGGTAAAGCAGGCAAAGGAGCGTATAAACGGTCGCCTGCATGTCTGAAGGGTCGGTTATCCTTGAGAAGAGCGACCAGCCCTCGCTGTCGGTGTTCTCCTTCACGAGGGACATCACGTGCGCCAGGTCATGGTCTATGTCATGGCCTGTGAGCTCCAGGTCTATCACTTCGGTTATGGCACCCCTGGGTATGTGCGGCCGGTCCTCGGCATCATATTTTATTATGCGCTCCATCTCGCCCATCAGGTCCTCCAGGGTTATCTGCCTCCGCGGAGGTATCCTGGATGAGAGCGTGAGCTCCGGCAGTTCCTCGCCTTCCAGCACTGCGGGCGGCGTCTCCTGCATGAACCCCTGCAGGTCGCTCTGGTAGCTGAGCAGCTTCAGGTAGTTGCTCTTGTATTTCAGCAGTATTGATGCGGCCAGTATGATGTTGGCCTCTATCACGAAATCCATCTTCTCCATATCGCGGACTTTCTTGATGAATGCGTCCGAGAGGGCCATGAGGTCTATGTCCCAGGGGTCGATGCTGTTGCTGGCCATGAGCTCGAGCAGGATGTCCTTCCAGGTCGGTTTGGAGACCATGGACTCCAAGTGGTGGAAGGACTGCAACTGCATCTGGGTCGCCATAATTGTTTATATACCTATTCGCTTTATATTTGTTAATACAGTCTGACGAGGCGTGGATAATTATGGAAATAAAACGGACCCTTATCCTGGACAGCTCGGATTTCATCTCCAAGGCGCTCCCGCAGCTTGACGAGATGCCCGCGGTGATAGTGACCAAGAACGGCAGGTACTATGGCATCATAGACCATGCCAGTGTCAGCCAGGGCATCCGCGACCCGCAGAACACCAAGTGCGAATGCGCGGTCAGCAAGCCACCGGTGCTTTTGCAATCTGCCGGCGTGCTGGAGAGGATAGACGCCTTCATGGCCGGCCATTTCAGGGCGCTCCCGGTGATTGATGCCAACGACAATCCGCTCGGCATAACCACCAGGGTGGGTCTCCTGAAGGACATGATGGATGACGGCCTGATACCGCCCATGGCGGTCTCGGACCTCATGAGCAGCCCGGCGTTCGTCATAGGCGAGAAAGAGACGCTCGCCACGGCCAAGAGGATGATAAGGGAGAACGCCGCCAGGAGGCTCGTGGTCATGAGAGACCATAATATCATCGGCGTGATATCCGCCTATGACATAGGCGCGTGGGCCGCCAAGCAGAACCTTGCCGTGGGCCGCAAGAACATCAAGTCCTCCGAGGGCGTAAAGATCGACGACATGGAGATAGCCGGCTTCGTCAGGCCTCAGATCACACGGATTCCGGAGGGCTCCGGGCTCCATGAGGCCGTGGAGAGGATGATAGACAAGCAGGTTTCCGATGTGGTCGTGGTGGCAGGAAAGAAGCCTGTCGGGGTCATGTCCGCGCTGGATATCTTCAAGAAGATACAGGAGCTGGCCGAGGAAAGCCTGCCCATACAGATATCCGGCCTCGGCGAAGACAGTATGTACCTCTATAAGCACATAAAGGACAAGATAGGGCATCCGCTGGAGAAGTTCGGCAAGACGTTCAACATCAGGAACTGCAGCGTCCATGTGAAGGAAGGCAAATCCACATTCGTGGTGAACGTCTATTTCGATACCGACCACGGCCACATATCCCTGAAGGAGGAGAGGGGGTCGTTGAAGGAGACCGTGGACGAGGTCGCTGCCGAGATCAGCAATATACTGAGGAAGAAGAAAGAGCTCCGCAAGCAGAAACCGCGCGTCATGCACGCTCGCTAAGGAGGGATGGAAATGAAAGGACAGGTTAGCACAGAACTGCTCGTGATTGTCGGACTGGTACTGCTGATATTCATACCTCTGCTGGTGCTGGTGTATGTGAAATCCAATGACGCCAACCAGCAGATAGCTTCCTACCAGGCCGAGCTGACGGTGACCAGGATAGCATCGCTGGCCAATTCGGTAGGCAGCCTGGGGACCGAGACCAGCGTGGTGACCGACGTCTATCTGCCGCCCAACATGGTGGACCTGACACTTGTGTCCTCCGGCCGTGGCGGTGAGATTATCATGACCGTCGCAGGGCCTGATGGCGAAAGCGAGATAACAGACGTGATAAAATACCCGCTGAGCGATTCGTGCCCGGTCACCAACCCGTGCGAACTGGCAGGCTCTGACGCCGCAGGCGGCAGGGTGAAAATAGAGATAAGCTCGGTGGGGGACCCGACCACCGGAGATGCGGAGATAAAGATAGAGAAGGTCTGACGTCACCCTTTTTGTTTCATTATTTTTATCGATGATAATGGGACCGCGGTTATCTCTTCCTTGTCAGCAGCCAGACGGTTTCTTTTGAAAAGCTCGTTCCTGTCTTCCTTTATCCGCAGCAGGTAATCGTCGCTCAGATTGATTGTCCTGCTGGCAGCATCGGACACCTCCAGGACCGTGAGCACCTGGCCGTTTATCTCCACCTCATCGCCCTTCCCGAACTGCCATCCTCTTCGTCTGGCCATATGATTACCTCATAGGAACCTGTATTCCTGGTATATCATCTCACCATTCTTGACTACGGTGTGCACCTTGCCCTTCAGCTCCATGCCATCGAACGGCGACCACCTGCATTTCGTCTCGAATTCTGTGCCGTCCACCTTCCATGGACGCTTCGGGTCCAGAATCGTTACGTCGCCCAGCGCGCCTTTCTCCAGCTTTCCCCTGCCTTCCAGCCCGAATATGGCCGCCACGTTCTCGCTCATCCTCTGGAACACCCATATCCGGTCAAGGATTCCATGCTCGCAGCCGTGCAGCATGAGCGCCAGGCTGGTCTCAAGGCCAGGGAACCCTGCGGCCCCCCTGTCCTTGTCCTCTATGGTATGCGGGGCGTGGTCGGTGGCTATGCAGTCCGCGGATTTCACCGCCTCCCAGAGCCCGAGCCTCTTCTGCTCGCTCTTGAGCGGTGGATATACCTTGGCTAGGGGGCCGAGCCGCTCCTTGTCCTTCTGCGACAGGAAAAGATAGTGGGGTGCGACCTCTACAGTGCAGCGCGGATATGATTTCGCCAGGGTTATCTCCTTGCCCGTGGATGCGTGGGCCAGATGTATTTTGCGTTTGAGATTCTTGGCCGATGCCAGGGCACCCTCTATGGTGGCGTAGGTCTTCTTCAGGTTGACCTCCTCCACTTCGGAATGGTCGCAGGCATGGAGAACTATCTGGCGGTCCTTGGGGAATTCCCTGAAATGCCTCTCCATGGAGCCAGGCTGCTTCAGGACAAGATTGCCAGTGGTCTGGCCGAGATAAAGCTTCATGGACTGCGGATCCGCGTTCTTCACCTCTTCGAAATTGTCGTCGGTTCCGCCGAAATGGAAGAGCACGTCGCAGACCGCCTTTTCTTTCGCGAGGCGCATCTTCTCCTCGAGCCGCGCTTTGGTTATGGTGGGCATGGCATTGTTGGGCATGTCCATGACGGTTGTGAAACCGCCGGCTATGGCCGCACGGCTTCCTGTGGTGAAATCCTCCTTGTGCGTGTCACCTGGTTCGCGGAGGTGGACATGCGGGTCTATCAAACCTGGCAGGACAAGACAATCTGCCGCGTCTATGGCCTCATCGCCCTTCAGGTTCACGCCTATGGATGATATCCTGCCGTCCTCTATCAGGATGTCTTTGTTCAAGAACCTGCCGCCTATGAATGCGCTGCCGTTCCTGATGACAAGGCTCATGGATAAGGATTCGGAAATAAGGATTTATAATCAGACTATCCTGCCGCCTTCGGTCACGAAGACAAGGATGCGGAGGGCCAGGAGTATCGCTTCCTTCACTACGGTGAGGTACATCTTGTAGTACCATTCGCTCCTGGTGTTGATGACGTCCAGCAGGTTCTTGAAGGCGTCCTTCTCGCCCGGGCCCATCTTGCTGTCGGTGACCTTCTTGTGCTCCTTGCCGTCCACCATGGTTATCTCTTCCTGCTTGCCTATCTGCTTCTTGGCCTGCTCGTACCACGGGGGGAGGGAAGAGCGCTTCTTGGCTATCGCGAACACGAAGTCGCCCATGGTGACGGCCCTCTGGGAGACCTGCTTCTTGGCCAGCTCCTCCGCCTGCTCCTTGGCCATGCCGCCTTTCATGAGCTCCTCGGTCTTCTTCTCTATGCCCATGAAGGCCTGCTTCCAGGGGATGGTGGCCGCATCATCCACGACAGCCTTGTGGTCCGCAGAAGCATAGCTGGTCATGGCGAGCGCGAGCACCTGGAACGGGATGAATGGCGCCAAGGGCCTCTTCTTGGAATGCATCTTCAGTATGGCTACGCGTGAGGTGAAATCCGGCGCCGGTATGTACACGGTCTTGCCGAAACGGCCGGACCTCCTCAGCGCGGGATCCACATCCCATGGCGCGTTGGTCGCGGCGATGATGAGCACGTTCTGGTTGTTGGCCTCAACACCGTCCATCTCGTAGAGCATCTGGTTGACAGCCATCTTCATGTACTGCGCGCCCTCGCCCTGGTCCCTCCTGCCGCCTATGGCATCGACTTCGTCGAAGAACAGTATGCAGGGTGGGTTCTTCCTGGCCAGCTCGAACACCTTGTGGATGTTCTTCTCTGTGTTGCCTACGTACATGTCCAGCAGGTCGGACAGCTTGGCGTTGATGAAGCCGGACTGGCACTCGCCTGCGGCGGCCTTGACTATGAATGTCTTCCCGCAGCCAGGGGGCCCGTAGAGCAGGATGCCTCCGCCGCCCAGCTTCCCGTATTTCCTGGCAAGGTCGGGATTCCTCATCGGATAGACGACGGCCTCGCGGATCTCCTCCTTCATCTTGGTCATGCCCGCGACGTCGTTGAATGTCATGTTGGGCTTCTGGAGCATCTTTATGTCCGCGGTTCCGCCCTCCCCGCCGCTTCCGCCTTTTCCCTCCTGGTCCTTCTTGGCCTTCGCCCCGTCCAGGTGTGTCTTGGCCTCTGTGAGCTCAGGGTTGAGCTCCAGGGCCTTCGTATAGTCCGCTATGGCGCTGGCTATGCTGCCGGCGTATTCATATGCGAGGCCGCGGAGGTGGTATGCTTCGGCGAAGTCGGCCTTGAGCTTTATGACCTTAGTGAAGTCCTCCACAGCCTTCTCGTATTCCTCTATGGAGGCATAGGAAAGGCCGCGGTTGTAGAATGCCTTGAGATAATTCGGATTGAGCTGGATGGCCTTGTCATAGTCCTTGACAGCGCTCTGGAAGTCCTGCTTCCTGTAGAAGGCGTCGCCCCGGTTATTGTATATTATCGGGTTCTGGGGGTCCAGCTCCATTGACTTGGTGTAGTCTGCGATTGACTTGTCGAAGTTCTTGAGCTGGTAATAGGACAATGCGCGGTTGAAGTAGGCCTCTGAGAATACGGAGTTGAGCAGGATGGCCATGTTGTAGTTCTCTATGGCCTTGTCATAGTCGCCCTTCTCGTAGTAATCATTGCCCATCTGGTAGTATGTCTTCGCGTCTGTCGGATTAGGTTTGCGCTCTGCCATTGAAGTCACTGTAACTATGGGCTTTGTTATAGCAGTAGGCGGCTATATTTTTAAGGCTTGCAATCGGCGCCAGGAGGCTATAGCACCCTCATCCTTTCCTCTATCCTGAGCAGCTGGTTGTATTTCGCGGTGCGCTCGCCCCTTGCCGGAGCGCCCGTCTTTATCTGCGAGGCGTTGATGCCAACCGAGAAATCGGCTATGAAGCAGTCCTCGGTCTCCCCGGAGCGGTGGCTGACCACGATATTCAGGTCGTTCTGCCTGCACATCTGCACAGCCTGCATGGCCTCTGTGACAGTGCCTATCTGGTTGACCTTGAGCAGCAGGGCCCCTATGGAACCCTCAGCTATGGCGGTCTTCAGCCGCGAGACATTGGTCACCACCAGGTCATCGCCCACGATCTGCACTTCAGGGAGCTCCTTCTTCAATGCGGCGAAGGCTCCGAAGCTCTCCTCATGGAACGGGTCCTCCATACTCTTTATCGGGTAGGATTTCGCCAGGTCCGCGTAATAGTCCACCAGCTCGGGCTCCTTGATATCCTTGCCGTCTATCCTGTAGATGCCGGATTTGGTGTCGAAAAAGGATGATGCTGCGGCGTCCAGGGCCAGGGCGCACCGGTCATGGTAGCCGACCTCGTCTATGGCAGCCATGATGGCGTCCAGGGCCTTGTAGGTGTTGTCAAGCTGGGGCGCGTATCCGCCCTCATCGCCCACGTTCCTGGCTGCCGGGCCGAGCTTGGCCACAAGCTGCTTGCCCAGCGTGTGGTATACCTCGCTCGCCATCCTCAGCCGCTCTGAGAACTGCCCGTCGTCAGGTATTATCATGAACTCCTGTATTGCCAGGCCGTTGCCGGCGTGCTTGCCGCCGTTCACTATGTTGAACATCGCGTGCGGTAGGGTGGCGCCGCCGAGATACTCGTGGAGCATCTTGCCTTCCGAGGCCGCAGCGGCCCTGAGCACGGCCATTGATGTCGCCACCATGGCATTGGCGCCGAGCCTGCTCTTCTCCCTTGTGCCGTCCAGCTCCTTCATCTTCCTGTCTACGGCCTCCTGCTCCGCCACGTCCATGCCGATTATGGCCGGCGCGATATGGACATTGACGTTGTTCACGGCCCTGAGCACTCCCTTGCCCAGATAGCGCGGCCCGCCGTCCCTCAGCTCCACGGCCTCGTGCTTTCCTGTGGAGGCGCCGCTCGGGGCTGCTGCGCTCGCGAACGAGTTCTCGGTCGCGACCTCCACCTCTATGGTAGGGTTGCCCCTTGAATCGAGTATCTCCCTTGCCCATATCGATGTTATCTTCATGATGCTCATATTGCGACAAGCCTTATTTATCTTCCGCATCAGATAGACTACGGTGCTCAGGTGGAACTCGTTCTTGACGATGAAAGCAGGGAGATGGAATTCTCCGGTACCCTTGCCGAGCTGCTGAAAGAGCTGAAAATCATGCGCGAGGAGGCGGTGGTCAGGGTGAACGGCAGACTCGCCCCTGAGACCAGGAAAGTGAAACCTCGGGACAGAATCGAGGTAATACGGGTAGTTTTTGGCGGATGAGTAGAATGGAGAAAGGTAGATGTCATTGCGGCGCTGAAGGCGCTGTTTTCCTGGCCTATTCCTGCAAGCACCTCTGCGAGAGCCACTTCATCAGGATGTTCGACAAGAGGTTCAGGAAGACCGTGCGCATGAACTCCATGCTCAGGCGCAAGGAGCGCGTGGCTGTCGGCCTGTCAGGGGGCAAGGACAGCACTGTCCTGCTGCACTCGCTCGCTGAGCTCCAAAAAGACCTTCCGTTCGAGCTCGTGGCGATAACCATAGACGAGGGGATAGAGGGATATCGCGCCCGCACCATGAAACCCGCAAAGATAGCGTGCGAGAATCTTGGCATAGAGCAGCACATCTTCTCCTTCAGGGAATTGTGCGGGAAGACCCTGGACGAGCTGGTGAAGAAGAGCAAGGACAACATTCCATGCAGCCAGTGCGGGGTGTTCCGTCGCTATGCGCTCAACAAGGCGGCGCGGGAACTCAAGGCAGACAAGCTGGCGCTCGGCCATAATCTGGATGATATGGCCCAGACAGTGCTCATGAACATCATGCGCTGCGAACCCTCCCGCCTCGCCCGTTTGAACGAACCGCTGACCAAAAACTCGAAACTCGTGCCCCGCATCCGGCCTTTGATGATGACGCCCGAGAGGGAAATCGCCATCTATGCCATGATGAAAGGCATGCCGATAGAAAGGGTGGAATGCCCGTATGCCCGCTTCGCGTTCCGCGGCCAGGTCAGGAAGATGCTCAACGAGAGCGAGGAGCGCTACCCAGGCACGAAGTTCAAGGTTGTGGGCAGTTTTTTGGAGATTGAGGACGCGCTCAGGAGCAAGTACGCGAAGGGTGCGGCTATAGCGGAATGCACGTCCTGCGGAGAGCCGTCCTCCCGGGATGTCTGCATGTTCTGCAAACTCAAAAGTTAGGTTTTGTAGAAATGCTCTAGGAATGACCCCAACTACCGACGCGGGGGAACCGCGATGTCAAGAACGGCGCTCCGTTCTTGAGCATGCTCGTGAACGATTCGTCGTTCACGACAAGCGGTGGGTCCTGCGTCAGCAAGCACGTCCTGGCTGACGGCCTTAGACTAGTGCGGCAGGCTCCCGAAGTAGGGTGCCTAGAGAGCCAAAAGTTAATAGCTTTCGTGCATAAAGGCAGTCATGGAGATAGTCTTCTTAGGGACAGGTGGGGGCCGGATAAACCTCATCAAGCAGATTCGCGGCACGGGCGGCTTCCGCATAGATTCCTCTTCTGCGAACATCCATGTGGACCCAGGGCCAGGGGCGCTTATCAGCTCTTTGATGGAGAAGGAGGATCCTCTTTCGCTCGATGCGATAGTGGTGACGCACAACCACGTTGACCATTTCTCCGATGCCATGGTGATGATAGAGGGCATGACGAACTACGGGTTGAAGAACAGGGGCATCATAATAGGCAGCAAAGCAGCCATGGAGGGCCAGGACCGGGCCATCCATGCCTACCACCAGTCCAAGGTCGAGGCGGCATATATCGCGGTTCCAGGCGAGAAGAAGACATTCAAGACAGAGAAGGGCTCCTTTGACATTGAGATAATAGCCATGAACCACGAGGAGAAGACGGCCTTCGGCTTCAAGCTCTTCCTTGATGGCAAAGTGATAGGTCACATAACTGATACCGAACCGGCCGAGCACCTGGGCAAGGCGTTCTCAGGATGCGACGTGCTCATAGTCAACTGTATGAAACCGGTGGTGGATAAGTACCATGGCCACCTGACAACCGGCGATGTGATAGAGGTGGTCAAGGAAGCCAGGCCCAAGACGTGCGTGATAACCCACATGGGCTTAAAGATGCTGAGGGACGGGCCTGCCAAGGCCGCAGAGACGATAGAGAAGGAAAGTGGTGTTAAGACAGTGGCGGCGAAGGATGGTATGAGATTCAAGGTTTAAGGCCTGATTTCTGGTTTTTCCAACTAAAAACACTGTTAATAACGGTAAAAAATAAGTGGAGCATTAGAGTTGACAAACAGCAACCATTCGGCTTTCCGACGTGGGGATTTGCCTTGATTGTCGGCTTAAATGTATTAAAATGTTAAAAAAGCTCGTGTTTATAATGACTTCCGTAGCGATATATACGGGTGAGGGGAATGAAAGAGCTGAAGTACGGTGTACCGGATGTTGCCGTAAGGAACAGGGACAGCGCTACTCCTAAGAGATCATTCTTCAAGCTGGCTGCGCCAGCAC
>Ga0315275_10000227_pt1 | contig 46283 bp, 42 predicted proteins | sample YL17G03_0_MG_FD_205557 | JGI IMG/M metagenome (GOLD analysis project Ga0315275, IMG submission 205557) | Sediment microbial communities from Yellowstone Lake, YNP, Wyoming, USA - YL17G03_0 | ecosystem: Environmental > Aquatic > Freshwater > Lake > Sediment | place: USA: Wyoming | collected... | reverse complement strand
GGGGATTTTTCGGTATTGACGATGATGACGCCGTCCTGCGGCACGCCTTCGGTGACGTCGATGGAGTCTACAAGCGTGGGGTCGAGGACTATTACGATATGAGGGCTGGTGACGCCCGAGTGAAGGAGTATCGGCTTCGCCGAGATGCGGTCAAATGAGGCAACCGGCGCCCCCATCCTCTCCGGGCCGTATTCAGGGAACGCCTGTACGTACTTGCCTGACGCTAAAGCCGCGTCAGCAAGCAAGAGGGCGGCCGTTTTTGCACCCTGGCCGCCCCTGCCATGCCAGCGAATTTCTACAAGATCATTCATCGAAGTCGAAGGTTAACTTATATCGCCTATTAAAATACTTTTCTGGCTACAACAGCCTCTTTCTTCGAAAGAGACAGATAGAACGCCATGAAGCTCGCCGTTATGACAACACCGAGGTAGCCGTTTATGGCGCTCGTCACCACCATCATGATGCCCCTTCCGAGGCCTGCCGGCACGAAAGCCGTTATGAGGCCGACGATGAATCCCACCACGAACCCTACGGCCAGCGCTATGAGCACTAAGAGTACTATGAGCGCGAGCAGCATGAATACTCTCACAAAAGGCTTTCTGGCCATCTCGAGAGCTTTCTTCATGGAGTCGACGATGTTCGCCTCGTCGCACACTATAGCGTACGGCGCCAGCGTGAATGGTATGAAGAACAACAGCCCCACCACCACCGTTATGGCTATGGCGATTATGACCGCTATCGAGGTGATGACCGGATTGTTAAGCGGAGCTGTGATCGCTATCAAGAGCCCTGCTACGAGCGCCACGACGGCGATTATGAGCACTATGAGTACGCCGAGCCCGAGGAGGCGCAGGTAGTACTTCATGCCGTATTGAGCCAGGGAAGCCAGCTTCATCTTGCCTTCCTTAATGGCATCCCTGACCAGCCCGAGCGTGCCGCCCTGGATGAATATGCTGATAAGGATGAATAGCAGGCTGAATATGAGGGCGCCTGCTGTAAGCTGCGGGGAGACCGGTGCGCCCGGGGCTACCGTGGCGAACGGCAGGCTTGCAACGCTGCCGAGCAGGTTAAATACGAATAATGCGATAACGAGGCCTAAACTCTTCGTGGCGACATTAAAACCCTTATTGATCGATCCTAATATCTCCATCTCTTTCCCTCCTTTTAGTTATTATTATTTCCTAAAATAATACCAAATAAAACGGCGAGTGTCAACCCTAATCACGCTCTTATCTCCCGCCGGCCTTCGAACGCCTTCGTGATGGTCGCCTGGTCCGCGTACTCGAGGTCACCGCCTACCGGTATGCCGTATGCCACCCTGGTGAGGCGGGCGCCGGACCCCTTCAGGACCTTTTGAAGGTAGAGCGACGTGGCCTCCCCCTCTGTATTGAAGTCCGTGGCTATCACTATCTCCTTGAAACGCTCTTTCTTGACGCGGTTGAGGAGTTCCTCTATCTTAAGGTCGGACGGGCCTATGCCGTCCAATGGCGAGAGCGACCCGAGCAGCACATGGTAGACGCCGTTAAAGTTGCCGGCTCGCTCTATGGCGATGATGTCGTTCGGCTCCTCCACCACGCAAAGGAGCGCCTTATTGCGGGAATGACTTTTGCATATCTCGCACGTCTCTTCGTCGCTCAAATTATTGCAGATCTTGCAGAACCGGACAGATTCCTTTACCTTAATTATAGCGCTGGCCAGCGTCTGGGCCTCGCTTCGTCCAGACCTCAAAACGTAGAACGCGAGGCGTTGAGCGCTCTTCGGCCCTATGCCGGGCATCTTCGAGAACTCTTCTATGAGCGCCTTCATGGATACTGGGAAACCTGTCATTGCTGTGGCCTCTTCCCGTTGCCGCTGCCGGCGATCCTGCCGCTGAAGATGTCGAGGGCCGCCTTCACGATAGGATCCGATTCGTCGGAGCTGGCGCCGCCTTCCGCGGGCAAGGTCTCACTGCCGCCGGCCTGCTGGCCGGAGGCCTCGGGCCTCTTCTGCCCTACGGCAGGCTCTATGAGCGTGAGCGCCACTCTAAGGTTGAGGCCCGTCACCGCGTTAAGCGCCTCTTCGATGAGCTTCCTGTTTTCAGGCGACTCCAGCACCTCTTTGTGGAACTGGCACTCTTTGGGGAATCCTACCGTGAGCACGTTCGATTCCATGCGCGCGGGATAACCCTCCTGCATGTAGGAGGCGATGGAGATCTTCTTCGGCTTTATATAGTTCACGACCTTTATCCAGTATTCTGATATCTCCTCGAGATCGAGCGAGCCGGTTGCCGGAGGGGCCTCTGCCGGAGGGTCTACCGGCTCTTCGCGCTGTACAGAGGGGCTCTCTTTCTTAGCGGGATTTTCCGCGGGAGGCTCCGACGGTACCATTGAAGCCACCGGCCGGACGGGCTTTGCCGGGGAGGCGCCCTTCTGGAGAGCTTCCACCCTGGACAGTAGCTCTTCTAATCGCAGTATGGACGGTATCTCGGTCAGCTTTACCATTGCGGCCTCGAACGGTATCCTCGCGAGGGTCGACTTTCGTATGAAATCGAGCGTGTTGGAAAGCGTATATATTATGTAGAGGACCTCCTCGATCGTAAATCTTTCGGCTTCGGCCCGGTAGCGCGCTATCCTGTCAGGGCCGGCGTCGATAAGCGAATCGGCGTCAGCGCTGACCTTTGCGACGGATATGTTCCTGAAATGCTCTATCAGGCCGAGGACCACCTGGACGGTATCCTTGCCCTCGTTCACCATGCGGTCGATCATGGAGAGGGCGCGCCCTGCGTCCTTATCCTTTATCGCGCCGGAAAGGCCGAAGAGGACTTCGTCGTCGACGATTCCCAGTATCTTCGTCACGTCCTCGACCCCGACCTTGCCTTCGCTGAATGACGTTATCTGGTCGAGGACGACCTGAGCGTCGCGCATGCTGCCGTCGCCGTACTTTGCGATCAGGCCGAGCGCCTCGTCCTTAACGCCGACGCCTTCGTCCTTTACTATCTTCTTCAGGTTTTCGAGTATGTCCCTGGTGGCGATGCGCCTGAAGTCGAACCTCTGGCACCGCGAAAGTATCGTCGGAGGCACCTTGTGCGGGGCAGTCGTCGCGAACACAAAGATCACGTGCGGCGGCGGCTCCTCGAGAGTCTTCAAGAGCGCGTTGAACGCCTCGGCGGTGAGCATGTGGACCTCGTCTATGATGTAGATCTTGAAGCGGCCCTTCGACGGCGCGAACTTCACATTCTCGCGCAGGCTCCGTATCTCCTCGACGCCCCTGTTGGAAGCGCCGTCTATCTCGAGGATATCGAGGCTGGAGCCTTGCGTTATCTCCTTGCAGGAGCCGCACTTGTTGCACGGATCCGCGGCCGGACCTTTTTCGCAGTTTAGGGCCTTGGCGAATATCCTGGCGGTCGTCGTCTTGCCTACGCCGCGGGGGCCGGCAAAGAGGTACGCGTGGGCGACTCTCGATTGCGCTATGGCGTTCCTGAGGGTGGTAGTTATGTGGGACTGCCCCACTACATCATCGAATGTCTGGGGCCTGTATTTGCGGGCGAATACGATATAGCTCATGGTAGGTTATAAAATAACACGCCTGGAGCGCAAAATCAAGGGCAAAGTCTCGGCGTCCTGCCCGTGCAAGGGGGCGAATCTTCCACGGGCCGGACCTTTTGCGCGCCACCGGAGCGACTTTCGTGAAATTTCGATTCCTTATGGCGATACAGAAAAGCCGATGAAACCTGTCAACAGCAAGACCGTGGTCCGGGTTCAGCGGCTATCGAAATTTCACAAGAGCTCGCGAGGATGCCCAATCCGAGCGAGCGGCAAGCGGAGGTGGCCGCGAAAGGTCCTGACTTGTAGGTGATTCGCCTTACTCCTCGGGCGGGACGACGAGCTCTGCGGCGGTGTTCATGCCGGAAGCGACCTCGGGCATGATGCCTATCTTCCTGTATATAGGATGGATCGCCTTCCGGAGGAGCGGTAACTTTAGCGCGAATATGAACGCGGCGAGAAAACAGATGGCGCCGCCGGCAACGAGCGTATTGGTTACCCCTATGCGCGATGCGAGCGCGCCTGCGGCGAGGCTGCCGATGGGCGCCATGCCCATGAAGGCGACGGTGTAGAAGCTCATGACACGGCCGCGCTTGTCGTCATCGGCTATCGTCTGCAAAATCGTGTTGCTTGCGGCCATGTTCACCATCATGCCGAAACCCGTGACCGCGAGCAAGCACGCGGACAACCATAATACGCGCGAGAGCGAAAAGAGTATCAGCCCGGCGGCAAAGAGCGCTGCCGACGACGGTATGAGCCTCCCCATCCCGATGACCGTCTTCCGCGACGCCAGATAGAGCGTCGCGATGAGCGCGCCTACGCCGGTCGACGCTACAAGAAAACCGAGCGTCTCGGGCCCGCCGCCGAGGATGTCCCGCGCGAAGACCGGCATTAGGACGACGTAAGACATGCCCATGAGGCTTATTATGCCCAGGAGCGACAGTATCATGCGGATCGGGAGGAATCCGAACGCGTACGACAGGCCCTCTTTCAGCCCGGCCACTACATGCACCTTTTCGCTTCGGATCTCTTTAGCCTTTATGCGCATGGCCAGTAATGACGCTATGACGGCGAGGAAACTTAAAGCGTTTATGAGAAAACATACCCCCTCGCCGAAAACGACGACTACGACCCCCGCGAAAGACGGCCCGACGAGGCGGGCGCTGTTGAACATGAGCGCGTTCAGGGCGATGGCGTTCGCCAGATTATCCTTGCGCTCCACCATCTCGAAGAGGAACGACTGGCGGACCGGTATATCCATCGCGTTGACGCAGCCGAGGAACGCGCCGAGGACCACTATATGCCACACTTCGACGGTGCCTGTGAGCGTGAGGGCGGCGAGGATGAAGGCCTGGACCATCGCGAGGGTTTGGGTGATGATGAGTGTCCTGTGGCGGTTCCACCGGTCGGCGAAGACGCCTGCGAACGGGCTGAATATGAAGGTCGGTATCTGGCTAGCGAATCCCACGACACCGAGTAGGAACGGCGAATTGGTGAGCCTGTAGACAAGCCATCCCATCGCGACATACTGCATCCATGTCCCGATGAGCGATATCCCCTGCCCGGCGAAGAATAGCCGAAAATTCCCGTATCTCAATGTCCGGAACATGTTGCGCGGATCCGCCCCTGGAGCGAGATTCATATCACGTGGCCTTCAGGACCATCACGGTGATATCGTCGAACTGCGGGTGGTCACCGACGAATTTCTCAAGCTCGCCGCGGATCTTCGCCATGATACCGTCTGCCGAGAGCGTCCGGCTCGCGATCACGACGTCTGTCAGCCGTTCCATCTCGAACTGTTCATTCTCTTTGTTGTTCGCCTCGGTCACGCCGTCCGTATAAAGGACTACGGCGTCCCCGGGCCTCAGCGCGATCTCCTCGTTCGTCATCTCGACGTCCGATATTATGCCTACAGGCACACCCTGCGCCTTCAGAAGGACGACGTTGCTGGTCGAGCCGCTCACATGCAGCGGCGGGTTGTGCCCGGCGTTAGCGTAGCACAGGACCTTGGTTCTCGTGTCAAGCACCGCGTAAAAGAGCGTAACGAACATCTCGGCTTTGGAATCCTGCATGATGAGTTCGTTGGCATGCCGTATCGCCTCTGCCGGCGAGAGCTTGCCCATGGCGCTGGCGCGCACCAGGGCCCTCGATAGAGCCATGAAGAGCGCGGCCGGGATCCCCTTCCCTGAGACATCTGCCACGACGAGCCCCCAGTGGTCCTTATCTAGCGGGATGAAGTCGTAGAAGTCACCGCCGACGACGCGCGCGGGAAGGCTCACCGCCGCTATCTCCACGCCCTCTATATCCGGCGGCGCGTCCGGCAGGAAGCTCTGCTGTATCCCCCGCGCTATCTCGATCTCCTTCAGCAGGCGCTCCTTCTCCGCGGTCGTCCGCTTCAACCGTTCTATATGGTCCTTAAGGTCGGCAGACATCCTGTTGAAGAAATACGCGAGCCGCGCTATCTCATCGTCCCCGTGGACCTTTACTTTGTAGTCCAGATCGCCCTGGGCTACCTTGCGCGTCCCTTCGGTCAGCGCCTTTATTTTGCCGGTGACCCTGCCTGATATGAATATGGCGAAAGCTATTGAAAGGACGAGGCCGAGGGCGAATACGAGGAGCGCCCGCTTCTTCACTTCCTTCTGAACTTCGTAGACGTCCTGCGCCTTCATGTCGACGCCGAGGATGGCCATTGTCCTGCCGTCCGGCCCGTGGATCGGCGCGTAACCTGAAAGGAAGACGCCCCACTTGTCCGAGCCGAGCTCGTTATCGGCTGTCGCTCCATTGAAGGCCTTCAGCATCTCAGGGAACTTGGAAGCGTCATACGGGTCGCCCGGAGAGGCCGGAGGCTCTTCATTCAGCGTATCGCCGGTATCGAGGTCCACCACGAATCGCAGGATCCCCGGCCTGACAGTCTTCTCCAATATATATAGGTATGTTATGGATGGGACGGACTTCCTTATGCTGGCGAGCCTTTCAGTGGCGGCGATATAGGCGGGGGCATTCACCCCATCTTTATTCAAAGGTATCGAGGAGAGCATTGCGGCGTCTATGTTGAGCGCGGCAACCTGAGCGATCGTCTTCAGTTTATCGCGCAGCTGTCCGAACTGCGATTCGGCGGCATAGCGGTATATCAGGAAATTGGACGTCGCGCCGGCGAATAACATCGCCAGTATGAATGCGAGCGTCAGCTTCGCCCTGAAACTTCTGAGTATAAAAAATTTTCGTTTCATATTGTGAAAAATAAGAGGCGGCATCCTCATCGGGTGCCGCCTCTTACCTTTATTTCACGATTTACTTATGCAGCTTACTGACCGACTACGAGCGTAGACTCATATCCGGTGGCCTTGTCCGTATTCGCGTTCCCTGCAGCGTATGTCTGGGCGGGAACCTTGTTTCCAAGCACGTCTCTCGTGAACGCATCACACGGCTTTGCAACCGGAGCTGCGCACGGGGCGCACGGCGTTATCTGCATCGTCGGCCACTGCCAATTAACGCTCACCTTAGGAAGCGGAGCGCACGGCGTAGAACACGTGCTGCACGGCTGCGCGCACGGAGTTGCACTGCACGGCCTTGCGCACGTGGTGCACTTAACGCACCCTGGCTTTGCACAACTCGGGCACGTTGACGATGCTGACGTCGACGTAGCCGCAACAGCGACCGATGCGAACATGACGGCCACCACCACTGCCATTACTATAAGTGCTGCTTTCCTCATACTGCTCCTCCTTGTTAATTGCGTTTGTAGGGGAGGTTTAAACCTCCCCTACAAACCATTGTTATACTCTTAGTTCACGCAGAGGTCGGCCTTCGGCGACTCGTGGATATTCGCAGTGTACATCGCATAAGCCACTGAGCACGATGTCCCTTTGCCGTCATCGACCTTTAGCGAAACATTGTAACAACCTGCCGCTTTATACGCATGGGTAGGCTTCGCGCCTTCGGCAGTGGTGCCATCGCCGAAATCCCATGAGTACTTCAGGGCATCCCCGTCCGGATCGCTCGAAGCTGACCCGTCCCAGAGGATCTCCTTGCCGACGCAGCACGCGTCGCACGGCCCGATAATAGCTGTCGGACGGCCGTTGATCGTGACCTTGGTGCTTGCCGCATGTGTGGAGCACGGGAGTCCCATGCCGTCGGTTATGGAAACCGTAACGGTGTAGGAGCCGCCCTTCTCGTACATATGGCATGCATTGGGGCCGCCGTTCTCGAGCTTCTGGCCATCACCGAAATCCCAGTTGTAAGTGATGCAGTCGCCATCAGGATCTGACGAACCGCTGGCGTTGAACGAGATGTTCTCGCCGGTGCACGCCTGGTCAGGCCCGGTAAGTACCGCGGTCGGACCTTCATTCACTTTTACGCACGCTGTATCGCACGCAACACAGTCGCCGTCAGTCACGGTCAGGGTGACGTTATATGTTCCGCCTTTCGCGAAAGCATGCGACACTTTGACCCCGCTGGCCTTCTCACCGTCTCCGAAATCCCATGCATACGTAGCATTGGGTCCGGCTACGGACTTGGAGCCATCGAGCTCAGCAGCAACTCCGGCACAGAGCGTGTGATCCACGCCTGCTTCTGCGCACGGCTGCTGTGAGATATACACCATCAAGGCATCGGATGCGGTGCTGCAAGCAGAGTTGCAGCCGTCATTGACAACGAGGGTGACCTTGTAATTCCCCATCTGGGCGTACGTGTGGTTGACCTTCTGGCCTTCAGCGGAAGAACCATCACCGAAGTTCCACATATAGGTAAGGCAATCGCCTTCCGGATCGCTTGCCGAACCTTTGAAGCAGACGTCAAGCGGCGTTCCTGAGGGGATGCACTTCATGCAGACATCTTCGCCGGCTTCTGCGCACGGGGCTGAATTGACCCTCACGCACATCTGGGCCATATCTGTGCAGCATTTGCTGCACGAGCCGTCGTCTACCACGAGCGTTACATTGTGAGTGCCGCCCGAGGTAAAGGTATGTTTCACGACCTGGCCTTCTGCAGTGGTGCCATCGCTGAAATTCCACTTATAATTAAGGGCTTTTGCGGTCTCGCTCGATGACGCGGAAGCGTCATAAGTGACTTCTTGGCCGCAGCACGCGCAATCAGGGCCGTTGAATACGGCCTTGGGCGGGCAGTTGACCTTCACGACCTGAGTGATAGCGTCGGCATTGCACGGAAGGCCTGAGCTGTCGGTAATGGTCAGTTTCACCGTATACTCGCCCGGCTTATCATAACAATGCGTAACTTTGCACCCATCACCTGTCGTTCCGTCTCCGAAATCCCATGTATAGCAGAGCGTTGCACCACCCTGCGCATAGGACTTGGACGCATCGAACTCGAACGATTCACCTATACACTTTTCGTACCTCTGGCATACCCCGCACTTTTCAGTCGCCGAATACGAGGCGCCGCACAGCATGGACGCGAATGTCACGACCAGCGCTATGCATAATAACGATTTCTTCATACCTCCTCCTTTCAACCCTTACCATTAATACATATATATGATAAATCGCCTTTTAATGTTGCAGGCGCTGACTATTAATATATACTTTAATCCAAAAATTGTCAAGTTTTCTTGTTAAAAAAAGTTAGCTTCCTTATATGCGTAAAACGGGCCTCCTGTGGGCACCCTATTGCACGTCAGCCTGTATCTCGAATATGACGAGGGCGTTCTTCTTGGAGTCGGTATGGACAAAGAGCTGGCGCTTTCTCAAACCCGGATAGCCTTTAGTGTCAAAAGAGATCTCTATCGACACTTCCTTGCCCGGCATCACGCAGGTGGCGCTGACCTTCGGCGTAGTGCAGGCGCACGAGGTGTTGACCTCCTTTATATTTACGGGAACGTCCTCCTTGTTCCTGAACATGAACGTGTGCTTGATGACGTCGCCTTCCTTGACCTTGCCGAAATCGTAAAAGTTCGGGTCCTTCATGATCTCGGCCTTCGTCTTTCCGGCCGGGGCGATCGTATTGTCGGCGTGGACCAGACTTACTCCGAGGAAGATGAACATGGCGGCGAGGAATAATTTTATAAGGAACATGTTCTTCTTCATCGCGCCCGCGAAGGACTGAGATGAGACGCCGGCGAGCGCCAGGCCGTAGATGGCGATGAGCGGGATTATGAACATCAGGTTATAGAGGAATAGGTAGGCGAACGCCTTCAGCTTATAAGACGAGGTCTTCAGGACGTAGATGATCGTCGGGACATAGAGCTGCCCCGTGCAGACCGATTCGAAGATCGATATGACGAACCCGACGGCCAGCGCGCTTCCGATCAAAGCAAGCATGCTCGTCGGCTTCGCCGGGGCATCCTTCTTCACCCTGTATTGGTCGCCGATGATGGAATGTATCTTCTGCCTTATGCTTTTCGGAAGATGCAGGAGCATATCCTCGCTCTCCCCTTTTTTTAAAAAGACGAACGCGTCATATATCGACAATATTCCGAATATAAGGCTCGCCACGCCGATCGAAATACCGATTATCCTGGTGAATAGCGAAAAGCCGCGCATGGCATGGAGCCATCCAAAGAGGCCTACGCCCAATAAGAGGTACGTGATGAAGACCGCCGTGATGAACGACAGCCCCACCGCGGCGATAGACTTCTTCTTGTAGCCCTGGAAGAAGAGGAACGACATGAAGAATACTATGACGGTGAAGGCACACGGGTTGATGCCGTCTATGAACCCCGCGGCCATGATGGCGAGCGGCGCGAGTGAGTGGAAATGTTTTTCGATATCGGCCTTCGTTGCCATGGCGGCGGGCTTCTTCTCCTCGCGGCCCATCCCCTGCGCGACGAACGAGGCGAGCGATTCGTACGTAAGATTGAGCGGATCCCTTCCATCGATGAACTTGCCCCTGATGTAGAGGACGGGAAATACGCTCTTCTCGTCGGCACCGAGCTGCTGCTTGAGCGTGAAGAGCGTCTTGTAGTTCTCGACATCGGTGATGTCTCGGTATTCTATGCGCAGCCGCGAGCTGAAATGCTCTTCGATGAGCGGCATTACGTTTTCGCGCGTGACAGTGCAGCGGTGGCAGCTCGGAGAGAAGAAATAGATGAGTGTTATCGGAGCCCTTTCTTTTGCGGCATGGACATAGGAGCCGAAAAGGCTTACCGATAACAACAGGAGCGCGGTTATGCGAAACAGTCTCTTCATGGTCTTCCTGTTAAATATTATACCTTATACACGAAAATAGAAACCATTTCAACAATAAAATGGCCTCTACTCAGGCTGCAGCATCGCGCCGACCACGTCCACTACGTTCGTCTTGGTCTTGAAGCGCGGCTCCTTAAGCGTACCGCTTATCTCTATGACGGTGCCCTTCCCCACTGCCGAGGCGAACGATCCTGAGCTGGTAGCGTCGAGCGGTATCTCGGGCCTGATCATCCCCTCGACGGACCTGTCGGAACCTATCCTCCCGCTGCCGTATAGCGTCAGGAGGTCGCTCTTCATGACGAGGTTGTCGATAAAAAACGTGTTGCCGCTTACCTTGTAATCGCAGGCGCCCGACGTAAATACGACGTCGCTGAAGTCGCTCGAGAATATGAGAGTCCCCGCGCCCTTGAACAGGTTGAGTTGCCACAGCCTACCCTTGGCGAGGCCGAGGTGGCCGATCCCGCTCGTCCTCGAGGCGTCCTTCAGGACGCCCTTCATATCTGCGTAGACCTTGATGTCGCCCGAGACGTCCTTATCCTTGAAACCGGTGTCCTCTTTGAGCCGCTCCAGCTTTACGCCTATCGCGTCGAGATTGGCCGAATACGGCATTCCCTTTCCGAGCCAGTCGACGCGCGCCGTCACCGAGATCGTCCCTCCGTAAAACGACGAGCGCATCGACTTTATGTGGCCGACCCCTTGTTCCTGCAGGAGCGCGATCGTAACATCGTCGAAGGTCAGGCCGCAGGCCGACATCTTCTTCGCTTTGACCTTCGCGTTCATGTAGCACGACGCCGGCTCCTTGATGTCGCCGGTGAGCTCGAAGTCGGCGTTGACCCTGCCGGCGAGCTTCATCTTGCGCAAGCCTGCCGAGCCCTGAGGCATCTTGCGCAAGTCTGCAAGGTCGAGCGAGAACGTGCCCTTCAAATCCGCATAGATCACTGCCGGGTCTTCCAGGCTTATGTCGCCTGTGGTCGAAAATTTCGAATTGAGGTAGCGGCCGTCGAGCGCGCGAAGCAGGATCGTCTTCTCCTTCATCGAAAAGACGGAAGTGTAACGAAGGTCTTTCGACGCCAAGTCGAGCTGAACGCGCGGAGAGGTAAAATTCGAAAGGTTGCCCGACGCATTATATTCGACGCCGCGGTAACTGCAATTGATGCCCTGCCACTTCAGCTCTTTGGGATCGAACCGGAGCTCTCCCGTGATATGCTCTATCGGAAAGTTGCCTTTTCCGAGGTCGGCGGTCGCATCGCTCACCGAGAGATATCCGCTCACCTTGGCCGGCTTGCCGGGCTCGGTCTGCATCACGAGCCGGACGTCCCCCTTGCCCGCGATCTCCGTCGGAAGCTTCATCCCGAAGTGTGACTTCAGCGTCTCCTGCAGCGCGCTGAGGCGCACGGCCGAATGGGCGTATATATCAACGATGGGATTTGCAAAATCGACGATATTGACCTTGGCGTCCCACGGCAGACCGATCACATCGGCCTTTATGTCGGTCACCGACATGCGCATAGGATCGAAATCGGCCCTGGCCTTTACATTCTCTATCCTCCCTATCCCTTCTATTCCGTCAATATCTATCCTGCGTATATCGATAGCGCCGGAATAGTCTAGTTTCCTCTCCTTGAACCGGTATTGAAGGCGCGCGCTTACGCCGCAATCGATCTTCGCCTTCATCTTATCCTTTGCGGCCGAAAAGTTCTTCGTCTCGGCTTTTATGTCGGCGTCAAGGATGCCTCCCCTGGCCGAAAGCGCCGCCCTGACACTGACGGTGCCTGACGGAAAGCGAAATCCGGAAGCGCGGTAGTAGGGCGCGAAGTCTTCGGGTGAAAGGCTGCGGGACGAGATGTCGGCGGTGAGCGCATCGGTCGGAAGGATATATTCTCCGGAGATCCTGATGTTCGTTTGAGCCGGGACAGCGAAGAAAGATTTGAAGGTTATCCTGACCGGCAGATAGAGTTTCGCCTCCGCCTCCACGCCGGTGAGGCTGGTCTTGAAAGCGGGATCTAGCATCCTGTCGACGAGATCGATGCGGCCGCGCCGTATTACTACCTTATGGACAGATACGACCATGCCGCTCTTCGAGACGTAACCTTTCGGGACGAGCTCCAGCAGGTTGAAAGAGCCGTCAGGCCGCCTCTCGGCGTTGACGCGCGGCGATTCTATCGTCACCGCGGGGACGATCACCCTCCTCGATATGAGCGAAGGTATGATGAGCCCGCATGAGACTTCGCGCGCTCTCACGATCACGTTCTTTGAGTCGTATATTACGATACCGTCGAGGACAAGGCCTTTTATCAGGTCGAAACGTACTGATCTGGCAAAAGTCTTCTTGCCGGTGGCGCGGCTTATCTCATCGACGAGCAGCTCCCTGGAGGAGATCGTGAATTCGAGGGCGCGGAAGTAAAGTATGGAAACGCTTGCTGCGATGAACAGGATCGCGGGTATAAGAAGTATGGTTTTTCTTCGTCTTCTTCTCATTGTCAGCTTATCGTGATCAGTATTATTCCGAATACCACGAGGAACGTGCCTGCCACTTTCATCCTGTCTATCTTCTCACCGAGAAAGAAGTGCGCCCCGAAGAGGATCAGGATATATTGAAGGCTGCCGAGCGGAAAGACGATGCTTAAGTCCCCCTGGGCCAGGGCGATGATCCACACCACGAGGCCTATGCCCATGGCCAGGAATCCGCCCCAGAGCGCAGGATTCGCGAAGATGTCTGCCAGGAACCGCGCATGGGAGTCGAGCCGGCGCAGGTTATACGAATCCGCAGCATTAGCGCTCTTCTTTAAAAGTATCTGGCCTATGGCCGTAAATATCTCTGCGAGGAGCACTATCAAGACTATCTTGATCATGGCTACGCCGCCCCTTCTGCCGGTCTCTTGCCCCGCAGCTGGGCGGGACGATCTCCTTTCGGAGATCTGCTCTGAGAGACGAAGTGTATGCCGAGGATGATCAGCAGTATCCCCATCCACCGCAAAAGGCCGACATTCTCGTGCAGGAATATCAAGGCCGCTAGCGGGATAAAGATGTAGCAGGTGCTCCCCACCGGCATCGCGATCGACAGGTCCACCTTATACAGGATGACTATCCAGATGAAGAAATTGAGTATCTGGATCATTACGCCCATCCACAGAAGGAGCGATGAAGCGTTCCGCGAAGCGAACTCCAGGATGTTGGCGAACGTGACGGAGCTTATCCCCGTGTGGATGAGCCCCTTCTTCATCAATAGCTGCGCGAGAGTGTCGACAAGGTCGTTCAATATTATCAGGGCGAATATCTTCAGGGTCAGATGGCTCTCTTTCATGCGGCGGCCTTCTTCTTTGCGCGCTGCAGGGCAGGATCGAAATTCTCGAACTTCAGGAACTGGCAGACGACATTGAATAGAGGACGGACCATCCTGTTGCGCAGTTTGGCATAGATGTAGAGCGGGATGAAGTCGAAACCGAGCCTCCTCTTCGGCTCATAGCCCGTAATACCCATCTCGTAACGCTTTATCCTGTGCCTGATGCACCAGTTCAGGACGTCACGGAACTTGACGAAGTAGAGGTGGTACTTATGCGCCACCGAGTAGTCGAGCCCCACGTAATAGTCTACGAGCAGCTCGTCCGATATGAGGCAGAAGAGGAACGCGGCCAGTTTTCCGTCAAGCTTCCACAGGAAAAATTTCGTATGCTTGGGCATGTTCCTCGATATCTTTCTGAAAAAATCCATGGGCAACAGCTCAAATCCCATATCGTGCCTGTCGACTATATCGAGATACATCCTGTAGACCTCATGCAGCGTCCTGTCGTCGAGCGAATCGACGACCTCGAGGTCGAATTTTACGTGGCCGTCCACCCTCCTGAACTTCCTTCTCAGGTCGTACCGCGAAGCCGCGCTTAAGCTATGCAGGTACTCTTCGAAATCCTTGAACCAGACGTTCAGCTCCGTCGTGGGCAGGCTGTCGAACTTCGCGAAGCCTTCATGCTGCAGCGGGTCCAATAGATGCGCATAGGAATGGTCGAAGTCCTTAAATGCGATGATCGCGGCCTTCTCTTTCTTTGCTATCTGCTCCATGCGGCGGAGTATGACCCTGAAGACCTTGTCGGCATCTCCGGCGAGGCCCATCCTGCCCTGGCCGATCGGCATGCCGCAGACAAGCGTCTTTATGCTGAAGATCCTGGGCCTGAGTTTCTTGACGGCGTTGGAGACGCGCCTCAGCGGCCCTTTCACGCTCGTGTCGAGTGAATATTCCATCATGAAACACGCTGTCGCGCCGACGATCGTCTTTCGCTCGTAGGCAAGGATATAGTAGAGCGAGAACTGCTCCAGGCTGCATTCGTCGAGGGTCTTGAAAAAGTGGTAGCTTTCCAGAGCTTTCGGGAAGACCTTCTCCCATTCGTACGGATCGATCTCTTCGATCTTCCTTATTACTCTCGTCTTGAGCGGGATCCTTTTATGGCGCCTCGATACGATCAATTGCGGGGAGATCCTTTTATCTGTAATTGCAAAAAGTAAGCGCCATCGGAAAATCCATCTTCCGGATGTGCGAGATCACCAGCTGCAGATCGTCCTTCTTCGGCGAGATTACCCTTATCTTCTCGCCCTCTATCTGCGGCTGGACCTTGAGCCCGAGGGCCTTTATGGCCTTGACGAGCTCTTTGGCCTTTTCGTGGGGTATTCCCGACGCGAGGTCTGCCACCTGCTGGAGGCATCCTCCAAAAACATGCTCCGGCTCCTTGAACGTGAGGAACTTGATCGAAACGCCCCGCTTTGCGAGCTTGTTCGAGAGCATCTCCCTGACTGAACGCAGCTTGAAATCGTCGTCTCCGACGAGCGTTATCTTCTTCTCGGCGCGGTTGAATTCTATGGAGGACTTGCTCCCTTTGAAATCGAACCGCTGCGCCATCTCCTTCTTCGCCTGGTTGACGGCGTTATCGACCTCCTGCAGGTCCGCTTCCGAGACTATATCGAACGAGAAATTTTCTTTGCCCATCTTATTGTCCTTTCGTGATTATCCGCCTTCGCTTGCACGCATATACCACAAGAAGCTTCGGCGGATGTCGAGTCTTATGCGCATTATATGCTCATCTGCCTTTGATATCAAGCGCTTCCCTGGTCGCGACGAGTTTCGCGCCGAGCCCTAGAAAATTGTCTGCGACAACGTCGCCCGCCTTCACCGGCCTCTTTATCCGGAGCCGCCGGATCTCCTCCATTGCCCTGAAGAGTTCTTTCTTAGGAATGGGTTTATCAGTCCGGACGGGAACGATTTTCAGGCCGAGCCCCTCCGAGAGCACCGTCGCGGTCAATATCCTGACAGGGTTCTCCGTCTCTGCGATAGCATACGCCTTGCCCTTAGGGCACTTCTCGCCGGTTATCGTCTTTATTTTGCAATTCTCGATATCGACCGAGAGGATGCAGCTTTGAGGACACTCTATGCAGACCAATCTTTTTATCATCGCGCCTTCTTTATATATTCGGCGGCGAGTTTGCCGGCCAATTCGCTGTCGACAGTCACCGAGTCGACATAATCATAGACCTTGTAGGAATTACCGCACACGAATATGCCGGGTATCGACGTCACGTTCACCTCTTTCGATATGGGTGAGTTCGTCGCCTTGTCTATCGCTACGCCGGCCATCTCTATCAGTTCGTTCTCCGGTATGAGGCCGACGGACAAGAGCACCGTATCGCACGCTATCTCGAATGATGTGCCGGGTGTCTCTTTCAGGTCCTCGCCGGCCTTAGCCACTATTACCTTCTCCACCCTGTCGGCGCCGCATATCTTCAACACCTTATGATTGAAATAGACCGGGATATCGAAATCCTCGACGCACTGGACCATATTCCTGAGAAGCCCTCTTGAGCGCTCCTGTATCTCGATGATCGCCTTCACCTTCGCGCCTTCCAGCGTGAAGCGCCGCGCCATGATGAGGCCGATATCTCCGGAACCGATTATCACCACTTCTTTACCCGGCAGCAACCCCTCTATATTTATAAGTTTCTGCGCAAGGCCGGCGGAGAATACTCCTGCCGGACGGGTGCCGGGGATGTGGACCATCTCGCGCGTCTTCTCGCGGCATCCCGTAGCCATTATGAGCGCCTTCGCGTTTACGGTGTGGATACCGCCGGGCTTAAGATATGTGAGCGTCCTGTCTTTCGCGAGCCTGACCACGAACGACCGGAGACTTATCTCGATGCCGGATAAGGGCTTTATCTTTTTGATGAACCTGTCGGCGTATTCCGGCCCTGTCAGGATCTCTTTGAAATAGTCGATCCCGAAACCGGTGTGGACGCACTGGTTCAATAGCCCGCCGAGATATTGGTCGCGCTCGAGAAGCAGTATGTCCTTCACCCCGTTCTCGCGCGCCGAGATGGCAGCCGCCATGCCGGCCGGCCCGCCGCCTACCACTACAAGCTCCCTATTGACCACTTGTCCTGTCCTTTTTCACTATCTCTGAGCCCTTGCACCGCTTCGTCACGCCGACGAGAGGAGTTTTCGTCTCTTCGGAAAGTATCTTCATGAGCCTCGTCGTGCAGAAACTTCCGTGGCACCTGCCTGCCTGGGCGCGCGTCCTGAACTTTATCCCGTCCATCGTCCTGGCGCCGCGCGCTATGGCGTCGCGCACCTCTTTCGCCGATACCATCTCGCACCTGCAGACGATATCCCCGTAATTTGCGTCCTTTTTGATCAGCCTCTTCGCATCGTCGAGCGGTATCGCGAAGAGATGGCGCTCCGGCTTCCTGTGCTTGTGGAATATGAGCTTCCTCTTCAGCTCGAGCCCGCGCCTCTTCAGTATCTCCGCCACCATGAGTGCTATCGCAGGCGCCGCGGTCAGGCCCGGAGACTGGATCCCCGCGACGTTCACAAAACCGGATACCCTATCTTCGTGACGTATCAGGAAGTCGTCTCCTGCCACCGGCCTCAGGCCCGCGAAATAGGCGATGATATCGTTTCCGTCTATGGAAGGGACTAGCTTCTTCGCGCCTTCTAGCACCTTATCAAGGCCCGCCTCGGTGGTCGAGAGGTCCTCTTTATCGTCGACATCCTCTGCGGTAGGGCCTATCATCGGATTTCCGTCGGATGTCCTGGTGACGAGGATCCCTTTCGAGGCCTTGGAGGGAAGCGGGAATAGAAGATGGTTCGTTATATGCTCCCTCTTCTTATCTAGGAGGAACTCCTGCCCCTTGCGCGGCGTTATTTTGAAATCGGCCACGCCGACCATGCGCGAGACGTCGTCCGCATGTAGCCCTGAGGCGTTCACTATATAACGGGAGCTGAATTCGCCCTTCGATGTCGTTATCTCAAAACGCGGCTGCGCCGGCAGGATCTTCTCGACCTTAGTTTCTGTATGGATCTCGACGCCGTTCGCTTTGGCGTTCTCGGCAAAGTCGTAGACCCAGCGGTACGGGCTGATGATGCCTGCTGTCGGAGCGTAAAGCGCTGCGAAGGCCTTGTCTGAAAGGTTGGGCTCGTGTTTTCTTAGCCAGGAGCGGTCGACCATCTTCAGGCCGGGGACTCCGAGCGCCTGGCCGTCTTTTTTGAGCTGCAGAAGGCGCATCAATTCTTCCTCATTAAAAGCGACGATGAGTTCCCCCACTTCCTTAAAATCTATGTATAATTCTCGGGCGAGTTTTTTCGTGAGGGCGTTGCCCTGGACGCACAATTTTCCTTTAAGCGATCCGGGAGTATGCTGTGTCCCCGGATGTATGATACCGCTATTGGACTTCGACACTCCGAAGGCGAGCTCTGTCTCCTTCTCCAATAACGCGATGGCGAGGTGGTAGCGCGACAGCTCTCGCGCTATCGCGGTCCCGACGACGCCTCCGCCTATTATCACGACATCGTACTTGTTCATCTCGTAAGGGTCCTCTTCACTGCGTCTTGCCAGCCTGCGTAAAGCCTCGCTGCGGTCAAAGCCGGCATCTTCGGCCGGAACGTCCTGTCTACAGCCCAGCACCTCTTTATCTCGCCCGCGTTTTTCCAATATCCTACGGCGAGCCCGGCGAGATATGCTACGCCGAGCGACGTCGTCTCGACTACTTTAGGCCTCACGACATCTATGCCCAATATGTCGGCCTGGAACTGGCAGAGGAGGTTATTCACGACAGCGCCGCCGTCGACCTTGAGGCCCTTTATCCTGAGGCGCGAATCCTTCTGCATCGCATCGACGACATCCTTGGTCTGGTAGCACATCGCCTCGAGCGCCGCGCGCACGAGGTGGCTGGCGTGCGTGCCCCTCGTTATGCCGAATATCGCTCCGCGCGCGTTCTGGTCCCAGTACGGCGCGCCGAGCCCGACGAGCGCCGGAACGAAGTAGACGCCTGCGTTGTCCGCGACCGACCGCGCCATCCTCGACGATTGCGAGGCGTGCTTTAGGAGCTTCAGCCCGTCGCGGAGCCACTGGACTGCAGCGCCAGCGACGAAGACCGCTCCCTCGAGGACGTACACGGGCTCTCCCCGGACACCGCAGCCGAGCGTGACGATCAGCCCGTGCTTCGATACCGGCCTGCGAGCGCCTGCGTTCAGTAGCACGAAACATCCTGTGCCGTAAGTGTTCTTCATGGTGCCCGGCTCAAAACACGCCTGGCCGAATAGCGCTGCCTGCTGGTCTCCTGCGACGCCTGATATCGGTATGCCTGCCGGGAGCCGACCGATCTTCACGGTGCGGCCGAATATTCCCGATGACTTCTTTACTTCGGGAAGGATCTCGCGCGGAATGCCGAATTTTTTGAGGATATCTTCGTCCCATTCGAGCCGGTCGATATTGAAGCACATCGTACGGGAGGCGTTCGTGTAATCGGTCGCGTGCGCTTTGCCGCCCGTGAGCTTCCAGAGTATCCATGAATCTGTGGTGCCGAAGAGTATCTCGCCTTTTCTGGCCCGTGCAATGACGCCCGGCACGTTCTTCAGCAGCCACTCGATCTTCGTCGCTGAGAAATACGCGTCGATGGGTAATCCCGTCCTCGACCTGAAGAAGGCGGCAGTCTCAGGCTTCTTTTTGAGAGAATCGCATCTTGGAGCGGTCCTCCTGCACTGCCACACGATCGCGTTGTGGACAGGCCTGCCTGTACGAGCATCCCACAGGACGGTCGTCTCGCGCTGGTTTGTGATGCCGATAGCCGCTATCGACCCTGCGGGCACCTTGCCGAGGACGCGCTGGACCGTATCATTGACGCTCGACCATAGGTCATGGGCATCGTGCTCCACCCAGCCGGGGCGCGGAAAATGCTGCGGAAATTCCTGGTAGGCAGAGGCGACCTTGCGGCCGTTTTTGTCATAGACGACTGCGCGACTTCCTGTCGTCCCCTGGTCTATCGCCAATATATATTTCACCGAAACTCCTTTTGCCAATCTGTCACTGCGATCCCTTGACTCGTCATTGCGACTGCGAGCGAAGCGAAGCAGGAAGCAATCTTTCTTTTGGATTGCTTCGTCGCCTTCGGCTCCCCGCAATGACAAAGGGCTGCTGACTCGCCTACGTAGGCGACATTTAAATGTCGCCTACAGTCTTTCCTCGACCCACTTCAGCATATCTTCAAAGACCTTCTCCTTGCCGATATCTATCGAAAGCGCGTGATACATCTCGGGATATTCTATGAGCGTCTTGTCCTTGACCGGAAGGCCCTGAAATATCTCTTTCGTCGCCCTGTGGTCGATCATCAGGTCCCTGCCGGCTACCAGGAAAAGTGCCGGCGTCCTGAGCGAGCTACCCGCGAACCTCGCGCGAACCTGCGAAATGAGTATCCCTGCGAGGATCCTCGAAGGTGACGAGCGGCGCTCAGCCGAATCCGCGTTCATCTTCTTCCTGTATTCAATATCGCGCGTGCACATCGATGAGTCAAACGGCAGCCTGAACTCTTTTCCCGGATCATAGAAGAGGGACGCGAATATCTTCAGATAATCCGATGCCGGCAGCTTCATCCTGTTGGCGAACGCCGGCGAAATGCAGACGAGGCCTGAGAAGAGGCCGGGCCTCGCGGCGACGAGCAGGAAAGAGACGAGCGCGCCCATGCTCTCGCCGACCAGAAATATCTTAAGGGATGGATTCTCTTTGTCGATCTTGTCGCGAAAGCGAATTATATCGCTGTAATAACTGCCGAAACCGGCCGCCATGCGGAGATCGATCGCGTACGATGAGATGCCGTGCGCCAGGAAGAAGTCGGCGAGAAATTCCCACCTTCCGGTATGTGCTCCGAGCCCGTGGACCAACAAAAAAACGGCCCGAGGCGCGGGAGCGATCCACTGCCTGTAGCCGATCTCTCTATCTTTTCCAAGGATGCGGGTCCGTTTCATGAGGAGCCACTTTCCTGTTTCTTCCTCTTTCTGAAATAAGTGACCGCGGCAAGGGCCGCGACATAAAAGACCGCTCCTACGCAGAGCGCGATGGCAAAATATCCTATCAGGATCGGGCCGATGACGCCATATGCGGAAAAGTTGAGAAGCTTGGTCCAGCGGAAATCTTTTAAAAGCGCCTCCCACTGCCCCCGGGTCTCCTGATACTTGAAGCCTGTCAGCGCGGCACCTGCTTTTAATGAGAGCAGGAACACCGGTATGCTGAGCCAGGTGTTCGTAAGGATGCTTCCGAGGAGCGCAGCGGCACGGTTTACCCTGAAGATGAAGGCCAGGAAGAGCGCGGCGATCGGTCCTGTTCCCGGCAGGACGCCTGAAAAAACGCCGATGCCGAGCCCTATAGCGATCTTTTGCGGAGTGTCATCTATCCTGAAGAGCTTTAGGTAAATTAACCTGAAGAACCGCGCGACCCGAGAAAGGATAGTCGTTTTTTCCATATTCGCGCAGTTCCTCCCTCTCTGGCCCGATGGGCGATCTAAGAGTTCTTCTCCGCCAGATCGCCAACGACCGGCAGCTTGAACATCTCGCCGTTATATGCCTTCACCATGAGGATGATCCAGAGTATGAACTCGATGACCCACAAAACATATCCCAGCACCCAGCCTATTATAGGCAGGAAGGCAAGGAACATGCCGAGGACGAAGAGAAATCCGAATACTATGATCGACTGCATGGCGTGGAACCTGACGAACTTATTCTCTTTTTCGAGAACGTAAAATACTATGCCGCTGATGAAGCCGAGCAGGTAGCTCAGCATCGCCGCCAGATTCGGCTGCATCCCTATCGACGTCTTTCCCAGGTCTTTGTTCTCCATCTCCATCCTCCTTTTGGTTATGTACCCGCTATTGTTTGGCCGGCCAGGCTCTTCAGCTTACCGCGCACAAGGTCCCTCAGGCTCTCGAAATCGGAGACCTTAAGGTTCGACGTCTCGATCGGCGGAAGCACCACGAGCCTGCCCGATACTTTTGTCTTAAAGACAAATCCGCCCTTGGGGATCGCCTCTCTCGTTCCGCCGATAAATACCGGGAGGATCGGCTTGGCCTCTTTTATGGCGAGTTTGAAGGCGCCATTCTTAAATTCACCCATCTCGTCCGTACCGCTGCGCGTGCCTTCCGGGAAAAATAACATGGAGATGCCGCTGCGGAGATGGCTGATCGCCCTTCGGTACACTTCCTTTATGCTGCCCAATTCTTCCCTGGAGAGCATGACATGGTCATTGAGCCCGAGGAGTCCGCCGATGAACGGCAATTTAAGAAGCTCCTCTTTTGCGACCCATTTAAAATACATGCGCGTCTGGTATATTATGATTATATCGGCAAGGCTCTGATGGTTGGCCACTATCACGTATGTCCGGCTGGGATCGATATTTTCCAATCCCTCTACGCTAATTTTCCAGTAGGGGTTTAAAGATATGAGGGCGTCCGACCACCAGAAACATTGCGCATGGATCAGCTTCTCCCTGTCTTTTATCGGAAAAGGCCATATCTTGATGGCGAGGCTCGTAAAGAATGTCGCTGCGGTGATGGCGGCGCCTGCAACCCATAAAAGTATCGATAGTAAGAATTTCAATTATGCAGACGTCCTATTTGTGGTTTTAAGTTGAAGGGGACAGTCCATTCCTGGACCGTCCCCTTTATCCGCTTTATTCCGATGATCCTGAACCTGTAACGCTCTCTACTACCGCCTGAGTGCCGCTCACAGCCGTATTTGCAGTGTCAGCAACGGTGTCGACAGCGGTCTTCGCGGTCTCGCCCGTATCGCTCACGGTGGTCTTAGCCACATTCGCCGTGCCGGTCACAGCCGATTCCGCTGTATCTGTAACGGCGATGACAGCCTTCGTCACCGGATCTTTTGCGCTCTTTTCAGCAGCATATACGAGACCGGTGCAGACGAATACCGCCAATACCGCTATAACGATCAACTTCTTCATTCTTCTTCCCTCCCTTCCATTATTTTGGGAATATATTATTATAATACATTACAGCATCGCTAACCGCTTGTCAATGGGGACGTTCCCCAGAGGGACACACTACCTTATATCTGGACCCTGCCGAATAGCATCTGCGACCAGGGGGCGTCTCCATAGCTGCCATCGATGTCATTGGAAAAGAAGAAGAGGCTTGCGGAATATCCTATACCGAAGGAGATGTACTTCGTCTTCACAAAATCGTAGAGGCAGCCTGCCTCCGCCTTACCCACGGAGAAGACCTTGCCTTCAAAAGGAGAGCCCTCAGCGAAAAGCTCGTCTTTATACACAAACTCTCCCCTTCCGAATAAAGTATATCTATCACAAAATGTCACCGCCGATTCGGCCAGATATGCCGGCAATGCGTGGCCGGGTGAATTAAAATTCTCGCCATATGCTATGGTCGTCTGCCAATTGCCGCGGTGAAAAGCCTTATTATATGTCATCGAGGCCGAAAGGCGGTCGACGTCGACATCCGGCGATAGCTGTTCCGGGCTTATCAGATGGCCGTAGCTGACCTGAAAAGAGAGGTCCTTGGTGGGATTGACCGTCCCGCGGATGGAATACGAATCGAAGCGCGGCGTCTCTATATTCCACCTGAACTGGTCAGGCTCCCTTCCGCGGAAGAAGGAGTTCTCCAGTTTCACGCCGCCGTTTATATACCCGAATGTTATAACGCCGTAGGTTATGTGGGTCGAATCGAGCCAGTGGTGAGTGATCGGAGCGTCCGGAATAACTTCGCCGCTGAACCGGTGCATGAAGGTCGTCGGCCCGAGGGCAGGCTCGCCGGGAACGCCGAAATATATATACATAGAGCTGCCGGATGAGAGCGGCACGCTATAAGTGGTGGCCAGCTCCATCATGAGGTCGTGCGGATGCTGCCGGTCGATTAGATGGGTCACGCCATCAGCCGTCTCCCCCGTCTGAAAAAGGAGAGGATAGCCGGTCCTGCCGATCGTCGGCTCGAGCGAGGCCATGGCCTTCATGCCCCACGTTCCATTCATGAAGGGATGCTGCATCATGAACATGAGCATGTTGGTGGAAAAGAACGAAGTGTCGCCTCTCGGCCCGCCCTGGAAGTCGTATATCCCGTTGCAGTAGCCGTGCAGCATGAAAAGCCAGTCGTCACGCATCGCGTGGACGCCCTCGACAGGTGACGACTCCGGCTGCCAGCTCGTGCCGGATGATTCGCGCGACATCGGATACGCGCCGTAGAAACCGCGCATCGCCATGGCGTGATGCTCCTCAGGCATTGCCGACGCCTGATGCGCGTGATGGTGCGCGGCCATCGCCGCGCCGTCGTCCGCATACCCGATACCGGCAAGACAGATAATGAGGAACGCCGGCAATATTATTCTCATGTTTATCTTGCTGCCACTTCCTTATCAGCGATGGCAGAGTACTTTTCGGGATCGCCGGCAAATATAGGGGGGCACATCGGACAGCAGAAGCCGTAACGCTTTCCTTTGTACTCGTAAAAGTCTTTTCCGTTCACCGCATCGCCTGTCACCGGGCATATCTTATTGCCCACATCGACAATGGCCGGTTTCTCCTCTTTGGCGGCTTGCTTCGCCGTCTCAGGCGCTGCATATGCCACAGCGGAAATAAATACCGCTGCCACGACCGCCACCACAACTAAGATAGGCATTCTACGCATACCGCCTCCTTTTGATAGTAGGCTTACTGATCCTCGCCGGTAAGGGCTTTTATCGCTGCATCCGCACCGCACACCGCCGTGCTCGCGGTATTCTTGACGGCCTGAATGGCGGTCATCGGCGTCGAAACTGTATCGCTAACGGAAGCCTGCGCTATATTGCCTGTTTCGCAGACGGCAGATTGCGCGGTGCCGGTAACTGCGCCGACGGTCTTCTGCCCAAGGTCGCCTTTAGGACAACATCTCGGGCAGCTGCACGCCGCATATGCGGCGCCGGTACACATCAAGACCGCCAATACCACTAATACATATCTCTTCATCCTTCTCTCCTTATACTTTACTACCACGACTTGTTCGCCATCTTCGAATACTCATCCTCCGGCACCAGCGGCTTGTCGAGCTCTGCCTGAAGATCGTCCGGTATCTTACCTTTTAAGACGATAGCTTCGCCGGCCATTCTCAGAAGATCCTTATAGCGGCTGATCGCCGGCTGGAACGCAGGACTGTCGACAGTGAGAAGCGGGCCCTGGCTCCTGTAGATCTGAGCGATCACGTCGCCCTTCCTATTGTTGACCGCGCGTTCGCAGAAGAGGCTCAACAGCGCGAACTGGTCCTTCTCCGGGAATCCGCAGTTCGACATGAATATGATCGACGGGTATTTGCTGAAGCGCGATACGTGGCGCGTCTGGCCCGCGTCACCCATCTCGAATTGCGGGCATACTATAGGGATCATCCTGTCCATGAAGTCCTTCATGATCCCTGTGACATGGTCGACATAGAGCGGGCTCGCCATTATCGCGATGTCCGAAGCCATGTATGTCTTAAGAAGAGCCTCCATGTCGTCTTTTATTACGCACTTGCCCGGCGTCTTCGTCCAGCAGGTGAAGCAGCCGATGCAGTGTCCTATCTTCTTCCGGGCGAGCAAGACATTCTCCGTCTGGGCTCCCGCCTTGGCCGCGCCTTCCAGGAATGCGGCCACCATGACATGCGTATTGCCGCGTTCCGCCTTCGGACTGCCGTTGAATGCAGCTATCTTCATGCAAACACCTCCTCCTCGGCTCCCCCTGCTACCATCCTCCTATTTGAGGATATTGTCCAACTTGGCTAAAAATTCCATCAAAAACTCTTTATTTGCCATGACGATGTCACCTCCCGTTGCGCAAACAGCGTCTACCCTGACCCGATTATCGGGCATCTCCTTAACATATATCTTTATGACATACCTTCTCCACCCATCTTCATCTACCACCATGATTAAATTTTGCTCCTCATCAATCTCCTGCACTTTCCAATTTCTGGTCTTACTGGCGGCTTCGACGACCGCATCGACAACTTTACTATATGGCGCGTTATAAAATCTGCTTCGCAGTGAAGGGTCGTTTGTTCTCAGCGTGGAGTATGATGAAGCGCATCCACAGGACGCTAAAGCCAGAATAACGATTGAAATTATGGGCTTAATAACCGCGGTTCGAAAGCTCATCGAATAATTTCCCTCCTATTTTGATTTTCTCATTGACGCCTCTCTCAGTCCCGGAAAATTTTTTAAGTAGTTTCTCAACCACCCATTCATCATTTATCACGCCGTCTTTTAAGACCCTGACCTCTCCCAGATCAGATTCGTCCGCAGAATAAAAATTAGCCTTGCATTTAGCCTTATCTAACGTATCCGTGGTCACTGCGGAAATATCTTCAGAAATAATAAACAGGGGTTTATCGCTGCCATTATTGTAGATCGTGGCGTTATAACAAAGAAACAACCCTACCTCAGCGCTTGTCATGCCTCCATTCGCCTTTACTATCTTTGTATACGCGGTAAACGGCACCACGATCACTTCATTAATACCGTACTTCTCCTGAACCTTGTTTACTATATCTTTGGGTTGCATTCCTTCAAGCTCTTTTCTTGCCGGAGTCAGGTTCAATACCTTGTAACCCTTTTCGGCAAAATGAGACACTACCTTGGTTGACAATAAGTAGGAGAGGTCTCTCCAGAAGACATAATTCTGCTGTCTCATCACATCATCATCGCTGCTTTCATTTGAAAATTCTTTTGCGCTATTTATAAACTCAATAAAGAAGTTTGTCCTGACTTTCCTGGTTTTTAAATCATAGCGAAACAGATACCCGTACTTTTCCAAAATTTTATTGGCGGGCCGATGTTTTTGCGGTATCACGACGTTTCTTATCGACGCTCCCGGCGATATTTTTGGTGCAATATCGGGATCGGCCTTTTGCACGATGACAGCCATAGACCGCGGGCTATTCCTGTTTCTTTCGATCGCAAGATTTTCAAAATGTTTTTTCGGATCGTCCCAAAAGCTGGCGTTGATCTTCTCATCGCCTTCGTAAATGATCTCCCTATCAAATACCACATACACATGCCTCGGCTTTTCATCCTTTATGCTTTTGCCGTCAGCAGTAGTTGTTATGCTGACCGTCCCGGAATCCAATTCCTTCCTTATCCCCCACACCAACTCCTCAACCCCTCCCTTGAGGGAACGCGTCTTGTCAGTCATCTTCGGTGCTATCTGTTTCAAAATTTCACCGCTACCGGGTATTATGATATCCACCCACCAGCTATCAGCAGTCCACCCGGTTGAATAACTATGCGCCGTTTTTAGCCCGTGAAATATAATCTCTACATCAGCGTGTTCCGGGTCATCGACAATATTGAATCCTGCATCACGCAATAAAATTTTCGCAAATTCCACGTCTTTGGCTTCTATCTTTTGAATGTCGGAGAAAGAGTACCCGTATTCAATATCAAAATTAACATACGCTTTTTTCAAATCGCGCAAACTTGCCTTGTTTAATACCGGAACTTTCCTATGGTACTGGATCGGTGCTGCAGAGCCATCGGGCTTAACAGTAACGATCTTTCGGCCGGAACTATAATCTTTTTTCAGTTTCTCCATGATCATGTCTTCCGCTTCGCCCATTGAGAAATTGGCGTTAAACCATGAGTCATCTCCTACGCTGTAAGCGGCAAGTACAAGGTTTCTGCGCGGCAATATTACTTCAACCGTCACCTTACCTGTGGCTACCCAATTCGCCCTTCTTTTCACATCGGGAAACTTTCTCAGTACTTTGGGGAAATCGCATTTTATTATGACATCTGCCCTTCCGGCGTCTTCGATTACATTAAATCCAACGCTACTAAGCTTGGTCACGAACTCTTCCCTGTATTTTCGCACAACATCTTTACCGATCGGGAAAAAGATATCAATCGACTTAGCATTATACTCAAGGTATACATTTTTAAAATCTCTGAGGGCAAACTGCTGGGCAAGTGAGGATGGCGCGAATATCGCGCATAAACAAAGAAGCCCGACCAATGCCTTCCGTATTTTCATAAAAAGCATCTCCTATCTTTCTCTCCCGGACTCCTTTTTCAATAGCCCAAGAAATTCCTGATCGATCTTGGCCTTCAGCTCCTCTGTCTTATGTATGTCGTTCCAGCTTTCGTCATACATTTTTTTGGAAAAATACGCTTTTGCGCGACTGTAGTAGCAGTAGCCGTCCTCGGGACCTAATTTTATCGCTCTGCTAAAATCTGAGATCGCGTTGTTGAATTCTCCCTTTTTTAAATAGGCATTTCCGCGTCCGGCATAGGATATCGAGTCATTTGGATCATACCCTATGGCTTTTGTGCAGTCGGCTATAGCCTTATCAAATTCCCCCTTCTTGGTATAAATACGCCCTCTATTGTCATAGATCATCCGGTTCATCTTCTTTATATTCATCGCAAGCATCTTGTCGTAATCTGCTATGGATTCATCATAGCTGCCCTTCTCGCCATATGCGACGGCCCGTGCGAAATAACCGAAAGGGCTGTTTGGTTTCAATTCGATCATCTTGGTATAATCGGCTATGGCCATATCGTAATTTTTCTTCTCTTCGTAACTCTTCCCGCGATAAAAATAGGCATCGAGATGATCCGGTTTTAGTTTGAGCAATTTTGTGAAATTAGCGATCGCCAAATCGTAATTTTTTTTATTTCTATAAACAAGCCCTAAGGCAAGATAAGCCCTCTCAAAATCCGGCTTTAATTCTATCGCCTTATTCAGATTAGGTATGGCCTTATCATCGGATCCTTCCTTCTTAACATAGTATGTCGCTTTATCAAAAAACGCTTCTGCGAATTTAGGATTGAGCTCTATCGCTTTATCAAAATCAGCGATAGCCTGCTCTGAATGCTCTTTTATAGTATAAACGAGGCCTCTATTTTCATAGGCCTCGTAAGAAGCGGGGTTCAGCTTTATGGCCTTGTTGAAATCGAATATGGCCTGTTCGAGATTGCCTTTCATAGCGTAAGCATTGCCGCGCCTGCGAAAGGCCTCCGAGTTGGCGGGATCCGCCTTGATAACACGGTTAAATTTTTCAATCGCCGGATCGACTTTCTTATTTTTTAAATCTTCCACGCCTTCTTCTATTATCGCATTGTTCGAAGTATCCTGGGCATAGGTATTAGGTATGATAAATAAAAAAAGCGCTATAAAAAGCACTTTAGAATTGAATACTTTCATCTATTTTGCCTTTTCATTTTTGGCTAGGTCTATTTTCTCATCATCTCTTCTGTCTTCGTGGCCAGGATTTCTTCTTCTTGTTTAAAATCAAAATCTTTACTAAAAGAAAAAGAATCAATCATATCTTTAAATGTATTTTCGTATTCGGGAAACTCTGAGGAAGGCGCTTCGGCTATTATCACCAAAAGATGTATGCCAGCCTTAACATAATACGTCGTCATCTTGACAGCATCCGATTCGTAATCGATTTGCGATGCGGGTTGATTAGAGATAGTTATATCTTTGCTGGTAATGGCTTTAGTATTCGGCATTTTCCTCATATTTTCGAATAGCTCTTTTTTAACAGCTCCCCAAGGCCTGGTTCTAAATACTGCCTTAGCCATTCTGCCTAGATTGGTATCAGGTGACTCTTGCTGAAGGAAAAAATTAAATTCGTATGACAATGACATCCCGACTTTAAAAATATCTGATACGCTTTTAACAGGTTCCCTTGTAAGGAATAGAGTTGCCTTACCAGAGTAATATTCTTCGCTTGCATACCATTTTTCCGGATATTTTATATTAAATTGAAAATTGAAAAGCTTGTAATTAAAGGGGGTCAGCTCCATGGTCTCGCTCTTAGGATCTTGAACTTCATAGCGAACATCTTGGGCAACACAAGCAGTGGCAAATGATAATATAAAGCAAACGGTTAACATAAATGCTCTTCTCATGGCAACACCTCTTATTAAAGTATGTATAGGGACGGTTCTCGTATGTATAGTATGTATAGTGTATAGGGACGGTTCTCGACGCAATCCCAGACCTGTCCCTCATTATATCCCAGAACCGTCCCTTTTACAATCCCAGACCTGTCCCTCCAGCTCATCCCAGACCTGTCACTTTTTTAAAATAGTTGCAACAATTTTGACCATTTTTGCGTCTATATATATAGGAGGTTATATATATGCCAAGAAAGGCAAGATTGGTGTTGGAAGGCTCCTGTTATCACATAATAACGAGGGGTAACCAGAAGCAGGCCGTTTTCAAGGATGAAGCCGATTATGAAACCTACATTAGGCTCATATCAAAGTATAAGGAAAGGTATGGGTTTAGGCTGTATGGTTGGTGCCTCATGAATAACCATATCCATATGGTCGTAGAATCGGATCTTCTGGCCAAGTTCATGCATGGGATAAGCCTGTCGTATGCTCAGTATTTCAGGTATAAATACAGAACGATAGGGCATTTTTGGCAAGACAGGTATAAAAGCTATGTAATCCAGAAAGATGGTTATCTCATCAACTGCATAAGCTACATCGAATATAACCCTGTCAGGGCCAGGATAACCTTGAGGCCTGAGGATCATGAGTGGAGTAGCTATAGGGCAAGGATACTCGGGGAAAAGAGCTGTCTATTGGACGATCTGGTGCTGTAGGGGAGCTCTGGGGGACAGGTCTGGGATGCTATTGAGGGACGGGTCTGGGATTGCCGGCAGAACCGTCCCCTAGTTCTTTTGGGGATTTCAAGCGAAGTCCTGTCAAACATTATTTTGTAAATAGGGAACGTTCCCCACTTTTAATGCTGCGGATGTAGGATTCGGCGGATTTGAGGTCGTTGAGGCGGTCAATATAGTCTGGGGACACCTTGCCTTTGGAATCAGGTAAATTTTTATCCGCTTCTATAGCCATTTGGGCATGCTGTACAGCAAGCTCGTAATCACCATTTGAAGCATATTCAAGATATTTTATCCGTTCAAAGATGGGCGGCTTTGCCCAATCCGCAACATATGTTTGTTCTTCAAGCCGCATATAAACTAGCGCTTTTTTGTACTCTCTCTTTTTTTCATACAAATCGGCGAGACTGCGAAACGCCTCCCCCTTAGAACCAATCGATCTTGCCAGAGAAAGCGCAGTTTTATATTCTTTCACTGCATCATCAAATTTCCCTTCCGAGAGTAGTTTATCACCTTTTTTAATATGACCATATTGCTTCAGCGCTCCGGATAAATCCTGTTGAAATGTCTTCTGCTGTCCCGTTGTAAGCCCTGTTACTATCGTGGCTTGCTGAGCCGGTTTTTTATGCTTAGCTAACATAGGAATAGCGATCAGTAAAGATATTAATGCCACTGTAATCACAATAACAATTTTTTCCTTAATCATAGGTCGCCTTATTTACATCTATAATATATTTACCATTTGTGTCAGTTGTTCCAGCACGGTTTAAGAAAGCTCTCAACTTTTCAGGATCTTTGCTGCGATACGTAACTTCAGCAATAAATCTCGACGCCTTCTGCTCCTTATCTGCATTGAACCCCGGGTCGGACGGGTCATAGAAATAATCGGTATGCCCTATACCCTTTAATTTTATCACAACCTCATTGACTTGTTTAGTATTATTGGCGAATAATTTGCATGTTTCGGCATAAAAGTCCTTCCGGAGGATTTCGTTCCAGAAGAAGATACCGTCATTCTCTCCATATATTGTAACCACTGTTTCCAGATTCGAATTTTCGATCCATCTGTCGCCTCTTAAAGGCGTGCCTACCAGCACGACAGATTTAACGTCCAACTCCGGTTTCTGGTTTAATAGATTCAGAAATGGGTCGCCTGAGCCGCTATAGCACATGGCGGTGGATTGATCCGGCCATTCGTCTCCGTTTTCCGCCATTACCTTATTATATATATCGGCTGCTATTTTATCCGTATTTACAAGCCAGCCTGCGATGTCTCTTCCCGTGTCAGAAGTCATGCCAAGGGCATCGATGCCAAGTATAGCCTGCGGGTTGCCGATCGGAATATCGTTGTAGAGGGACACTTTCGTTATATTATCATCTCCCGGGGAGATGGTCTCTAAATGTGACGCAAAGGTCTCTATGTATTTTGGCACCGTAAAGAGCTCCTTATTGTTTATGCCGTTCATCAGAAGGAAATTATTTACAATATCCGAACTGCCGCCGCTCGAATTACTGGTCGAGCCGCCGGGACTGTCATTCGGGCGGCCACTGTCTTTCTGCGCATTTATCAACAAGTTCAGATAACCGAGTATTGCCGATGTCGTAGTATAGGCCTGCATCGGGTTATTTGTAATCGCGCCGACTGCCGCGTCTTTAAGATTCTCCGCGGTGACCACTGCATCCACCGCCGAGTAGATGGCGTACGTGGGGCTGTCGGCAATGGATGAAGTTGTCGTCGAGCCGCCGGGCCAGGTATCGCCAAACTCAAAATTCGAAAGATCTGCCAAGCCGCTTACCTCTTCTTCTCCGTAAACGGTATAGGCCTGATCCTCCGGCAGATCGGCTGTCCCGGCGTTTATCGCCAATAGCGCCGTGAACTCCCCGGCTATCTTGCTTAAAGCGCCGGTTATCGTTTCATCAAGATCGAGTTTTGCGCCGATCTCCTTAAAGCTCGCCGAGGCGACAGCGCCCAGCGTTATCGGAACGGCAAGGTTACCGTTGTCGCTCATCCCGGCGGCCGCATAGCCTGAGATAGCGGCTGCGCCGATATTGGCTATGGTGTCGTTCAGCCCCAATTCCGTCAGGGTGACTTTCGAGCCTTCGAGGATGCCGGCCGCGATGATCGGCTGGATCACGAACTGCCCTATCGGCGACGAGCTTATAGAACTTACGATATTGGAGGCGATGTCTGTTATGGGCTTGAACACAGTGCCTATCGAAGATGCGATATTGCCAATGGCGCTGCATAATGGACCCGCCATATCGGATATGGCGCTTGTGATGCCGCCTACTATGGAAGAGACGCCGTTCACTAAAGGCGCGATGGCGTTGGTTATTGGGGCAATTATACCGCTTGCGAATTCGCCTATTGTCCGGCCGATGCCTGACGCCGCCGCACTTATGCCGGGCAGGCCTGCGTTCAAGAGCAACATTCCTACCTGCACCCCCGCCCCCACCCAGTCGCCTTCTATTGCGCTATGTATGGCGCCGACTCCCGGTATGAGAGAGCCCAGCGTCCAGAGGGCGTCTCCCCAATTGCCTTCGGCTATATTATTCACAAAGTTCACCGGTATCATGACGATGGAGATCACCACATTGGCGATCGCATTGACAGCCGCCTGGATCCCATTCCAGACGGCATTCACGACGCTCGTGACTACCCGGGCTATCGTTTCGAAGAGGTCGCAGAAGAAGTCTCCTATCGCCCCGAAGAACTTGCATATCGAACTCCAGAAACCGGCCCCTTTAGCGTCTATGAGCTTATCTTTGGCCAGCAAGTGGAATTTATCTATGGTATCAACCTGAGCCATGACATTGCCCGAAAACTTCTTCTCGAACTCTTCTTTCGCAATCGTCACGCTGGCGCCGTTCTTCCCCACCGAAGGATCGAGGTATGTGACCGTCTCCTCGTCCACGCTCAAAATCGTGACATAGTGGTTCTCATTTATCAAAACGATCGCGGCCTTGCCGCTGGCTCTCATAGCGGCGGCGAGTTCGTCCAGCGTGACGTTATATCCTGCGAGCTCCAGGCCGTGGCCTTTGGCGACTTCGATCAGGGCGTTCATCGATAATTGAAGAGGCGCGCCATTCGTGTATTCGAGGTTGCCGTCTTCTATCTCCTGAAGTATAAGCTCTGTTAAGAGCGAGGCTTCATCCGCATCCAGGCCCTGTGCCTTTAATTCGTTAAACAGTGACATTAAGGCGCTCGCGCCAAAGTGCAGCGATTGCTTATTAAAGTATGTTATTATTGCATCCTTCGCGTCCTGTGAGAGTGAACCGAACCGGCCGTCTTCCAGCGCTGATCTGATATTTTGTATAACGGAGTCCTTGAAGGCCTGCCTCGCGGTGATCTCGTCCTTTAACGCTTCTCCTAGAAGCGACTCTTTCGTCGTGTAGCCGTTCTCCTGGCAATATACCATCTCATCGTATGTAGGTTCCCGCCCTAAACCTTCCTTAAAGTAATATCTTATGAGGGCGTAGTCTTCCTGGGTATTGATCACGGACAATGCTTCCCCGGCATCGCGGCTAAGATCGGACATTATAGAATCTTCAGTGCCGACAAGGCTATTTTTCACACCTTCTATCTTCGCGTCGAGGTGCCGGAGGGCGACGGCCTTTTCGGAATCCAAATTATCCGCGGCCTTCCGGCGTTCCGTCTCTATTGTCTGAAGGGCGGCCTCTTTATCTTCGTCGTTCTTTTGGATCGCATCGTCGATATCGTTTATCTGGGACCGGACTTTTTCAATGTCGTTTCGCGTATTATCATCATCGTAGACCCTCTCGTCCATCTGAAGCTCGCCAAATAATGCCGTCTTCTTCTCGAGATAGCCCTCGAGAGCTTCGAGTCTCGTCTTTTCGGTATCGAGGAGGGTCTTTCTATCGGAATATTCTTCCAAAACTTGGTCGCGCAGGGTCTGGGCTCTCGTCTCTATCGCCCCTGAGTATTCCGCGAACTTTTCTGCGACCTGGCCCTCGAGGAGGGCCTTTTGCTCATCCAGCGCAGCCTCATACCGGTCGAGCTTGTCTGCCACCGAACCCCCGACGGAATTCTTTGTATCCTCAAGGACTCTTTTTGCATCAGTGAAATCTATCGCTTCGAGGTCTCCGTTGCTGTTATATAGGTATTTCAATACCTCACTATCGCCGTCTAATACCATCTCTATGTCGCCGCTATCATTGAAGATATATTCCTTATCATCTATCGTGACCGAAGTTATCCTGTTATCGGGCAGGCAGGGTAAAAGCATTATCTTGCCGAATATCTCTAAAGCGCCTTCCGACGGCTCGCGGCCAAAGAGCGCTTTAAATGCTTCCTGCAGCGATTTGCCGTCCGCAGAAGCCGCAAGATCTTTAGCCGGATCGATCATGGGCATCTCTTCGCTCCTCAAAAGGAGCCCGTTCTCATTGTAATCGATCTCGGCATCAACGCGGATCTCTTCCCCGGCATCGGTCAGTGTTTGAGGCAGCGGCGGTAAGGGCTCGGGAAGCATGGCAACGAGCGAGGATATATCGACATTGGACAAGGTCGTCCCTCCGGCCGCTTCAGGCCCCCACTGCCCTAGCGGCGCTGACACACTATTGCCGGGTTGATAGATCGTCTCATTCGCTCCATTTGCCAAAAATAACTCTGGGGAATTTGCGCCGATTTGCAACGTGTCGCCGACAGACGCGTCGCTATCAGCGACGTCTTTCAGCTCCTCCTGCCGGGACAGTAGAAGAGAGTAGAGGCTTTCTATCCGGTACTTTTGTAGCAATAAAAGTTTTTCGGCGTCGAGCATGTCGTTCAGGAGGCTTTGGATCCGGTCATAATAGGCGGCTTTACCGGCCAGATCATCATTCAGCTTTGATAATTCAGCGGATAGGAGCGCGATCTTATCATTTAAAGTAATGATAGTGGTGTTATTCGCTGAAAGGTCGTTCTCATTGGACGCAATATCCGACGATGTCTTTTCATATGCCGCCTGGGCGGCGTAGTACGCGTCTTGAGCCGGATTTAGTATCTCCCCGATGAACGAATCGAATGATGCTGCATTCTCATCATATAGATCCTGGGCAATGGAGAAATCGGCCTCTTTTTGCGAACTTTCGATGGCAAGGTCCTCCTCTAAATATGATATTTGCCAGGCCGACAATACCAATGACTCCTTCGCGCATATTACTGACAGGGCATCGGCGGTTTGGCGGTCTATATCGGTAAAAGCTTTGTCGCGTTCAGCGTAGATCGCGGCCTCTTGCTCTAGCCTCGCGTCGTCGACCTGCTTTAATAGAGCGTCTCTCTGGTTCTCTATTTCGAGGATGGCGGCTTCTTTTTCAAGCGGAATATTGGCGATGGCTGCGGCGGCATCATTTTGAAGCTGGGTTATAGCATCGTCGCACTGCTGATTGATGCTCGCTATCTGGGCGTCCCATTGAGTTGAGATAGATGTCAGCTGATTTACGTACAAAGTCGCCATTGTAGCTGCATAGATGTAGGCCTCTATATTGCCTGACTGGTAAAGGGCGGCTTTCCGGTAGGCCCAGTAAATTCTCTGAGCGCTGATATTATCATAAAGGGGCCCGAATTGGGCATTAGCTTCATCCGTTACCCTTACCCTTTCAGCTTCTATATCGATCAAGCCCTGGTCCCTTTTGGCGATTATATCCTCTTCCCTCTGGACGCATAGCGCGTCCAGCTGGGCAAGGGACGATAGCTCGTCTTCATATATGCTGTTCCTGGCGTCGGCGACTTTTTGGCCAAGCTCTGAAAGCGCTACATCTACGCTGTCATCTACCTGCTCTTTTGCGGCAACTGCGAGCGCATCGAGTTCGGTGCGCGCATCAGCGAGGGCTACTGACGCGACCTTTCCGTCATCGCTATATGTACGGTTATAAGTAGAATCATATATATCAAAATCATTACCCAGCGCCTGGCGGATAATAGATATCGTGTTATCGTAGTCAAGCATTGCGAACTCCAGTTCCTGGGCGGCGCGCTCGGCGATCTCTTTTTTGGCGTCCATATCTATTTTTAATTCATTCAGGCTTTCCTGTAATGCGGCCTTCTCGCCTTGAACCCGATCAAGGTAGTCTTTAGAATTACTTGATTCGTTTTGATGGCCTACCTTTTCCTCGGCAAGGTCTTCCAGGGCCTGGCTTATGCGCGCCTGCTCGGCTTCCAATGCAGCTACGGTATTTGCGATGCCTGCTATCTCGGCCTCTTTAGCCGAGACTCGAGCCTTTGCATCCTCGAGGCTCTGATCGACTATCTTTAAGCCTTCCTGGGCTATGGCAATGTTTTGAGCGAGGATCTTTTCTCTCTGGGCAAGATCGGCTGCTTGATCAAGATAAGCGATCAACGCACCGTCTTCTATAAGGGTTGCAGCCGTGGCTGCTGAAGCTGTCTTTTCTTCGGGAGACAATAATTGCGTTTGCTGCTGCGCCTGTGGTTGGATCTGCGACTGTCCGGAGCTCGAACGTTTCTGGAGCTCGAGCGTAGCCCCGCCTTGGGTCCTCTCGGTTTGATTGGCGGCAAGATTGGCGGCCTGTAAGTCCTCGAGGTCCTGCTTCTGGCCTATCAAGTCTTCGTGGAGAGTTTGTTGGTTCTGAAGGTACGAAGGCGCGAATGTCTGCGACTGATCTGCGTTCATCTTATCCATCATGACGTCGATAAGATCGCCTGCCCAAGCAACCTGATGACATAAAAAAACGCAGGCCATGGCGGCTGCGATAGTTTTGAATATGATATCGGATTTTTTTGGTATGGTCATGGCATGCTTCCTTCTTATCGACCAAGGTAAGCATACCACTCTATTGTCAATTTGTCAACAAAAATTTGATTATTTATCAAATAGGAAGGCTGCGAATAGCCCGGCCTTTATGGCCGGGCTCGCCGGGTGCCCTTTTTTACTCGGGGAACGCCCCCACTACTGGTCCCTCACTACTGCCCCTGCTGCTGTTTCAGGTATGATGCCTGAAAATCATCTATAAATACCTCATAAACCCACTGCTGTTCCGGAAAATTCCACCAATATTCAACCTGATTTGTAATACGATTAACCAGAACCAGGTAATCTTTTCCGTTTAAAGTAACAACACACTCTTTATATTGCATCCTATCCAAGATGTTCAGCTCTTCGCTTTCGAGGTTGAGACAATAAGCGTTGGTTGAACCTAATAGAAAAAGGATCAATATGATAATGAATATCTTATTTGTTTTCTTCATCTCATTTCTCCATTAGCGCCCCCCATGGGGGAGCACCATTAAAAAAGGGGACAGGTTACTTTTTTATGAAAAGTAGCCTGTCCCTTTTTTATGATAAAACGAAAGCTCTTTTGATAGAAAGTATTATTTTGTTGCTCTATCGCTCTGAATTACCACCGGTCTAGGGGTGGGGCCGGCACACGCGGTCAAGATCGCCACGGAAAGCAGCAAAGCTATCAGCATTACCAATCTTTTCATAGTCCCCTCCTTTTTTAATATTATAACATATGCGGTTTCATTTATAAACAAATTTTTCTAAACCGCGATATTTTCAAATCTTGAATATACCATCTTTTTCAGATGGGCCGGATCGCCCTGGCCCAGATCCGCCGTGACGATCGGCGGCAATACGACCAGACAGTAGCCTTTCTTTGTTTGTCGAAAGGAAAAAGCACCACTGCAAAAAATAAGCTGGAAATAAGGGCAGGGATCGTTAAGGCTATTCCAATAATCCAAATAGCTATAGAAATCAATATTCTCATTGTAAAAATTATTTTATCATCCTTCTTAGTGCGCGCCTATCTTTTATTCCGTCGCATATCAAGCGGCCGCTTGATTAACATTATAATAACTCCGGATAACACCATGAGCATACAAAATACTTGCCCTATGGTAAAGAAACCTAATATAAGCCCCGATGCGTCGTCTGGCTGCCTTACAAATTCGACAAAAAACCGAAATAACCCATACCCAATAAGATACAGGCAGGAAATAAAATCGTCGAAATATTTCTTTTTTCTTAAGCTCCAGAGAATTACAAAAAGGAATATGCCTTCAAAAAAAGCTTCATAAAGTTGAGACGGGTGCCGTAATGTATGAGTTGGGGCGAAAGGAAAATACATTCCCCAGGGCAAATTGGTAATACGGCCGTATAATTCACCGTTAATAAAATTGCCTAATCTGCCGAGGGTATATCCCAAAGGAATGGCAGGCAGAAAAAGGTCTGCAAAATGAAAATAATTTATTTTATTCACACGACAAAAAACAACGGAAACAAGAGCTATGCCAATTAAGGCGCCACAATAAGCCATTCCGGAAATGCCCGTATAATGGACTCCATGCGTAAAATCGAATGGACAAACTATTTCTAGCGGGTTGGATAAATAATATCTGAGATCCTTAAGCACAACGTATCCTAATCTCCCGCCGATTATAGCGCCTAAACTGCAGCTCAAAAAACAATCCTGGACAATTCCTTTGGAATACTCCCATCTTTCGGTTTTTAATCTATACAAAACAAGCAAATACACAATGCCAAAACCTAAAACATACGACAACGCATAATACGTTAGTTTAAATGAGCCTATTTTAAAAACTATGGGGTTGAGGTGTTCCGGTATATGCTGCCACCAGCTCAAAAATCGCTCCGTCATGATATCTTCCTGGTTGATTTATACATTAACAAAACCAAAATGATGCATATCCAGGCAAAAAGATCGCCGAAACGGGTATAGAATGTTTTCACGAAAGTCATCGATGCTACCCCGGTAACATAGCCATCAACGCATATTTCATCCTCGCCCTTCTTCACGATAGCCGTAACCTTTCCGTTAGGATCAATGATGCACGAAACCCCGGTATTGGCAGCCCGCAGAACCGGAACGTGATTTTCAACCGCCCGAAAAATAGACCCCTGCAAGTGCTGGTAAGGGGCGCTTGTCTTTCCGAACCATGCGTCATTTGTCACGTTTACCAGGAATCGGGCGCCTCTTTCGACAAACCGCCTTGAAAGTTCCGGAAATATATCTTCATAACAAATAAGACAGGAAAAGCTGTAGGACCCGGCTCCCGTTTTGAATTTAAAAACCGTGTAATTCCTGCCTCTTATGAAATCACCCATGGGTTTGTTTACACACGAGCGTATCCACGACAACCTGTCTTCAAAAGGGACAAACTCTCCTAAAGGCACCAGATGGATCTTATCATATCTCTCCATCACCTCGCCCTTGTCGGATATAAGGCAAGCGCTGTTGAAGGCGTTCAAACCCTCGCCGTGAAGGGCGCCGATCAGGAGATGGATCTTTTCCGACCTCGCAAGACCGGATATCGCCGTGCGCAGCCCTTCCTCTTCTATATAGCCCGGCAGGGAAGTCTCCGGCCAGATCACAAGATCAGGCCTCTCTTCAGCGATCGCGCTTTTGGTTATGCGCTGATACTGATCCATGATGAAATCCCTGTATTTGGGATCCCATTTTATCTTCTGGGGTATATTCCCCTGTATTACAGAGATCTTCAGCGTCCGGGCAGGATTAAAGCGCCTTATCGCTCTTTCTCCGTAGATTAAGCTCGCGGCGATCAGAACAGATATAAAAAATAAGATATAAAATCTGCGGGGGGCCTTTCGCAAAGCAAGATACAGGCCGAAGTTCACAAGGATTATAAGGAACGACAGGCCGTAGGCTCCTGTTATGTCCGCAAACTGTATCAAGGGAAGGTTGAAGCTCTGTGAATAGCCGAGAAGCACCCATGGGAACCCTGTGAAAAGGTGCGCCCGCAGGTATTCGGTAAGGACCCAGGCTGACGGAACATACACGACAGCATATAGCGGATATCGCTTATCGTACAGGTAGAGATAACAAAAAATAGCCGGAGCAAGCGACAGCAGCAGCACCAATCCGATATTTCCCGGGATCGATATATTGAAAAGCCAGTATAATGTCCCCGCAAAAAATACGATGCCGAAAAGGTATCCTTTAAAAAATCTCTGCTTTGCGTTATTATTCTCCAGGCTGAAAAATAACGGTATCATCGAGATCCAGGCAAGGAACTCTAAATTAAAATTCGGGAATGCGGGTATCAGAAGAAGCGCTGATATGATAGGCAGGAAGAACGATATCGCGAGAATCTTTTCAGCCATAAGACTTACACCGGCTCGAGATAATACGGCGCGCAGGTCCAGAGGTCGAGGACGCAGTTGACGAGCGCGATGAGGAAGATCAGCGCCAGGTCGGCTTTTATCAGGAAGAGGCCGAGGATGAGCGTGCCGCATATGAAATTGTTCAATTGCCAGAAGAGGTGCTTATCGTGCGGGCTTATCTTCGCGCGGCGCTGCCGGAAGGTTATCGTGGCGAGCCAGAGCGTGTTCACCAGAAGGAGTATCGAAAAGTCGCGGAAGAAGAAGTGATAGTTCTTGTCGCCCAGCGCGTAACACATGCGGAAGAAGATGAACGAATGGGCGACGAGGGCCGAGATGTCGAAGAATATGACGACTCTCGCCGAGCCCTTCCGGCCGCCTATGAGTTTGGCCACGACGCCGATATTGTGGGAAGGCGCAAAGAAGAACCTGATGAGCGTGAGCAAGCTCACGAGCATGCAGAGCCAGTAGAACATGTGGTGCACTGTAAATCGCTCAGCCACGCGCGCCACTCCCCACGAGAGGAGGATCGCGTAGACGATCTCGAGGATATATATGAACTTGTTTATACCTTCCTGCCTGGTCTCCGTCATGCACTCCTCCCTATCTACTCATCTGCTGGATGGCCTTGCCGACTTCCTCCATCACGACCATGCCGATCGCCGTCTTCACCCTCGGGCCGACGCCGAACTGCGGGTTCCTGATATCGCCTTTCATTACGAAATCGAAGACGATATTGCCGCCCGAACTCAGGTACGGCGCTAGGCGGTTGATCGAGACCTGCAGGAACTGGGCGTTTGGAGCGTACTGGTTTATCAAAAGGCCGAGGTTATTGAAATACATCGTCGTCAGCGAATCGAGCGCGCCGCCGTGCAGCCTGAGGTCGGTCCTGGAGCTGAAACGGCCTCTCGTGAAAGAGAACGGCGTGTTCCTCTGGAAATACGGCAGGAAGATCCTGGGGTCGACGTTGCCCGTCTCCGCCACGAGCTCCATGTTCGTATTGGCCGGATATACGGCCATGCTCGCCTTCATGTTGAACCATCCGTCACCGCCCTGCCTCTGCGGAAGGCGGAGGCTCGTCGTCAAGGTCGTTGCCAGATAGCCGGCGGCCGTATCATTGGAAGAGATCTCAGCGAAGAGCTTGTCGCACCATATCTTGTAAGGCTTGGCCATCCTGAAACTGTCCTCGAACGTTACGGTCGAATCCTCGATCCTGATGTTCTTTACGCTCTTCAGGAGATCGTAGAAAGCGTTCGTCGACTGGGCCTCGGCGGCGTGGGCAATGCTTTCGAGGCTGAAGAGCGGCTCGTTAAGGCGGGCCGTCTTCATCCTCGGCAGGGCGAGGTTCAGGACGCCGCGCGAATCTCGGATGATGTTGAGCTTGGCGCCCTTTATATAGATGCGATCAAAGGCGAGCTGCCTCTGGCTTTCAAGTTTCTCCTTATTGAGGATGAAGGTGAAGATATCGGCGTCGAAGATATTCTTGTCGAACCCGACCTGGCTGGCGATGCTGAAGCCCTTGAAGGTGGCCGCCTGTTTATCCAGGTTTATCGCGATGCTCTTGAACTCCACCTGGGCCCCGGCCAGCTCGCTCAGGGCTTTCTTTATGTGCGCGTTCCCGTACAGCCTCATGTATCCGGCTATCGAGCCGATAACGATCGCCGTCAGTATCGATGCGAATATGAAGAGCTTTAATATTATCTTCAGGATCTTCATCATCTCGCGCCTTTGGAGGTGTGTCCCTGCCCGGCTGACGTAGTCTCTATCGGTCAGGCGGGCCCTTGGGGAACGCCCCCCTTATTTGAGGTTCTTCTCAGCCATCTGGATCGCGGTCTTCAGCGAAGTCTCGGCGGTCGCGAACGCGCTCACCTTCGGTATGTACGCGAATATATCCAGCTTCTCCGCGCCCGCGATCGATCTTCCGTCAGGATAGGCGGTGAACATTATGACAGGCACGGTTTTGTTAAACTTCCGCATCTCTTTGAGGGTATTCAATCCGTCCATCGTCGGCATGACGTAGTCGAGAACGACGATATCGGGGTTCTGGCTCTTCAGGGCTTCGATCGCCTCTCCCCCGCTCGACGCTTTTATGAGGTCGTAACCCCAATCTTTTATCCTCTTCCCCATGATCGTTAGAATATCCTTTTCGTCGTCCACCAATAATACTTTTCTAGCCATAATGTCCTCCTTAGATATCCGGCCCGTCATCTGGCCGGTAAAGTGAAGTGAAAAGTCGATCCTTTGCCGAAGACAGACTCGGCCCAGATGCGCCCCTTGTGGCGCTCGATCATCTCTTTTGATATGAAGAGGCCGAGCCCCGCGCTGCCGGTCATCACCCCGCCTCTCTTCGTTATCTGCTCAAACTTCTGGAAGAGTTTGGGCGCATCCTCTTCCTTTATTCCGATGCCGGTATCCTTGACGGAGACCTGCACAAAACCGTCACTGCGGGAGGTCGTGATGGTGATCGATCCCTTATCCGTGAATTTAATGGCATTGGAGACTATGTTGCCCAACACCCCGGCGATCGCGTCCCTGTCGAATCTCACGCCCGGTAAAATGTCGGCCAGCTGGAGCCTGAGGTCGAGGCCTTTGTTCCTGGCCAGCGGAAGCATCGTCCTATAACACTCATTGATCGCGTCGTTTATATCGCCTGGCCCCATCTCTAAAGCGACCTTGCCGTATTCCAGCCTCTGCAGATCGAGGACGTTGCTTATAAGCCTGGCGAGTCTGTCCACGTTCCTCTTGGCTATGTCGAGACATTCCCTCGTTCCGCTCTCCATGCCGGCCGACTTTTCGGATACGATCGCTATCCCCTCCTTTATGGCGGCCAGCGGCGTACGCAATTCGTGGGAGACCGTGTTCATGAAGTCATTCCTCATCTCCTCCAGCTGCTTGCGTTCGCTTATGTCCCGGACAAGGGAGATGAGCCTGTACTTTCCGCCTATGACGGAGCGCTTCAGGCTTACCTCGACCCAGAACTTCCTGCCGAACCTGTCTTTGACGAGCCATTCGAAGACCTGCGGCTCGCCCCTCGCGGCCTTACCTAATAATTCCACCAGTTTCTTATCCGTGTAAGGCGGCACATTTGAGCTGACACTGGTGACGTGGCGGCCCATCATCTGGCCCTTCGTATAAAGGAACATCTCGCAGGCCCTTTTGTTGACGTCGACCACCTTGTATGTTTCAATATCCCTGACGACTATCCCGTCGTTCGACGTCTCGAAGATCGACCTGTAATTTATCTCCGACAGCTCGAGAGCCGCCTCCGCGGATTTTCTCTCAACGACGTGCCCCAGCCGCTCGGCGACCGCATCTATAAGCTGCCTCTCCTCCTTCAGGAACGGTCCCTCATAAGACGCGGGCCTCTTCTTTACATAATAGACCTCTACGGCGCCCGCCATCTTCCCGAATACCCGGATGTCGGCCGACTGTTTCCATCTGGTCTTTTTACAATTGGCCGACTTGAATTCTTTGCCTTCAAAGGTTATCCTCGCGCACGTGACCGCAGGATATTGATATGCAGCGGGTAACCGGCGGGCCATGCGCCCCAGCAGCTCTTCCACTGTAATGCCGGGTTTTTCAATAACCTTTGCGAGGTCGTAAAGGCAGGTGAGCTCTTTGACGCGCTCGTTGAGAGCATGGAGAAGCCTTGACTTCTCCTCTTCCACCTTCTTGCGCGCGGTGATATCCCTGTCTATGCCCCTATACCCCATAAACCGGCTTTTTTCATCAAACAATGGGACGCCGCTCGTCTCCAAAACTACGAGGCTGCCGTCCTTGCGGCAGCATGTGTTTTCCAGGTAATAGAACGGCTGCTTTTTTAAGGCCTTCTCCCTGAAGATCTTTTTTATTCTTGCAGCCTCGTCCTTAGGCATGAAGCGGAACGGCGTCCTGCCTAAAAGGTCTGATGGTCTGTAGCCTAACAGCTCTTTGACTTTAGGGCTTGTATAAGTGTACCTACCTTCTTTATCGGTCTCCCAGATCCAATCGCTGATAACCTCGGCTATGTCCTTGAACTTATGTTCAGACGCCCGAAGTTCTTCCTCCGCCTTCTTGCGCTCGGTGATATCGCGGGCGATCGCTAAAAGGGCGGGCTTCCCGTCGAGACAGACGCGCTTTACGCTCATCTCGGTCGGAACCCTCTTACCGCCCTTCGTCACATGGACGGTCTCGAAGACGGCGATTCCCTTCCTCAATACCTCTCTCATCCTTTGAGGCACGAGCCTCGCGTATTCTGGCGCGTCGATATCCGCAGGCTTCATCCGCACCAGCTCTTTCCTGCTGTACCCGAGGAGCCTGCAGGCCGCTTTATTGACGTCTATAAATGCGGCCGTCCTGATGTCACTCAGGAACATCGCGTCGCCGGCCTCGTAGAATACGAGGCATTTTTCCAATGAAACAGGCCGCTTCTTCTCTTTCTTGCACATGACTGCTCTCATTCCAACACCCCGCGTTTTAGGGACGCTCCCCATCTATTTTATCAACATCCTGATCTTGGCGAGCAGCTTATCCGCCTCAAAAGGTTTCAGGATGTAATCGTCCGCGCCGATATCCTTGTAACTTATCCTGACCCCTTCTTCCTCCGGATAATGCGCTGTAAATATTATTACCGGTATGCCGCGCGTGGCCTTTTCGGCCTTCAATTCCTTGCATACCTCAGGGCCGCTCTTCCCCGGCATCACGGTGTCCAGAAGGATAAGGTCCGGCCTTTCGGCTTTAGCGACCTCCACTGCGCGATCTCCTCTATCGATCGCCACGACCTTATATCCGCTTGTTTCAAGCCTTATCTTTGCCAGCTTCAACAGATCCCCTTCATCATCAACGACCAGGATCTTCCTCTGCCTTGAATCGTTTTTATCCATCTTTCCCTCGCTTTGCTTTTTGGGGGACGCTTCCCAAAATAACTAAAATAAAGAAAGATCAGGCGTTTTTTACGAATATGCGCTTCAGGGAGTCGCCGAGCCGCTTTTTCTGCACTTCTCTGACTATTAACCTGTTTAACAAACGCGGGCCTGCTATTAAAAATGAACAGACCTCATTGAAAGTGAAAAATTTCACTATCAGGAATTTATTCAGGATCTTCAAGATCTGGGGCGGCGTATAAAACGAAAATTTTATTTGCCTGCCTATTTTTTTCAAAGACGCATGGCTATATGTATCTGAATAAAGCTCGCCCTTGGCGGTAACGTGATAACCGGGCGTATTTTCTGCGACCTTCCTGAGCGGCGAGAACTTCTCTATCCGTAGCTTCTGGAACGTGATGGAGTCGAGGTTTATCTCCTTTGCGAACTTCGCTATATAGAGCATCTCTTGCTCGGTCTCTCCTATGTTGCCGTAGATAAAGTAGCCGTGATAGTAGATGGGGTATTTTTTCAGCACGGCAAAACATTCTCTTATTGTGCCTGAGTCAAAACCCTTATTGAGCTCAGCCAGTATGTGATCATGCGGAGATTCTATGCCTATAAAGAGCATCTTGAAACCCGCTTTAACCATTTTGTCCAGAAGCCTGGGGTGTCTGGCTATTTCGATGCGGGCCTGTGCCAGGAAGCGTTTTTTTATTTTACGCGCTATTATCAGGTCGCAGATCTCTTCCGATCTTTTTATGTCTGTAA
>Ga0315275_10000226_pt1 | contig 46309 bp, 41 predicted proteins | sample YL17G03_0_MG_FD_205557 | JGI IMG/M metagenome (GOLD analysis project Ga0315275, IMG submission 205557) | Sediment microbial communities from Yellowstone Lake, YNP, Wyoming, USA - YL17G03_0 | ecosystem: Environmental > Aquatic > Freshwater > Lake > Sediment | place: USA: Wyoming | collected... | reverse complement strand
CCCTTGTCGTTCACCAAGGCAAAGACCGAGTACCGTTTATGCGCGTCGCATCCTGCATAAATCATGGCCGCCACCTCCTTTAATCGTCATCTTAAAGGAATTTACGCGGCGCTTTCATATAATCAGCGAGGAAAATCCGCTCCGACGCTCCTCATCGCTCTGCTACTCATGGGAGGAATATTGTTTTCGATGAGTAGGATCCGTGCCCGCTCTTCGTCGCACGGGTTTTCCGGCGCTCGGCCCGATCGTCCATATAGACGCAAAAATAAACGGGGGAACGGGACGAAACCCGTTCCCCCGTAGACGATCAAGAGTCAGATAACCGCCGACGGCGGAGGCGGCTCATCGGCCGCGCCCGCGTGCTTGAGCGGAATGGCGATGAGGTAGTAGGCCATGATTCCGATGACGATTAAACCGCCCCAATAAGGCGGGTTCTTGATAATCGTCGGGATGTCGAAGCCGATGGCCTTCTGGAGGAAAAGGAACTTCCAGAGCGCGCGCAGAAGGCCGGTCAGCCCCTCGCCGGCGATCAGGCCGGCGGCCAGGAGGATGCCGAGGTTGTCGATGCGGGCCTTTTGCGCCGCGTTCGGTTTGTCGACGCCCGCGGCCGACTTTTTAACCGAATTCCATAGCCTCCCACGGATTAGGAACATCACGATCACAACCGCTAAAAACACAATATTATGAACGTATTGTGAGTTATGCGTGAAAAGACTGTAGGCCGAATAGACAATGTAGAGCGCGCCTCCCGAATAGGAAAGAACCGTCCACCATTTCAGGATTGACCGTGATCGTACCACCGGGCTGATGTCTTTCATCTTGTCGATGATCCCCTTGATCATGCCTCCGACGAAAATGGCAAAGGTCGTCTCCAGGGGAAGGTACATGCCGACGGCCACCAGCATCGGGGACCGGACCTGCAGGAGAATCATGGCCAATCCCAGGAACATACCGGTGATGACCAGCGGCCAGGCCATCTCGCCGCCGACGATGCCCTTGGCCAGGGCGGCCATCAGCCCGGCTTGGGGGGCCGACAGCTCGCGGCTGCCGAAGGTGAAGGCGCCGTGGAGCAGCATGAGCGGGAAGTACATCACGGCGGCGGACAGGAACACGCCGAAAATATCGCCGACCTGCATCTTCCAGGGTGTGCCGCCCAGGATGTGCCCTACCTTAAGGTCCTGCAGCATCTCGCCGGCGACGGCCGACGACACGCAGACGACGGCGGCCACGCCGAGCACCGCGGCGACGCCGCTGGCCCCCGAGGCGCCGACCAGCACCATGAGCAGGGCGGCGATGATCAGCGTCGAAAGGGTCAGGCCGGAGATGGGGTTGTTGGACGAGCCGATCGTCCCAACCAGGTTGCCCGAAACGGCGGCGAAGAAGAAGCCCGCCACGCCCATGACAACGGCCGCGGCGATGGCCGGGACGATGGCCCCGGCGAAAACGCGATAGACCAGGATCATGCAGACGAAGGTCAAGCCGAGCCCGCCCAAAACGACCTTGACGTTGAGATCGTGCTCGATGCGAGTGACCGCCTGGGAGGCCCCGGCCGCTTTTTTTACGTCGGAGAAAGAGCGTTTCATCCCGTTGGCCAGGTTCTTGCGCATCCTGTAGAGCGTGTAGCCGGCGCCGACGAGCATCCCGCCTACGGCGATCGGGCGGATGATGAATTTCCAGACATTGGTGACCAATCCGCCCCATTCGACGTCGGCCATGATCACGCCGGGGCCGTAGATCTTGGAGATCAGTTCGGGGCCCAGGAAAAACATTAGCAGGGGGGCGAATAGGCCCCAGGCCAGGACGCCGCCGGCGAAGTTGAGCGAGGCCAGCCGCGGCCCGATAATATATCCGACGCCCAGGAAGGCCGGGAAGACGCCCGGCCCCGAGACGGCCACGGTCCCGCCGGCGGCGACCTGGGTTGAATCGGCCGCCGTCCCGAGGCGGACAAAGCTTGTGCCCATCCGCCCGACGCGGAGGATGAAGTCCTTGCTGGCGGCGTACAAGTTGAACATGCCCAGAAGATAGAAGAACGATCCCAGTCCCATGGCCTGGAAGAGGAACTTGGCTCCGGCGCTTCCCTTTTGCCCGGCCTTGTGGATCTCCGCGGCGGCCATCGATTCAGGGAAGGTTAAATCGGGGTCGGTGACCATGACCCGGCGCAGGAAGGTCACGAAGAGGATGCCCAGCAGCCCGCCGACGAACAGCAGGGCGGTCGTCTTGATATACGCGTCAAAGCTGTTGAACTTGACCCAGACCCCGGAGATCAGGAACGCCGGGATGGTGAAGATGGCCCCGGCGGCGACGGATTCGCCGATCGAGCCGACGGTTCGGGTCAGGTTTTCCTCGAGGATCGAGCCTCTCATCAGCTTGAGGACGGCCATGCCGATAACCGCCGCCGGATAGGTGGCGGCGATGGTCATGCCCGCCCGCAAGCCGAGGTAGGCGTTGGCCGCACCCAAGATGACGGCCAGGAACAGCCCGATGACGAGCGACCGGAAGGTGAATTCCCTGAGGTCGGTCTTTTCGGGCACGAAGGATTGTTGACTCATCCGACACTCCTTATTTCGGGATGACCTATGTATATGAAACTCCCCCGGCCAAGTCAAGACGCGGGAAGCGGGCCTTCCGTTTGCAGGAATCCCGGAAATGTGTTAAAAGACTGTTTTTAGAGGACAATTCATGAGCGTCGCGAGCTGGTTCAAAAATCGTCTGTTGTGTGACCTGGCCATCGACCTGGGGACGGCCAACACCCTGGTCTACCTCAAGGGCAAAGGCATCATCATCCAGGAACCCTCCATCGTCGTCGTCAATAAACAGAACGGCAAGGTCGAAGCGGTGGGGATCCGGGCCAAAGAGATGCTGGGCAAGACGCCCGCCAACATCCTGGCCATCAAGCCCATGAACGACGGCGTCATCGCCGATTTCGAAATCGCCGAGAAGATGCTCGATTTCTTCATCAAGAAGGCCACCAACAACCGCGGCTTCCTCCTCCGGCCGCGCATCGTCATCGGCATTCCCACGGGCATCACCCAGGTCGAACGGCGGGCCGTCAAGGACGTGGCCATGCGGGCCAAGGCCACCGAAGTCTACCTGATCGAACAGCCCATGGCCGCGGCCGTCGGCGCCGACCTGCCCATCTCCGAGCCGACCGGGAACATGGTCGTGGACATCGGCGGCGGCACCACCGATATCGCCGTCATCTCCCTGGACGGGGTCGTCTTCAACCACTCCATCCGCATCGCCGGCAACGAGATGGATGAGGCCCTCATTTCCTATCTGAAGAAAAAGTACAACCTCCTCATCGGCGAGCGTTCGGCCGAACAGGTGAAAATCCAGATCGGCTCGGCTTACCCGCTGGACGAGCCCCTGACCATGGAGATCAAGGGTCGCGACCTCCGCGAGGGCATCCCGAAAACGATCGTCATCGACGACCAGGAGATCCGGGAGGCGCTGGAAGAGGTGGTCAGTTCGATCATCAACGCCATCCGCACCGCCCTGGAAAAAACCCCGCCCGAGCTCTCCGCGGACATCATCGACCGCGGCATCATCCTGACCGGCGGCGGCGCGCTCCTCAAGAACCTGGACAAGCGCATCCGCGAGGAAACCCAGCTCCCCGTGTTCATCACCGAGGACCCGCTGACGACGGTCGTCTTGGGCGCGGGCAAGATGCTCGACGACATGGAGCTGCTGAAAAAAGTCGCCATTCCCTAAGCCGGCGGGAGAGAAGGCATGCCCCTGGTCCGGCCGGAACGGAAGAAGCTCCTGATCGTCGCCGGTTTGATCGTCCTGCAATTCCTCTTCATTTCTCTGCAGGTCCCCCTGGGCGAACAACCCAACGTCCTGGAACGGGCCGTCTTCTTCGTCCTGGCCCCCGTGGGGCACGGCATCCGCGGCCTGCTCGGCGCGGCCGGGAGCGTCTGGAACCGCTATCTCTACCTGCGCGGCGTGGAGAGCCAGAACCAGGCCATGCGCGACGAGCTGTTCCACCTGCGCCAGGAGAACATCCGTCTGCGGGACGGGCTCGGTCGTCTCCAGGAGAGGGAGGGCGCTTCCCGTTTTCTGGCTTCGCTGAGCCGGTCGTTCCGCGTCGCGTCCATCATCGGCGTCGACGCCGTCAACGTGCGCAAATCCGCGATTATCGATCTGGGCCGCGCGGACGGGCTGGTCCCGAATCTCCCCGTGGTGGACGGCGAGGGCCGCCTGGTCGGCCGGACCATCGAGCCGATCTCCCGACGCGAGGGAACGGTCGAGCTCATCACCAACGAAGCCTGCAGCGTGGGAGTCGTTTCCGAGAAGAACAAAGTCGTGGGCATTCTGTCCGGCGATCCCGAGAGCGGGATGTGCCGGCTGAAGTACATCCTTTCGACCAACGAAGACTTGAAGCTGGAGGAAGGCCTGGTCACTTCAGGATTCGACAAAATCTATCCGCCGGGGATCCCGGCGGGCCGGATCATCGCCATCCGCATGTCCAACGCCCTGTTCAAAACCATCATCGTCCGACCCTACGTAGAACTTCACCGCCTGACCACCGTGGCCGTCCTGACCGGTGGACGGGCCGAGGAACGCTGAACCGATGCACGACATTCTCCATGGCGCCTTGACCCTGCTGGGGGCCGTCCTGATCCACGCCCTGATCGGACCCTGGCTGGCGGCGTCCATGTTCGGCCTGAATGTGTTTCCGATCGCCGTTATCCTCTTCGCCATGGTCAAGGGCGATCTGGCCGGAGCGGTCCTGGGGACTGCGGCGGGGGCCGCCGCCGACGCCTTCTCCCTGGGCGTTTTCGGCATCAATGGCGTCGTCTATACCGCCGTCGGCTTCCTCTCGGGGTGGGTCTCCCGGCGCATCAACGTCAGCGCCTTCGGCCGTTCCATCCTCTTCATCGGCCTTTTATCGGGGCTCGAGCTGGCCCTCCGCCTGAGCCTGTCCGCCGCCGTGATCGGCGAACACGTTCCCTGGAATCGGGGCTGGCTCTTGCTCCAGCCGCCCGCCGCGGCCCTCGCCGGGGCGGCCGCGTTCGCGATCTTCCGCAGGATAGGGCGGGCCCATGCGCGGTGACCGGATCTACGAAGACTTGAGTACCCCCCTGAAGCGGTCGCGCCTCGTCTGGACCCTGATCGAAATCGCCTTTGTCGGGCTGATCTTTTTTTACTGGAAGATCCAGGTCCTCGATTACCGCAAATATTGGGCCCAGGCCGAGGCCAACCGGACGCGGGAAATCGCCCTGCCCGCGCCGCGCGGCATTCTGACCGACCGGACCGGAAAGATCCTGCTGGCCGACAACCGGGCCTCGTTCAAGGCCTCCTTCATCCGCGAGAACACCAAGGATTTCGAGGCTTCGATCCGCGAAGCGGGCCGCTTGCTGAGTCTGGACCCGGCCGTCATCCGCGAACGGATCGAAAAATACAGCAGCCTGCCGGCGTTCAAGCCGATTGTCGTCAAGGACGACCTGAGTCTGGAGGACGTCGCGCTGATCGAAGCCCGCCGGCCCGAACGCCCCGAGCTCATCGTTGAGACCGAGCCGAAGAGGCTCTATCCCTTCGGCGATTTCGCCGCCCACGCCCTGGGTTATCTGCAGGAACTCAGTCCGGACGAACTGCGCACCTCGTTCAAGGGCCGCCGGGCCGGTGACATGGTGGGGAAATCCGGCGTGGAAGCCGCCTACGAGAACGATCTGGTCGGACGGGAGGGCCAGGTCGTTGAAGTCGTCGACAGCCTGGGCCGGACAAGGTCGGAGCTGGAGAACGTCGAGCCGAAACCGGGCGCGAGGCTGCGCCTGGCCCTGGATTTTGAGATCCAAGCCAAGGCCCAGGAATTTCTCAAGGGCAAGGAAGGCGCGGTGGTCGTGATGTCGCCCCGGACGGGGGAGATTCTGGCCCTGGCCAGCTCGCCGACTTATGATCCCAACAAGTTCATCAACCGGTTCACGCCCCAGGAATGGGTCGGCCTCACGTCCAGCCCGGACAAGCCCCTGCTCAACCGGGCCATCCAGGGTTTGTATTCGCCGGGATCGACGTTCAAACTGGTCCTGGCCACGGGCGGCCTGGAATCGGGCTCGATCACCGAGCAGACCCAGTTCGTCTGCGGTGGGAAGATCGAGATTTACGGCCACGAGTTTTCCTGCATGGGCGTGCATGGAGCCCTGGCCCTGCCCGAGGCGATCCGCTTATCCTGCAATATCTTTTTCTACAACGTGGGGCGGCGCCTGGGCATCGAGTCCATCGCCGATTATGCCCGGCGGATGGGCCTGGGCCGAAAAACGGGGATCGACATTCCGGGCGAAGCCGCCGGGCTCGTCCCGACCGCGGAATGGAAGAAAATAACGCAGAAGGCGGCCTGGTTCCCCGGCGAAACGATCTCCGTGGCCATCGGCCAGGGTCCTTTGCAGGTCACGCCCCTGCAGATGGCCGCTCTGACCGCCCTTGTCGCCGGCCGTGGCCGGGCCGTCATCCCCCATCTCCTGGCCGGCGAGGCCCGGGAGGAGGTTCCATCCGCCGTCCCGGGATTGACCGCGGCCAACCTCGAGACGGTCGTCGAAGGCATGTGGCGTTCGGTCAACGCCGGCGGAACGGGCCAGGGCGCGCGGATCGAAGATTTCGATGTCTGCGGCAAGACCGGCTCGACGCAGACCATGAGCCAGGAGCAGGCCGACCGCTTCGCGGCCCAATCGAAACAAAGAAAAACGCATGCCTGGTTCACCGGCTTCGCCCCGCGCCGCGATCCCCAGATCGTGGTCACCGTCCTGATCGAATTCGGCGGCCTGGGAGGCGCCAACGCCGCGCCCGTCGCCCGGGAACTCTTCGGACTCTACAAGGCCAAATATGTTCGATCGCATTCAACTGCGGGAAATTGACTGGGTCCTGATCGGATTGCTGCTGATCAATTCGCTCATCGGACTAGTCCTCATCCACGGCGCTTCGCATTTTTTGCGCGGTGAATTCGCGGTCAAGCAGGGCCTTTGGATCCTGGTCAGCCTGCTCCTTCTTTTTCTCCTTCTGACCATGGATTACAAGATCCTCCTGTCGCTGGCCCCTTACGCGTATGCCGTGTTTCTGATCGTCCTCCTGGTCATCCTCGTCCTGGGCAAAGTTGAACGCGGGCATAGGAGCTGGATCGGGCTCGCCTTCATGGGCGGACAGCCGTCCGAACTGGTCAAAGTCGTCGTTATCCTGATGCTGGCCCGGGTCTTTTCGGAATTCAAGCGGAATTCTCTCTCGGCCGCGGTGACGATCATGAGCGGCGCCGTCACGGCCGGCCCTTTGCTCCTCGTCGCGTTGCAGCCGGATTTGGGAACGGCCATGAGCATTCTGACGATCTGGCTGGGGAGCCTGGTCCTGGCCGGATTGAACCGGCGCACGCTCGTTCTCATTCTCATCGTGGCCGTCCTGCTCTCGGTCGTCAGCTGGCAATTCCTGCTCAAGGACTACCAGAAAACCCGCTTGAAGACGATCTTCAATCCCCTTCAGGATCCCCGCGGCTCGGGCTACCACGTTCGGCAGTCGAAGATCGCCATCGGCTCGGGCGGCTTGGCGGGCAAGGGCTTCATGAAGGGGAGCCAGAGCCAGCTCCGGTTTCTGCCCGCCCGCCACACCGATTTCATTTTTTCCGTCCTGGGCGAGGAGTTCGGCTTTCTGGGCGTCTGCGCCGTTCTGGCCGCCTATTTTCTCCTCCTGGCCAGGATCTTCCGCGCCGTCGGCAAGGCGCGCGACCGGGCCGGCCTCTATATCGTCTTCCTCAGCGGATGCATGATCACGTTTCCCTTCCTGGTCAACGTGCTGATGATCATCGGCCTCTTCCCGGTGACCGGCATCCCCATCCCCCTGCTCAGCTACGGGGGTTCGTCGCTTCTTTCCACTTTCCTGGCCGTCGGTCTCGTCGCCAACGTCAAGCTGCGCCGGTTCGGCTATGTCTGAGCGGGCCCTGACGTCCGTGGAGAAACCGTCCCGCTACGCGGGCGGTGAATGGAACGCGGTCCGCAAGAATCCCGCGTCCGTCCGATCCAAGATCGTGCTGGCCTTCCCCGATCTCTATGAGATCGGGATGTCCTATCTGGGGCAGAAAATCCTGTATGAAAGGGCCAACGCCCGGCCGGACGTCCTAGCCGAGCGCGTTTTCGCTCCCTGGCCGGATTTCGAACGCGCCCTGCGATCGGCCGGCGAGCCGCTTCGCTCGCTCGAGAATCAGATTCCCCTGGCCCAATTCGATATCGTCGCCTTCTCCCTTCTTTACGAATTGAACGACTCTAATATTCTAACGATTTTGGAACTGGGAGGGATCCCTCCTCTCGCCCGGGACCGCGACACGGGCCATCCTTTGGTCATCGCCGGCGGTCCGGCCGCGTTCAATCCCGAGCCATTGGCCGGCGTCGTAGACGCCTTTTTTCTCGGCGATGGAGAGGAGGGGCTCCTGGAGATCCTCGACGCCTGGACGGAGGCGAAGGAGAGGCCCGGCCGCCGCCCCGACCGGCTGGCGGCCCTGGCCTCGATTCCCGGCGTCTATGTGCCGGTCCTCTACGAGTCTTTCCGGACTGCGGGATCTCCACTGCTCGCCGTGCGGCCGCGGGCGGGAAGCCCGGCCCCCGAAATCGTCCGCAAGCGTGTTCTGGCGGATTTTCCGCGATCCTCGTTTCCGGAACGGATCGTGGTGCCCAACCTCCAGGCCGTTTTCGACCGGGTCGCCGTCGAGGTGGCCCGCGGCTGCCCGCAGAAATGCCGTTTTTGTCAGGCCACGAGCCTCTATGCGCCCTACCGGGTGAAGGACCCGGCCTGTGTCGTGCGCTCGGTCCTCAACAGCCTGGACGCGACCGGCTACGAGGACGCCTCACTTTTCGGGTTGTCCGTGGGAGACTACCCTTATCTCGAACCCGTCGTCGAGACCCTGATGGCTTCGCTGGCGCCGCGGCACGTCTCACTCTCGCTCTCCTCGCTCCGGCCGAAGCGGCTGTCCGCGGAAATTGTGGAAACCATCACCAAAGTGCGCAAGACGGGTTTCACTCTGGTCCCGGAAGCGGGTACGGAACGCCTCCGCCGGGTCGTCAACAAGCCGGTCGAGGACAAGGAGTTATGGGAGGCGGCGGACCACGCCTTCCGCCGCGGCTGGCGCCTCCTCAAACTCTATTTCATGATCGGCCTCCCGACCGAATCGGACGAGGACGTGGACGCCATCCCCATCCTCGTGCGCGAGCTGTCGGCGCGCGGAAAGGCGGTCATGGGCGGGCCGCCGCGGATCCACGTCAGCCTGTCGTCTTTCATCCCCAAGCCGCACACACCGTTTCAATGGGTGGGGATGGACGCGCCGGACGTTCTCCGGGCCAAGCAGCAGCGCGTCCGCGAGGCCTTGCGGAGGGACCGCTCGGTGGAGATCAAGACCCAGGACGTGCGCGTCTCCGTCCTGGAGGCCGTTTTTTCCCGCGGCGACCGGCGCCTCGGCGACGTGCTCGCCTCCGCCTGGTCGGCCGGAGCCCGCTTCGACAGCTGGAACGAGCACTTCCGGGCCGATCTGTGGAACCAAGCCCTGGATTCGTGCGGGGTCGATCCGCGCGACTATCTGGGGCGGCTGGACAGGGACGCCCCCCTGCCCTGGGACCATGTCGGCACGGGCATGAAGCGCGAATTCCTCGAGGCCGAATTGGACCGGGCCCGGCGCGCCGAACCCACTCCGGCGTGCACCGACCGTCCCTGCGGGACATGCCGCGGCTGCGACTATGGGGCGATGGTCGAGAAAAGATTCGGCGAGGAGCTCGCACCGGTCCGGCCGGCCGTGCTCCGCGTCGACGCCGCGGCCGGGGCTCCGTTCCGCTTCGGCGTGGTCTACGAAAAAACGGGACGCTTCCGCTTTCTCGGCCACAACGACCTGGTCAACGCTCTGCGGCGCGTCTTCCGGAGGGCGGGCCTGGCGATCCTCCATTCCGAAGGCTTTCATCCCAAGCCGCTGATGTCCTTCGGGCCGGCCCTCCCCCTGGGCATGGAGGGAAAGTCGGAGTTCTTTGAATTCAAGTCGAACGATCCCTGCGCCGAGGCCGATTTCCTGGAGCGGGCCAACGCCGCCTCTCCGCCCGGGCTGCGCTTCCGGTCGCTGACGGAAATCCCCAAGGGCGCGCCGGCCTGGATGGAGCGCTTGCGGGGCGCTACCTACACCCTCGACTTGAAGGCCGAGGATGTCGAACGGGCGGCGGCCGCCGCGCCCTCCGGCGCCGGGCCGGCGTCGCGGCCGGAGGCCCTCCTGCGGCTCTTCGACGAACCCGAAATCCGCGAGGAATTCGGGACCTGGCTGCGGGGCGTCGAGATCGATCCGTCCGGCGAACGGCTGATCCTGCGGGTCGTTCTCAACGCTCGGAAAATTCCCCGGCCCCAGGACCTCCTCCGCCGCGTTCTGCGGTTCGAGAAGGCCGTCTTTTTCATGACCCGGGATGGTTTCGATTTCGAAGACGATTCGCCCCGCGATTGACACAAACGATCGGATTCCTATATAAAAGAATCCGTTTTTCAAGCCGCAAAGGACGTTCGTACTAAAAGGAGACAAGGCCCATGATCGACTACACCCTGACGGAGGAGCAGAAGGCCCTTCAGGAGATGGCCCGCGATTTCGCCCTGAAGGAAATGCGCCCCGTGGCTGCGCACTACGATCAGAGCCATGACTTCGCCTTCGACGTCATGAAAAAAGCGTTCGACGCCGGATTCCTGACATGCAACATCCCCGAGGCGTACGGCGGCGGGGGATTGTCGAATTTCGAAATGGCTGTGATCAGCGAGGAATTGTCGGCCGGCTGTGCCGGGCTGTTCACGAGCATCATGGCCTGCTCCCTGGGCACGACGCCCATCGTTTTGTACGGGACGGAGGAGCAGAAGAAGAAGTTCCTGGGGCCCATGTGTCAGCGCATGATCCTGGGCGCGTACGCCCTGACCGAGAGGGAAGCCGGCTCGGACGCCGGGGCGGTCAAGACCAAGGCGGTCAAATCCGAGGACCATTATATCCTCAACGGGGCCAAGTGTTTCATCACCAACGGCGGCGTGGCTGGGCTCTACACTGTCTTTGCGAACACCGCTCCCCGCAAGGGCGCCCGGGGCGTCAGCGCCTTCATCGTCGAGCGCGACACGCCGGGGATTTCGATCGGCAAGATTGAGGATAAAATGGGCCAGCGGGCCTCGAACACGGCCGAAGTCTATTTCGAGGACGTCCGGGTCCCCGCGGCCAACCTCCTGGGCCGGGAGGGCCTGGGGTTCATCATCGCTATGCGCACGTTCGACACCACCCGAGCCTCGGTCGGAGCGGCCGCCCTAGGCATCGCCAAGGCGGCGCTGGAATATTCGGTGGCCTATTCCAAGACGCGCAAGACGTTCGGCAAGGCCATCGCCCTTTATCAGGCCACCCAGTTCAAGATCGCCCAGATGGCCATGGAGCTCCAGGCCGCCCGCCACCTGGTTTGGCACGCCGCCTGGCTTTCGGACCAGGGCCTGCCCAACGGCAAGGAATCGGCCATGGCCAAGTGCTTCGCTTCCGACATTGCCATGTCCGCGGCCAGCGAGGCCATCCAGATCCACGGCGGTTACGGTTATATGCGGGATTATCCGGTGGAGAAGCTTCTGCGCGATGCCAAGCTCCTGCAGATCTACGAGGGGACCAACGAGATTCAGCGGCTGGTCATCGCCCACGAAGTGATCGGACCGGTCAAGGATTGAAGCCCCGGATTTGCGGCTAGCGGCGGAGAAGCGCGGCCAGGTCCTCTTCCATGGAGCGGGCCGGCGTCTCGATGATGCGGCCGATCTCCTTGGAATTCAGGAAGACGATGAACGTCGGCAACTTGTCGACGTCCCGGCCCTCGGGGATGAAGCGGGCCCGGGCCGCCTTGTCGCGGGGGATGGCCGCGTAACTGACTTGGAGCAGGGGATTGTCGGCCATCTCCAGGATTTTGAAGAGGGCCGGAACATGGGCCTTCGAATCCGAGCACCACGAACCGAAGTAGACTTCCATCAAAACCGGCTGGCCGATCCGTCTCAGCGTTTCAACGGCTTCCGGGCGGGGCTGATAGGCGGCCATGACCGCTTCCCATTCGGGGGAGGCGGCCAGGATCTGGGAGCGGCTGGCGGGACCGGTCATTTCGATGGTTTGAAGGGGGCCGGCAAAAGCCGCGGTCAGCGAGACCATCATCACGACGATGCGGCTGACCACGGCCTTCGCGGAAGGGGAGATGATCAGTCGGTGAAATATTCCGGGATAAGGCCGAGGGTTTCGGCCCCCGCGCCTTTGCAGATGTCGATCAGCTCGACGACTCTCATGAACGGCGCCTTGGCGTCGGCCCGCAGGAAGATCGTTTTGTCGGCGCGCGTCGAATAGAGGCGGCGCAGTTCCTCGCCGGCCATCTTGAAGTCGGCGAACTGGTCCTTGTTGATCAGCACGGTGCCGTCCTTGTTCAGGGTGACGACGATCAGGCCGACGGGTTGTCCGCCGGACGTGTCGGAAGCGGTTTCGGGGAGCTTGACGTCGATGCCTCTCTGGACGAGCGGCGTGATGACCATGAAGATAATCAGAAGGACGAGGAGCACGTCGCACAGGGGGACGACATTAGGTTCGGCTTTAGCCATAATTGCCTCCTTAGAGAGTCCTGAAGGATAAATATTTTAAGATAAGAGCGGCCTGTCTGTCAAAGGATTTCCGCCGCTCAAGCTTCGCCGTAATCGGGCGGCCGGAAACCGGGATCGGACTTGAGAACCGTTTGCCCATGGACGGTGTAAATCCCCCGGGCCAGGACGCGATAAACCCGGCGGCCCGCCTCGACCAGGATGACGAGGGCGGAAAGCATGATGATCGTGGTCAGCGAGAGATTGACGAGACCTAGCACTTTTTTTCCGGGCGCCCCGATCATGGGGATGAAACTGTCGAAAATATTCCGCCAGGCGGCGTAGAGGGTCGTCACGGCCACGAAAACCAGGGGGACAAGGCTGACCCAGACGTAGCGGACTTTTCCGGCGTTGATGATGGCCGAGGTGATGACGGCCAGGGCTACGGCCGCCAGGAGCTGGTTGGCCGTCCCGAACATCGGCCAGATGGTGTCGATGTTGCCCGTCCAGATGAAGTAGGCCCAGGCGAAGACGACAAAGGCCGTCGCGCCTGCGGCGCCGGGCAGCCACTGGGTCCGCTCCAGGGGTTTCCAGATCCGGCCGCCGAATTCCTGGACCAGGAACCGGGCGATGCGGGTCCCGGCGTCGATCGTGGTCAGGATGAAGAGCGCTTCGAACATGATGGCGAAATGATACCAGTAGGACATGAGCGATTTCAGCCCCGGAATGGCCGAAAAAATCTGGGTGAATCCCGCGGCCAGGGACACCGCGCCGCCCGGCCGGGCGGCCAGGTTTTCGCCGACTTCCCGGGAAATCTCGGCCAGTTTGACGGGCGCCAGGCCCATGGTGGCGAACTTCGGCGAAGTCAGGTTGATGGCAAAATAATCCCCGGGGAAGAGCGAACAGGCCGCGATAAGGGCGATGACGCTGACGGCGGCCTCGGTCATCATGGCCCCGTAGCCGATGAAGCGGGCTTCCGTTTCCCGGCTCAGCATTTTCGGCGTCGTGCCCGAGGAGACCAGGGAATGGAATCCCGAGATGGCCCCGCAGGCGATGGTGATGAAGAGGAAGGGAAAGACCTTGCCCGGAATGATCGGTCCATGGCCGTGTACGAACGGGGTGATGGCGGGCATTTTGAGATTGGGATGGACGACGAAGACGCCCACCGCCAGGGCCAGGATGGTGATGATCTTGAGGTAGGAGCTCAGGTAATCCCGGGGCGTGAGAAGCATCCAGACGGGCAGGACCGAAGCGATGAATCCGTAAACGGCCAAGGCGATAATGATCCCTTCGCGCGACAGGGTGAAAACGGAAGCGAGGCTCGATTTGGCCACGACGCTCCCCAGGATGACCGCGGCGAACACGCCGATGACCCCGATGACGCTGCCCTCGACGATCTTGCCGGGACGGATCTTGTACATCCAAAAGCCGACGACGAAGGCGATGGGGATGGTCATGCCGATCGTGAACGTCCCCCAGGCGCTTTCCCGGAGGGCGTTGACGACGGCCAGCCCCAGCCCGGAGAGGGCCACGATGATGATGATGAGGATGGCCACCGAGGCCACGGTCCCGGCCAGGGGGCTGATCTCGTGGCGGGCGATTTCGGCCAGCGAGCGGCCCTTGCGGCGGACGGAGGCGACCAGGATCATGAAATCATGGACCCCTCCGGCGATGACGGCGCCCAGAAGGATCCAGAGCAACCCGGGAGCATAGCCGAACTGGGCGGCCAGGACCGGGCCGATGAGCGGCCCGGCGCCGGCGATGGCGGCGAAGTGGTGGCCGAACAGGACGATCTTGTTGGTGGGTAGAAAATTTTGCCCGTCTCTCATGGTCTGGGCGGGCGTGCGGCGGCGGTCGTCGAGGACCAGAACCTTGGCCGCGATGAAGGCGCTGTAATAGCGATACGCCAAGGCCAGGAGGAGAAGCGAACCGATCACGATGGGAACGGCGTTCATAGGACCTTCTTCCGGAAGGAGTCGGGAGACCGGCTCCCAAGCCGACGAAGCAGTTTACTCCGGGCCTCGATTCTCGTCAAATGGAAGGGATGCGGGCGGATTCAGGGCTTCTGAAGTAGGAGTCTGCGCACGGTCGCCGGCCAGGTCAGCCCGGCGATGGAGCGGTGCCCGGCCTGGCCCAGGCGCTCGGCCAGGGCGCGGTCCTCGGCCAAAAGATCGAGCTTCTCGGCGAGGCGGAGAGGATCGGGCGGGCAGACGAACCCGGATTCTCCGTCGCGGACTTGTTCGACCGGCCCGCCGCTGTCCTCGGCCGTGAGCACGGCCTTGCCCGAGGCGAAGGCTTCTCCGGTGACGAAACCGAAGTCCTCGTGGTAGGGACAGAAAAACACCGCCCGGCAACGGGCGTAGAGGTCCAGGACGGCCGCTTCATCCAGGGCGCCCCGCAGGTGGACCCGATCTTCGAGCCCGTAATCGCGGATGAGGCTGGAGAGGCGGCCGGCTTCGGGGCCCGAGCCGGCAATGACGGCTTGGATGTCCCGGTTCCGGACGCGGCGGAAGGCCTCGACGAGGAGATGGATTCTCTTGAGCTCAACCAGGCGGGAGACGGTGAAAATGAAATCCCCGTAGGTCTCCGTGCGATAGGGGCGCTGCGGCGGGGGAGGGGTGAGAACTTCGGCCGGGATCCGCCCCCAGCGGTCCAGACGTTTTTTGACCTCGCCGGAGATGGCGTAAACCTTGCACACGTTTCGTTTCAGAAGATGAGTGTCGATTCCCCGGATGATGGCCCGGCGCGCGGTTTCCTTGAGCCGCCCCTTCCACGACAGGCGCGCGCGCAGATCATCCCACAGGTCGTAATACTCGCGCAGGCGGTGATTCAGCCAGCAGACGTGGACCGGGTGCTTCACGGCATAGCTGGGGAAGCGCAGGGAGATGACCTGGTCGATCGGCCGGCCCAGCCCATCCAGGCCGACGTCGGTGAAACGCGTCGCCAGGTAGGCCCGAAACTGGCGCCCGAAACGGTTCTGCGGCGTCAGGACGAGATCGGCTTCATGCCCTTCTTCGCGCAGGGCGCGCACCGTCTGGCGGGCGATGGTCAGATGACCGCCCTCGACGAAGGGGACATCCGACGTGACGACCAGGACGCGCTTCTTGTCCAAGGCCTTAACGCAGTGTTTCGTAAGCTTTTTTGTTGTTGTTGGTCTTGAAGACGAGCAGGGCGGCGCCTTTTCCGGAGGAGCTGCCGTAGCAATAATCCACGTCGATGACGGCCGTACCGAGCAGGGCCCCGACTTCGGCGCCCGCCCCGATCCGGTCGCTGATTTCGACGGCCACGATTTTATTCACGTTCACCTTGTAGCCCAGGGAGCGAAGGGCGGTCTCGGCTTTTTTGTTGTCCGACGTGAGGAGACGGAAATGGCCTTCGACCTCGTGCGTGAAAACGCTCAGCGCCCGCAAGTTGACGCCGGCGTTGGCCAGGGTCCCCAGGACCCGGCCCAGGATGCCCGGCTCGTTGGGCGTGATCACGTGAAGTTCGGTATCATAGGCGATGTTGTGCACGGACGTGGCCTCCTCAAGAGACGTCATTATATCAAAGAGACGGAGCAACACAAGGGGGGCGTGATGTTGATGATGCCTGGCAGCAGGAGACAAAAACCTTTATAATCCCCGTCTTGGATAAAACGAAGAACCGCCTTATGAACGTCCGCGTCGCCATCGTCGACAACTCGATCGACCCGTCCGTCTACACGCCGGTCGCCCATTGGGCGAAATACTTAAACGTGCCTTGGGCGGCGTTCCGCGCGCCGGAGGGAAAGCTCCCCGATCCGGCGGAGTTCTCCCATTTCATTTTGACGGGATCGGAGGCCTCCATTCTCGAACCCGAGCCTTGGGTCGAAAACGAAACGGCCTTCGTCCGGGCGGCCTTTGAAGCCGGGAAATCCATCCTCGGCTCCTGTTACGGCCACCAGCTTCTGGCCCGGGCGCTGGCCGGTCCCGCGCATGTCGGGCGCTGCCGGGAGCCTGAAGTGGGCTGGATTCCCGTTCAGATCCGGGCGGCCGCTTCCTTCCTCGTTCCGGCCGAGGAGACGGCCCAGGCTTTTTCCCTGCATTTCGACGAGGTCCGGGATCTGCCGAAGGACCGTTTCGAGATCCTGGCGTCCACTGAAATCTGTCCGATCCAGGGATTCGCGGTCCGTGGAAGAAACGTCCGCGGTTTTCAAATCCATCCCGAGATCGACGTCCCGGCGGCCCGGGCGTTGCTGGCGAAGACCGTCGAAATCCGGGGGCGGGGTTGGGATCTGTGCGCTCGGGCTTTGAGCAGGACGCCTTTCGATTCCGGGCTGATTTTCAAGATTGTCAATTTGTTCATCGCTTTTTCCGCTTGACAAGGGCGGAGGATTCGGTATTCTATAGACAATCCATCTGTTTAAGCTATGACGGGATGAGAACAAACCCCGGATCAAGGAGGACGGCATGAAATCCAAAAAGCTCATTTGTCTCGTCGGTGTTTTGCTGGTTTTTGCCGCGCTGACCGCGTCGGCCGAGACGCACAAGCTTCGGCGCATCGGTGTCAACACCTTCGCCCAGGTCAAGGGGAACATCCCCACGGCCGAGGTCATGAAGACGATCGCCGAAAAATACGCCGGGGACATCAAGTACGGCTTCGATCAGGTTGGCATGGGAGAGGCGTATCTCCCGTTCCTCGAACAGCTGCGCAGGGCCAAGTTCACCGAGAAGTCCATCGCCGTCGGTGATAAATTCATTTGGATGCTCTTCCGCGTCCGGGGCCAGGTCAAGGTTTGGGAGGACGTCGAGTGGGCGGGGAAGGCCCCCTTGGATGTCTTTGCCTTCTACGTAGTCAAGGACAACAAGGAATACGAGTTCATCATTCCCAAGCCCTGCGGCAACATCGCCCTCTACAAAGTCCGCGATGCGAAGAAGGTCTTTCCCACGGCCATCTGCAACCTCGTCGTCGGCCCGGCCAAGGCCAACCTCAACGAGCCCATCACGGTCGACATGACCGGGACCAAGAACGCCTCGTCGATGGACGTCGAGGTCTTCAACGCTCAGGGGGTCAAGATCGCTTCGCATTCCTTCACCCCGGGCAACACCAAGTGGCAGACCAAGTTCGACAAACCCGGTGAGTATGTGTTCAAAGCCAAGGCGGTCAACGAGGAGGGCCGGGTTTCGGACAATCCCTGCCAGACCAGGATCGGCATCAACGCTCCCCCGGTCTGCAAGCTGTGGACGTCCTGCCTGCCCTGCGTGGACTATGTGGGTAAGCCGATCAAGTTCGACGCCTCGGGCTCGACCGATGCCGACGGCCAGATCTCCAAGGCCGTCTTCGAAATCACCGACGAGAACGGCCAGGTGATCGACACCGCCACCAAGACGGCCAAGCCGTTTATCTGGGAAAAAACGTTCTACGCCGCCGGCAAATACGGCATCAACGTCGTGGTCTTCGACGACATGGGCGCAGCGTCCGCCAATTCCGATCCCTGCCGCATCTCCTTCGAGGTCTCCCAGAAGAAGTTCTTCTTCCTCGTGGAGGCCGGCGGCCTGCTAGCCCGCGGCACGTATACCGGCTACTTCTTCGGGCGCTTCGGCTTGCTCTGGAACCTGGCGCCCGGCGCCCTCGATTTGATCGTCCGCGCCGGCGGGGCTATCCCCAGCCAGGGCGATCCGTGGAAGTTCATCTTCATGGCCGATGCCCTGCTCAACATTCATCTGGGCGAATCCCTCTACGTGGACGCCGGCCTGGGCTACAGCACCAAGGAGCAGGAGACCCGCGTGAGCGGCTTCGATGTGGTCGGCGACTTCGGCGTGAACATCTTCCACAATTATCCGTCGACCGGCTCCATCTTCGCCGAAGTGCGCGTTCCGGTCTTCGACGCCAGCCGCGTCGTCGACAATCACTACAAGCTGCTGCTGGGATTCCGCTACATTTTTTAAGGCACGACGGCCTATCGAACAGGACCAGGGCCGGGGAATCGCTTATTCCCCGGCCTTTTTTTTTCTCAGCCCGCGGGAATGAGTGAATCACGATGCCACCAACGATCATCGCCCTGATCGGCGCCGATGGCCAGCTGGGCACCGACCTGGCCGAGCGGATCCCGCGGGAATCGCTACGGCCGCTTTATTATCCGGCTTTTGACGTGACCCGGCGCGACGCCGCGGCCGAGGCGCTGCGGGCGCTCCGCCCGGACGTCGTCATCAACACGGCGGCCTTCAACCGGGTCGAGGAATGCGAGGACAAGATCGAGGAGGCCTTCCAGGTCAACGCCTTCGCCGTGCGCGGCCTGTCCCGCGTCTGCGCCGAGCTCGGGGCGACGCTCGTCCATTTCAGCACCGATTATGTCTTCGACGGCCGGAAGGGCGCGCCCTATGTCGAGGACGATGTCCCGCGCCCGCTATGCGCTTACGGTGAATCCAAGCTGGCCGGAGAGCACTTTATCCAGGCGCTCTGGGCCCGGCACTTCGTGATCCGGACGTGCGGGTTGTTCGGCCGGGCCGGCTGTCTGGACAAGGGCCGCAATTTCGTCCAGACCATGCTGGATCTCGCCGGCCAGGGGCGTCCGATCCGGGTCGTAACCGACCAGCGCGTCACCCCGACGTCCACGGAGGAACTCGCCGACAATGTCCTGGCTCTGATCCCCACCAAGGCCTACGGCCTCTATCATATGACGAACGAAGGGGAATGTTCCTGGTATGAATTCGCCGCGGCCATCTTCGATCTGACCGGCCGGCGGGCCGACTTGGAGCCCGTGGCCAGCGGCGCCTTCGGCCAGAAGGCCCGGCGTCCGGCCTACTCCGTCTTGGAAAACGCCCGAGCGAAAGCGCTGGCCCTGCCGGGTTTTTCGCCCTGGCGGGAAGCCCTGGCTCGACATCTGGCCCGTTCTTGACAAAAAGCGACCGGGGTTTTTGACGCGACGAGGGGAAAGTAAAAAAGGGGGGGCGTTTATTCCGATAATTTTCCGATTTTATTGAGTTCTTCGTTATAGTATTTGCGATAGAGGATTTCCCATTCCCGGCTGCCTTCCTCGATCGGTTTCTTCTGGGTCTTGATCTTGTCCATGGCCCGCTTGTCGAGCTGATCGTACAGTTTCATCTCCTCTTCGATGGCCCGCACGACGCTGAGCCGGATCTCGTTGGGGTCGTCCAGAAACTCGACATTGTCGCTCTTGGCCAAAAGCTCGAGGATCTTCTTCGACAGGTAGTTGACCTTCTCGCGGGACAGGCGGGTGCTCACAGGACGATATTCCTTTCCTTGGCCAGCTTGGTCTTGATCATGCGGAACATCGTCTGGTATTCGATGTTTCCCTTGCGGATCTCTTCTATGTGCTTGGTCAGGATCTCCCGTACTTCCTGATCGAGCTGGTCTTCTTTCTGGAATTCCTCGTTGAGAACGGAGGTCAATTCCTGGACCAGCAGGTCCTTGCTTTCGAGCAGGACTTTGCCGTCTTTTTGAAGATTGCGGACCACGAGGAAGGCCAAATGCTCGATCTGGTTCTTGTTCAGCCTCATAACCGTATAAAATACACTATTTGAGACCTGGAATTCAAGGAATTTTACACAATGCGGCGAGTTTTTTGGAAAATCAGGCCGACACGGCAGCCGAAATCAAAAAATGCCAGTAAAATCAATATGTTATAAATAGGCGAATGAAATGACCCCGATCCTTCTCATGATATCAAGACCAGAAACGGTGTCAAGGAACCGGACAGTTTTTCGATTTTGGCCAAGGCAATGAGATGTCCGTCAACATCGATCAGGCGTCTGATCTCCGAAGACGCCTCGTCCGCGCGAAAATCCGCGTCAGCCGGACCGATGATTCGTTCGTACGGAATGAGTCGTCCGTTCCGAACCCGTTCCCGCCCCTCCATGTCGAGGATCGAGCCGGGAAGGTCCTCCAGAAGATGATCGAGCGGGATGCCCAGGCTTTCACCCTCGCCCGACTCGAGAGCCCGTTCGATATCCTCGAGGGGACGGGCCGCGCGGATATCGAACTCGCCGATCGCCGTGCGCCGTAGGACGGCGAGAAACGCGCCGCACCCGAGCGCCTGTCCGAGATCATGGGCCAGCGACCGGACATATGTTCCGGACGAACAGCGCACGGAAAACTCCAGGAACGATGGCTCGGCCAGGCGGGCCTCAAATTCGTGAATGAAGACGGGGACGGGACGGACCTCGACCTGCCGTCCTTGGCGGGCATAGCTGTAAAGCGGCCGCCCGGCCAATTTTTTGGCTGAGAAGGGCGGGGGGACCTGCTCAATAGCGCCGCTCAAGGCGCGGACCGCCCCGGCGATCGCTTCGCGGGAAGGGAGCGTCGCGCAAGTCGGCGACGTCGGGACGCCTTCGGCATCATACGTGTCGGTGGACACGCCGAGCCGGATACGGCCTTGGTAGGATTTGTCGCGGGCCGCGTAGTACCGGTTGAAGCGGACCGCCTTGCCTACGGCGATGATCAGGAGTCCCGTGGCCAGGGGATCGAGCGTTCCGAAATGGCCGGTCTTCGCCCCGCCCAGGCGGCGCCGCAAGCGGGCCACGACATCGTGCGAGGTGAGCCCGGCGGGCTTATCGACGAGGAGGAGGCCGTCCATGGATCAGGACGGGACGGTTTTGGGACGGGCGGCGTTTTCGCGGACCAGCCGCTCCACCGCGGCCGGGACCTCGGCCAGGAGTGCCTCATGCGCCCCATAGACGGTGAACCCGGCGGCATGGGCGTGGCCGCCGCCGCCGAAGTGCTCGGCGATGGCCGCGGCGTGGGTTTCGCCGCGGGAGCGGATGCTGACGCGGAACGTGCCGGGCTCCATCTCCTTGAAAAACAGGACGACGTTGACGCCCTTGATCGAGCGGGCCAGGGTCGTGATGTCCTCGGTGTCCACCTCGCTCAGGCCGAGCGATTGGAGGGTGGCCCGGACCATCGAGATGACGGCGATGTCTCCGGCGCGGTTGAGGGTCAGGGTGGACAGGACCCGGCCGAGGAGCAGGATTTTTTCCGGCGTGTTGTTGTGGAAGAGCGATTCGCTCACCCGCAGGGGCTCGGCCCCCATCTCGACCAGGCGGTGGCAGACCTCGAAGGCCCGGGCGGTCGTGTTGGAAAACTGGAACGATCCGGTGTCCGAGGCGATGGCACAGTAGAGATGCCCGGCGATCTCGGGCGTGATGCGGACGCCCAGGGCCTCGATCAGGGCGAAGGCGATTTCCCCGACGGCCGAGGCCTCGGGTTGGACCCAGTTGAGGTCGGCGTAACGGTCGTTGGAGTAATGGTGGTCGATGTTGATCTTGAACCCGGCGTCCAGCCCGGTCATCCCCGAACGCGAGACGTCGGCGCACTCGAGCAGGATGACCGCATCGTAGGCGCGCGGGTCGATCTGCCCGATGCGGATGCGGGCACAGGAGGGGAAGGCGGCGAACGGATACGGCGTCCGGTCGGCGTTGACGATGTCCACGCTTTTCCCCAGCTGCTCCAGCGCGGCGGCCAGGGCCAGGGCGGTGCAGAGCGAATCGCCGTCGGGCCGCAGGTGGGAGGTGATGGCCAGCCGGCCGGCCTTCCCCAGGGCCTCGACGATGCGGCTAATCGGTGGGCTCGTCGTCATGGCTCTTCGATTGGGCGATGATCGCATCCAGCCGCTCGGCGAAGGCCGGCGCCGGATCGAGCTCGAAAAATAACAGGGGATTATACTTTAAATCCACCCGGGTCGCAAGGATGCGGCGCAGTGGGCCCGTCCGTCTGCGCAAGTGGGCCAGGACCGCCTCTTGATCCCCGGTCCCGTAGAGGCTGAGGAGGACGCGGGCGGACTGCAGGTCGGCGGCCGTCTCGACCCGGGTCACGGTGACCAGGTCGGCGGTCACATCCTGGAGCTCCTGGATAAGCAGCCGGCTCAGGGCGTCCTGGAGAATGCTGTCGACTCGCTTCTGGCGGCGGGTTTCGGCGCTCAGCATGGGGATCTCCTGCGCGACCCTTAAAAGAACTGCCGGTCGGCGAAGGCGACCTCGCCGTTGAGGTGGCTTTCGACGTCACGCAGGACCTGGTCGAGGACGGCCTCCACGACGGCCGTTTGGGCGTTGATGGTGACGATGCCCAGGCGCGTTCTCTGCCAGACGTCCTGGTGGTCGAGCTCGGCCACGGCGGCGTTGAAGCGGCGCCGGAGGCGGTCCTTGATCCCCTGCAGTTCGGTGCGCTTGTCCTTGAGCGAGCGGGCGTGGGGGAAATGGAGTTCCAGCGTGAGCAGGCCGACAACCATGGCCATCCTGGGCGCGTCCTTCAGCGGGCGGGGACTTTTTCGGTGATGAAGGCCTCGATCAGGTCGCCTTCCTGGACGTCCTTGAAGTTGGCCAGCCCGATCCCGCATTCGTACCCGCTCTTGATCTCGTTGACGTTTTCCTTGACGTGCCGGAGCGAGGCCAGCTTGCCGCGGTGGACGACCTCCTTGCCCCGCACGATCTTGACCTCGGCGTTACGCGTGATCCGGCCGTCCTGCACGTAACAGCCGGCGATCGTTCCGACCTTGGGGATACGAAAGACCTTGCGGACCAGGGCTCGGCCCAGGTACGTTTCCTTGATCACGGGCTCGAGGAGCCCGGCCACGGCCTTCTTGAGGTCGTCGGTGAGCTGATAGATGATCTTGTACGTGCGGATCTCGACGCCTTCCTTGTGGGCCTGTTCTTCGATTCGCGGCGCGGCCTTGACGTTGTAGCCGAGGACGATGGCGCCCGTGGTCGAGGCCAGCAGGACGTCCGATTCATTGATGAGCCCGGTCGAGGCGGCCACGATCTTGATCTTGATCTGATCCGTGCCCAGCGTGGGCAGGAGGTTGCGCAGGACCTCCACCGAGCCCTGGACGTCCGCCTTGACGATCAAGGCCAGGTCCTTGGATTCACCCTGCTCGATTTTTTTGAACAGATCGTCCAGGGTGGCCGTGGAGGCCTTTTTCCCGGCGTCCTTGGCCGCGCGCGAAAGGCGGAAATCGACGATGGCCTTGGCCTCTTCGGGATTGGCCGTGACCTGGAAGAAATCGCCGGCCTGAGGGACCTCGGAGAAGCCCAGGATCTCCACGGGCGTGGACGGCCCGGCGGATTTCAGGAGGCGGCCGTTCTCGTCACTGAGGGCGCGGACGCGCCCGAAGGACGTCCCGGCGATGAAGGCGTTGCCCGGCGACAGGGTGCCGTGCTGGATGATGACCGTGGCCAGGGGGCCTTTCTTAGAGTCCATCCGGGCCTCGAGCACGACGCCCTGGGCGGGGACCTTGGGGTTGGCCTTGAGCTCGAGGACGTCGGCCATGAGCAGGATCATTTCCAGGAGCTCTTTGATGTTCTTCTTTTCCTTGGCCGAGAGCTGGACGGCGATGACGTCGCCGCCCCAGTCTTCGACCAGGAGGCCTTCCTTCTGCAGCTCGCGCTTGATCTTGTCCGGATTGGCCTCCGGCTTGTCGGTCTTGTTGATGGCCACGAGAAGGGGGACTTTGGCGGCCTTGGCGTGGTTGATGGCCTCGCGGGTCTGGGGCATGACGCCCTCGTCGGCGGCCACGACCAGGACGACGATGTCCGTCACCCGCGCCCCGCGGGCGCGGAGCTGGGTGAAGGCCTCGTGGCCCGGCGTGTCCACGAAGGTGATGGAACGTTTGTTGTGGACGACGCGGTAGGCGCCGATGTGCTGGGTGATGCCGCCGGATTCCTTGCCCACCAGGTTGGACGAGCGGATGGCGTCCAGGAGGGTCGTCTTGCCGTGGTCGACGTGGCCCATGATCGTCACCACGGGCGGACGGGTGACCAGGTCGGCTTTTTTGCTCTTGGCCAGCAGGCGCATCTCCCGCTCTACAGGAACGATCTCGATGCCGATGCCGAGGTCCTTGGCCAGCTGGGCGGCCAATCCGTCGTCCAGGAGTTCGTTGGTCCCCAGGCTGTAGCCCCGGGCTTCCAGCTTATCCAGGAGGTCGCGGGGGCGGACTTTCAATCGGTCGGCCAGGTCCTTGAACGTCGATCCCTCGCGGAGGGTGAGCGGCGGTCGCGGCTTGGCCGCGGCCGTTTTGGCGGGCTTGGCGGTCTTTGTCTCGGTCAAAGTCGGTTCCTTTTCTATCGATTTACGAATGCGGTTGAATGGCGATCTTCCAGCCGACCAGCTTGGAGGCCAGCTTGACGTTGATGCCTTTTTTGCCGATGGCCAGCGAGAGCTGTTCCGGCGACACGACGGCCTGCAGGACCTTGGCCGTTGTGTCGGCGACGATGATGTTTTCGATGCGGGCCGGGCTCAAGGCGGCCTTGGCGTATTGGGTGGGGACGGCCGACCAGACGATGATGTCGATCTTCTCACCGCCCAGCTCCTTGCTGATGGCCAGGATCCGGGCGCCCTTCAGGCCGATGCAGGCGCCGACCGGATCGACGTCGCGTTCGTGGGTCTGGACGGCCACTTTGGCCCGCTCTCCGGGCTGGCGGATGATGTCCTTGATTTCGATCGTCCCGTTGCCGACTTCCGGGATTTCCAAGGCCAGGAGCCGCTCCAGGAATTTGGGCGTGGCCCGGGAGACGATTACTTGGGGCTCCTGCCCTTTGTAGCCGCGACGGACCTGGGTGATGACGGCCCGGACCCGGTCGCCCCGTTCGAAGCGATCGCCGGGCAACTTTTCCCGTAGGGGAAGCAGGACGTCGATTTTGTTGACCTCGAGGATGTCGACTCCGACCTCGGAGCGGCGGAACACGCCGGCGATGATCTCGCCCAGGCGGGGGGCGTACTCGTCGTAGATTTTTTCCTGCTCGGCGTCGCGGACTTTTTGGACGATGACTTGCTTGGCGGCCTGGGCGGCGATTCGGCCCAATGTATCCGAGGGCAGATCGATTTCCAGCGCGCCGCCCAGCTCGGCCGAGGGATCTTCCAGCCGGGCTTCCTTCAGTCCGACATCCTTGGCCGGGTCGGACGGAATTTCGACGATCGTCCGCCGCGTGAACACGCGCAACTCGCCCTTCTCCGGCCGGAAAAGGATCTGGACGGGCTCGCCGTGGGTATAAAATTTCGAGGCCGCCACCCGCAGAGATTCCTCGATGGCCGCGATGATGACGGACGGCTCCACCCCGCGTTCTTTGCTCAATTGCAGGATAGTATTCCAGACGTTGATCTTCATCGTATAGGCCTTGGGTCTCTCCGCGGTGAACAGGGATTATAGCGAAAAGAGGGGCGGAGTGCAAAGGGCGGCTCGGGGGAGGCTCAGGGCGAGCGGGGGAAAACACGCGCATTTTCCCCGGCGAGGAAAATGCGCTCCGACACTCCTCCCGCGCTCTTCCCGCCTTCGGCGGGAAACCATGCCCGCTTGGTCGTCGTACGGGTTTCCCCCCGCACGCCCCTCGCCCCGGCTGTCATCATGCGAGTCGTCAAAAGCGAAAATCCATATCCGCTCAGCCGTCGCACGGATTTTCCCAGGCCCCCCTTTCGCCTCGGCTAGTATCATGTCCGGCGTCAGGACGGCGGAAAACCATGTCCGCTTGGTCGTCGTACGGGTTTTCCCCCGCACGTCCCTCCCGCGGCTGTCTTTGTGCGAGTCGTCAAAAGCGAGAATCCATATCCGCTCATTCGTCCTAGCCAAGGCGTAGGACTGCAAAGCCCGTCGCACCGGTTTTCCCTGGCATCCCCTTCGCCTCGACTGTTGAATAGGGCGTGGGGAAAGCCGGAATCCGGAACGATTCAGTCCTCGACGATGCGGGCCCGCAGGCTGTAGGGCCCGCTTCCGGTGATTTCGACACGGACGAAGGATCCGGTGACGTCCTTCTCCGAGCGGAAATTGACGACCTGGTAGCCCTCGTTGCGGCCGGCAAAGGCCGCCGGGTCCTTCTTGCTGGGGCCGCCGGCCAGCACCTCCATCCGCGCCCCCACGAGGCTCTTATGGAAATCGGTCTGGATGCTTTTCTGGAGGTTCTGGACTTCGATGAGCCGGCGCTTCTTGATTTCGAAGGGGACGTCGTCCGTTCCCTTGGCCGCCTCCGTCCGGGGCCGCGGGGAGTAGCGAAAGGAGAAAATATTGGCGAAACGGACAGCCTCGAGGGCGGAGAGAGTGTCCTGGAATTCCTCCTCGGTCTCGCCGGGGAAGCCGACGATGATGTCCGTGCTCAGGCTGATCTCGGGCATCCGCTGGCGCAGCCGGGCGATCTTTTCCAGGTAATCCCCGCGGGTGTATCCCCGGTTCATGCGGGCCAGTACCGACGTCGATCCCGATTGCAGGGGCAGGTGGAGCTGGCGGCAGATGACCGGAGACGCGTCCATGGCCTCGATGAGCTCCGCGGAAAAATTCCTGGGGTGGGAGGTGATGAAGCGGACCCATTTCAGTCCAACCGTCCGCCCGGCCGCCGCCAGGAGTTCGGCGAACGGCGTTCCGGTCTCGGGGTCGCGGTAGGAATTGACGTTCTGGCCGAGGAACTGGATCTCCCTGTAGCCGCGGCCGGCCAGATTTTCGAGCTCGGACTGGATGAGGCGAAGGGGACGAAACTTCTCCCGGCCCCGAGTGAAGGGAACAATGCAATAAGTACAAAAATTGTCGCAGCCCTCCATGATCGTGACGTAGGCGGTGACGGGGCTTTCCCGGCGGAAGAGAGCGGCCGGCGCCTCCTGCCAGTCCCTCGACCATTCATCGGCCACGATTTTCCCCTCCCCGCTGCGGGCGATGATTTCGGGCAGGCGCAGATAATTGTCGGGGCCGACCACGAAATCGATGTCCGGGCGACGCTTGAGGAGCGCTTCGCTCTCCGCCTGGGCCACGCAGCCGGCGATCCCGATCAGGACGGGCCCGGCCTTCGGCCGGGGCCGGATGCGGCCGAGATAGGAATAGAGTTTTTCCTCGGATTTCTCGCGAACGGCGCAGGTATTGACGATGACGATGTCGGCGTCCTCGGCCCGTTCGGCCGGCCGCGCTCCGCAAGAAACAAGGACGCCGGCGATTTTTTCCGAATCGTTCTCGTTCATCTGGCAGCCGAACGTCCGGAGGAAAAACGTCTTTTCTTTGAGGTCCATGGGAATCAGCGGGGTATTATACACGATCCTAGCTCAGGCGGAGGACAGCACTATGCTCGCGTAGGTTTAAGCGAGCTTAGTACGTCCCGGCTACCGCGGAGGACCGAGAAGCTCGTCGACCAAATCGGCGGCCGTGCGTACGAATTCATCGCAGCGCAGGCGGAAAAGGTTGTTCTCCCGCGCGCGGCTCATACCCTCCTTGGTGCCGAGATCGACGCCCAGAAGATCGGGGCAATGGAGGGATCCGTATCGGGCTTTGAAGCGGGCGGCCAGCTCCTGCATGCGGGCATAGGTCCGGTCGCGGGCCTCCAGGTCCTCGGCCCGGGTCCGGCCATGCTTGAGGGAAATCGCCAGGAAAGCGCCCGTGACGGCGCCGCAGGCCTCGCCCAGGTGGGCCATCCCCCCGCCGAAAGCCTGGCTGAGCTTGAGGGCCGTCTCCCGGTCCAGTCCCATCTCCTCGGCCAACGCGGAGAAGACCGCCTGCGAACAACTGAACCCTTCCCGGAAAGCGGCCAGAGCCTTGGCGGAATGCGTCGTTTCAGTCATGCGGCCTCCCTTCGGGCCTGGATCATACCTTGAGATGGTGGGCGAGCATTTCCCGGGCGCTCTCCCGCGACACATCGGTGATCCGGCTGCCCGTCATCAGCCGGGCGATCTCGTCGATCCTCTCTTCGGGTACCAGTTTTTCGACTGTCGTAAAGGTCCGGTCATGGGTCACGCGCTTGGCGATCCGGTAATGATGGTCGGCGAAGGAGGCGATCTGGGGCAGGTGCGTGATGCAGATGACCTGGTGGGCACGGGCCAGCCGGCGCAGTTTCTGGGCCACGAAGTCGGCCGTCTGGCCTCCGATTCCGGCGTCGATTTCGTCGAAAATGAGCGTCCGGGTCCCGCCTTTCTCCTTGCTGACCGCCTTGAGGGCCAGCATGATGCGCGACAATTCACCGCCGGAGGCGATCTTGCGCAGAGGCTTGAGATCTTCGCCCGGATTGGGGCTGATCAGGAATTCGACGTCGTCCAGACCGGCGTCGCGGACGTCCTCGGGGGCGTCGGCCGAAAGGGGCCGCGGTTCGAGGCGGACCTGGAAGCGGGCTTTTTTCATGCCCAGCAGGCCGATCTCGTTCTCGATCTGGCCCTCGAGCTCGCCCGCGGCGGCCCGCCTCGCTGCGGAGAGGGCGCCGGCCTTGGCTTCGTAGGCGGAAAGGAGGGCGGCGGTTGCGGCGTCGGCCTCGGCCAGTTTCTCCTGGATGCGGGTCAGATCGTCCCGTTCCTGCCGGAGCCGGCCGAGATAAACCTGGATGTCCTCGACCGGGCCGCCGTACTTGCGCTTGAGGGTTTCGATCAGGCTCAGGCGCTCTTCGATCGCTTCCAGGCGCTCCGGCCCTTCGTCCTGAGTGTCCTTGTAGCGGCCGAGAAAATCGGCCGTCTCGCGGGCGGCGATGACCGCCGGTTCTAGGCCGTCGCGAAGCTCCCCGAAGGCCGGATCGAAGGCCGCCAAGTCGCCCAGGACCGTCTGAAGCCGGGAGGCCAGGCCGCTGAACGAAGGCTCATCGTTGTAGGCCAGGGCGATGGCCGCGTCCAGCAACTGACGGATTTTTTCCGCGTTCCTCAGGATATGCCGCTGGCCGCGTAGTTCATCTTCCTCGCTCGCGCGCAAGCCGGCTTTTTCGATCTCCTGGATTTGGAATTCAAGGTAATCCAGCCGCTGACGGCGTTCGCGCTCACGGGAACGCCAGTCGTTCCTTTGCTGGACGAGGGCGCGCAGGCGCTGGGCCAGACCGGCGGTTTCGCCGCGGAGGACCAAGGCGCCGGCGAATTGATCGAGATAATCGCGGTGGCTGTCCAGGCGAAGGAGGAAGATGTGATCGTTCTGGCCGTAGATATCGACCAGATCGTCGCACAGCTCGCGGAGCCGTTTGACCGGGACCAGCACGCCGTCGGCATAGGCCTTGGCCGCTCCTTCCTCGGAGACGACCCGCTGCACGACCAACTCCCCGCCGTCGGGCTTGGCGAAGATCGCCTCGACGACGGCTTCCTTCTGCCCGGTGCGGATCAGGTCGGAGGAAGCTTTTTCGCCGCAGATCAGGCGGATGCTGTCGATGATCATGGATTTGCCCGCGCCCGTTTCGCCCGTCAGCACGGAGAACCCCGCACCAAACCGGATTTCGAGATCTTCGATGGTGGCCAGGTTCCGGACGCGCAGGAATCCGATCATGCGGCCTCGCTCGTCATTGCACCGTAGGTTTTTGGATGATCAGCGGAACGAGCGCCTTCTCCATGTTGATCCGGCCGTAGCCGAGGTACTCATCCTTGCCCAGGTACTGGGAGGAATTCACGTCGTCGGCCGAGTAACGGACGATGTCCATGATCTGGGCCGGCGTCAGCCAGGTCTTGAGGCTCTTGATCAGGGCGGCCAGCCCGGAGACGTAAGGCGCGGCGAAGGACGTCCCGTCCCCGTAGGCATAGGGGAGGACGTCGGGGCCCCAATACCAGGTCGGCACGGTCGACAGGATCCGCACTCCGGGCGCGGCTACGTCGATGCGGGACCCGAAATTGGAAAACGCGGCGCGGGAATCGTTGTAATCGGTGGCCGCCACGGAGAGGACATAGGTATCGTAGGCGGCCGGATAATAAACGTTGCCGCCGTCGTTCCCGGCTGCGGCGACGATGACGACGCCCTTGTCGTAAGCGTATTTCAAGGCGGCGCGCAGGGTTTCCGTCCCGGTTTCCGAGCCCAGGCTGAGGTTGATGACGGCCGCGCCGTTGTCGGCGGCCCACAAAATGCCCGCCGCGATCTTGTCGGTCGAGCCGAAGCCGGTGTTGTCCAGGACCTTGACCGGCAGGATCTTGCAGTTCCAAGCCACGCCGGCGATGCCTTCGCCGTTGTCGCATTGGGCCCCGATGATCCCGGCAACCATGGTCCCGTGCCAGAAATCGTCGGTGGCGTCGTTGTCGTTGTTGATGAAATCCTTGCCGCTGTTCTTGATCTTGTTTTTGAGATCGGGATGGGCCATGTCGACGCCGGTGTCGACCACGGCCACGACGATGTCCTCCCGGCCCTTCGTTTCCTCCCAGGCGGCCGGGGCCTTGATGTCGGCCGTGGCCTTGCCCTGCGGGCTGCCGGGGACGCTGCCGATCACCTGGCCGGTATTGGACAGGGCATACTGGTACTTGAAGAGGGGATCATTGGGGGTGACCAGGGCGCGTAGCATGACGTTGGCTTCGGCATATTCGACGTCCGGGTTCTGGCGCAGGGCGCTCACCATCTCCTCCACCGTCAGGTCCGCAGGGATCTCCATGACATAGACGCCCAGGCGGCTGATTTTTGTCACGACCTTCGACTGATAGGCGACGATTGTCGCGGCCTGGAGAGCGACCGGCAGGGATTTGCGGAATTTGACCAGGACCTGCCCGTTCGCCTGAGTCGGCGCGAAGGGCACGCCCCTGGCGGCGATGGAGCGGATGTGAGCGGAGGGGACATGGGAGGCGAAGGACGCCGCGGCCAGGACGGTCGCCGCCCCCACGGCCAGAACGGCCAGGATCCGAGCGGAACGATGACGTGGGATGGTCATGGCGATTCTCCTTAGAACGAGAAGACGGCCCGCAGGGTCCCGCCCAGGTCGAGGCCCAGGCCCTGGCCGGTGCCCTTGCTGTAGGGGACGAAGGTCCCGGCGATTCTCAGGCTGAAGTTGGGAGACGGCTCATAGATCGTCCCGATATTCACGGCTACCGCCCCCTTGGAACTGACGGACTTGGCCTCCGAGCCGGTGAGGTTCCCGATCGTTTCATTGACCGTGAACGTTCCCCAGAGCTTGTCGTAGGCCGCCCCGATGAAGGGGGAGAAGAGCTCGAAACCGCGATAAATCACCGTCGGGCCGACCTGGACATGCATCCAGGTTCCCTTGGCGTCGAATTGGCCGCTGGTGTTCAGTTGGTCGATGGTGAAGAGCTTGGTCGTCCCCAGGGAGGCCAGGAACTGGGCATCGGCCGTAATCTCCCAGAATCCCGAGGCCGCCAGGGATTTTTGAATCTGAGCCCCGAGGACGAAGCCGTTGATGGCGCCGGCCTCGTAATCCAGGGAGAACGGAAGCTGGCGGAAGACCAGCCCGTTGAAATTAGACAAGGTGTATCCGCCGATGATCCCGAACGTGAAGCCGTGGACGATCTCGAAATCCAAGCTCATGTACCAGGTCGGCATGATCAGCGTGGACATGTAGGCGTCATTGTCCCAGGACAAAGTCCGGGAGAGGTATTCAAAATTGAAGCCCGGTTTCATGTGGATGCCGGCCGGCACGTCGTTCTGGGCTTGCAGACCCGCAGGGACGAGGGCCAATGCGGCCAGCACGGCCAGAATAGATTTATGGCGGAAACGGTTCATGGAGCCTCCTTATTTCTTGACCGGGACTTTGGCCGCCGCTTGAGCCGCGGCCTGCGTCTGCGCTTCCTTCAGCCGGTCTTGGGCCTTGGAAGCCAGCTTGCTCTTGGGGAAATCGGTGGTCAGCTTGATGAAGTAGGGCACGGCCTGGTCTGGTTTGCCCCATTCCTGGTAGGACGCTCCCAGGTAGTAGTAGACCTGATCCATGCCGGAATACGTCGGGTACGTGGTCAGGATCTCGGTCAGGCGACTCGTCGCGGCCTTGAAGGCCGTGGTCCGGTAATACTGTTCCCCGATGAGGAAAGCATGTTCGGCCAGCCGCTCCTCGCAATCCTTGATTTTTTCCCGGGTTTGTTTGGCTTCCTCACTGAGGGGGTAATTGGTCAGGACTTTTTTGAATTCGCCCAAGGCCTGCTGGGTCTTCTGCTGGTCCCGGCCGGGTTTGAGGGCCTTGTTGAAAAAGGACAGGGCGATGCGGTACTGGGCATAGGAGGCCGCCGGGCTGTAGGGGAAAAGCTGGATGAATTCCCGGTATTCGGCGGCGGCCAGGATCATGTTGCCCTCGTCGCCTTCATCGAAATAGGAATCGGCGATGGCCAGTTTGGCCCGCTGGGCGTAGTAGCTCTTGGGGAACGAGTCGATGATCTGGCGCATGTATAAGCGGGCTTTCTCGGCGTCCTTCTTGAGAAATTTCTCGCCTTCCTTGAACAGGGTCTCGTCCGAACTGGCCAGCTGGGGGGAGATTTCGACTTTCTTTGCGCCGCAACCGGCCGCGCTGATGACCAGAAGCCCGGCGGCCAGCGCCGCGATGATTTTTTGGGTCATGATGAAGATCCTTTTTTGGCCCCGCCGTTCCCCCCGGGGGCATAGAGGTTTTGGATGTATTCCCATTCCTGCCTCAAGCCGTCTTCCAGGCCGGTGCGGGGCGCGAAGCCAAGATCGCGGGCGGCTTTGGAGATGTCGGCCGAAGTATGCAACACGTCGCCTTTCTGGGCCTCGGCGAAACGCCGGCGCATGGGCCGGCCGCTGACGCGCTCCAGGACGGCGAAGAGGGCGTCCAAGCGCTCGCGATGGCCGCCGCCGACGTTGTAGACCTCGCCGACCGGGCCGCGGTCCAGGGCGGCCAGGTTGGCGGAGACGATGTCTTCGACATACGTGAAATCGCGCGTCTGCCGGCCGTCGCCGAAGACGGTGATTTCGCGGCCCTCGAGGATGGCTTTGAAGAACTTGTGGAAGGCCATGTCCGGACGCTGGCCCGGTCCATAGACGGTGAAGAAACGCAGGGAGACGGCCGGAACGCCGTAGTTCTTGAAATACAGGAAGCACAGATCCTCGGCCGCCAGCTTGCTCACCCCATAGGGCGAAAGGGGATGGAGAGGGCTTGTTTCGCGCATGGGAAGGTCCGGCGTCAGCCCGTAGACCGACGAGGACGAGGCGTAGACGAATTTGCGCAAAGGGACGGCCTTGACCGCTTCCAGGAGGCGCTGAGTGGCGGCGATATTGTGCCGGATATACACGTCGAAGCTCTTGCCCCAGGAATCGCGCACGCCGGCTTGGGCGGCCAGATGGAAGACACCGTCTTTCCCCTTCAGAATCGTCCGCAGGGGGGCCTCATTGAGATCGGACTCGATCCAGCGGAAATTCGGCTCGCGCAGGAGCGGCGCCAAATTGCGCCTCTTGATCCGCCGGGGATAGAAATCGGTCAGGCAGTCGATCGCCGTCACCCGGTCGCCGCGGTCGAGGAGGCGCCGGGAAAGACGGGATCCGATGAACCCGGCCGCGCCCGTGACAAGGACATTCATGGCGTATTCACGCTCCGGGCGACGGCCTTGAGGCGGGCCACGGCCTGGACGGGATCGGGATGATTGAAGACGGCGTTCCCGGCGACGAAAATTTGCGCGCCGTCGGCGGCCAGCGCCGCCATGTTCTCGGCGTTGACTCCGCCGTCGATCTCGATGAGGGGACTCCGGCCGGAGCGCTCGGCGAGGCGCCGGCGCAGGGCCGCGATCTTCGGCCGGGACGCTTCGATGAAGGTCTGGCTGCCCCGCCCGGGATGGACGCACATGAGCAGGACGAAATCGAGGTCGTCGAGGATCTCGTCCAGGGCCGAGAGCGGCGTGGCCGGATTGAGGGCCACGCCGGCCTTCCGCCCGGCATCCCGCACCATGCGGATGTCCCGGTGCAGATGGGCCGTCGCCTCGACGTGGATGGAAACACAATCCGCGCCCGCTTCGATGAACCAGGGCGCCACTTCGTGCGGGTTATCGACCATCAGGTGGACATCGATCGGCAGGCGTGTTTTCTTTTTCAGCCAGGCGACCAGGCCGGGCCCGAAGGTCAGGTTGGGGACGAAATGGCCGTCCATGACGTCGACGTGGATCCAATCCGCGCCGCCGGCCTCGGCGGCCGCGGTGGCCTCCCCGAGACGGGAGAAATCGGCCGATAGGAGGGAGGGCGCCACGAGGATCATCTTACTTGCTGACCTCCAGCGCGATCTGGTTCTTCTTCTGGACTTTGTATCCGTGGACCGGAAATTGCTTGATGATGATGCCGGGCTCGAGCCCGGGATAGTACGAGGGGTGAATCTCGGCGACCTTGAAGTCGAGATCCTGCAGGCGGCGCAGAACGGTGTTGGACCGCTTTTCGATCAGGTCGGGCATGATGTAATAAAGTTCCCAGGCGCCCTGGCTGACCAGAAAGTTGACTGCCGTCCCGCGCGGCAGGGTCGTGTCGACCGGAGGAAACTGGGAAATGATCCGCCCCGCGGCGAATTGCGGCGTATGGATCTGGGAGACCCGACCTTTGCGCAGCCCGGCGTCTTTCAGCGCTTGAGTGGCCCACTCCAGGCTGCGGCCTTCGAGCTTGGGCATGGCCACTTTTTCGCTGCCCTCACTCAAGACGACCTTGACCATCCGGTGCGACTTGACCCGGGAGAGCGGCGGCGGATCCTGAGCGATGACCCGGCCTCTTTCGTAGCGGCTGTCGTACTGGTAGCCCTGGACACCGAGCGTGGTTTTTTTTCTGGCCGCCTCGGCCTTGGCTTCGTTCAGGGTCTCGCCCACGAGATCGGGCACGGTGACGAGTTCGCCCCGCAGAAGAATCTGCGAGGCCGCCACGGCTGAAGCGAAAAAGAGAACGACGTAGAGGAGGACGTAAAAAACGGGTTTAGCGATTGTCTTGTCCGGCATTCAACTTGTTGTCCGAAATCCCAAGAAAATCTATACCATATTCATCGAACGGTGTAAATCGCCAAAAGGTTGCGGGAGGCTGGGCACGGGGATGATGGGGAAAACACACTCGTTTTCCCTGGTGAGGAAATTGTCGGCGGGTCCTGCCTGCTCCGGCGTACCGTTCGCTTCACAAATCGTCGAACCTTTCTTTCTTCGCGAACGGCACTTCCGTCGCGTCACCCGCCAAGATTTTCCGAAAATCGTCGAATTATAATGCGGGCGAGGGGTGTTTGGGGAAAAACCCGTGCGACGACTAAGCGGGCACGGATTTTCGCCGAAGGCGAAAAGAGCGCGGGAGGAGCATCGGAGCGAGTTTTCCGCGCCGGGGAAAACGAGCGTGTTTTTACCCAAATGCCCCGAGCCCATTCGTTGTTTGTCCGGAAGCAATTCATTATAATGAACACGATTTTAAGCCAGGAGAAAACGCCGCCATGAAATATTCCGATTTCCGCAGCGACACCGTCACTAAGCCCACGGATAAAATGCGCCGGGCCATGGCCGAGGCCGAGGTCGGCGACGACGTCATCGGGGTCGACCCCACCGTCCAAAAGCTCGAGGCCCTGGCCGCCTCGGTCATGGGCAAGGAAGCGGCCCTGTTCTGTCCCTCGGGGACCATGGGCAATTCCATCGCCGCTAAGGCCTGGACGCACGAGCTGCAGGAAGTCATCGTCGAGGCGAAGTCTCACATCTTCAACCTCGAATCGACCCATCTGACCTTTATATCCCGGGTCACGCCCCGGCCGCTCGCGTCCGTCCGCGGCGCTATGGATCCGGATGACGTGGAACGGGCGATCAAGGTCCCCAACGTCCATACGCCCCAGACGACGCTCATTTGCGTCGAGAACACCCACAACAACTGGGGCGGCGCGGTCGTTCCGCTGGCCAATTTCCAGGCCCTGCGCGGCGTGGCCGACCGCCACGGCCTGAAGATGCACCTGGACGGCGCCCGGATCTTCAACGCCGGCACGGCCTCGGGCGTGCCCGTCTTGGAATACGCCAAGTGCATGGATTCCGTCATGTTCTGCTTGTCCAAGGGGCTTTGCGCTCCGATCGGCTCCATGTTGGCCGGGCCCGCGGACTTCATCGATTACGGCCGCCGGATCCGCAAGGCCCTGGGCGGGGGCATGCGCCAGGTCGGGGTCATCGCCGCGGCCGGGCTCATCGCCCTGACCGAGATGCCCTCCCGCCTGGCCGAGGACCACGCCCGGGCGAAAAAATTGGCTAAGTCGATCGCCGGACTGCCCGGCGTCCGACTGAACCCCGAAGAGGTCGAAACGAACATCATCATCTTCGGATTCGATCATCCCCGCTATTCCGTCCCGGCCTTCCTGGCCGAACTCGCCGGGCGGGGGATCGGCGTTCTGGGCGCGCCGAGCGGCGCGGGGATCCGGATGGTGACCCATAAGGACATCGACGACGCCGACGTCGAAGCGGCCGTCGCCGCGTTCCGGGCGATCCTGGCGGGCTGAGCGGCCTCAGCGGACCTTGGCGTTGAGAAGCTGGGCGATGTCCCGGACCTTGATGTCGCTTCTATCCTTGTCCTTCAACCCGTCGCGGAGCATCGTCTGGCAGAAGGGGCAGGCCGTGGCCACCTCGGCGGCGTCCGTTTTGAGGACTTCCTCCGTCCGCAGGTGATTGATCCGTTTCCCCAACGACTCCTCGGTCCACATCAATCCGCCGCCGGCGCCGCAGCAGAAGCTGTGCTCGCGGTTATGGACCAGCTCGATCGGCTTGCGCCCGGCCAGCTCCGCGATCAAGGCGCGCGGTTGTTCCATGATCCCGTTGTGCCGGCCGAGATAGCAGGGGTCGTGATAGGCCAGGCGCGCCGATGCCCCGCCCTCGATTTTCAATCGCCCGTCCGCGACGAGCGAGGCCAGGAGCTCGGCGTGATGGACGATGGAGAGCTTCCGCAGGCGGGCCTTGGCTTCAGGCGCGAGGTCCGGGAGCCGGTCGATCAGGGCCGGATATTCGTTTTTCATCGTGTTGTACCCGTGCGGGCAGATGGTCACGATCGTGTGGAATCGATGACCGGCGAACTGGGACAGGTTTTCCGCGGCCAGCGCTTGGAAGAGGTACTCGTGACCCAGCCGCCGGGCGGAATCCCCGCAACATTTCTCCTCGGCTCCCAGGATGGCGAAATCGACCCCGGCTTTTCGAAGGAGGACGGCCGTGTCTCGGGCGATCGACCGGCCGTCTTGGTCAAATGAACCGGCGCAGCCGACCCAGAACAAATACTCGGCCTGGGGATGTTCGGCCAGGGTTTTCACGCCCAGCCCCGCGGTCCAATCGGCCCGCTTGGCGAAGCCGATTCCCCAGGGATTGCTGTTGGTTTCCAGATTGCGGAAGAAGGCATTCAACTCGGCCGGAAACGCGCTCTCCATGAGAACGCGGCTTTGCCTCGCTCCGACGATCTTGGGGATATGCTCGATTTCCACCGGACAGACGTGCATGCAGGCGCCGCAGGTCGTGCACGTCCAAATCTCGCCCTCGGTGTGGACGCCGGGCACGAGGGCGGGCAGCGCCGCGCGGTCCTTGGTGCGCAGGGCCTTGTTCCGGGCGAGCATATGGCGTTCCATGTTGAAGAGGATCATTTTCGGCGACAGCGGCTTGCCGCTGGCGAAGGCCGGGCAAGCGTCCTGGCAGCGCCCGCATTCCATGCAGGCCAGGGCGTCCAGGCGGTCTTTCCAGCTCCAATCGGCGGCCTTCTCCAGGCCGAAGACTTCCGCATTCTCCAAATCGAGCGGCCGCAGGGACCGGCCCGCGTCCGGTTTGCGGAAGACGAGGTTGAGCGATCCGGTGAACATGTGCAGGTATTTGGAATGGGGAACGTAGGCGATGAAGGCGAAAACGATTAGGATGTGGAGCCACCAGGAAATTTTCAGGTGAACGGCGACCGCGGCGGCGCTCGCGCCGGACGCGGCGAGCGAGCGGGCCAGGGCCGTTCCGAGAAACGCCCAGCGCCCGGCGGCGGGATCGTGGGCGACGGCGAACGCTTCGAAGTAAAAATAGCTGAGGGTGACCAGGATGAGGGCGGCGTAGATGACCGCCGAGTCGCCGCGCGTCGTGGCGTAGGCGGGGGGGCGGATGATGAACCGCCGCAGGATGAAATAAAAGACGCCGACGAGGACGAGCACCCCGAAGACGTCGACGGCCGCGGAGAAGAGGAGGCCGAGCCTGGAGCCGCCGAAGAGGAAAAAGCCGGAGAAGAATCCCTCCAGCGTATGGTTGACGGTCATGGTATCGAAGGTCAGGGCGCCGTAGAAAATGAAGACGTGCATCAGGCCGGTGAAAAGGCGCTCGTCTTTCAACGTGCAGCGTTGGAAGAGGATTTTCGACAGGGCCGTCGCCGCCCGCCCGGCCATCCGGTCGAAGCGGTTGTCCGGGGTTCCGGCGCGGACGATCCGATAACGACGGATGAGGGGCGTCAGGAAGGCCACGGCCGTGGCCAGGATGAGGGCGGCGAAGATGATTTTTTCCAGCGGCGTGAGCATGGCCGTCTCCTTAAAACTCGAAGTTGAGGCCGGCCCGGAAGAGCCTCGGGGACTGGATGCGGGTGGCGAAGCGGAGGGGGAATTCGGCGTTCGTCCAGGCGCTTTCTTCCGTGGCCTGGTTCTGGTTGAAGGCGTTGAACACATCCACCATCAGGCGCAGGACGGTCGAGCCGATGCGCAGGGATTTTTCCAGGCGGGCGTCGACGGTCATGTTGTATTCATAACGGGACACCCCGCGGGGATGGGCCTGGATGAAGACCGGCCCCTGGTTCAGGCCGTCGACGATGATCAGGCGGGCGAACGGCTGGCCGTCGTAATACTTGGCCACCAGGCTCAGGCGCGTCCCCAGGGGCAGGGCGGCGCTGCCGCCGATCCGGGCCGTGTAAGCCCGGTCGAAGCGCATCCGGCCGCGGGCGTTCAGGGCATTGTTGGGATCGGTGTACAGCGAACCCAGGACGCCGTCGTCGTTTTCCCATTCCGTGTTTCCGGGATTCGTCGTGCCGACGATTTTCATCGCCGTCAGGGCGGCGTAAAAATAGAAGCGTTCGTTCCAGGTTCGGACCAAGGTCAGATCCAATCCTTTATATGTGGAGACGCGGTTGGCGGCGTCGGCGTTGGTCAGGAGGAAGGCGTCGCGGCCAAGGGCGTCGGCGTTCCGGTTCCAGACGGTGAAGGTCAGGTCGTCCTGGTCGCCGAAGATGCGGTTGTCGCCGATGTCCTCGAAGATCCGGGCCGTGTAATCGGCCGCCGTCACCCCGACATTGGTGACGGCGATCAGGTCGCGCGTTTCGCGCAGGAAGCCGCTGATCGTCAGACGCCAGCCCGCCCCCAGGTCCTGGAGATAGGACAGCATGAACTCGTTGAGATAGGGCCGCCGGATGGCCGGGTTGATCGTGGAAAAAGCCGGACCGTCCTTCCGCAGTAGCGAACCCATCTCGCCGGCCTCGAGAAGGCCGTTTCCGTTGGCGTCGGTCCAAGCATAGATCGAGGCGCCCGGGGCCCGGGGATCGCCCCACATCAAATAATTCAAGGGAAGCTGAAGAGCGTAGCGCCCTCCTTCTATTTTAAACGCAGACGTCCGGTTGCGGGACAGGGGGATGGTCAATTCCGCTCGCGGAGACAGGGTCAGCCAGCGAATGCTTGACGTTCCGTTCCAACCGTAGGTCCAGGCGGCGTTCAGGCCGGCGCGCACGGTCAAGAAGTCGAACAGCGTGATCGTATCCTGGACGTAGGCAACGGCGTCGAGTGCGGAGGCTTTGAAACGGAACGGTCCGCTGAAGAGCGCCGCCTCGACGGCTTGGCTCCCTTCGAAGAGCAGTTGGGTGTTGCCCGGGACTTCGCGGGTGTAGATCCCCGTGGCCAAACGAGCCTGAATCCCGTAATCGAGGAGGTGATCGGCCGGACCGAGCCCGGCCCACAGCGACGATCCGTCGAAGGTCAGGACAAGCTTGTGCTGCGAGGCTCCATCGAGAGCGGCCGGAGCGCCGCTGCGGGCGGTCTGGAAGAGATCGAGCCGGGGGAGCGCGGAGACACCCGTCTGGAGATGGTTGGTGTCGGACGAAAGGGCCCAGCTCAGGCCGAAACGGCGGTAAGTAGCCTGGCCCGGCTTGGATTCATAGATCACCTGAAGGACGTTGCTCAGCGTCTTCCGCCTCGTTGTGGCCGCCCCATCGACGTCGCGTTCGGCTCCGGCGGAGTCCTCGGCCGCGGATTGGCCCGCCCAGAGGATGCGCAGGACATCCTGGGCGTAGGGGATTTCAAGATGGAAGAGCCCGGAGATCAGGGAGGACTGATCTTCGGTGCTGAAGCCGGTGACATTGCGGCCGACCGATTGCGTGGACCAGGACGTGAAAAATGCCGCTCCGCCCGCCCCGATCGGCCCCGACAAATGGACGTTGGCATCCATCATCCTGTCGAGGGTATCGCTCTCGATCAACTTTTCCCGAAGGAGAGCGGGCGTGATATTGTTGGCGCTCCAGCTTTTGTCCGCATAGAAGCCCCAGACTCCGCCGTGAAAGGTCTCCGTCCCCGATTTCGGGGTTAGGTTCAATTGCCCGCCCGGAGTGAAAGCCGAGGCGGGGAAGGCGGCGGTGGTCGAGCCGATGGAGCGGAGACTGAAGACGTCCGGCTGCCAGAGCGGCTGTCCCGTCCAGAACGGAGCGCTGATGTCCATGCCGTTCAACAGGTAGACGTTCTGTTGCCAGGACACCCCCCCGCGCGCTCCGAACAGGACCGGGCGGGTTTGCCAAAGGCCCCCGACATCGATACGGTTGGTCGTAGCCGAGAAATCCAGGTTTTCGAGGATCGAGCCGATCGAGTTCCCGGTCGGGAGGGTGGTGAGGAGAGGCGCGGTGATCGTGGTTTGCCCCCCCCAGGGCGAAGCGTCGAAGACGGCGGCCGAGGACTGGCGGGGATCCAGCGAGACCGGAGCCAAGGTCAGGCGGACATAGATGTCGCTGGAAGCGGCGACGGCGATATCGGTCTTGACGCAACGGCCGATTCGATCGCGTTCGGTCCGGATCGTGTAACGGCCCGGGGGAAGGGAAAAGAACTGGAAAACGCCGTCCTCGTCGCCGAGGATTTCGACCGCGCCGGACCGGTCGTCCTGATCGATGAGAGTGACGGTTGGAACGGCGACGGCCGCGCCTTTTCCGTCCACGACGCGTCCCCAGATCCGGCCTTCGACCGGCCCGGCCGGACGAGCGGCGATAGGGAGACCCGCCAGGATCAGCAGCGCGCCGGAAAGTCCGCGAAGTTTTGAGCGTGTGCCCAGGGGGTTTCTCCTCGGCCGAAAAGTCGCCATATTCTCTTATGCCTGGAACGGGCTGTCAAGGAGGGCTCGGGGGCGGGAGGAAGGCTCAGGGGATTTGGGAGAAAACACGTACCGTTCTTCCGATCGTATGAAGAACGGCACTCCGACGCTCCTCCTTCGCTCTCCTACTCATCGTGTGGATTCCGATTCCGATGAGTAGGAGCCATGCCCGCTCAGTCGTCCTAGCCAAGGCGTCGTACGGGTTTTCTCCCAAATCCCCCTTCGCCCTGAATTACTAAGCCGGGCGGAATATAGTTGACCCCGGATGTCTTGGCCGCCGGGCTGGTACTCGGGGAGCAGTAAGGATTATGTAACATATTTACTGCTCCCCGTAGTAAGAGAAAAAATGAGAACATTATAATATCCGATAAGTCGTCGCACGGTTTTCTCCCGGAACACTCCTTGCCCGCGTTCATCTTTAAAAAACGCGGAGTCTTCGCGGCCTTGAAAAGTGACGGCAAGTTCGATAATGTTAGTTCCCTTTCAACCCCGGTTCCGCGGAGGACATGCGCATGACGGACAAGAAGGACATCGCCATTGTGGGCGCCGGACCGGGCGGCTACGTGGCCGCCATCCGGGCCGCCCAGCTTGGAAAATCGGTCGTGCTTTTCGAAGAGGACCGCGTCGGCGGCACCTGCATGAACTACGGTTGCATCCCGACCAAGTACCTGCTCCACCAGACCAAGGTCTTTCTCGAAGCGACCAAGAGCAAGATCCTCGACGGCCCCCTGGCCCAGATCGTCTGCAACTGGTCGCGGGTCCAGGAGGAGAAGAAGCGCGTCGTCGATCGTCTCGTCCGCGGCGTCGAGCTACTCCTTCAGCGGGGCGGGATCGAAGTGGTCAAGGGAACGGCCTTGCTCCGGGACGATCATTCGCTCGTCGTCCGCGGCGTCGAGGGCGAGAGGACGTTCGAGGCCGGCAAGATCATCCTGGCCAACGGCAGCCGCGCGGCCGATCTGCCCTTCCTCAAGGCCGACGGGCGTTTTGTCGTCACTAGCCTCGAAGCGCTGGCTTTCGACGCCGTCCCCAAATCCCTCTTGGTGGTCGGGGCCGGGGCGATCGGCCTGGAGATGGGGACGATCTACAGCCGGCTGGGCGCGGACGTCCAAGTCCTCGAAATCCTGCCCCAAATTTTGCCGGGCAGCGATGGGGAGCTCGCCGCCCGGCTGGAAGTTCTGCTCAAGCGCCAGGGCTTGAAGATCCGGACGCAGATGAGGATCGAACGGGCCGAGGGGGCCGACGGCCGAGTTACGCTCAAAGGCGTTTCGCTCAAAACCCGGCAGCCCTTCGAATTTTCGGCCGAACGGGTCCTTCTCTCAGCCGGACGGAAGCCCAATTCAGACCGGCTCTTCTCCGGAGCGCCCTTCCTGCCCTTGAACCTGGCTGGATATGTCGAGACGAGCCCCACGCTGGAAACGGCGGTGCCCGGCATTTATGCCATCGGCGACCTGATTGGGGGCAAGCTCCTGGCCCATAAGGCTTCGTACGAGGGTTTGGCCGCCGCGGCCAACGCGGCCGGCGGGAGCGAGACGGTCCATTATGATGCCCTGCCCATGGCCGTCTTCACCGATCCCGAGTTCGCCTCGGTCGGCCTGACCGAAGAGGAGGCCCGGGCCAAGAGCGACGACGTCCGCACGGGGATCTTTTCTTTTCAAGCCAACGGCCGGGCTCTGACCATGGACAGCCCCGAGGGCCTGGTCAAGATCGTGGCCGGCCGCGGCGAGCGCATTCTCGGAGCCCACATCCTCGGTCCGTGCGCCAGCGACGTGTTGGCCGAATTGACGCTGGCCATGACCGCGGGGCTGACGGTAAAGGACGTCGCCTCGTCCATCCACATCCATCCGACCCTGTCGGAAGCGGTCATGGAGGCGGCCCTGAAAGTGCGCGGCGAAGCCATCCATGCCGTTAATTGAGGCGGGCTCCGATCCCCGGGGAAGGCACATGCCTCTTGCAATCGCCGAGTCATTCGGCTAAAATTCACACCCGCGGAAAAGGAAACGAATGCTCGCGATCGTCCTCACCTTCGCCGTGTTTGGGCTTCTGGGCGTCGTGCTCTTGTTCGTTAACGCGCTTCTCGGTCCGAAGCGGACGAATCCGGCCAAGGAGACCCCCTTCGAATGCGGCAGCCTTCCCCTGCAGAAGGAGATCCGGCCTTTTCCGATCAAATTCAGCCTGGTTGCCTTCCTCTTTCTGCTGTTCGACGTCGAGGCGGCCTTCTTCTTTCCGCTCGCCTTGATCGTGAAATCGGTCAAGGGCCCCGTCCTGGCCGCCTTGATCGCCTACACCGCGGTGATCGCGGCCGGATTCCTCTATGCTTGGCGCAAGGGCGCCTTCGAATGGGATTGACGGATGTCCGGCCACTTCATCACCACCCGCTTTAATGCCGCGCTGGGATGGGCCCGCAAGTTTTCCCTGTTCCATTATCCCTATGTGACGGCCTGCTGCGGCATGGAGTATATGTCGGCGGCCTGCGCCCATTTCGACATCGACCGCTTCGGCGCGGGCTGGACCCGGTTTTCGCCGCGCCAATCCGATCTGATCATGGTCGTCGGGACGATTCCCCAGAAGCTGGCCCCGGTCCTCCAAACCGTCTACGATCAGATGACCGAGCCGAAATGGGTTATCGCCTTCGGTGCCTGCACCTTGAGCGGCGGCATCTATGACAATTATGCGGTCGTCCAGGGGATCGATCAGATCATCCCCGTCGACATCTATATTCCCGGCTGCCCGCCGCGCCCCGAAATGGTCCTGGACGGGCTGTTGAAACTCCAGGAAAAAATTCAGAAATCCGAACCCGATTGGCGATGGAAGAAGAAAAAATCCTAGAGGCGCTGCGCCAGGCCTGCCCCGACGCGGTCTTGTCCGCCGAAGTCTCCCTCGGGGACGCCGTGGCGGTCGTCCGCCGGGAGGCCCTGCCCGAGGTGGCGGCCTTCCTTCGCGGTGGGACATTGCGGATGGGGATGCTCTTGGACCTGACCTGCGTCCATCATCCCGGGGGCGCCGAAGCGTTCGAGATGGTCTACCACTTCCTTTCTCTGGAGACGAACGCGAGAATCCGGGTGAAAGCGGGATTGCCCGCCGACAACCCGGAGATCGCCTCCCTGACCGGGCTGTGGAAAAACGCCGCCTGGCTGGAGCGCGAAGTTTATGACATGTTCGGGGTCCGCTTCGCCGGGCATCCCGACCTGCGGCGGCTCCTTCTCTATGACGGGTTTGAGGGGCATCCCCTGCGCAAGGACTATCCGCTGCGCAAGCGCCAGCCCCGCATCCCCCTGCGGAAGGCGGAACCGAAATGACGACCCGCCTCGAGCGCCAGGCCCGTCCGGAGAGCCTCCTCCTCAATATGGGGCCGTCCCATCCGGCCATGCATGGGACGATCCGCATCATGCTCGAGCTGGACGGGGAGCGGATCCTGAATTCCGAGGTCGAAGTCGGATATCTCCACCGCGGCTTCGAGAAGACCTGCGAAAACAAGACCTACTTCAATCTCCTGATCTACACCGACCGACTGAATTATGTTTCGCCGCTGATCAACAACCTGGGCTATGTCATGGCCGTGGAAAAGCTCTGCGGCCTGCGGGTCCCCGAGCGGGCCCAGACGATCCGCGTGCTGATGAGCGAGCTGTCGAGGGTTTCCGACCATCTGACCGCCCTGGCGGCCATGGCCATGGAAAGCGGCGCCTTCACCGTGTTCCTTTATAACATGAAAGCCCGTGAATTCCTCTGGGACGTCATCGAGCAGACGACGGGCGCGCGTATGACGACGTCGTACATCCGCATAGGCGGCGTGCGGGCCGAGCTCCATCCAGGCTACGCCGACGCCTGCCGCCGGGCGGTCAAGGAGACCCGCAAGGTCCTCAAGGACGTGCACGGCCTGCTCGACAAGAACAAGATTTTTCTCGACCGGACGCGGGACATCGCGGTCATGAGCCGCGAGGATGCCGTCGCCTACGGCTGGACCGGGCCGTGCCTGCGGTCGACGGGCATTCCCTACGACGTGCGCAAGGCCCGGCCGTATCTCCTCTACGATCGTCTCGATTTCGAGGTCCCGGTGGGGGAGAGGGGCGACAATTTCGACCGCTACCTGGTCCGCATGAAGGAGATGGACCAGAGTCTCCGGCTGATCGAACAATGCGTCGCCTTGCTCGAAAAGACGTCGTCGGCGCCGACGGCGCCGACGACGGAAGGCCTGGCGCCGGCCGAGGCCATTCGTCTGGCCCGCCGTCAAAAGCCGCTCCGGCCCGTCGCCTTGTCGCCGAACCTGCAGGGCGCCGAACGGGCCGTCCAGGCGGACATCTACGCCCAGGCCCCGGGCTATGTCCTGCCGCCCAAGGACGAGACCTACACGACGATGGAAGGTTTGATCAATCACTTCCAGTATTTCATGAAAGGCCACGGCATCCGGCCGCCCAAAGGCGAGGTCTACTTCTCCGTCGAAGGCGGCAACGGCGAACTGGGCTATTACATCGTTTCCGACGGCACCGACCGGCCTTACCGGCTCCATCTGCGCGCGCCGTGCTTCCACGTGGTCGCGGCGCTGGAAGACCTCATCCGCGGGCGCCTGCTGGCCGACATCATTCCGACGTTCGGCTCGATGAACATGATCGGAGGGGAGCTCGATCGATGAGCGCGGGACTGTCGGACGCCCTCAAAATCAGGAGCGCCGCCCTGGCGGCGCATTATCCCAGAAAACAAGCCGCCCTCCTGCCGGTACTTCATGCCGTGCAGGCGGAGCTCGGTTGCATCACGCCCGAGGCCGAGCGGGACGTGGCCGCGCTCCTCGGCATCAAGCCCATCCAGGTCCGCGAAGCGGTCACGTTCTACACCATGTTCCGCCGCCGTCCCATCGGCCGCTACCATCTTCAAGTCTGCGACAACCTCAGCTGCGGCCTGCGGGGGA
>Ga0315275_10000225_pt1 | contig 46362 bp, 63 predicted proteins | sample YL17G03_0_MG_FD_205557 | JGI IMG/M metagenome (GOLD analysis project Ga0315275, IMG submission 205557) | Sediment microbial communities from Yellowstone Lake, YNP, Wyoming, USA - YL17G03_0 | ecosystem: Environmental > Aquatic > Freshwater > Lake > Sediment | place: USA: Wyoming | collected... | reverse complement strand
CTGTTGAAAAAGGGCAAGTGTGGTATATGCATCTTGCGCCGAACGTAAATTTGCACTCAATTTAATTGCATTATTTACAATTGGCACAATACCCGACTGAATAAAATGATCAAATCCACTTGCATATTCTCTTTTAAGATTAATAGCACCCTCTAAAGTACTTGGTAATTTAACCCTTATAAGTCCTGAAATTTTAGCTTTTGAACCATCATTAAAAATTACGTCAACAGCATCAATATCAGCACTACCATCACCTTTATGATTACCAATACCACAGGTTGTAACATTTCTGTACTCAGTGATACTACCAAACCACTGACCATATGTACCAGCATCAAACCTTACTGACATTTTACCGGTTAAAGCAGCCTGCTTAACCTGAAAATAGCCAGCTTCGTTTGTTTGGAAGATTCCCCTCGCCAGTAATAAGAAAATTACGGCAAGAAACACGAACGCAATCGCAAAAATTTTTTTGTTTTTCATTTTGTTAAAAAAATTTAGTTATTAATATAAAAAAATAAGAGACTATTTAACAACTTCCCTATAAAACCAATAATAAAAGGGAATGAGAGATTTGCCAATACTAATATCGGCTTTTTGAAAGATTTTTACACCCATAAGGTGAAGGAAAACAGTTAGGTAATAAAAACCTAACAACCCAACCAGAATTTCAATAATTAATTGTATTAACATGGTGTTTAAAATTTAAATTGTTTATATTATTGGGGAACAAAGTTAATTATTATTTTGATAAAACAAAATTTTTTTATATATTAATTTTAGGTTCTTTTAATATTTCAATGATTTTTTCAATTGAGTTTGTTTTAGCAATTTCAGTACATCTACTCCATTTATCAAATTCGCCAAAATAATCCCAAAGAATATAATCACATCCGTTACTGTATCCCATAAAATTATTATTCCCTGATGAATATCCTATCTTTTTATCATAACCATAAGCAATTGCAATTTCTCCTTCTTCTTCACTATTAATATCAGATTCTTGTCCCGCATATACTGCAGCAGTTGAAACCATTGATAATATAAAATTATTGTTTTTGTTTACAGCAACAATAAAACCGTTTTTCCTTAGTTCATTAGTAAGCTGTTTACCGAACTCACATGTACTAAAATTATTAGAATAACTTGGATCATTAATTTCAAATTTAACATCGATTTTATTTTCTTTTTTAATTTTAAATGCATAAGAGCCATCAATTCTTTTGCCCGGATAATACCAGTTTTTAGTAAACATCACAATAGTACCAACGGGAATATTTTTGCAATTCAAAGTTTTTCTGATACAGGCTTTTAAGCTAATTGTTTTTTCACGTGTCCAATGCAAATAACAATTCCTGTAATAATTATGCATTGTATCTTTGAATCTTATGTCAGTATAATAACAAGGCAAACCATTATATAGTTTTTCTTCTTCGATTTGGGAATTGTAAAGAAAATTATGGGATTTGCAATATGCAAAATCTCCATTAATTTCAATAAAATTAAATTTATTTGCTCTCCAACCTTTTGGTGCTTGATGTCCTAATTTGTTTGTTTTTTTATCCATATCTTATTACAAATAATTATTCACTTTTGTATAATTCCTATAAAAAGATTAGAAATTATATTACATCTAATTGGTTTGAATCCAATATTATCCAATTTATTAAAAAGCTCATAATTCCAATCACATTCTGTTAATTGATTAAAAAACTGTGTATAACCACGTCCATTTTCATCAATAACCCCCCAACAAATATCATTCTTGTTTTTATTTGTCATTAAATTTTCGGTAAACATTAAATATCCACCACGTTTTAATGCGTTATAACCTTGTTGAAAATATTTAAACCGATCTTTTTGTGAACAATGTTGTAATGTATTAACCGAATACACAACATCAAATAAATTTATATCAAGTAAATAATCAGGAATTCCTGTTTCATCGATTTCAATAAAATTTTTGTATTTTTTTAACGATTTATCAATAACATAATCAATTCCATAATAATTGCATTTATCTTTTATTTCAAAAAATAGATTACCATATCCAAACCCAATTTCCAATAAATTTAATTCATCTTTTGATTTATTAAAAAGTGAAATAAGAAATGGCAATAATCCCACATCATTGATGAGTTTTGTGTTTATTTGATTAACATCATTTATGTTTTTACAATAAACACTGCAACAACTTGCTAAAGGAAAATTTTCTTTACATACAAGCCAAAAATCCTTGTTATTAATTTTATTCGGATGAAATCTTTCTATTGCTTCTTTTTTTATTATTGTACGCCCTCTATTATTACCAAGATCAATTTGATTAATAATTAAATTTTCAATAAAAAAAGTATTTGCCCCGTTTATTGGAAGTTTATTCATTGATGAACCAATAACATCCCCCTTTATAAAATACTCATTATTTTCATATAAAATTGATTTAAAAAACTCAATTGAAGTTTTATATTTTGAAAACAATTCACTCATTATTCAATGTTTAATATATTAATTGATATGCACACCACATTAATACAAGATGCATTGTGTTATCTGTTATTGTATAAACAACAGCAGTAAAACCACCCTTTAGTATTCTATTACCCTTACTATTACTAATGTAATGCCAACGAGTATCCGAATTAATATTATCAATATAATCTTTTAATCCAAATCCTTTTATCTTTGTCATATAAAGTTCAGCAAGTCCGAATTTATCTATTAAAAAATGTGATAAAAAGACAATGATAATCCAAAACCAGTCAAAATTCCACATAAACAGACACACAGCGAGAGTATAAACTAAACAGTGGATAGATGCTGCCAACCAACCAATTCGTGTGTTTTTAGACTTATTTAAAGCTAAAAATTCGTTTTGTAGGAGATAATCACCCACAAGGTGTCCAAGTAATAATCTAAACATCATTTGCACATTTCTTTAAGTTCTTCCCAAGTTGGTTGTGTACCTTCTGGTACATAAAATACAATACTGTCTTCATAATACTTATCATATTTCAATACACTCATTTTATTTTCATTAGTAATCAAATATGCTTCATCGAATTTTGCACCATCCATGAAAAAATGGTCAACAGTAGATGAACCTACAAAATAAGGTTCTTTTTCTAATAACTTTTGAGACATGAATTTCATGAGATTATACCAATCTTTTACAAAATTACCCGAACCAAATGTTTTGGTCTTCTTTAAGTTACCATAGGAAATATGAACCGACTTATAACCCAAATTCGATTTATTTCCTTCGTTAAATTCATCATAATCAATTCCATAAACTGCCATAATTATTATTTTTTATTGTGTTAAATTTTCAAACCATTCACAATTATCTCTGGATTTATCGCCGGTTTCATTATCACAACGATAAAATTTTAAATATAATTCAAGATTATTAAGTGACTTTAAATCACTTATTAATTTTTTAGCACGTTTTTCTGCACCGTACCAATCATCACGTCTATAACCTCTTTGCCAAGCATTATATGCTTCATCATGTAATCGAATAATTTGAAGTACATTTATATTATTACAATAATTTTCAGCAAAACTTTCAGCTATTCTGCCATGATGATTTTCACCTGTTTTGGGTTTCGTTTGATCAACTTTATATTTAAAACTATCGTGAAGAATTGCAATTAGACGTAATTCCATTCTTTCATTATCATCTTTATAGTACTTATCGATATTAGCCAACACTTCTTTAATATGATAAATTACCTGACCTTCGATATGTCCGGGTCTTGGTTTACCATAGTTTACACCAATAATAAATTCATTGTCATTACAAATTGCTGTTTCTCTACCATTCACCGGTTTAATAATTTCTAATATTTTTTTAATTTTTATGTCTGTCATTATTTATTTTCTATAAATTCAACGCATTTTAATAAAACATCTTCTTTATTTTTATTATATTCACTTTCCCAAACAATTTTTATATCATATCCCCTATCTTTTGCTTTTTGTATTTTAATCTTATCATTTTTCCAAATATCTTCAGCTTTTTTATTTAAAAATTTTAATGGAATATCAATGGATTTATATTTTTCTGGATTTGCATGAAATTTATCACCATTAAATTCAATAATTTTTTTAATATCATCAACCACAAAATCAAAATTTGTTAAATGAACACCGCAACTAAATTCATGATTTAATTCTCCAAAATATATTTTGTTATATTTGATTTTAATTTTTTCATATATTTTCCAAAAAAGTTTTTGTGATATCGCAGACCAATTCATTTTATTAAAAGAATTATATTTCTTAAAATATGAATTTTTTGATACGTTTTTACATCGCTCAGTATATTTTATATTTCCTTCAATTTCTCCATATTTTTTAATATACCAAAACAATGAAAAAATGCCTTTCATACTATTTCTAAAATTTTGATATTGCTCGATACTTAGCCTTTCTTTTTTTGTGCCAATAAGATTACTTTGAATATTACTTAACTTAATTGATTTTAATTTTTTTCTTTCTTCCTTTTTACTATCCCATTCTGTATTAATCTTATTAACATCAATATTAAGATAATTCAATAAATAATATTGATATAACATTCCATTATGTTTATTAAGTAAATGAGATGCAATACCCGAAGCACTTTTAAGTTCAGTTCCACAAATTTTACAAATATATGGACCTAAAATTTTAATTCTTACCTTAGTCTTATATCGTTTATTTGAAGAAATTTTTTTCATAATTCATTCATTTTTTGTAATATTTTTCAAATATATGTTTTTTTATTAAATATACCAAAAATTTAACATATGCAATTATTTCATTTTTAACAGATATTTCTATTTTATCAAATCGATATTTGAATATTATTAAAAAATATTCGGGTAAATATTGTTTAATTAATTTAACGGCATATATATTTGCATTTTTTTCTGCGGTATCATAATCATCAAAAACGGTTTTATTTTCCTTAAAATCAAAGTGGTGACCAATTTCATGGAAAAATGTACAATAATAACCATTAAGACCATACTGTTCTAATTTATCTTTACACAAAATAATTCTTGGAAGTATAAGTCGTTCTTTGTTAATAGGATTAAGATTGAATTTTTCACATATTTTATCATACGGTTTATTATATCTATCTTCAATATTTTTAATCCATGATACAATTTCATTTATTTCTCTTTGATATTCTCCATTTAATAAACATATATATCTGCCAACCGCTTTTTTATGATCATCGGTTTCATTAGCGTTTAATTCATCAAATGATTTATGAAATACTCCAATATTTTCAGATGTACATAAATAATTTAATACATTTTCAATTTTTTGTATGAGCAACGGATGTTTTTCTAATTTAAATAAAAGAAAATAAAGATCGATGTTGATTTTTAGTAATGCTAAAAGCAGACCCAAAAAACCGCTAAAACCAATGATTGAAACTATTACAATAGTAGTATTCATTAATTTTCAAAATTTTGTTTATTAAAATAATATGCAACCGCATTATCAAGATCAGAAACCCCAATCATTTCATGATAATCAATTGTATTATTAGCCCATACAACAACACCCCTTTTTGTTCTTTTTACAGCATTTTTTAAATGTTTGAAATTATCAAGAGTTCTATATTCACCCACAAAAATTGTCATTAGATGATATGGCTTGTTGATTTCAATAACCGATAAGTTTTTATTTTTTGGTATTAATCGTTTGTATGTTGGATTAATTCTGTCTTTAGTAACATCATAAGTAAATGCTGGTTCTAAAATGAATTTTATTTTATTTAACGGAACATTATTATCACCAAGAACCCTTTTACATGAGTTAACCACTTCTTTTTGGGCTTTTGACATTAATTTGCCATTTATGATAATGGTTTCATACTTTTCCGAAATGTCTTTTTTCCGAAAAACATTAATGGAATTAAATATGTGTGTTAATTTAAACATATCTATCTATACGAAGAAAAAATTAAAATGTTACAAAAAATATCAGATATTTCACGATAATATTTTTCTGAAATTGGTTACATAAAGTAAGTCACCTTTATAATACACACCATCAATATAAACCTTATAATTATATCTATCATCTACTTTTGAAACAATTGTAGTTTTCAGAATTTCAAATAATTTTGTGCCTTCAATGGTTTTTAATTTATGCTTATGATTTTTATTTTCGGCAATATAAGAATAATAATGTTCTGACATGCCACATTCTCTTCCTTTTCTTATTATTTTTCCCGTTATTCTAAGTGTTTCTGTTGTTGACATAATATTAATCAATTTTTGTTGTAAGTACTGTTGCTGATATGCTCGGACGTGTGAAGGCTACGTATTTAATTCTGTTTCTTTCAATAAGAAGCCAATTGTCGTTGATATCATTTTCCATCACAAAAGTGTGGGCGTATGTACTGCCTTGGCTTTTGTGACAGGTGATTGCATATCCGTAATCCAAATCTTTAACTATTATATTACCAGATTCTCTATATAAACCGTTTCGATATCTATCAATTGTTTTCATTAAGAGATTATTTCGTCTGAATTCATAATATTTATTCCATAATTTTCTATTTGATTTTCCCATATCTCTGAAATAATCATGCATTTCTGCGTATAAATGAAGATTATTATGGTCATTTATGTTTATAAAAAAAACATTAACAAAATTAAAACTTCCATTTAGCAAAGTTTCCTTTAATTTCACATTATATCCTAAAATACCATATTTATTTTCTTCTCGTAATGATTTTTCAACAACACAATAATCTGCAGAATTTTCAATAATATTATATCTTCGCTTTTCATCACTTATGCTTCTATATGCCATAAGAACATCATTAACCTCAATAATATCTGTTTTATTGCCAAATAATTCATTTCTAATAACCTTATTTGATAACATTACCGTTTCATTTTTCCATGCAATTAGTTTACACCAATCTGGATTATTTTTAAATTCTTCTGATTTAAATTTTTCAAAAACCGCTTTACGAAATTCTCGTTTATCAATAATAAACGTTACACCCTCCCCCAATTCATTTATATTTGATTTTCTTTCAAATCCACCATCAAGTCTATCCAAATTATTTCTTAACGCATCATAAATAAAAGCCAGTGGATTTGTATCATTTTGTCGTTCAATTTTTGTGAGCTGATGAAATTCGTTTGTAATTTGATTAAAAACCACACTTTCTTTTTCACCAACAGGTGGAATTTGAGCGGGATCACCAATAAATAAAACTTTAGTTTTAGTATCTTTGGTCTCTTTTAAAATTAAATCATAAAGTTCTTGATTAATCATACTGGCTTCGTCAATTATAACAAAATTATAGTCAGTAATTTTGGGAATAGCAATGGGGTTAAATACCGGGAAATTCGGATTAAATTCCGAAAGTTCAACATCGGGACGCAACCCAAGTAAACCATGTAATGTCTGACCTTCTCTGTTTGTAATATTTTGAATTACATTAACAGCTTTATGCGTTGGTGCACTCACAACAACACCATAACGATAACCTTCAAGAATTTTTTTAATTAATGTTGTTTTCCCCGTACCCGCACTTCCTGATAAACAAAAAAATGTTTGACCATTTTTCAACCAATGTTTAATTTTTTTTAAACCTTCGGTCTGTTCTTCGTTAAACGTAATAACTTTTCCCGTGGGCAATAAAAGTTGATTCTCCAACATTACATTTATTTATTTTGTATACAATTAATTAAACCCCTTTTTAGACCCCATATCCTCATACAACCTAATCTTGCTATCTTTAACTGTTCTTCAATCGTTAATTTTCGTGCTGTTTTATTTCTTATTGCAAATCTATGATATTTTATTATAACACCACCTTTAAGTTTTTCATATAAAAGAATACCGGCATGTTCTGGTATGTATTGAACCCAATCATTAATTTTTTCACCGGGAATTGCATAATAAAATTCCACAATTTTATTGCTTTTATGTCCATGTTTCTTTTTGAAATCATTTAATAAATCATTTTTTGTTCTTTTGATTTCAACCTCAACTGCGTATCCGGTTTTTCGCAGAACAAAAACATCACACTCATGCAAATTATTAAATCCCCATGATATGTTTGGTACTATTATATTTTGTCTGATACCAAATTTTGTAGCAATGGCTAATTCAATTTCATTAATTGATATTGTGTTTGTTGTTACCACTAATCATGATTTTTTATTCCAACAATTGATGCTGCTTTTTTCATACCATTTACCGTTGGTAACCAAGATAATAATGGCTGTGTATATCCTTCATTGAATAACATGGCACTTATTACATTACAAACCCATTCAACTTCAAGTTTATAACAATTAAACCACCAATAATTATCTTTTTGATCATGAAAAGCATCATTGGTTTTTTCGTTTGCGGATTTCCATACTTCAATTAGTTCAGTTGGTGTTTTATCTCTGCAAGCTTCAAACCCCGCAATTGATCCTTCCAAATTTTGTTTATCTGATTCATTAGTATAATCCGCTTTTGCAGCTTCAATACCTTCATCAATAACTCTTTTTAAAAATTCATTGTAGTCCATAATTATTTATTATTAAAATTCATTGTCTTTTATTGAAAATTCAATGTGTTTTTTTCTGAATTTTAGTTCTTTTTTAAATTCCCTGCGATAAAAATCGGATATGTGATCCTGAGTATCAAGTACCGATTGAATATGTTCATCAGTCATATCTTTTAATAAGATAAATTTTAGTGGTTCTTTTCCTGATTTACCCCGTGTCCCCCACGCCATCCAATCTCTAACCAGTTGATCTTTAAATAAAAGATTTATGTATTTTTTTAAAATGTAGTTCATAATTTTTTTGTATTAATGTAAGTGTGGTTTTTAATTCATTATCTAATTCATCATTTAATTCACCTCTTAATTCACGAGATAATTCACGATATAATTCACCGGATAATTCATCATCTAATTCACCGGATAATTCATCATCTAATTCAATCTCTAATTCATTCCATAATTCAATCTCTAATTCATTCCATAATTCAATATCTAATTTACGAGATACTTCACTATCTAATTCACGATATAATTCACAAGTTAATTCATTATATAAATTATTATTCCACATGTCGCTTTCACTGACTTAAAAAATTTTTTACATTATCGTTATATTTATAAATTAATTTATCATTAATTTCTCTCATTTCAAGATTTAAATTAAAACTTTTACATATATTAAAAAATTGTTCAATTGTAATATTTTTATTATCAAGTGTAAATTTTACAAGTGCTTTATATAATTTCAAATTTTGGTTTAAAATATCCCCAATCCTTTTCTTTTCTTCCATAAGTATCATTTCGATGATATCATTAGTTTTATCAATATTAAAATTCAATTCATGTCCTAACTGCGTTTCTTTTTTTATTATCCTTGAAATTGTCATATCCATACCATATGCCCTAACATATTTACCGATAATATCTGTTGCCGTTAAAATATCGTATGAAGAACCGCTTGATTTAAATTCTTCGCCAAAAACAATTTCTTCAGCAGCAAGACCGCCTAAATAAACGGCAGCTTGATTTCTAATAAATGTTTTGTTATCAATCGAATCATGATTGATTACAAAACCACCGTTAAAACCAGCAGCATTAACATTAATTTGTTTTGGTGGTGTATTGAATAAAATTGCATGTGCCAAAGCATGTCCAATTTCGTGAACAGTAATTAATGTTGTTTCATCAATCGATTTATTTTCACGAAGTGAATCAATATCCAATATAATCTCTTTTTCATATTTTGTATCATTAATTTTTATGAATAATATTTTATTTTCAAAATCAAGATAAAAATAATTTATATTATTAATAAGTGCAATATATAAAAAGTGCGGTAAATTACTTCCAAGAACGTTAAATACCGTTGAAATTACTGGTCTTACCCCTTGTGTTGGAAAAACACCATTTCGATATATAACATCATAAATATTATCGGATAGTTCAATTTTAATATTGTGTTCACTTTCAATTCTATTAAGAATTTGAAAACAATTTTTTTCAATAATTTTATAATAACTTTTTTTATCCAGACATGGATATATTATATGATTATTACCAAATCTTGCAATCTGTTCTGGTTTAAATTTAAATGCCAATGCGTCTTTAATATTTATAATACTAACTCGTTTTGATAGTTCATGATAAATATCAGCATCTCCTTCATTATCTTCAACAGCATTAGCTATTTTAAAAGCTTCATCAAGATTTCCGGAAATAAAAATTAATAATTTTTCATATGACTTACCTTCATTTACATTATTGTTTTTAAGATGTTCTTCTAACATTTCCACTCTTTCTATTGATGATAATTCCATTATATTGTCAGTTGGCATTTTTAATCCCAAGAGTTTTTTAAAACGCATTGCAGTCCAATATCCAGTGTGAAAACGAAGATTTTTAATTTTTTTTGGTTTTTGTTTTGGTTCTTCTGAATCAGAATCACTTGATTTATCTTCCTCATTATCACCATTATCTTTTTGATCCTGCCAGTACATTTCTTCTAACAATAATTCCATTATATCAGCTCTGCGTTGTGAATTACTTTGTAATTTACCATCAGAGAGAAGCATCCAAATATCATTGAAATATTTATTATCAATCATTTCACCATGTTCATTGAGTGTACGATATCGTTGAATTTCATCTAATAATAATATTGCGGGTTGTGTGGTATCAACACCACTATTTTCGAGATAGGTTTCAATATTTTTACAATAATCATTTTTTGTGTCCATTTGAATTTCAATGAACTTATCGGTAAAATTCAAAAGACTTACAAGAGTACGAACCAAATCGGTTTTACCAACGCCAGTAATACCCCATAAAGAAATTATTAATGGTCTGAATTGAATTTCGGGGGTTAGATACCACAATGAAATATTGTCAATAACTTTATTAATAACACCATCAATTCCAATAAATTTATCTTTTAATTTGATTTTAACTTCTTCAAGTTTTTCTTTTTTTGTTTTAATTTCTTCAAGAAAGTTTTTATTCATTTGATATGTTTTAATAATAATTCTAATTCAGTATCTAATTCATGACATAATTCCTGACGTAAACCCGTATGTAATTCATTTGACAAATACTCATATAAATCGATATTTAATATCTTAACTAATGAGTCAAATAAATCGTCATGTAAATTATCTGATAACACCCGTCTTAAATCTCCTTCTATAACTTCATTCATAATCTTCAGCCCAAATTTCGTTATTGATAATCCAAAAATTAACAGCAATTGATACAACTATTGCAAATATTAATATAAAAATTATTGCGCCCCTTGAAGGATTAACCGTTAAATAATCAAATTCTTCAAAATTACGTCTTTGATACCTATGAAGATTTTCGTTTAAATATTGATACAGATCATTCCATGTTTCGTCTGTTAATACCGGGTATGTGGGTGATTTAATTTTTATTACACTATCTGTTGATTGAGTTAATAAGTTAACAATATTTGGTTGTTGTGGTTTTTTTATCACACTATCTTTATATGTGTAAAGACTCATTATTTTATCTCTGATGTCAATTGTTAATTCATTTGAATACCCCCACGAAAAGGTGTGTGCCCATTGAATTTGTTCATTGTTTTTTCCAACACATAAAACAAGTTCATTCATATTTCCTCTAACCCAATAATTTTCCTGATAATTAGCAATTGAAAATGGTTGATTTTCAAATACCAATATCCATAATCGTAATTGATTACTTACGCCAAATTTACCATTTAATCTTTTAAATTTTTCTTGGGTTTCGTTTGATATATTATTTCCTAAAACGGTTGGGTATTCAGTTCCTTGTGTATATGACAGCAACCCACCACCTTTATATTCGGGATATTTAAATAATTTTAAACTATCCGCTTGTTCGTCCGTAACCAAAGATATATTGAAGATTGTTAAATCTGACGCTTTTATTTTATTAACATATGTGTGTTGACTTACATATGCTTTACGAGTATTATCTTCGCTATTCCAAACAGTTTCATATACATATGATATTTTACCGACTGTTTTACCTTCAAATTTAGTCCCATTACTACCAACAGCTCTACTTCGTGGTGAATGATTTTGTCTGGAATTAATAATTTTTTTATCGGTTTTAAATTGTTTAACAAGTTCATCATGCAATTTTTCGGTAATTGCAAAATTTTCATCAATATCAGTTACTGCGTACCATTCGGGTGCATAATCGTCTTGATGTGAACAATCATAATAATGTGTTGTCATGTTACCCTTACTATCGCTGGTTGTATATGAACACATTTGGGTGTGCCATTCATTCCAAGGTTCTTCTTCAAATACACCAATAATTGTTGAACCCCAATATTCAGTAAATCGAACACTGGTGCTATCAATAATTAATTTTGAAATTAATATAAGTATAAGTACCGACCCAATTGGTATAAAAAATTCCCACCACGTAAATTCGTGTTTCTTAATAAAGTAAAAAACCGCTGTTACTACGATGGGTACTAATAATATCAAATAATAGACTTCTGACATGATTATGGGATTATTTGAGTAGCACCCTTGGTAGTTTTAAACATACCGTGTTTTTCTTTATATCGATTAATTTCTCGAAGTAACTCACCATGAACTAATTCTAATGCCCGTTGAAAATTATGTGAAAGATAAGTAATCCAGATTGATTTATCATGTGAAGTGCATTGACATTGATAATAATACTTTCCTTTAGAATCTTTGATAATTCTAATGTTTTTTCTGAATTTTCTGAGAAGTTTTGTTTTCATTTTTTAATTTTTCTTAAACAAATCAACATCATTTTCCTGTCCGGTTTTATATACATCTTCGGTTTTAAGTGATTTGATTATGACGATAGCTAAATCAGCACGTTTACCGATAATCATCTTCTTTGGAAATGTCATGCGCATATCCTTATGTTGACGATCAATGTCAATAAGTTTTTGTTGCTCAATAAAAAAACCATCACGCTGACCTTCAATTGCGTTCATGAGTTTATTATACAAACCAGTATCAAAGTTCGGATTAGATTCAACAATTAATTTCATGAGTGAACCATCATTTTTAAGAAACTCACCATTTGCGTCTTTTTGTGAATATCTGCCAGCGATAAGGTCGGGATAAATTTGTTTAAATGTTTCCTTATACTGGTCAGCAACCTGTGCATCCTGTTGCAATACTTTCCACATTTTGTCGAAAAACGCCTCACATGCTTCTTGCTGTGCCTTACCCCTGTTACGGGTTTTGATTTCAGTGTTACTTACACCAATTGCCCAAAAGACAATTGATAAACCGAGTATTAAAAATACCCCTAATCCAATTAACGATCCTTTCATTTTGTTTAAAGTTTAATGTTTATAATAAAAATTTTAATGATTATACGACAAATATAATAAAATGTTACAATAAGTTAGCAATATATTTAATAGAAATTTTACAGACATCAATTTCTTTGTTTATAAAATTTTCAATAGTGCCCCTTTTTTCCGGATCAATTTCCTTTTTTATTAAAATTTCTGCCAGTGCAATCAAATTAAGCATCGGTGTTAATTTATTTCTGATGTCAGCACCAATTGTATTGGCTTCAAACATTTCAAATTCAACAAGTTCAAAATCATCAATGTTAAGACTTGGAAATTCTTTGGCATAACGTTCTTTAATTAATTCAAATGTTGTTCTAATTGGCATTGGATATGGAAGTTCCGATGTAAAAATTTTACGATATACAGTATTTGTATCTTCTTCACAATATTTTTTTATTTCAACAAATTCTTTGGTATCTTTTTTTCTAAGTGCTTTAAATTTCATATCTTTTTATTTTTTAGATTTATTTTGCACTGCAAGTCCACCAAGCAGCACCATCTTCACAATTAGATTTTGGTTTTAAATTTTTTTCCTTACACCAATCTACAATATCTCCACTTACTATATGACCAATATCTGGATTACTCAATAAATTAAAAAGCAAATAAAGTTTATCCATGTAATACGGATCGTCATAATCTAATCCTCTAATAAGTTTCTTTAATTTTAGTTTTATTTTCATGCTTTTTAAATTTCATTTTGCGTATATATGATCATTTTCACTTTTTATTTCAGTTCCGCATTGTTTACATCTAAAAACGGGATATTGTTTTGGTGTTGATTTTCCTTCTTTTACTTCAGTAGAAAGAATTCGAACTTGCATACCACCTATTTCATGTTTTTCAGTTTCTTTATCAGTGACAACATCAAAATAAGTACGTATAACATCTCCACCACAATATTTACAAGTATAAATATATCCTTCAAAACAATAGGGTATTCCAAGTAATACTTTATGATTTTGATCAGTAAACCAAACATTTTTTTTGCCTTTGGTTTCTCTGGTAAAATATTCACTACATTCATTGCATTGGCATTCAGTCCATGTATGATTCATATCTTCACCAGAATAACCAACCAATGTTGTTCTTGTACCAAATGTAGCAATACTTTTTGATCCACAAGAGGGACAAAAATTTCCTTTTTTCCAGAGTTTTTTATCCGGACGCTGAGTTACCAATTTTAAAAATTCATTCATTTGTGTTTTGTTTTTCTTTAGCCAAACTTAAACCAATCTTACACGAAATTATTTGATGTTCTAAAATATTAAGTCGTCTTTCGGTTCGTTTAATAAAATTTGTGAGTGCTTCATTTTTTGTTGGATATGCAAATCTTTTTTTTGATGTTTTGGATATCCATATTTTTGAATAACTATAACCAATCCAATATCCTTTAGGGGTTTCCTTTAATAAATCATATGTAGATAACACAAGTTTAGGATTCGGAAATTTTGATGATATCAATTCATTATCAAAATCATGTACCGCATATTCAATAATTTCATAACGATAAAATTCCATATTGCTGCTTATTATAAAAGTGTGTTATATTTTCTTAACGCACAGAAAAATCCATTTGTCCAATGAATTCTGGCACGAAGATCATTGTGATGAAATTTATAAATTAGGTTATTATTTCCATCAATAAATGTTGATTCATAACCTTTAAACCCTTCTTTTTGATCTTCAAATTCCAATGTTTCAATATGTATTGTCATCGGAAAACCGTTTTCTTTTAAAAATGATACCATATTTAATATTTTTTATATAACAAATATACATATAATAATTATTTTTAACTAAATAAAAACAATATATTTTTCTTGTGGAGTATCAGCATATTTTTTAAATTTTGAAAATTTTACTATTTTTTTGAATTTAACAATAATTTCATCAAAATTTTTTGCGCCTCCATAAACTGTTATTATTTCTTTAAGTCTGTCACATCCATATACCCGACTTTTACCGAATAGTAAATCAATTACTACCATTGCAATAATTGATTTATTATATTTTATTTTAAGGTAATTCATAAATTCGGGTCGTTGAGTATAAAGTGCTGCACCATTTACATATATGAATCCACGTCTGTTATCGCTCATTAATTTTTCATCACATATTTCAATTACATCGCCAATATGTATCTCACATTTTTTACCTTTTGTGATTGCATAATCTTGTGCTTCAAGCAATTTTTCAATTTCATTACCAACCAGTATTATTTCATCAATTTTATCAATGATTCGTTTGGTTTCTGATTCAATTGAAACTCCTTCGTCATTAAGTCTATATAATCCTTCGGCACAAAAAACAATACCAAATTGATATATTCCCTTCAATAGCTTATTAATAATTTTATATTTTTCAGAACTGTTTTGTGGTAACTTATCACCACTACTTCCATTAATAGAAGTTTCCTTATCAGCAAATTCAACTATTTCTTCAATAGTATATCTACTGGCGATATTTTGATTGTTAAGTAACTCTGCACTTCTTTTAGCCAGTTTAGGCATCTTGATTCTCTTAGGGTCTCTTTTCAAATCATCTTTTGCCGACTGTTTGCCCAATGCTATCATCAGTTCTTTTGTTGGGATAACTCCTGCTCGTTTAACGGCTTTACTCATTTTACCGTATTCTTCAACTTTAATTTCCGATCTGTCGTGTCCTTCACTTTTTGGTCTAAATTCTTCCAGAACTTCTTCATCTGCCTCTGCAACCTCTAAATAATTTTCAAGCATTTTTTTATCAATTCCAAGTGCTTTACCTAATGCTATAGGATCAAGAACATCTTTATATTTTCTTACAAATTCAATTTTTTCATCAGCGTTAAGAGGATTTTGTGTAACATTAATCTGTACATTTAGATAATCCATTTCTAATGGTGTCAAATTTTCATATACCTCAACTTTAATCGTTGAAAATAATCCTTCAACTTTATTAATATCATCCATTTCAATTTTACGTGTTCTACCATTTATCACAGTACCCTCATTTTCACCAGTATTTATATTTATTGTTAATGGTTGAAGTTGACCGTCACGAATAAGGTCTTCTCTTAATTTAAAATTACGAGTACGATTTTTTCGGATATCATCTTTTGATAATTTAAGTCTGGAAAGAAGAAAATTTTGAGAATCCAACTTTTCATTTCGTTTAGATTGAATGCTTTTACTAATTGATTCTAAATTTTGCATGATAAATTTTATTTTTTGTTAAACATATTTGTTTATTATACGAAATAAATCAAAAATTGTTACAAAAAAAAATATAAAAATTATTAAATTTATATATTAATGTTTTTTATAAAATTTTAATATTTCCTTTATCTGAATTTGATGTGTAAACACAAAAAATATTTAATTGATCGGCAATTTCCTTTGCTGTAAGAAATGAAAGTATAGTGTTTATCGTTACAGGAATTTTTTTATCAACATGATCACAACAAGTAATTACTAATTTATAATCTAAATAAGGAAAACCGGTGTGATTTGTTTTATCACATAATAATGCATATTTGAGTTGATCTAAATCTAAAATTGTTCTTCTGAAAACACCCTGCATTCCAGTATCAAGATTAGTTTCAAGAGGATTTGTTTTTATACATGAATTATTTAAATTTTCGTTACTCATAAAACCTCGACCATGACGGGTTTGATATGCACGTGTGATATAATAAATGTCAATTTTTTCAAAATTTGAAAATATGTGTCTTATTTTATTCTGAATACCCCATTTTTTTATGAGTTCCATTGCATTCTTTGAAGTGGTGTTGCTTCTGGTGACATATGGAAAAAATCCATAATTACTATCAAGCATAATACCCTGACTTCCCTCAAAAATTAAAAAGGATTTAGATAATATCATTTTATCATAATCATTATTATTAACTATTTCAAAACGATTGACAAGATCATTACATGCGTTTTTAAATTCAACAATATCAAGATCAAAAAATTTAAGATTTTTTGTTTTATTATAGTAATAATATTGAATTAATTCGAGTTTAAAATCTCTTATTGTTGGAAACATAAGATCACGAACATATAAATGATAATGATCTTCATTACGTTGAATTGTTGTTCCAAAACCAACACCAACAGTTCCGTGTGATTTATTTTCTCTATCATTTATATTATAATAAATATCATATGGCGTTGTTACTATTGCATCACCATCAAAATATATTACAGGATTAATGCCTTGTTCCCTGAGAACATTTCCCTCTTTCAAAACACCCCGTGGATCAATGGTGCAATATTCTGACCAATATGTTGGAATGCCTTTAAGTGTGCCAGAACCAAAATTTGAAAAGGAATGTCTTATTTTATTGTGAACAACCGTATGTCCCGCTTGATGACCACTGTTATGTCTAATAACAAGGGTTGTTTTAGGGTCTTTGCATAAATGATTAACAACAGAACCCTTGCCTTCATCCCCAAAATTTAATCCGGCTGTGATTGATATGTGCATAATATTAATTATTTTTCAAATATACGAAAAATAAAATAAAATGTTATAAAAAAGGGAATATATTTTCATACATTCCCCAATTTTTTAATGCGTATCTAATTAAAGATTTACAACGCCTTCATCATTTGATGCAACAACATCTCTGGTTATTACTGTTGCGAGTGCTTTTGTAACAATACCAGCAGTTTTCGCATCAAATTTACTTACAACCGTTGATATGTCAACACCATGTTGAACAGCAATAAGTGTTGCAATGGTAGCACAAATTGCGTGATAATCGTTCAATATGATAAGTCTTTCACCAAGCATTTTTCTCCAGTAACCTAAAACATCTGGATCATCACGATAAGAGGCTTCATTTACGTGTATATGATATACATTATAAAGTCTTTGAGCTTCTTCAAGAAGTTGGGTGTCCGTTACTTCTTCAGCCTGAACATAACCAAGCAATTCTTTTAATGTATCAGCGTTAATGCTATTCCAGCTTTTTTCATCACCAATTGTAAAAAGAAAACCCTTGGTATTTCTTTTCTCAAAACAATCAATTGATGTATGTCGTCCTGCAATAAGCCAAGCAAGAAGATATGATTCCATATCCTGACCACCACCACCACCTTCGAGATACATATTTTTCAGCCATTTATCAAGTTCTTCAGTACCTGATTCAAATTGACCGATTTGAAGTGGTGTTCTGTCACAATAATGATCACCAATTGCACCAAAAAGAATTTGTGGATGTTCAACACCATTATCAATGATGGTATTCATAAGAGTACCGAGTTCGTTTTTGATAATGGATTCGGGGATGCGTCCCATACTTCCTGTAACATCAAGAAAAAGCATTACCGCCAATGAGGTTGGATGTGGGTCACTATCACGTGATTCTCTAACCGTAACACCTTTTGGAAGCATATCGCTACATGCTGCTGATGAAAATATTTCATCAGCATCTTTACTTGCATAACTCCTACTTAAATGAGTATATGCACCACTTGACCATGTACTACTGCCCATAATTATTCTGTTTTAGAGGTTTTAACATTATCGACAACAGTTTCATCACCATCGCTGGTGGTAGTTTCAGGAACAGTTTCTTCTGCTTCTTCAGCTTTTCTTTCCTGTTCCACAGCCATTTCTTCAAATGACTGATCGGAGTACTTGTTCATTCCCATAGTTAAATAATTTAAATTGTTTAATTATTAAAATTTGTTTAAAATAAACTACAAAGATAATAAATAAAATTTCTTTTCAAAGTTTTTTTCTAATATTTTTCGATATTTATCAAATTCTTCAAAATTATTAGCGTGTTTTGTAAGAAAAAATTCAAGAACATTTTGATTAATATTAATTTTATCCATTTTCAATTTAGTTCCTGCTGCCGATCTATCCCCTAAAAGATATAATGCAATTTTTTTACTAAGTTCCAAATCAATATCTGGGGTTGCTCTTTTATTTATAAAAAGATTGGTTGGATACCACATTTTATATTTTGCAGATATTGTGCTGGCTTTTTTATTTAAACCCGTCATATGATAAAATGAAATTATAATAATTCCATGTGTTTCTGGTACAACAAATACTGTGGTTGGATTTAAACCCAAATGTGAATAACCAACTTGTTTTAACCACAATACAAACTCAAACATTCTGCTAAATATCCAATTAATATGAACTTGCGGTAATTTTTGTCCTGTAAGCGGAATTGCTCGATCTTTTAATTTTATTATTAGTTTATTCTTTTCTAATAACATTTCCTCCGGTAAATAAAAATGAAAATGTTTTGATGATTCATCATGTAATGATTTAAGTTTTTTATAATTTTCAAAAGATTTGGTAATTAATTTTTTATTAGTGCTGTTTATTTCGTATTCAATTCTTTTTTCAAAAACTCTAAACGCCCCCGCTTCATCAATATAACCAATACCGTCTTCAATAACATCTTTATAATGATTAATGATTGCCATTGCATCACTTGCTTTAGGGTGTGTACATGTATCCGGATGTACAAGTTTTGAAAAACGAAGATACTCTTTTTTCCAATCATCCGAAAAAACATCAGAGGGTTTGGTTGATTTTGTTATCTTTTCAATTAATTCAAGATCGGTCATATATATTGTAAAAATTTTTACAAATATAGAAAAATTTATTAAATTATCAATAACCGATTATTTATTTTATGTAATGTTTATAAGAAAATTAAAAATAATTTATATCTTTGCAAAAAATTACTTAATGATAATAAGAAAATCAATTCAATATAAAATCATACTGTTAGTAGCATTGTTTTTTATTTCAACAAGTATGATAAATAATGGCAAACCGTTGATATTTAATAAGGAATCACACAAAAACATGGAATTGTTATATGATAATATTTGGGGAACAATTTATTATCCAATAAAAAATCAATGTGATAACACTCCAACAATTACTGGTGATGGTTCAAAAATTAATCCGTATAATGCAAGTAAATATCGTTGGATTGCAATTAGTCAGGAAATGCTCAATAGTCCATATCGTGTTAAATTAATGAATAATCCCAAAAATAATTTATATAAAGGTAAAATTCATTATGGTGATACAATTTGGATTGAAAGTCAGTATAAAGAAATTAATGGTTGGTGGATTGTTCATGATACAAAAAATAAAAAACATAAGAATAGTGTCGATTTTCTTCAATCCGTGGGTGATAATACTTTATTTAATAATGATGATCTCTGGTGCGGTAAATTTACAAATATTAAAATATATAAAAAAAATGATAATTGATTTGTTAAAAATTAAAGAATATTCTCAAAAAGCATATGACGATGCTAATTGTATCTATGATAATCAAAATTATTTTGTTCACATATTAATGGTACTGAATGTTCTTGGATTGCATTCACAAATTTTTAAAAATTATAATGATTATTATGTTACAGAAGGAGCGGTATATACACATGATTTACAGGAAGACGCAAAACAAACATACAATAATATTAAAGATATTGCAGGAAAAGATGTTGCTGATATTGTATTAGCTGTAACTGATGTACCAGCCGAAAATCGTTTAATGAAACATTTACTTACTATGGGTAAAACCGTAAAGGATTATCGTGCCATTATTTTAAAAATGTGTGATATATATGCCAATGCCAAATACAGTAAAGAACATGGTAGTTCAATGTATGAAAAATATGTTAAAGAATATCAATATCGCAAACCAATTTTTCAACAAGCATTAACATGGTATATTGAAAAAATTAATCAAACAGAATTAAATAAATTTTGGTTGGAGTTAGATGAAATTCATGCAATTTTGTAACATTTCTTTTTATTTTTCGTATAATTGATTGTAATAACAATTAAACATTATGAAAAATTTAATCAGCTCATTTTTAATTTTATTGGCTTCAACCAATATTTTTGGTCAGACGGGGCAGAATAATTTTAGCCACAGTAAAGCGATTGTAGACGGTTTTTATCTTGATATCGAATATGATATCCGTAATACAAACACGTATTTTTACGGGTTTATCAATAATGATACCGTATATGCTCTTTCATATCGCTCAAATGATGAAGAAAATTGGGAAAATCCAAAACCAGAAAATAACTGGCGTGTAGGTAGAGATATATTACTTTATCGTAAGGATATCAATGGTTGGGTAGAAGCATCAAATGTGGTTCAAACGGATTATACAGTTGCTACTGTTGACCATGATTATGGCACTCATAAGAGTTACAGTAGACATAATTGGAGCATATTGCGTTATATTACCGAAGATGGTTTAGGTACGGTCATGAAATTAAAAAACGGTTGTGTTTTTATGATGCTTTCAAATTTATATGCATCAACAGAAATTGATGATTGGGAACAATTCTATTTTTGTTCGGTTGTAATATTAGTGCCAAATGGTGATGGTACTTATACCGCAACACATTTTGAACCATTGAATAAGGCAACAAAGACACCTGAACTTAGTGGTACTTCTTGTAAAGAGATAACTACAAAAAATGATAATGAGATTAATGTTGAAATATATAACGGTACAAATAAAAAGGGTACGTTGAATTTTACTGTTGCCAATGGTAATGTGTATTACAGTGGGGATTTTAAATTAGCACAAACAAAATGATGAAAGTCGTGCCATATATATTTACATTGGGTTGTGAAAAGTTCAGATTATTTCTCATTCAACCTTTTAATATTGATATGTTATCATCTGTTACAAACAACAATTTAATTAACATTCTTTTTGATGGTTGGCATGGTAAAGACATGGTTAATTGGTATAAATTTATTAATAACGACAAAATTATTCTTGAATTTTTTTCAACATATTATTTAATAAAAACAGAAAGCCGATCATTATCACGTTTACCAATTCCATTAACTATTAATGATTTTATTAATGATATGACAAGATTTAATATTCAATTATATTGGACGAATTGGATTGATAAAAATTTTGAACCCAAGGATTTTTTAAATAAAAATGATATATCAAAATATTATGTAGATTTGTTAGATAAAATGGGAAAATCACATGAATTGCTTTAAAAATTTGTTTTAAAGCTAAAAATTTATTAAATTTGCGTTAATTTTATTTTTATGGAAAAGAATGATATTGCATTATGGTCTGATATTACGTTTAAAACACACTGTTATCGTAAAAATTATGATTTATCATGTAAAAATGATAATATCATTACGGAAAATGAAGGTGAAATTTCTGTAGTTAGAATGTCTCAACATAAACCGCCCCTAACAATTGGTGAATATAGTTTTTCGGTATGGAATATTGAATTAGGTAAAAAATTGGGTGTTAATATTAAAAAATTAATAAAGGATCAGCTTCTTGATAATACATATAATGAATTATTGGATGTTGTAAATAATAAACAAATTTCGATAAATAATTTAAACAGGTTAATTTTAATACATTCGCTTATATTGCATCCGGATTATCGGAAACATGAAATAACTGAAGAATTTATGGAGTTTATATATAGAGATTATTATTCTGATAATAATCATGACAAAATAATGATTATTGCCCTTGTCAGACCATTTCAAAATAATCCAATTGATGCAAATTATTTTCTTAATGAAAAATCGGTAACAATTAGCGAAAATTTGGGTATCTATGAAAAGGTATCTGCAAAAGAATATTATTTACTTAATAATTTTTTAAAAAAAGATGATAAGGAATTAAATGAATATAAAATATTTTCCGTTGCAAATAAATGCGGTTTTAATAGAATTGGAGATTCGCACCTATTCTTATTTTCACCGGAAAAAATATTTAACAGGTTAATTGAAAAAAATCAAGAAATGTATAAATTAATACCCGATGAAACAGTATAAAAACATGAAAAAAGATAAATTAGTTCTTGATCAGTTTCATTATCACGAAGCCACGGAAAGGGCATATATATTTGGTGGTATGGTTAACGAACATTTAATTACCCATCCAGTGATAAAAAAACACAAGAAACTAAAAAAAATGGCTAAAAAAGTTGGGCAATTATTAGCTAATATTTATCAATTAGCCAGTAACTTAGAATTTACAAAATTTCCAAATGGTGATACAACAATTGAATAATACTATGTTTTTATGTTTTTTTAGTATTTATAGGAGATACATGCTAAATACTATTCAAAAAATATCATCAAAATATCGACAAAAAATCCCTTTATGGGAAATAATCGATAAAATTAAAAATTTGGAACATCCAAATTCATTAATACCCAGAAAAATCAACATTTCTGGGATTTTTCGTTTAAATACCTCGGTATTTTACAATAATTGTTTGAAAAATTCCGCTGTTAACTAATTGATTTTCAAACAAAAATAACAACTATTAAAATAAAAATATTATGAAAAAACCAAATTCGATTTTTACGAAATTTTTTCTTGTTTTAATCATCTTACTCGGTATCAATTTAATGATCTTTTTCAGTTCAACAAATATTAATGCAAATAGTGATAATTTTACACAAAAAAATTATTCACTTCTTTATGAAAATCATGAATTAAGAAAAAAGTATTATGAGCTTGAACAAAAATATAACGATATTGAAAAAGAACTGATTAACATAAATGAAATTGATACTTATATTTATTCACAAATTATAGGGCTTGATGCGGATAGTAATAATATTCAAACATATTCTTCAAGTATTGATTTTTATAATACAACATTTAATTCGATATTCATATATATGGATAAAAGAAGTTTACGTACCGCCGAAATTGCATCAATACAATTAACAAAATTAATTGAAACTAATAAGGCGATAAAAAAGAATAAAAATATTATAAATTATTATCCAACAATTTCACCCATAAAAACATCCGATTTTCTTGAGATATCATCGGGATTCGGATGGAGAAAACATCCGATTTATCATACACCTTTATTTCATGAGGGTGTTGATATTTCAGCATCATTAAATACAAATGTTTATTCAACAATGTATGGAAAAGTAGATAAGGTATTATATTCAAAATATGGATATGGTAATAGGATTGTTATAAAAAATTCACAGGGATTTGAAACATTATATGCACATTTAAGCAAAGCAATATATGTTAAAAAAGGACAAATTGTTAAAAAAGGTCAATTAATTGCTAAAACAGGAAATACAGGAATATCAACAGGTCCGCATTTGCACTATGAAATCAGGAAAAATAATGAATTACAAGACCCGTTAGCTTATTTTTATACATATTTGTCAACAGAATTATTATGATTATTAGCTGAGACGAATCTACTAAAATATATTAAAATAATCAAATTAATTTGTATTTTTTAAAATATTGGTAGTATTTATTATTATGAAAGCAAATGAAATAATAAAAAAATATAATATTTCAAGAAATACTCTTACTAATTGGGTGAAAAATAATAAAATATATTTTGAAAAAACACCAACAGGTAGATATAATTATTTTTTTAAAACAGATATTCCTAATAATAAAAGAAAAAATATTATTTATGGTAGAGTGTCTACCACTATTCAAAAAGATAATTTAATTAGACAAATTGAAAGAATTAAATTATTTTGTTATTCTAAAGGTATTGAAATAGGTGACATTTATACAGATATTGGTTCGGCTTTAAATTACAACAGAAATTCATATAAAAAATTATTATTTGAAGTATTATCCGGAGAAATTGATAAAATAATTATAGAATATAAAGATAGATTACTTAGAATTGGATTTGAAGAATTTGAATATGTGTGTAAAAAATTTAATACTGAAATTATTATTATTGATAAATCTACATACGATTCTGACAAGACTAAACAAAAGGAAATAACCGAAGACCTAATTTCAATTATTCATCATTATTCAATGAAAATATATTCATCAAGAAAAAGAAAAAATATTGAAACGGCGATTAAGGAAGAAAATGATAACAATTAAATTACCATATAAAACCAATGCTGATTTAGCGATAATAAATAATATTATTAGAGAACAAACCATTATTAAAAAATGGTCGTATAATAGATTTCTTGATGATAAAACCGAAAAAGAAATTAGAAATTTAACATCGAATTTAAATAATATAGAAAATCTTGATAGCTGGTTTATTCAATCTTCAATTTATGAAGGAAAACAAATATATTTATCAAATCATGATAAAAAAATGAATAATAATAAAAAAATAATTTTTAATAAATATAATTTTTTAAGAAGACAAAAAGGATTGATTACTAAAGATGAATATAATAAATTAGTTAATAATTCTAATTATATTTATTCTATTGGTGAAGCTCCGCAAAGAGGTAATCGTAAATTTGAATTGCATATTGAAAATAATATCATTTTATTTAAACCAAAATACGGAATTAAAATATTATTAGAGTTACCAAAATTAAGAAATAACATAAAAAAACAATTAGTTCAATTAGATTTATTAAGTAAACAAAATAAATTACCAATTACTTATAAACTAAATTTAAAATATATTTATATTAGTTTTGATGATACATTTTTAAATAATGATGACAAAGAATTAATATTAAAAAACAATAGAATTTTGGGGGTTGATTTGAATCCAAATTATATTGGAATATCTATTTTAGAATTTGAAAATAATAAATATAATATAATTAAAACGTTTTGTTATGATATTAATAAATTAACTAACAGATTTGATAATCATAATAAATTAAAACATGAAACAATTGAAATAACCAATAAAATCATTAATATTTGTAAACATTATCATGTAAAAAACATTGCTGTTGAAGATTTAAATATTAAATCAATAGATAATAATAAAGGTAAGAATTATAATAGTTTGGTTATAAATAAATGGCTAAGAAATTTATTTCAGGAACAATTAAATAAAAGAAGTAAAATTTTTAATATAAATTTTCATAAAATTTTGCCATATTATTGTAGTTATATTGGTAATTTACAACACGATAATTTTGATCCAATAAATGCAAGTATTGAAATCGGAAGACGGGCATATGAAACAAGAATAATAAAAAATAAACAATTTTATCCAATATTTAGAATAAAACCTGAATTAAGATACCAATGGAAGGAATATCTTGAATTAGTGACTGAATGGAAAGAATTGTTTATAATAATAAAAAACTTTAAATTGAGATATAGAGTTTCATTAGAAAAATGTAAAAAGATTTTTAATGTTTTAAGAATGACTTCTATAAAATCAAAAATATTTTTATATGATTTTGTATAAATTATTTATCTTAGCTAAAAACTAAAAGATTTAGTATATTTGGAAAAATGAAAACGTATATTAAATCGGTTCATGAAGAAGAATATTCTGACAAAAGCAGAACGCTTGGTATATTATTAAATTTCTCTACCGAAATTGAAAATGATAACTGGAAAGAAAGTTTTGTTTATATATATAAAAGCGGAATGTATATATTTTTTGAAACAATAATTGATATGATCGATTATCTTCTTTATGGTGAGCATAAAATAAAAACGGCATATATGGAAGAAGATGAATTCGATAAATATTATGATGCTGATTTTATTAATGGGACATTTAATGAAAAATTGAAGTGGCAATAAGTAAAACTAAAGCGTTCTTAATTCATTCATTAATTGAATAACCAAATTTGTTTGTGTTGCAGATTGTAACATCATAAAATCCAATGTTTCTTGGGGTTTTTCGTTAATGTTATTCCAATAATATTCAGATAATTTATTATGTGGCATTAGATCAACCGTTTTCTTCAGATTAAGATAATCAGCAATTAACATCAATGATGAATATTCATAACCATTAAATTTCCAAACATTTGTAACATCAATAATATTATTTTCCCAAGGTTTGGCATCAATTGCTTTTTTTAATATTAATGGTAATTGTTTATTTTTATTTAATTCAAATTTATATCGGTAAAAAAGAAATTTTTTTATTAAAAGAGGTATATCATATGCAGTAATATTATGACCACAAAGCATTGGTAAATAAAGGGGTGTTGATTTCATTCCGTCACTTGATACCTGATATAATTTATTCATAAAAGTATCAATGACAGCAAATTCATCAATATCTCCGATTTTCATAAAATTACGTTTTATTTTTCCTTCTTCGGGATATAATGTTGCATATGTTATCGCAACAATTCGAATAAACTCAGAATGTTGAATAGCACTATTTAAATAAACCTTTTCTAAGGTTTTTTCTTTGATTAAATAATCATCACCATTAAAATCAGTTCCATATTTTGTATCGGATATGTATTTCCAACGTTCAAATAATACTTTATTATCTTCTTCAAGTTTTTTTAATGATGGATAAATTAAAACCGCCTTGATATTAAAAAAGAACATTTCATATATACTTGTTCCCTTGAAAATAGTATCGAATGATGCCATTGGTATTTCTTTATACTACAAATGTAGTTTTTTTTCACGACAAGTCAAACAAAAAACGAAAAATTCTAATGATAAGTGATCTTCTTTTAATTCTAAATTCATTATATATGTTTTCAATATCTTCAAATGAATATAATTCTAATTCTTCTTTTGTATATATATTATCTGAACGTTTTAGTATGTAAGAAATTTGTTTGCTGGCTTTTATTGTTTTTCTTCTTTTTTTTTCGTTTAATTCTCTTAAATATAAATCACCGGCTTTTTCAATTTCAGAAAGAAATTCATTTTTTTTTCTTTTCTGATGTTCATTAAGATGTTTAAAAAATGCTTCATAACCTTCATTATCATCATCAAATTCAATTGATAAGATGTCTTTTTTTTCGATCATAAATATTTAATAAAATTATTTTACTTTTTCAACTATAGTATTTTCAGTTCCAGTATCTCCGCTTATTGAGGTTTTTGATTTTCTTTTTCTTTTTTCACCACTTTCTGATTCATGTGATGTTTTTGTAAAATTATCATTAAAATGTTTAAATGAATTCTCTTTAAGTTCTTCGAGTTCTTCGTAATGTTTTTTTGCTTTTTTTTCTAATATATTTTTCATTTCTTCTATTTCACTACTGAATTCATTTTCTTTTTCTTTTATTCTTTCATTGGTTTCAATAATAATTTGAACAAATGCAATCAGATCATCAATAACAATTCCATCAGTTTTGGGAAATATTTTTAAAACCTTACCAATATCATTTTCAGATAATATTTCAATATTAATATCATCATTTTCATCGAATACCCACGCTTTTGGAATACCGATTTCAAGAAAATACCAACCGTGAACAGTATCCCGTTCCATTATTGACATATAGCCGTCTATCGGATGAAATGCAGATTCAATAGGTTTCATTTATTTTATAATATATGAAAATAATATCGTTAACGAAATCCAAAGTGCAATTTTTTCGAATTTATTTAAAACAAAACGAGTTTCTTTGTCAAATCTAAATCTACTAATTATTTTGATAATTAAATCACAAAAAATATAAATTATAAAAATAATTGAAGCAATAAATAAAATTTGATATAATTCAATTAAAATCATTTAATTATTATAATTGTTCTCCATGACTTTGACCCGGATGAACATGACCAGCGGGTGTTGGTGACGGAACGGTGTTTGGTTGTGCTACGGGCTGGTCTTGAAAATATTGATTAACTAATCCAATCTGAGCATTTAAAATACTGATATTTAATAGTTTTTCTGAAATCAAATCAATTTTTTCTTTATAATTCATATTTGGTTCTTGTGCTAAACGAACCAATTCAATTTCTTCGTAATATCTGTCATTATTTAATTTATTTACGAGATCGATTTTTAAATTAGGCATTGTGTTAATTTTAAATTAAGTTATTTTAATGTTTGCGAATATAATAGTTAAAAATACAAAACGCAAGAGATTTTAAACCATCTCCAAAATATTTTTTTCTTTGTTTATTGATCTATCGTAAATCGTATATACTTCAATAAGAATATTTATTATGTTTTTGTTCTTTTGTTTTTCAATATCAAAAACACCCCTCCAAAATTTTTCATAATATTCTAATGATGTGTCCTGATTATAATTGTTTTTATCTATTTTATAGAACTGATGATAATAATAAGTATAAAAATAATCCTTTAGTTCGCTGTTTTTTGTAAAATCCAAATCTTCCTTTAAAAATTCATCGCATACTTTTTTAAAACAAAATGAATAATGATTGTAAATATCTTCATCGGAACTAAGCGTTTCTCTATCAATATAATAATACTGAATATAATATAAAAGATTTAATGCAAAATCTTTATATATTTCAACCCTATCTTTAATTATTATATATTTATGAGCAGTATTTGCCATGTTATACTAATTATTTTAACATATCAATTAATTCTGGTTGCGGATGGTAATCCTCATCAAACAAATGAAGATTTTTTAATAAAATTTCTTTATTATAAAAAATAGTATTGGATTTTTTAATCATCCATCCCATCGAATTTCTATTATTTTTTACTGCTTTACTTATTGATTGTTGCGACACTTTAATTACTTTTGCAGCATGTGACATACTGAAACAAATAATCTTACAATTATTTTTCTTAATTATTATTTCACATCTATTTGGTAAATTTATTATTCTTTTGATTTTTTCTTCAATACTTTTATTTCTATTTAAACTACTTGCAGTTAATTTATTAATTAACCATTGTGGTCTTTTTTTACCAAACATTGGATTGTTACTACCAGCACTATGTTGTGATATTTTCTTTATTGCTTCTTCCGTATGTGATTTTCCCATCATAGGCGCACTTGAATTTTCAGCGATATTGAATTTATTTTTTATAATATTTAAATAATGTTGTTCTCTAATTAAAATATTTTTATTATTAATTTTTTCCAATACATTAAATATTAAAACATTTAATCCATATTTATTAACAAATCTCTGAAGATGAATGTTTTGATGTTTATTGTTTAATAAATCTCTTTTATGTTCATTCCATCTTTTATTAAGATTTATGGTGCTTCCAACATAAACTCTGTTATCAATAGTGTTTGATATTTCATATACAAAACCCATTATTGTAATGATTTAAGCATTTTAATTAATCTTTCATCTGAATAACAATCTGATTTGTCTTCTCTGAAACTAACATGAGTCCAAATACCCGCTTCACCATTCAATGCTCTATTTGATAATGACCACATATCGCTATTGTAATCAAGCGGAATTCCATATTTTTCATTCCAAAAAACCAAAAGTTTCCTAAGAGCCTCAATTTGTTTATCAGTATATTTTTCAAAACCATAAAATCCCTTGTATCCATTTGGATATGTTTGAACATTTTGAATTGGACTTATACCGGTATTTGGTATATATTTCTTTAGGGTATCATCGTATTTTGCCGGATACCATTTTCCATTAGATTCAATTAATCCGCCCCACGCATCAATTTCAACACCAATACTTGCTTTATTTAATCCAGTATTATTTACTGCTTTTGTACCTAAATGATGTGCCCAATATTTAGTTGAAAAGCATTGATATATTTTACCATCCCAACCAATTATAATTGCAGTACCAATTCTTTCAACCGTACTTCTCCACCAAGCAATATCTCCATCAACACCCTGTCCTGATACAGTATGATGCAACACGATTTGTTTTTTTGCTGTTTCTTCTTTAAAGTATTGATCGTCTGGAAAATCAACCTGAATAATATCGGTTAATTTTAATTTTAAAAGCTCAACACTTTCATTATCTTTTTTTGTCTGTGCTTGTCCTTTTGTATCGTATAATAACCCAAACGAAAATTTATTTAAACTAAACATATTTTGTATTTTACATATAAATACTTTCTTACTAATAATAAAAAAATAATGGGAACATTAAGTTAATAATGCCCCCATAAAATTAATAAAAATTTTTTTATTTAGCTATATAAATTTTCTACCAATGTGTTATATTCTTCACCGCTAATATTTCCAAGTTCTTTTCGAATTTTCTTTATTCTACGATTATTTAAAAACACTGCACTAAAAAGATATAATACCAATATTAATAAAAATATTGAATATCCAATTGTTACTACTTTAATGAAATTTTTTGATGCATTAAATACAACACCAACAAAACCAATTAAAAAAACTCCAATAAATATAAAAATAATGCTTTTTTTCAGAACCAAATCTTTTTCTGTTGTTTCTTTTGAAAAATATCTATAAGCAAATTTAATCCATTTACTTGGTTGATATTTATTATATGCAGTATCGAATTGTTTTTTTGTAATTTTTTTTATCATCTTAAAAACCACGATTTTTCTTTATGTTATTTGTATTAACAAAATTGTTTGGTTTGTAATCTGTTAAATGTTTCATTTTTTCAAACTCTTCATTAATTGGACATTTTTCATCCTTATGTTCAGATTCTGTTAATATTTGAACAGGATTTTTAAATACCCGAACATTCTTACCATCGGTGAAAAATTTATAATTTGATAATAAAGTAACGATATTTTCATTAACAGCACCTTTATTATTAAATTTATTACCAAAACCAGTAAAATCAATCTGATTCATTTCTTCGGTTTCTTTAACATCGGTAACTTCTTTTGTTTCATTAAGTTTGAAACTTATTAATTGTTTTTTTCCTAATTTATTAAGAAATCTTCCTGTTAATAAATCCACCGATTCTTTGAGTTCATTAAATCCTGATTTTTCTTTATCATATTGGCTCTTAACATCTCCACTTTCGGTTGGTTGTGTATCTTTATTATACATGGGTATATTTGCCCTTGATTTCAAACTTGCCTGTCTTTGTTTATATATTTCTTTACCCATATCAGCTTCCATTCGTTTTTCAAATTTTTCACTCGGTTTATTATCGTAAACCAAATCTTCCTGACCAAGACGATATTTATCAATTACATCCTGCTCTTCTTTGGTAAAATTACGTTTGGGAATTTCATCTCCTTTGTAATTATCTGAATCACCAACGTTTTTTAATGATTCATCTCCTTTAGCATCAGTTACTTCAATTTCTTTCTTTTCAATATTCTGACCTAATTTTTGTGGATCATCACCAACATCGGTTTGTTGATCTTTCCATTGAAGTTCTTTTTCAACGTCAATAATTTCTTTTGTACCACTATCTTGTAAATCTTTTTTGAAATTAGATACATTCTCTTTACCAAGACGATCTTTTAGTACCAATGCTGATGGTCTTCTATCTTCTGCCATTTTCTTTAATTTATTATGATGAATTGAATAAGCATTCAATTCGTTATTTATTTCTTCCAATAATTTATTGGTTTTTTCTATTTCTTCTTTCATACCACCCGTTGATCTTAAACCCATATCCATATTGGTACTTTGAGTACCCGTGGGTGTTGCTTTATTTGACATTGACTCAGGTTTATCGGCTATCATGGTTTGTGTATCTTCTTTAATTTTACCCGTTTGTTGTGTATCATGAGCAGAAATTCCATACTTTTTTGATGTTTCTTCTGCCCATTTTTTTGCTTTAGCATTATTTCCATCATAAAATAATTCCATTTTACCCTTTGTTTCCCTAAAATCAGCACCCTGTGGAGATTGTCCTACTTCTTTTTTAATTGTTGTGAAATCTTTTGCTTCATCAACCTTTTCTGGTAAATTTTCATGTTTTGTTTTAGCAAAGTCTTTAACATCTTTAGGACTTACTGTTTTAGCAATTTTTTTAACAGCACCACCAACCTTGTTTGGACTTAATTCACCTTTTTGTACAGCATGTGCCATTCCGAATAATCGTTGCTGCGATGCTGATTTTGCTTTTTCTTGTATTTTTTTTGCTTCTTCCATTGTATTTAAATTTGGTTTATCCGGTTCTCCGGTTTTAATTGTATCTAATTCAACATTTGTATCGGGATTGTTCCATCCTTTTACCGCATCACTTGTAAATGCATTTGTTCTATCAATAATAAAATTATCAACATTGGTTTTATTTACATCTTCATCAAGTAAATTAATAAATTTTTCAAATCCGTCCGATTCAATTAAATAATTACTTTCTTGTATTATTCTTCCACCCTTCCAAATTGGTTTTCTCATGATATTTGATTTTCCTTTTGTCTTCATTAAATCACCACTTCCCCATGCAGAAGGACCTGCATACCCAACATATCCGGCAGCACCCCCGGCACTTCCCGCTGATGTGGTTTCTTTGATTATATTTCCTTCGTCATCAATTAACGAATGATTTCCATGATCGGAAATAAACCATGTGTTAGGATACCATTTATTACTTTCTTTCCATGTTTTAACAGCATTAAGCGCATCGGACATTTCTTCAAAATCACCAATAAATTTACCACTACAAGAAACTGCATATTTAAAACCATTTGATTCAATAAAACAATCATCATCTTGTGGTTCATATTTCGTTTCTTCTTCATTTTCTCTTAAACCATTAACCACCTCAAGATCATATCCAATATTTTCAAGTTCTGTTTTAAGGTCTTGATATTCTTCTGGTGTCGCTGGTCTGCTTTCAGCAGCATATCGTGGATCAACTGCTGAATGTTGTCCGATATGTGAATATCCCGTTTTTAATTTACCCTCATTATCATAATTTTCTTCTGGAAAATAAGCAAAAATATCTGAATTTTCAGAGTCTTTTTCATTAACCAAAAACATTACTTTGGTTTTTTCGGTTGCTACCTCAGAAAGATTATCTGTTTTTTTTGGTAAACCGGTTGGTGCAAGTTTTTTCATTCCTTCTTCTCCCGCTTTTTTTAGTTGATTAATACCACTCTGATCTCTTCTTTTCTTTTCCCTTGGTATTGCCATTTTATATTTTTGTAAGTATTTTGGACTATTTAATACATAATCATTGAAAATCATATTCATAATTGTTTCGTTATAGTGATACCCAAAGCGTTCTTCTCCATTTTCAGACATTTCACCATACACAGCAGATAATTTGGGGTCTGCATGAACCAGTGCTTCCATTTTAGCCAAACTAAAAATTTTCTTTTTTAATGATTGTTCCTTTTCGGTTAACAATTCATCTGTTTCATTTAATTTAACATTATTTTGAATCATAGTTTTTTTAAAATTTTTTTCAAAATTCTGAGATTGTTTACTCATAGGTTTTGTTATCGTTGGTTTAAATGTTTGTTCATTAACATTAGTATTATTATTTATTTTCCATAACTCATCAGCAACTTCGTTAGGCTTTCCACCTTTTTCATATCTTTTTTTCACAAATATTTCTTCCTTACTTAAAAGTTTGACAACATCATCATAACCCATTTTATATTTGGTTTCTAATACATCCCAAAGATTGGCTTCCCATGTCATACCCTTAGTAATACCATGCGGATTTGTATTAAAATTTACTGCTTCCGTTGCTTTAAAATTTGGTTTAAATGTTTGTTTCTCGCTTATCATTATTATGTTCTCTTCAATATATCTGATTATCAATTACTTAACATCCGACTTCCAAAAATCACGCTTGACCCAAAGCATTTTATAAACCGCTTCCATTGCATTTTTTATTGTTGAAATTAATTCATCTCTTGACTGGCTACTTGAATTATGAATTACTTTTCTTATCTCTTTATCTAAAGAATCGTTAACGAATTTTTTTATTTCATCATTAACTATTTCTTTAATATCATTAATTTCATTTTTATCCATATTATGCTTATCAGTTAAACATAAATACTTAGTTAACACGAAAAAATGATGATTAATAAAAAAGAACGCATGTCATAATAAACATGCGTTCTCAAAACATAAAACAAACTCCGCCTTACGGGGTATATTATTTTGAAAGTAAATAATACGTACCAGCACCACCAACTCCACCAATAGCAATATATGTTATTATTTTACCATTTTTAATAAGAAAATTTCCCACTTTTTGCCAACCGTTCGGATTAATTTTCAATTTATTAATTTCAGGAATGGCATAGCTATCAATATTGGTTGTAGTAAAATATCCATTGGAATTAGAAACACTAAATGTAACAGGATATCCCCTTTTTCGTTCGTTTTTCCAGTGGAATTCTACAAATTGTTTATTCGGAAAATATAAACTATCAATAAAAAAACTTGGTTGTAAATCAAGACGTGCTGGTAGAACATTACCAACAATGAATTTATAACTAACTTCTTTATTTCCTTCTTTATGTAAATCACTAAAGGTAATTTTTTTACCCGTTGTATCAACAATTGTTTCACCTTTATGTTTTAATGAATCGATTTTTACGTTTGTTTGAATGAGAGCAGCAGCAATTATTGAATTGGTTTTTTCAATTTCTTTAACCCTTTTCATTAATTCTCTTTGTTGATCGGTTAGTTGATCGTTAATTTTTTCAAGATTTTTAACTGATTCTTGTATAGTGAGTTTTTCAGCAACCCATTCATTTTCTTTATTTTGATAATACCCAACACTATCCAATAAAGCATCTCTTAATTTAACTTCTGATTGGTATTTTTCCTTTAAATTTCGTATTTTATTGTGTTGAAGATAAAGAATAAATGATAAAAATAATATTATTGCAAGAACAATTGCAATAATTTTAACATTTTTTTTCTTCAAAAAGTTTAAGATAATTTCCAATATTTTTTTCATTACTGTAATATATTATTTCTCCAATATTTATAAAATGAATCATAATATGATTCAACTTTTTTTGTAATTTTTTCATTATCCGGATTATCCGGTGTAAAATCTTCCAGATAATTAAATTCAACTCCCGATGTTGCTTCATCTGGTGTTACTTTATAAATAAACTGAATGATTCCGTCTATTGTACCACCCCAAAAAACTAAATTATTATATACTTCCAGATCAATAAATTTTGTATTAACATTCATATCATCAAAAAACCTTCTGAATTTTTCTTCTTCAATACTTTGATCATAAACCGTTATTTTATTTTCGGGTTTTTGGGTATTATCATCAATTTGTTCATTTAGTTTGCGTGTTATTTTAAGCATATCACGAACATTTAAATCTTTTTTTGGTGCTTCAGTGTTTTCTTTGACAACATATTTTTCGCCACGCATTCTACGTAACAATACTCTCATTTGATCCGGTGTGGTTTTATTGTTCATAATCTTTTTTATATAAATACTTATGTTGTAGTTAACATTTCATTAAATTTTTTAATATCAAATAACGGATTAATATCGCTACTTTCCTCAATATAATTACTTCTAAAAACAATTCCTTTAAACTTAACAATATCTTTATGATAATGATGAAAATCAATACATTCCTTTGGTATATTATGTTTTTTACACAAATTTGTACACAATGAAACAAGACTATTTATTTGTTCATCATTAAATTTTTCCCAATAGCTGTATCCAAGCCAATTTTTAATAATAACATTTTCTTCATCACATATTTCATTTAACCAATTAATATAACCACCCGTAGGTGTTTTAAATAAACAACCCATATTTTCCAAAACGATTGATATTGATTGCTTATCACCTTCTTTAATGCCAAGAAAATCCGTATGGAATTTATCATCATAATGTTGAAATATAATACCGTTTCTTGAAATGGTATATGTATTCCATTTTCTTGTTTTACCATATTCTTTATGCAATAATCTGGTAATATGATAACTGTTTTTTCTTAAACTGGTTGCTAAAACAATTTGAGTTTTAACGGTTTGTGTTTTATAACGATTTGTTTCCTTAATGCAATATGTAAAGTTATCAATTTCTATCATTTGATTATTACATTTTTATTTTAGTTTCCATAAATAATTTTGTTTTAATTCATTTGCTTTTTTTATAAGTTCTTCCAGTTTTTCAAGATCAAGTTGAGCTATATTTTGAACATTAAAGTCATCAAAATCCAGATTTCCCAATTCATCGACAAGTTCTAATGATTTTTTTAAAAGTTTTCCAATTTTTTGTGATTCATTCATTTTATTTCATGTTTTCAAGTACACGAAATGCTTCATCAAATTTTTCAACAATATTTTTTGCTTCATGAAATGGAGCAACAATATATCTTCTTTTACCGGTTGTAGCAAAGATACCTAATCTATCCATATCTTGCAAGAAATTTTTTACTAAATTAGCAGAATTGGATATATTTGTTTTTTCAGCTACTAATGTTTTTAATTCAAGACCACTTATTACCTTATCACCCGTAGTTAATTTACCATCGCCATATACAAATGCCAACAACGCCAAATATCTATCTTTTTTCTGATATATTTTTTCAAATTTTTGGTGATTTATTTCATATAAAGTGAATTCAAAATACTCTCTAAAATAGATACCGCCAATAATTATTAGTTCGTTAAAAATAACAATAATTACAAAAAGAAAAATATTTTTCGTATCTTCAGTTTGGTTTGTTGATTTTAATGCTGTTAGTTGTTCATTCAATGTTTTTATTTTAAAATTTAACGTGTTATTAATTTCATTAATTTTTGTTTGATTTTCTGCAATAATTTTTACGTTTTTATCAATGCTTGTTTGATAATCATTTCTAATTGTTCGATATGTGAATGGAGTTTCTGTTAATTTTTGACGTAAATCATTATTTATGTTTCTTAAATTTTCATTATCATTTTCAAATATTCTTTTTTCCTTTTCATAAATTGTTGAAAGACTATCGGTTTTAATTGAAATTTCAGATTCTACCAATGTGTTTTTAAAAAAACTTGTGGTTGCAAGATTTTTTGAACCGCTAATCGATAGATAAAAACTTAAAGCAATAATTGTTAATGAAATTATAAGCCAACCAACAGCGGGTGCGTTTATTTTTTTGTGTACTGAAACATAATCGCTTGAAAAATTTCTAATTAAATATCTTTTTACTATTTCAAATATTGTTAAAAATATTAATGTAAATACTATTGCAAATAATGCACCCCAAAAACCACCAAAAAAATGTAATGATATTGTTTTTAATAAAGCCGGAAAAACCAAAAAATATGCAAAAAATATTGCACTGGCATTTCCAACAAAAGAAAATCTATATAACCACCTATCCAATCCCTTGTTATTACCCTCAAAATCTTTTGTATTAATTTTTTTTCTTAATTCATCATATTTTTTTAAATCCATGATATTTTTCTTTCCAATAAATACTAAAAATTATGATTTACTCCATTATTAATGAAGATATTCCATTTTCATCCAATTGTACATTAATTAAATAATCTGAATTAATTTCTCTTAAATGTTCAATAATTAAAACCTTTTTCATTTTGGTTTTTATTAACTGAAGTATTTCAATAAATTCTTCAGTACTATCTTCATCTAATTTACCCATTACTTCATCAAGTAAAAATATTGCTGGTTTTGATTTTACATTAATTTGATTTAAAGCGAATTTTAAAACAACACTTGCAAACGTTCTTTCTTTACCACTGGCACTAATACAATCAATAACTGCAGTAACCCTATCATTATAAACTAATTTGGGTTTCAGATCATCAATATCAAGCCATACTTTAAACGGTGCAACCGATAATATATTTTCTAATGTTAAATTGATTTTTGGTAAAATGTAATTAGCTAACATTTGTCTTGGTATTCCATCTCTATGAACGCATTTTTTATATAAATCCATCATCATGTCACGATATTCTTGAGCTTTAAATTCTGTAATTAATATTTCATTATTTTTTATTTTTTGTGATTTTTCGCCAACATTGGTTTTTCTTATAAAAATGTTTTCTTTTTCTTCATTTTCTTCTATTTCAAGCTCACCAATCTTTAATTTAGCCGTATCAATACCCTTTTCAATTTTTTTATTTTCCTCAATTTGTTTTAAACTGTTTTCATGGTTATCAATTTTTTGTTGAAGCACTGCAATTTTTAGTTCTTCGACCTGACTTTTAATTGGAATTTGGCTTAATTCGGCTTGATATTCCTTGCGTTTTTCAACATCATTTTTATCATTGGTTAAATTACCAATTTCTTTTAAGACCTCTTCCATTTCAAGAGCAGCTAAGTTAATTTGTGTTTTAATGGGTACAATTTTCGAATTATATTCAATAATATTATCTAAATGTTTCTTTTTATCAATATTTTCTTTATTGGTTATTTGATTTGCAATTGCAAACATTTTTATTTCTTTGATTATTATAACATCATTAATGCTATGTTGATGTTCGGGCAATAATGCTTGACCGCATGTTGGACATATTTTACTGGTTTTTAGTTCACCAATTTCTTTTTTCAATTCACTTCCATCTTGTTTTAATCTAAAAATATCACCATTGATTATTTCAATCTGATGATCTTCATCACGGATTTTTTGTTCAAAACCCTTAATTTCTAATTTATTGTTATATTCGGTTGTTTTGTGTATTTCTTTTTTATTTATGAATTCTTTCAGTCTTTCTTCATCATAGGTTTCTTTTAGAAGAACGATATTTTCTTCTATGACCCCTTTTCGTGCCTTTAGATCAATTATTTCCCTATTGTGGGTATCTATAGTCTCTTTTGTTTCAACCACGTTTAAATTGTAGATTTCGGGGTCAATTTTAAATAATTTTTTTGTTAATGTTTCAACATAATCTCGACCCTTTTGTATCCTTTCCTGAATATCAGGTAATTTTTTTGTTTCGATTTCAGCAATTTCGCTCTCAAGCTGACGAATTTCTTGAGTTAATTGAGCATTTTGTTGTGTTGTTATATCAATATTACAACTTATTCTGCTTTTTTCATTAACACGTTTTTGATATGCTTTTAATCCTTCCAGTTTTTTATCAAAAATATCTAAACCGCTATCATATAATAATGAATCAATAAATATTGCCATATCGTTTGATAAAATTCTATTCAATGTATCAGAAGTTGTCATAACAATACGCATAAAATTATCATACGAACCAATGATTTGATTAAGTTTCTTTTGTGTTTTTACTCGCCTGTCTTCATCTAATTTATCTAATAATGTTTCATCATTCATTTCATCATCCGCCGTTGATAAAACATAATAATTTAATGTTGTTGGTGCTCCATTAATTTCACCATCTCTGCTTTTTGTGATTTCGGTTCGTCTTTTTATTCCATAATATTCACCATTTGCTTCAAGAACAAGATAAGCCTCACAAAAATTTGCACCGTTTCTATTATTCACAAAACGCTTGTCACCATATTTTATTCTGGTTTCTGTTTCCAGTGCCTTATCGAAAAGAATATATGAAAGAGCCTTAAAAATTGTTGTTTTGCCATTGGCATTATTCCCGCATATTTGAAATAACCCATCCATATTTCTCCAATCAATTTCTAAATTTTCATATGACATAAAATTCTTACCACCAAATTTAATAACATCCCATTCAATACCAACGCTATCACTAACATCAATTTCATTTAAAATTTCTTCATCCAACGCAATAACGTCACTAATTATATTTTTATCAGTGCCTATTTTTGAAAGAAATTCTTCAAATATTTCATGTTGAATAGCATTATTTGTTATATTTTCAATTGTTATGTTTTCATTTACATCAATTTTTTCACTTTCAATAAATTCATTTTTATGTGAAATTACCAAATTTTGATATTTAGATTTAATGTATTCGACAATCTTTCTTTCATTTTCTTTTGTTCTGGTGTTTGGTAATGTTCCCCAAACAAACCTAATTTTCATATATTTGGTTGGATTATTAATCTCAAAATCCAAATCATCAAAATCAATGTATGGTGTAATTCGAATATTTTTAAACGAATATTCATTTGGTATTGAAATTTCTTCAACAGTTTTATCAACAATATTCCATAATAAATATCCATGAAAAGCATCATCTCCTTCAGTAATATCCTGCGCCAAAATTGATCCACAAAATGCTTTTGTTTTATTTTTATCCAAATATTGTTGTTTATGAATATGAGCAAGCATTGATATATCGCCTTTAAAATCACTTATTTTATAAAGTGATTTACTTTTCATTTCAAAACCCGTTGTAGTTATACAACCATTTATAGATTCATGAAATAAATCAATATATATTTTTGTTGAATCTTTGCTCGTTAAAATCTTTTTACCTTCTTTCGTTTTCCATGGGTTATTGTCTTTTTCACCATAATGCCAAACAGCCCATATGACATTTTCATCTTCATAAAATCCTGTTTTGTCATAATAAATAACATTGGGGTTGTTTAGGGTTTTTACAATTGCTTTAATACTATCAACTCTTTTTAAATTTTTTTTACGACAATCATGATTTCCTCTTGTTATTCTTACAGGAGCAATTTCACTTAAATTATTAAATAATTCAGCTACCATGATTAATTGCTCGCCTTGTAAATCTAAATATTCGTTAACAATATCACCAATAATTACAATTCTATCCGGTTTTTTTTCTTTTAAAGAATTAATTAAATTTTCAAATACTTTTTGATATTCTTCATTACGAGTTGGTATTTTACGTATATGTAAATCTCCCGTGTGACATATTTTGGTGATTGGCATTTTTTCAACATCTTTTACTAATAAAATTATTTTTTACAAATATATTTAAATCAATTTCATAATGCAAGGGTTTTTGAGAACTGACAAAATGTCAATTTTAATATCATATAAATATTTAAAATTGTTTTGGCATAATTTTTATTATTTTTATAATTATAAAAAATAATTTTATTTAAAATTTATGTACTATGTTACCATCATTAAAACAAACCTTACCATCACTATTTGATGGATTTTTAACCGATATTTTTACAGATTTTACAGATTGGAATGAATTAGCTATCAGAAATCCGCTTCACGATGTAATTGAAAATGAAAAAGAATACACAGTTGAATTATCATTGGCTGGTGTAAAAAAGGAAGATATATCAATGAGTCTTGACCATGATATTTTAACAATCAAAGCAGAACGCAAGGGAATTGATAAACAAAAATACAATAAAATACAAACATTTTATGGTAAATATGAAAAATCATTTACTTTGCCAAATTCTGTTAATAAAGAAAATATTCAAGCATCGTTTGAAGATGGCATTCTTAAAGTAACAATTCCAAAACTTGTGAAAGAAGATAAGAATATAAAACAAATTAAAATTAAGTAATTCATTGTTTTAAACAATTTCTTTGATACTATTTTTTAATTTAGTTTTAATATAATCAACACGGTTACTTACAGTATTGCTGGTAATATTAAATTCAGTTCCAATTTCACAATAATTATATCCTTGAACATATTTCATATCTAAAAACATAAAATCTTGCGGGGATATTTGTTCTGAAATATAATTAATTGAACTGTTATTTTCAAAAGTATTGCATGTTGTACAATTGTTATTAATATAAAATGTGTTTGTACAATTACTGGTGAAAGTAACATGTGTTTGATCACAGGTAGAAAAATAAATATTGTTATCTGTTGTAGATGAATTATCCGAAGTAATCTGATATGTACAATTATTATTTTTCGATATTGATGAAACAAAACGCCATTTATCAATCATATAATTTTTTGCAATACTAATAACCCATGATTTAAAATTAGATTTAAGAGAATCATAAGTATCTAATTTAACAAAAATTTTAATCATTATTTCTGATACATCATCTTCAAAATCACAATTGTTTGAATATTTCTTTTTTAGATAACTTTCTACAACTCTTTTATACTTATTGTATAGTGTTTTTTGTGCTATTTGATTTCCATTAATAGATTCGTGAATAAGGTGAATATTTTCTTGTTCGTTTATAATCATACGGTTTTTGTAATTTTTGAATGAAATAATCATCAACAGTTAAGCCCCTTGCGCCGTATAAACTTTTAATAACTTCATCAATTCCTTTATTCCTACGAAGTTCATCCAAGTCTTCTTCGGTGGGTAATTTAACTATTTTAACCCTATCTTCACAATCAACATAAATTGCGTGCAATGCATAATAAAGTTCAACTGCGTTTTTATATGCATCGGGGTCTAATAAAACAACAACTTCAGGTTTAAATTCTTTCAGTTTCAAAAATAACGTAGTGGATATTGTTTTTCCCAACATTGGAATAATATTAACGGGAAATGATAACATCTCAAAAACCCCCTCCACGAGAAAAACAGTAAAATCCCAATTTATTAATCCTTCATTAAATATAATTTTATTTTTATCAGTATATGGATTCAAATATTTATTTTTCAGTGTTTTATCATATGCTCTTGCTACAAAATAATTTATTTCACCATTCATATCATATGATGGAATAATTATTCTTTTTGCATATCTTCCTGTAGTACAAAAACCAAGCCGATATTTTAAAATAATATCTCTTGTTATCATTCTTTCAGTAACTAAATAACTATATGCTTCAAAATGTTCCAAATTGTTGGTTTCCATTTGAGAAAATGGTATCATTTCCACAGGAAGTTTTACTGGTGCGTATTCTTTTTCATCTTCGTAAGAAGAATAATCATATCCATAAATATCAGCATATGATTTATATATTTGATAATCGTTATCAGTGCCATACATTCTGATAAGTCTTCCCAAAGAACCACTAAAAGACGGATTTTCACAACACCAGCAGTGAAAAATTCGTTTAGCTGTGTTAATTTCTAAATTAAACTTACCATCAGGATACCCTCCATTTAATTCAGCACAGCGTGGGCAATTTATTCGTAACTGCTCGGATGTATTTATACCAACAATATCATCAAATATGTTTTGAAGTATCGAATGAAACTCCAATCCTTGTATAATCATAATACATTTACTCTCTAAATTTTTTCTCGCTGTTTAGAAACGGAAAAAACATTATCAATCTATTCAAAAAAGCAATTGGTTGTATATCCAAATTAGGTCTGCCTGTTCTTGGATTTACACCCATTGTCATATGATGAAATTGTAATTCATTAAACAAATCGGTTATTTTTTTCTTTAATTCCGAATCACCGGTAACATTATCATCAGTATTTAGATTATTTTTTAATCGTTGATAATCAGTAAAAAGTTTAATATAATCTTCTTTGGATTGTGCCAATTCTTCTCTGAGTTTTTCTCTTTCTTTTGAAAATAAATCAACTTGTTCTTCAAGCCATTTAACGCTTCCCTTTTCTGATTCAAGTTCCAGTAAATCGTCCTTTTTGGATACAAATTCGCTGTTTTGCAATAATTCATTAACTTTTTGTTTTGCTTTCGAATCAATTTCCTCTTCTTTTGAGATTACTTTTGATTTTGAAGCTATGGGCTTTTTTGTACCACTTTTTGCTAATTTTAATAAACTGTTTGTATTTTTCATGATGTAATAATTAAATTTGAATTTATATGTGCAAGAAGACCCGTTTTGTCATTCCAGATAAAACCGTCTGCTGCTTTAAGCGCACCAACAAAACCTTTTTTATGATGCCATTCTTCAGTACCAGTAAGACTTGAAAGATATCTAACAGTAACGCCCAACTCTTCATTTAATGTTCTTTGTTTATTATCTATTATTGAATAAGTAATATTTTTTTTGCGATGTTGATGTCCAACATGAAATTCATGAAAAATTGTTTCACTCCACATTGGTTTCGATTCAATATCGGTTGCCATTAATAACGGTAATGAACTTTCTTTTTCTTCACTACCGTGCGTAAAACCAAGTAATACTTTACCAAATCTATAATACTTTCTTGGTGATGCGCCATTATTGACCGATACAGTTGAATCATTATTAAACCACGCCTCCAAATATTTACCCATATAATAACTACGTTCAAAATCATGATTACCGGGTATTACAATAACATCAACAGGAACGTTTGTTTGCTTAAGAATATTAATCGCATCCACAAGTAAATTTACGCCCACATTGAACGTTTTTGCCCATCTAAGGTCTTCATCTTGCTGTGTGCCTTGAGTTGTTGTATTAAAAATAGTATCACTATTGAAAAAATCATTACCCACCGGAAATAATATTCTTGAATACGGAAACCCGCTTGCTCCCTTTATTAAATTTTCAAGAGCTTCTAAAAATCTTGCACGGGCAATTTTTGTATCATAATTTTCACCCGTTTCCCCACCCCATGCCAATTTACCTAAATGTAAATCAAATATTGAAATTTCAAAAAGATTATTTTCATTTGGAATTAATTTAATTTCTTGTTTAAACAAGGGTGGTTCATATCCCTTAATCATATTAAGAAAAATATCACCAATTAATTTATCTCTGACAATTTCAACTTTTCGATCAAGACGTGCCTTAACTTGAAAATTTTGAAATGTTCGTGGTATTTTATCTACAATTGCCGTAACATCCCATTTATTAATCCAATATTGTGTTACTTTCCAAATATTTAAATCAACTTCACATATTTTTAAAAGTTCCGGAAGTGTTTTTATATGATCGGCGGGATAATTTGAACCCGATGTCCATTCTAATTCGGCACTATTACCCCTAACATTAAAATTTGTTTTTTCACCATTTGATGTTGATGGAATGTCGGTGGGTTTTTTTCCAACAAAAAATTCTATATCTCTGTGTTTATTATTAAAGTATTGTTTATATGCGGTATTAAATAAAGTAAAAAGTTCATCTTCAAGAGTACCATTATCATATTTTTCATATACAACTGCTTTAATATTTTTTACATATGTATCAGCATAACCGCATTTTCGAGAAGCTTCTTTTACTGATATTTGATTTTGGATTGCATAATTAATAATTTCGATTGCTTTTTCAATTCGTTCTTTTGTCATATTAGATTATTTAGATAAGAATTATTTTTAATTTTCGTCAAACATATACTAAAAATCCTAAAAACGCAAGGGTTTTACATAAATACCTCACGATTTTTTTTAATATGATCTAATACTTTCTCAATTCTCTGACATTCATCACGAAATGAAACTTCTTCGCTTATACCCATATCAAACCATTCTCCTTCTTTATGAAAATGAGAATATCTATTTTGTAAAAATTTTTCGATTTGATTTGCAAATTCTGATTGATACGTTTCAACAAGTTTTAACGGTGAAGAATTTCCCGTTTGCAATTCTTTAATCCTTCTTTGTGGATTGTTTGAAACCCCTATTTTATAGTAACTATCTTCTAATGATTGAATTAAATATACGTATTTCACTTAATAATTCCTAATTTAATCATACCACTATATCCACAACAATATGAATCA
>Ga0315275_10000223_pt1 | contig 46581 bp, 35 predicted proteins | sample YL17G03_0_MG_FD_205557 | JGI IMG/M metagenome (GOLD analysis project Ga0315275, IMG submission 205557) | Sediment microbial communities from Yellowstone Lake, YNP, Wyoming, USA - YL17G03_0 | ecosystem: Environmental > Aquatic > Freshwater > Lake > Sediment | place: USA: Wyoming | collected... | reverse complement strand
GGCAAAAAGCCCAAACTGGCCCTGACCGCCTGCATGCGAAAACTCCTCACCATCCTCAACGCGATGCTAAGGAACCATCAACAATGGCAACACCAAAACGCTTGACTTCCAACACAGTCGCTCACCCACCGAAATAGTTGCGGATGACCTGGCGGTCTTCGGGCGAGAGATCGGGTGGGATCGGCGGCATCGCCGTGACACCGGGATCCGCCCAGGCGACACCGGGCGCGACGCCTTCGGCCGGCTCGCCGCCGCCGACAGCCGGCGCGGCCGCTTCGGTTGGCGCGCCGCCGCCATCGGGTGCCACTGGCGGCTTGCCCGCCAGTGCACTGCTGGGCGGCAGCGTGGAGACGCCAGAAGGCGGCTCCGCCAGGCCCATCGCGCTTCGGACCTGGGCGGTGGCGAACGCGACGGACGCAAGGTCTGCGGCCGCCGACGGACCGAGTGTTTCGGTCATCTTCTCAGCCAGGCGCCGGAGGGCAGCGTCGGCCTCGGGTCCGCCGCGACGGATGGCCTCGGCGGCGGCCTCGAGTTCGGCGGCCAGTCGCGGAAGGTCCTCGCGCCGGGCGACCTCGGCGGCGCCAGAGAGGCCGGCTGCGACGCGGCCGCGCTCGGCTTCCGCCGCACCGCCTGCGCCGCCGGCCGCCAGGTTCGCGGCGGCCTTCTCGGCGGCGCCGCGTGCGGCGCCGGCATCGCCCTGGGCGGCCTGCCGGACGATCTCACGGATATCGGGGCTCGCGATGTTTTCAAGGGCCTCAAGCGACGCCTGGCGCGATTGTTCCGCTCGCTTCGCGGCGGCCAGAACGCCCGCCGTTGCCTCGTCGGCGCCGGCCTGGCGGGCGCCGGATTGCTGGAGTGCTGCCACCGCTTTCTTGACTGCCGCCTGGACGGCCGGGGCGAGCGCGGGGGCCTCGGACAATTCCCGGAGCACGTCGGCGGCGCGTGCGGCCGTCTTCGGATCGAGGGCCGGACCGCCCATACGGGCCGTATGGCCGACCGACGGCACGAGGGCGCCGGCCACGAGCACGAGGGCCGCCGCGGCCAGGACCTTGGCGCTTCGGCCCGCCGTCCGCGCGAGCACGAGCCGCGCAGGGTCGAGCGCGGCCGCAGCCTCGCGGGCCTGCTCGAGGAGCCGGTCATCGAGGACGCCGGGGGGACGACGGTCTGGCGGCGCTTCAAGGACTTCGAGGGCCGTCGCCAAGCGGTCCTTGAGGCCCGCGGCGTGGTCGGCCGTGATGGCCGCCCGGCGGAGCGAAACGCCCATCGCCAGCCGCGCGACCATCGCCAGGACAAAACCGGCGGGCAGAAAGGCCAGCGGAAGCGCCGGGTGGGCCGACGCCAGAGGCACGTCGTGCGGCAGGAAAATGCGAGCGGCGGTGACGAGGACCGCCAGGACGCTCGCGCCGAGGGCGCCGGCAAGGCCGGCCTCCGCGGAGCGGACCAGGAGCAGTCGCCGGCGGAAACGTTTAAGTGCTGTGAGGAGCGGGTCCATGGTCCGATTCCAGATCGTACGTCCATAGGATTATACGAGCCTGGACAATTTCGGATTTCGGATTTCGGATTAAAACCAACGGCATCAGCCGCGTCAAAGTCCACGGCGAGATTCCCGTTCGACTTCGCTCAGAATGACAGTGCCACCGCGCGATGTAGCCGTTCAATCCGCAATCCGCAATCAGTACTGTATTCGTCGCCTGGAGGAGGGGATTCCGAGTTCCTCGCGGTACTTGGCAACGGTGCGTCGGGCGAGTTTGCCAATGCCCTCGGCCCGGAGGCGTTCGACGAGTTCCTCGTCGGAGAGGGGCCGCGTTTTGTCCTCGGCCTCGACGAGGACCTTGAGCCGGGCGCGGACCTCGTCCCAACTGACGTCGCCGCCGGCGGCGCTCGACGTGCCGCCGACGAAGAAATCCCGCATGGGCCAGATGCCCCACGGTGTATCGGCATATTTATCTGCGACGGCCCGCGAGATCGTGGCGACGTGGAGGCGGACGTCGTCGGCGATCTCCTGCATCTTGAGGGGCCGGATGTGGTCGGGCCCGTCGTCGAAAAACGGACGCTGGAACCGGACGACCGCCTCCGTCACGCGACGCAGGGTGTCGCGCCGCTGGGCGATGGCGTCCATGAGCCACCGGGCGGACCGGATGTTCTGGGCCAGAAACCGCCGGGTCTTCTCGTCGAGGTCGCGCTGCTTGACGAGACGCCGGTAGGCCTGGCTGATGTAAAGTTCCGGTTCGCCGCGCTCGACCGCGACGCGGTAATCCCCCGCCTCGTCGTCCCAGACGATGCGGACGTCGGGGACGATCGTGGGCGTGCGGCGCGGGCTGATGACCGACCCCGGCCGCGGATTGAGGCGCCGCAGCCGCGCGACGGCCTGCTTGACCTCCTCGATCGTCGCGCCGAGGGCCTTGGCCATCTGCGGATATTTGTTGGCCGAGAGGGCCTCGAGGTGGCCCCGGATGAGGCGGACTTCGAGGGCGTCCTCCGGGAGATCGCCGTCCCCCGCGCCGAACGTCGGGTCGGCGTGCAACTGGAGGAGCAGGCATTCCTCGATGGAGCGGGCCGCGATGCCCGGCGGGCCGGCGGCCTGGACGCGGCGGAGGACGTCCTCCATCTCCTCGACGGCGGCCGGCGGGTCGGCCTCAGTCGCCAGGTCCGCCAGGGGCATCCGCAGGTAGCCGCTATCGTCGAGATTGCGGATCACGAGTTCGCCGAGGGCCTCGGCGCGCGCATTCAATTCCTCCAGGTGCCACTGGTGGAGGAGGTACTCCTGGAGCGTGTCGCCGGCGTCGGGGGTGTTCTGCATCGCCTCGGTCTTCGAGTCGGAGTCGTCGGAGGCCGAGCGGCTGCGGCGTCGGGCCTCGGCGTCCTCGTCCCTGTAGTTGTCCCAGCGGTCCACGAGGTTCGAGAGTCGCTCGAAGTCCTCGGCCGCGCCGTCCTGGCGGACGATGAGTTCGCGCTCGGTCTCGGCGACGGGGGCGGCGGGCGCCTGGTCCTCGTCTTCGGTTTCGGGCGGCTCGGCCCCGTCGGAACTGATCTCCAGGACGGGGTTCGCGATGAGTTCCTGGTCAATGCGCTCCTGGAGGGCCATCAGCGGCAACTGGAGTATCTCCATGGCCTGGATCATCCTGGGAGCCAGGATCATCCGCTGTTCGAGCCGCTGCTGGAGACTGGCGTCGAATCGCATCTTATGTACCTATGTCCTGCCGGCCGCGAAGGGCGTCGGCCAGCATTCCCGGATTGGCGTAATCGAGCGACGCTCCGGTCGGGAGGCCGCGCGCAAGGCGCGTCAGGCGGACCTTGTGGCCACCGAGGCGGTCGGCCACCGCCAGGGCCGTGCCGTCGCCTTCGGCCGTGGCCGCAAGGGCCAGGATCACTTCCTGGACCTCGCCGCCGGCGACGCGCCGCTCGAGGCTCGCCAGGCTGAGTTGCTCCGGCCCGACGCCGTCCATCGGCGCCAGGAGCCCGCCGAGCACGTGGTATAGCCCGTCATATCCGCCGGACGCTTCGATGCGAATGACGTCGCGCGGCTTCTCGACGACGCAGAGGCGCGTCCGGTCGCGGCGTCCGCTCGCGCAGAGACCGCACTTGGGCCCCTCCGCCAGGGCACCGCACTCCTGGCACCGGCCGATCTTTTGCTTCACGTTGCGGAGGGCCTGCTCGAGGGCCGCGACCTCGTCGGCGTCGGCCTCAAGGAGGTGGAAGGCCAGGCGCTCGGCCGTCCGCCGCCCGATGCCGGGCAGTTGGCCGAGGGCCTCGATCAGCCGCTCCAGAGATTCCGTGTAGGCGTCCATGACGATCAGTGCCTGAGTTGAAACATTTCGCGGCCGCAGCCCCCGCTCTAATCGTCCGGCCGGACCACGCGGCCGTCGAAGAGGCGGACGGTCTTCTGGACCAGCGGGTCCGCGGCGGCCTCGTCGGGTTGTTTCCTTTTACGCGGCGGCGCCGGCGACCCAGGTGCACGCCGCGCATCGTCCCGCGCCGCGGCGGCCTCAGCGTTCGCTCGACCCGGAGGCTCTCGACGGGCGGCCGTGGGTCGCGCGGCCGGCGGCGTCACCGCCTTTTTTTTTTCGTCCGCATCGGCCTCGGCCGCGCGCGGCACCGGACGTGCCTGCGCCGCGGAAGCAGGCGGTCGCGACGGCGCGCCGCCCGCCAGCGACCGCTCGAGCGATTCAAGGTGCGCAAGGACCTGCGGCAACGGTTCCATATCGGCGAGCGACGCGAGGCGTACGACGGCGAGTTCCCCGATCGGCCGCGCGTCCACGACGTAACGTGCCCGGTTCCGGGCCTCGGCCAGGTATCCGAGGGCGGCCACAAGCGCGGGAGTCGAGAGTTTGGCGGCCACGGCCTCGAGGTCCTTGCGGTCGGGTCCGAAAACGTCCAGCAGTTCGGCGTCCGAGCCGCAGGTCTTAACGACCAGTAGGTCGCGGATTTCGCGCATGAGTTGCTCGAGGAGGGCCGCGAGGTCGGCGCCGGCGGCCAGGAGGTCGCCGAAACGTTTCAGTGCTTCGCCGACTTGGCCGCCCGCGCAGGCGGCGAGCAGGTCGAGGACCTTGTCACCGGCGGCGGCGCCGACGGACTGGCGGACGGAATCCAGCGTGACCCGGCCATCGCCGATGGCGATAACCTGGTCGAGGAGCGTGAGTGCGTCGCGGACGCTGCCGCGACCTTCGCGGGCCACCGCCCGGATCGCCTCCGGGTCGGCCTTGACCTTTTCCTTCTTGCAGATGTCGGCAAGGTGCTCGGCGATGCGGTCGGTCGGCACGGCGCGGAAATCGAAGCGCTGACACCGCGAGAGGATGGTGGCCGGGAGTCGCTCCGGCTCGGTGGTCGAGAAGATGAATTTCACGTGTTCGGGCGGCTCTTCGAGCGTCTTCAGGAGCGCGTTAAAGGCGCTCCGTGAGAGCATGTGGACTTCGTCAATATAATATATTTTGAAACGTGCGCGGGCCGGACGGTAATGGGCGTTGTCGCGGAGTACCCGGACGTCCTCGACGCTCGTGTTGGATGCTCCGTCAATCTCCAGGACGTCCATGTCGTCGCCGCGATGGATGGACTGGCAGACGTCGCACCGGCCGCAAGGCTCCGGCGTCGGGCCTTTCTCGCAGTTCAGGGCCCGCGCGAGGATGCGGGCCATCGTGGTCTTTCCGACGCCGCGCGTCCCGCAGAAAAGGTAGGCGTGTGCGACGCGGTTCTGGGCGATGGCGTTCTTCAAGGTCCGCGCGATGGGTTCCTGGCCGATGACCTCGTCGAAGGTGGTCGAGCGGTAGCGGCGCGCCAGTACGGTGTAAGCCATCGCATAACCTTTGCCAAGCCGGACGGTTCTCGTCACATCAATTTTCGATTTTCGATTTGCGATTTTCGATTTGAAAAAACACCCGCGTGCGTCTGCGCCGTTTTGCCGTTCAATCGAAAATCGAAAATCTGAAATCGAAAATGAGGAAAGTGGCCGTGCACCTCCCATCGCCAGGAGACGGCGGTCGGGTGGCGACCTCCGCGGCTCCGGCCAGATAACCCCACGGCGCATAAGCCATCCGGCTTAGGGCTGCTGCCTTCCGGCCCTGACCCGATTCGCCGGCGACCCATCGCATGGGATCCGACCCTCAACGCCCGGTGGGTCACTCCCGTGCAGCCACCTCAAGCCTCAGGGAGGAATTCAGCCCTGCTGGAGCGGGTTGCAGGTACAGGGGACCGCTAACCCCCCGCCTAGCACGGCCACTTTTCCCCGGCCCTTCGGGCCAAAGCAGCAAAACGCGTACCACAAGGCCCGATCGGCTCGATTACAAGAGTATACCAGAAGCCGGCGATAAAGCAAGCGGAGGAAAAAGAGACCCCCGGCGGCGATAAAAACCCCCGCCCCGCGCCGGGAGGATCGGGGCTTGAAAGGACAAAACCCGCTGGATATAGTTGCATCGTCGAAAATGCGGACCGCTCGGGCGCTTAGCTCAGTTGGTTAGAGCGCGTGGATCACACCCACGAGGTCACAGGTTCGAGTCCTGTAGCGCCCACCAGGCTCCGCCGGCCGCGAGGCCTGCTAACCGGATCATCTGGACCCGCCGGACAACATGGGCATCTCGACTGCTTCGGATCAAGCCTGCCAAAGCCTTCTGTTAGTCGCCAGTTAGTTCGCGGACAAACATCGGTCGGGACATGAACGCCCCCTTCCGGCCACTGGAATGTCGGCCCACGTCCCTTCATCGGCTATCCATCCTCAACCCCAATAGACTTACCTTGGACCGCTTAGCCGCGCAGTTTCGTCGCGACCTCGGCGACGCGTTTGCCGAGCGCGCGGCAAATGGCCTTTTCGTCCTCGTCAATCTCGCGCCGGCCGTCGGGTCCGGCGACGTGGCCGGGTCCGTAGGGCGACCCGCCGCCCTTGGTCGTAAAGAGCGCCTGGACCGAATACGGCACGCCGACCAGGATAAACCCGAGGTGCAGTAGCGGCGCCATCAGCGTGAGGATGGTCGTCTCCTGGCCGCCGTGGAGGCTGCCGGTCGAAGTGAAGACGGCGGCGGGTTTGCCCTCCAGTTCGCCCTTCAGCCAGAGGTCCGAGAGTTGGTCAATCTGGTTCTTGAGTTGGGCCGAGACGTTGCCGAAGCGGGTGGGCGTGCCGAAGATGACGGCGTCGGCCTGGCGGAAATCGTCCTTCGTTACGAGGGGCACGTCCTTCTGGATCGCGCGCGAGCGGCGCATGTCCTCGCTCGACTGGACGATGGAGTCGGGGATGAGTTCGCGCACCGTGCGGACGACCGGCTCGGCCCCTGGCGCCTGGCGTACGCCCTCCGCGACGAGTCCGGCCATCTTATAGACATTGCCATACGTACTATAGTAGACGATGAGGATTTTCACGGCGTTCCTCCTTTCGCCGCGGTCGGCGCCGCCCCGCCCCGGCTTGTCTGGGCGACCCGTCACGGCCACAGGCCGTGCCGTGACCAGACGCCGTGGCAAGCCCGGCGGCCGCCGGTGGGCCCAGGTTCATTATGCACGCCGCCCGGGAAGCCAAACAACCGCCTTGTCAGAAGGCCGAGATGGGCTCAGAGCCCATTCGAATAACCCGCCGTCGACCCGAGGTCGAGCGAGGACGAACCGGGCGGCGTCGGCGGCCCCGGCGTCCAAGGGGAACCGTTGGGACCGGAAAAACCTTCATTTTTCGGCCTTGTGTCGGATAATTCGCGAGCCATGTGTGCTGCAACTCTCCCTTGAATGCCGCCTCGTCCAGCGCATAACCACCTTATCTACAAGATGTTACGACGTCGGCTCGCCTGGCGTCTCCTGTTAGCGCCGGCCGCCCTCCCGCCGCATTTGACCCGCCAGCCGTTGTGATTAACCTTATGAGAAGGAAGGCGAGATGGGCAAGGTGGGCAAAATGTCTGATGTCCTTTTTTAGGGGTAAAAGTATGAGTTATCCACATGGTCGGCGACCTGTTGCGGAAGTGCTGGAGCCTCGGCTCTTCCTCAGCGCGTCATCCTCGCTCAATGCGGCGTTTGCGTCGGCGGAAGTCCTTACCATTGCGCCGGTTGACAACATCACCGTCGCCCGCGAACTGGCCCCCGGCGGCATGCAGATGTACAGCCTGACGGCCCCCGCCAGCGGAACACTCACCTTCGACATGAAGGCCGACGGTGCGGCCCTGGATTCCTACCTCCGCGTTTACAACTCAAGCGGCCGGCTGATTGCCACCAACGACAACGCCGCCAAGGGAACCCTCGACAGCCGCGTGACGCTCCGGGGCACGGCCGGCCAGGCCTTCTACATCGGCGCCGCGGGCCAGAAGGGCTCCGCCGGCGCCTACATGCTGTCCGTCCTGAGCAACCCCACCGACGACTACGGCAACGCGCCGGAGACCGGCAAGGCGGTCGGCGTCGCGCTGTGGAAGACCACTTCCGTCAGCGGGCGGATCAACTACGCCGGCGACACCGACGTTTTCTCGTTTGTCGCCCCGACCGGCGGGACGATGCAGGTCGTCGGCTCCCTGACCGGCAGGGGAAATTCGCTGGCGACCGGCCTCTCGGCCTATGACGGCGCGGGCCTCAAACTGGCGCCGGACGACGACCTCGCGGACAGCGGCGGACTGGTCTTCAACGTCGTCGGCGGCAGCCGATACTACATCCAAATGACGGGCCTCGGCGGCACGACCGGCACCTACAAGGTGACTCTCTACGACAAACCGGCGGCACAGGTCCTGGATATCGGGCCGGGCGACAGCCTCACCGTCGCCGGCCAACTGGCCGCCGACAGTACGCAGATGTACTTCGTGACGGCCCCCGCCAGCGGCACAATCACCCTCGACATGAAGGCCGACGGGTCGGCCCTGGATTCCTACCTCCGTGTTTACAACTCCAGCGGCCGGCAGATCGCCACCAACGACAACGCCGCCAAGGACACTCTCGACAGCCGCGTGACGCTCCGGGTCACGGCCGGCCAGGCCTTCTACATCGGCGCCGCGGGCCAGAAGGGCTCCGCCGGCGCCTACATGCTGTCCGTCCTGAGCACTCCCACCGACGACTACGGCAACACGCCGGACACAGCCAAGGCGGTCAGCGTCCAGACCTCACGGACGACGAGCATCTACGGCACGATCAACTATGTCGGGGATGCGGACGTCCTCACGTTCGTCGCTCCGACAACCGGAACTGTCAGCGTCACTGAATCTGCCACAGGCAAGAACAATAGCCTGTCGGCGGCGGTGTACGCCTATGACGGCGACCTGAGCGAAATCGCGCACGATACGAATGCCGCGGACGCCGGCGCCGCCCTGACCTTCGACGTCACGCAGGGGACCAGGTATTACGTCAAACTGACCGGCCTGAACGGGACGGTTGGAACCTATCGGGTAAACCTCTTGGCGAAGGCGACCCCGCCGCCAGCACCGATCCCGCCCGCGCCGGACCCGACCCCGCCGGCGCCGGACCCCACGCCTCCCGCGCCGACGCCGCCGGCGCCGGACCCAACGCCGACTCCTCCGCCTCCGCCCGACTATGTTCCCGGCACGCGGGTGACCGCCGAGGTCGTCACGACGGGCGGCGTGAGCCAACTGGTGGTCCTCGGGACCGACCTGGCCGACACAATCATCGTGGTCGAGACCGCCGACGGAATCTCCGTCCAGAGCGGGGCGAGCACATACTGCTTCAGCAGCCTCTTCCCGACAATCGTCATCTACGGGTTCGCCGGTGACGACACCATCCGGGTCACCCACTCGGTGACGGCGGCCGCGACGGTCAATGCCGGGGACGGCAACGACACGGTTTACGACGCCGGGATGGGGGCCGACGTGCTTTCGGGCGGCGCGGGCGACGATCTTCTGGTGAGCGTCGGCGGCGGCCGCGACCGACTGACCGGCGGCGACGGCAACGACAGTTTCTGGGCCGACTCGTCCGACACCGTGACCGACGCCGCAAGGGCCGAGACCCTCGCGGGCAACGTCCACCTGATCAGCCAGTTCCTCCAGCCGGCCGGAAACGCGGTCCCCCTGGAGATTGACGGCCAGAGCCTGGCCGAGCCGGCCGCAGGATACGCCTACGCGGACTTCTCGCGGCAGCCGCTGTTCGTGGACGGGCCGCAGTATAACGATATCCGCCAGGGCGCCGTCGGCGACTGCTACTTCATGGCCTCCCTGGCGTCGCTGGCCGACCAGGACCCCGGCGTCATCCGGCAGATGGTCGCGCCGATGGGCGACGGGACCTACGCCGTCCGGTTCTATCGCGGCGGGCAGTCGGTCTATGTCCGCGTGGACGCCCAACTGCCGGCCTACTACGGCGGGCCGGCCTACGCCAGACTCTCGCCCACGGGAGAACTCTGGGCCGCACTGGCCGAGAAGGCCTACGCCGAGTTCCGCACCGGCGCCAATTCATACGACTCCCTGAACGGCGGCTGGATGGGCACGGTTTACCAGGAGGTCACGGGCGTCAGCACCTACGACACCTGGGTCACCAGTTCGGTCGCCCAGTTCATCAGCGATCAACTGACCGCCGGACACGCGATGAGCGCGGGGACCAGCGGCAGCGCGGCCAGCCCGTTCGCCGCCGGCCACGCCTACATGATCAAGTCCATCGAGACGACGGCCGACGGGACCTACGTGACGGTGTTCAATCCGTGGGGATACGACGGATACACCTGGGACTCCAACACCAGCGACGGACTCGTGAAGGTATCAATAGATATGTTCAAGAGCAACTTCATAATGCTGTCGGCGTCCATGGCGTGACGGATTCCGGTCATCCGCCCCTGGGGGCCGGCCGGCCGGCCATGAACCGCGCGACGGCCGCCCGGCCCATCGCGCGGCCGCTCGCCGTCCGATACATCCGCTCGACAAACGCCTCGCCCTCGGCCGCCGTCATCCCCGCGCATTCCTCGGCGATGTTTGCCAGGCGGTCGGCGTCCCAGAGGACCCGGAACTCCGGCGTGTCCGGGCCGCGGGCGCTATGGTGGCTGCCGATGATCTGGAGGACCTGCTCGGCGCGCACCGCGTCCACGCCGAGGCACTCGAGGATCGGTCGGGCGATCGGCGGCCCCTCGAGCTCCTGGAACGGACCCGCGCTCGAGCCGTGCTTCCGTTCGGCCTCGCGGATGCCGATATCGTGGAGGATGGCGGCCGCGCGGATCACCATCGGATCGCCCCCTTCGATGACCATGATCTTTTCGGCGTGGGCCAGGACATCGAGGGCATGGCTCACTCGCCGCTGGTCTTGGCCGAAGACGGCTTTCATCTCGCGGATGAGCGCGTCACAGAGCGATTCGTCGGCCTCGCCCGCCGGCCGGCCCAGGCACGCCTCCGCAAACTTGCACCACTTGGCGCAGCCCATGTCGAACCGCGGGTTGGGCGCCACCCGGCCGCACGCGCGGCAGCGACGCCGCGGATCGTCTTTCCAGAACTCGATCGCGGCGCCGCAGTGCGAGCACGGCGACTCGAAAATGTCGTCGGCCTTCCAGAACCTCTTGTCCTGACCCGGACAGTGCGCAAGCACCATGGTCGAACTCTCGTAAAGACGAAGCCAGCGGCTCTTGGACAACCCGTTCATCTCGGCGGGAAAAGTCTTTTGGCGTCCCCTTTCACCTCGAACCGGAAGACCTCCAGAGGGACAGGGGCCGCGCCTCGCGCCGCTTCGGTAAGCCGCCTGTCCGGGTCGGGCGCAACGACGAACCCCCGGACCCGGTCATCCCTGCTGCCGGCGCGTTCCGAGATGATGAAGGCCCGGTAGCGCAACAGTTGTCCAATGACGCGGTCAGCGGCCCGACCACGCTTCAGTTCCACCACCACCCATCGTCCGCGCGCGTCTTTGGCCAGGATGTCCAATGGCCCCGTGGAGGTTGGATACTGACGGCCGACAAACTTCAGGCCTGATTCCAGAATGTCCAGGTTGAATTCCAAGAAATCCTCAAGGGTCTTTTCGAGGACGTTCAGCCTTCGGAAATCTTTCTCGTCAAGGACCTGTAGTTCGTCCGGCAGCCGCCTTCTTGCCCTGGCACGTTGGAAGATCTCGGTGGACCGCGCGATATCTCCCCGATGGCGATAATAGATAAGGGCTTCCTCAAAGGTCGGTCGGCGCTGCGGCTGCCCATAGAAGGCGGTCCAGTCCTCGGCCGTGGCGAAGCGGATATAGCAATCGTTGGCAAGATGGTCCTGTACGAGGGCTTCCGCCTCGGCATGGCGACCGGGAGCCAGTTTCAGTTTGCCGGAGCCTTCCGTCACCAGGCCGGGCGTTTGGAGGAAGCCGACCATGTAGGACCGGTTCAGATGTATCGTATGGAAGAGGCTGGTTCTCCTGGCGCCGATCTGGATCCGCCCCTCTTTGAGAATCGGTATGCGGTCCAGCGCGCGGCAGAGTTCACTTCGGCCCTGGGGTTTCAGCCGAAGATAGCGTTCGATGTGCTCCACGGACCGCGGCCGGTCCTCCTGGGACCGAATCCTCGAAATGAAGAGTTCATAACATTCCGAGGGAATGCCGCCCGGAAAGTGGGTCAAGACCGCCAGCAGGGCCGAATGGGGGAATACGCCGGCGCCCTCCGATTGCTGCCCGATGCCGGGGTTAGGGATTTCGTATCGGCGCAGTTGCTGCGCCACAAACGACGACAACTGGTTGACCGGCAGACGAAGGAACTGCTGGCCGGCTTCGGTGATTTCTACGATGCTTTCGTCCGTAATCCACGCGACGCCAAGGCTATCGAAGACCATCTTGTTCATTCGAGCGATGGCAGAGGAGTCCCGCCCCATCGCCCGCTTCCGCGGCCTGTAGAGTCCCGCATCCCGAAGGGCGGCGGTGTACGCCGCCTGCGCTCGGCGCCAAGGTCTTCTTGCATACCGCTTGAGAAGTTTCAACTTCGATTGAATCTCGCGCAGGGTCTCCGGCGATACGGTACAACCCTTGGGCTGAAACCAGTAGAAGGGGTTGTTGACGTACTCTTCAACAAACGCTTTCCAGTACGCGTCCACTCAAGGGTCCTTGAACAATACCGGCTCAGGCTCCCTGGCGCCCACGCTTTTCATCCGGGGCCGGCGCAGCATCACGTCCGGCGCCGCGAAGCGCCGGGGCTCAAGACGATGACGCGCGATCGCGGCATACGCCTCGCTGATGTCAATGCCGATATAACGTCGCCCGCAAGACTTGGCGGCCACGCACGTGGACCCCGAGCCGTTGAAAGGATCCAACACAATGTCCCCGGCGAACCCCTCCGACGGAACTGCGGCAAAGGTGTACATCAGGATAAGCCGCTGAGGAAGCGCCACGGGAAAGGGCGCCGGATGCGCCCCGGTTCGGGAAACATCTTCGGGGTACATCGGCCAGACCTGCATGGTCAAGTTCAACCACAGTTCCTGCGAAAGCCGGCTGTGTTCCTTAATCGCCTTCGACAGTTTTCGGGGCTTGCCCGGCTTGACCAGCACGTTGATGAACTCAACGGTATTGTCTTCATAAATATTGGGCGGATACGGGTAACTCCCGAACATCTTGACGCTTGTCTGCTTCAGCCAAATGTACAAACTGAACCGCTGAAAGGCGAGGCTCTTGTCGTTCAGAATGGAGGCCTCGATGTCGTTGTTGAGGTTCTTAAGGTGACGGGTATGGGTGTCATTCAAGACCTTCTTGGGAACGGGAACAATTGGGGTATTGATGCACAACTTGCCGTTGGGAACCAGGACGCGGTGGGCCTCCCGCCAAACCTTCAGCAAGTCCGAGAGATAATCCGCGTACGAGGATTGGCCGATCTGCCCAGAGACCCCATAGTCAACGAGGTTCCAGTAAGGCGGGCTCGTGACAATCAAGTGCACAGATTCCGCCGGGATGGATGCCATGACTTCGGCGGCGTCCCCGCTAATTACCCGGTTCGCAATTTTTTCCATGCCTGCTCTCAAGGAAACAACCTCCGGCCGATGAACAAATGCCCGGACGGAAAAGCAGGTCAATTTTACCCCAGCGCCACGGTTCCCGCAAAGGGAATATACGCCAGCGCTGGACCCATGCTGCCAACGCATCCCATGCCAAGCCGCCGAATCGCGTTGACTTGCCACCGACGGGCGGCCTATAGTTGGGCCGAGCCTTTCGAGAGACGCGGGGCCATCGCATGAGACCCATTCTGGCCTGGACGATCGCCGCGGTCCTCCTCGCGGCGACCTGGCCCGTGGCGGCGGCCGAGCCAGCCGGACCCGTACGGGCCAAAGCCCCGAGCCCTCCGGCCGAACCCGCCCCGACGCCCGCAAAGTCCGAAACGCCGAAGGTCGAACCGAAACTGGTCATGACCAACTGGCAATCCCTCTACCTCGCCCAGAGGAAAATCGGGTACCTCGCGCAGAGCCTCTACGAACTTCAGGACGGCGCGCGGCGGCTCCAGACTAACATCTTCCTCAAGAGCGACGCGGGCGACGACAAGATCGGATATATGAAGATGGTCACGGCGGACGTGGACCGCAGGTTCCGGCCGCTGGCCCTCGAATGCCGCATACAGGCGGGCCAGCGCATCTGGCAGGTCAAGGGCCGGGCCGAGGCAGGCGAGTTCGTCCTGACGCGGACCGTCGGCGACCCCTCGACCAGGCTCGGGGTCGCCCTGCCTTCGGCTTTGAGGCTCAGGCTCGAAGAGAGCGGGTCGAAGGGCGACGCCTCGACCACCGTCCGAATCCCCATGGACGAGAACCTCGTGCCGCTGACTTGGGCATTGCCGGCCACGATTCTCAGCGGTACTGCGCCGGGTCAGACCCGGCGCTGGCTGGTCCTTGACGAATCGCTCGGGGCGGTCCTCCCGGACCCATGCCTGGTCCACGTCGTCGGGCCGCGGACCATCCCGCCAGTGGCTCCCGGCGGCCCGCCCGCGGCCGGAACGGCCGTGGTGAGCATCTGCGGCCTTGAAGTGGTGGCCCACCTGGTGGCCGACGACGGCCGGGTCCTTCGGAGCGTCTGGCAGACGGCCCCGCTGGTGGGCCTGGCCACCGGCCTGACCGAGGCCCGCCGACTGAGCGGCGCGGCCGACGGTCCGAAGGGGCCCGACATCGAGGGCCTCGCGGGCGGCCGCTACAGCGACGCGCAGCACGGGTTCAACCTGTGGGTCCCGCCCTATCCGTACGTGGCCCATGCGGCTCCGTCGGTCGGCGCGATGGAGATCGCCAGCCTGGTGGGCGAGTCGCGGCTGGTGGTGCGGCTGGCCGCAGCGGCGCCCGCGGGCACGTCGGCCATACAGCCCGCAGGGGAGGCCGACCCGTCCTCCGCAGCAGCGGCGCTGCCGCTGCGGAGGGTGGACGCCGAGGCCGCCCGCACCGCCGACCTCATCCAGCGCGAGTGGGCGGCCCGATTCGAGGCGGTCGAGGCCGGCCCGCCGACCGCCGTCCCGGCTTCGCCAGGGCAGAGCCCCGCTACGCCGGGGCGAAGCCCGGCAGGCCGCGAGGGTCGCGTTATCACCGGGACCGCGCGGCTGGGATGCACCACGATTTACTTCCGGAACCTTTACCTCGTCAACGAGGGGCGGACATACCTCGTGTCGCTTCAGGTGCCCGACCAACCTGTGAAGACCGAGCAAACGCTCCTCGAGAGCGTCGTGCCGTCGCTCCGGCTGGCGGCGCTGGAAGGGCCCCTGCCCCTGGCCGTCAGCGGCGACACCGTCCGAAGCCCCTACTACGGCTTCGAGTTAACGCGCCCGAGCGCCAAGTGGAAGATACCGAACCACATGGAAGGCCCGACGGCGGCGCTGGAACTGGCACGCGAGGACCAGGCCGCCGTCGTCATCGTCCGCGTCGTCACGCCCAAGCCGGGGCAGTCGCTCGAGGCCTTCGCCGCCATCCAGGCCCAACTGGCCGCCGAGAACCTCGGCGCCGCCAGGCCCGAACCGAAAGCCACCACCCTCGCCGGCCGCAAGGCCGTCGAGATCGTCTACGACGCCAAGAAGGTCCTCTCGGGCCGGGCCGCCAGGTGCACGGCGGTTTACACGGACCTCGGCGGACGCGTCCTCGCCTTGATGCTCATCGCCGCCGACGACGCCGACGAGTCGGCCGCCAAGGACCTCCAGGCGATCCGCGACAGCCTGAAACTCGCCGCCACCGCTACGGCCAAATGACGCATGGGGTGCGGCCGGGGCGGACAACGCCGTGTTTAGCCGCGACCCGCCTTCGTCCCGGTGCGCCGGGACTATGGCGGGCAAGCCCGAAGGGGAGCGGGTCAAGGCCGCAAGTCGGAAACCATCGCCATGAAGATCGCGCACCTCCACCGGTGGGACCTCGATTACCGGGAAGCGGTCGAGGTCCAGCGTCGCCTGGCGGCGCGCGTCCGCCAGGGACCTCCGCTCGAGCGCGTGCGCCTGGTGGCGGCGGCGGACGTATCGGCGGGACGCAAGGACGAGTGGATCATCGCCGTCGTGGTCGTCATGCGCCTCGGCACGTTCGAGGTGGTCGAGGTCCGCCGCGCGGCTATGCGTGCGGCGTGGCCCTACGTGCCGGGTGTCTTAAGTTTTCGCGAGGCACCGGTCGTTCTTGAAGCGTTTAAGCAGGTGCGGTCGCGGCCGGACCTAGTTTTGTGCGACGGCCAGGGGCGGGCCCATCCGCGGCGGATGGGCCTGGCGTGCCACGTGGGCCTGGCGCTTGGCGTCCCGACGGTCGGCTGTGCCAAGAGCCTTCTGGTGGGCGAGCCGGCCGGGGCGCTCGATCGAGCGCGCGGCAGCCGCGCGCCTCTGGTGGACAGCGGCGAGCGGATCGGCACCGTTCTTCGGACGCGGGCGGCCGTCAAGCCCGTATATGTTTCTGTGGGCCACCGGGTGGACCTTGCGAGCGCCGAGCGGTGGGTGCTGGAGGCGGCGCCGCGGTTCCGCTTGCCGGAGCCGGCGCGGCTGGCCCACCAACTGGTCACCCGGTACAAGAAGGAGTGGGCGGGCCGTGGCACTGCGTAGGATCAGCAAGGACGAGTCCGGCAAGTTCCTCAACGTCAAGGCCGTCTTCTTCGACGTCGGTGGGACGCTCGTTTACTCAGGCCGGGGGCACCTGGACCTCCTGCACCAGGCCCTGCGCACCATCGGATACAGCGTCAGCCGCGACGACGTGGCCGAGGCGAACGACCTGGCGCGGCGGGCGGTGGCCCGGCGCAGGCGACGCCTGGCGGCCCGCATGGACACCGGCGCCGCCAGCCGCATGTGGCTCGACCACCTGACGTCCGCCCTCGGCCTGGACCTGGCAGGTGGCGACCTGGAGGCGGAACTGGCCGCCGCCATCCGCCAAATCGAGGCCAGCGGCGACGTGGCCGTTGACCCCGATGCGCCGGCCTTGCTCACGCGGCTCCAGGATCGCGGCTTGCGCCTGGGCGTCATCAGCAACTGGTCGGCCGACCTGCCGGATTACCTGGCCCAGCGCGGCCTGGCGAAGTTTTTCCCGGTCATCATCGCCAGCGAGGCCGTCGGCTCGGCCAAGCCGCACCGCGAGATCTTCCTGCGCGGGCTGGCGGCAGCCGGCTGCGCGCCCACGAGCGCCATTCACGTCGGCGACGATTACTGGGCCGACGTCGTCGGCGCCCGCGAGATCGGGATGAGCCCGGTCCTCGTGGATCGCCAGAAGGAAGACATCCACTCCGACTGCCCAACGATCACGCGCCTGCGGGACCTGGAAATGCTGCTCTGAATGTCAAATGTCAAATGTTCAATGCCAAATGGAGGTGCGGCCGTCGGCCGCGACTTCTTCCATTTGACATTTGGCATTTGACATTGAACATTGTTGTCAGGCCGTTTCATGCGGCGCCCTTCGCCGCGCTACGGCTTGGCCGGCTCGTCGGACTTCTTTCCGCTCCCTCGACTTTGCTCGGGACGGGCGAAGATTTTATCGAGTGCGCCGCCGACGCTTTTCTGGACGGCCTCGCCGGTCTGCTTCGTGCCGGCGCCGAGACCTTCGAGCGTTTTGGCAGCCCGGCCGCCGGCCTGGTTCACGAGGTTGGCGGCGCCCTGGCCCAGGGCTTGGGTTGCGGAGGTGATGTCGCCGGAGAGTTTGTTCAGGTCGGCGTCGGGGATGATGCCCTTCGCTTTGTCCACGACGGCGGCGAGGATGGCCGGCACCAGCCGCCGCATGAGTTCGCTCACGGCGATGCCTTGGGCATTGTCCTGCGTCACGTTCTCCAGAACGATCTCGGGGACCGGGATGTCGAGCGTCGTGGCCTCGCCGCCCACAGGCAGGACCTGGATGTGGGCGACGACGTTGCGGATAACGATGCGGCTGACCTTGAGTTTCTTGCCGGAGGGTTCCTTGGGCTGATCCTTCTGGCCGCCGAGTTTTTCGATGTGGTCGAGGATGGCGGCGACGTTGGTTGTGCCGCCCTGCTGCTCGATGTTCAGGTCCAGGCCGTCAATGTCGAATTGGGTGACCTCGACCGTCTTTCCGAGAAACGATCCGAGGACGACGCCCACGTCCAGTTTGCCGACCTCCAGGAAGTGCGACGTCTTGAAACCCTCCGGGTTGGCGACGGAGAGGTAGTCCAGGCGGACCTGCCCGTGAAGAAGACTAAGGCTGACGCCGTGGACCTTGGTGGGAGTGCCCGTGGCGTAAGAGCCGCCGCGCTCGATGCCCGTCTTGGCTACGGAATCAATCAGGAGCCATACGACGAGCAGGATCACCAACAAGACGGCCACGATGATGCCGGCGATCTTCAGGGCTTTTTTCATGGGCAAGGCCTCCTTTGCTGAAGTGCAACTACTATTCTGACGCCGCGGCACGCTTTTCGCAAGACTTGTCATATTGCCCCCACGGGCCAAGTATGGTAGAAGGTGCTTGGTTGATGTCGTGTGTTCGCCGAGAAAAGGAAAACCGTGGTGGGGTACGAAAACCAACTGAGCCTCTTCCCTGACACCGAGGAAGCGCAAAAACATAAGTCTGCGTCCACATTCTCGGACAACCTTGCTCTTCCCATCCACCGATGGTTCCGGTATTCGGCCGGCTTTTCGGCCCTCTGGGTAAAAGAACTCATCGAGCGAGAGAAATCGCAGGGAAGGTCCCGAGCGCTTGATCCGTTGTGCGGCAGCGGGACAGTTCTCCTGGAGGCGGAGCGCTGCCAGATCGAGTCGTTCGGTGTTGAGGCACATCCCTTCATCGCGCGCGTGGCCCAAGCCAAACTCCACTGGCGGGAAGACCCCAAGGCATTCCGAAAGTTCGCCCTGGACGTTCTCGACGACGCCAAGGCCCAAGAGAGCAACGAATACAACTATCCGGCATTGATCAACAAGTGTTTCCCGACGCTGACTCTGATGCGTCTGGACGCATTGCGCAAGGCGTGGGCGCACGCCGCGGATGGCTCTCCCGTTTCGGAGTTGACGTGGTTGGTGCTGGCTTCCATCCTGCGAGAATGCTCGCCTGTGGGCACCGCCCAGTGGCAATACATCCTGCCCAATAAGACTAAGGCCAGGGTCCAAGACCCTTATGAGGCTTTCGCTGCCAAGGTGCACCTTATGGGCCAGGATATGGCCAAGCGCCAACGATTGCCTCACGGCCCTGCGGCCGCCCTCCTTGCCGCCGACGCAAGGCAGCGCCTTGCCGTGCCCGACCGTTGGGCCGACCTGGTCATCACGTCCCCGCCTTATGCCAACAATTACGACTATGCCGATGCCACTCGGCTGGAGATGAGTTTCTTCGGTGACGTGGCCGGCTGGGGGGATTTGCAGGCGACTGTGCGAAGACATCTTGTCCGATCCTGTACGCAGCATGTGGCCAAGTTGGCCTCCACCACTTATCGGATGGCGGAAGAGGCGCTGCTTGAACCGATTCGGCGCGAACTTCTATCCGTCTGCCATCACCTGGATGAGGAAAAGGAATCCCACGGGGGCAAGAAACCTTACCACGCGATGATCGCCGCCTACTTCAGCGACATGGCCAAAGTCTGGGCCAACCTGCGCCGCGTCACTTGTACCGATTGCCTCATCTGCTTCGTGGTGGGCGATTCGGCCCCCTACGGAGTATACGTTCCGGTGGATCGCTGGTTGGGAGAGTTGGCGGTGGCGGCTGGATTTAAGTCCTACTATTTCGAGAAGACCCGCGACCGAAATATTAAGTGGAAGAACCGCAAGCACCGCGTTCCGCTCCATGAGGGAAGGCTTTGGGTCCAGGGGTGAGGGATGGCCGAATCTCCCGCGCATAAGTTCGGGCAGATTATCGGGGACATGCTTGAGGCGGCCATCGAGCCGCTTCTGAGGGACTTTGCACGTCGCCGAGGCCTCTACCTCGACAAGAAAGGTCCACGACAGGCCAGGAAGGGCTTGAAGGTTGCCTGGACGGACTTGTTCGGCAACTCGCATGATCTGGATTTCGTCCTGGAGCGTGGAGGAAGCGCAACCAAGTTGGGGACGCCTGTAGCGTTCATCGAGACTGCCTGGCGAAGGTACACCAAGCATTCCAGGAACAAGGCTCAAGAAGTTCAAGGGGCGATTCTTCCCCTGGCGACCACACACCAAACAGCGGCACCTTTCATCGGTGTGGTCTTGGCGGGTGTTTTTACGGAGGGTTCCCTGGTCCAATTGCGCTCGCTTGGCTTCACTGTGTTATATTTCCCCTACGAGAGCGTTGTTGCTTCCTTCCGGCGCATCGGCATTGATGCCCGCTTCGACGAACGGACCGCCGATGCTGATTTCGCACGGAAAGTTCGAGCCTGGGTAGCCTTGCCTCCAAAGGATCAGGCCCGCGTCGCCAAGTCCCTGGTCAAGGCCAATACGGATCAAGTTCAGAACTTCATGCGCTGCCTGGAGCGGTGCGTGACAAGGACGATCACCTCGGTCAGAGTGCTGCCGCTTCATGGTTCGCCCCATGAATGGAAGACCGTCGCGGAAGCCCTTGCCTTCATCCAGGCCTATCACGACGGTGAAACGTCGGCCCCCGTCGCGAGGTATGAAGTCCAAGTGCGCTATAGTAACGGTGACCGCGTTGAGGGTCAGTTCACCGACAAACAGGGCGCCATCCAGTTTCTCCGAAACTACCAAGGCACATGAACCCGCACGCTGCCTCGATCCGCCTTGCGGCGCGCGGAACTCTTGACATTTCCCCGGTTTTTCTTATTACTATGTAGCGTCCTGAGGGTCCCGGTGAAGTCCGGTGGAGGGTCTCCTGTGGCAGCCATGATTGAAGTCGAAGCCCTGACGAAATGGTACGGGCGGACGCTGGCGCTGGATCGGGCGTCGTTCGGCGTCGAGAAGGGCCAGATCGTCGGGTTCCTCGGTCCCAACGGGGCCGGCAAGAGCACGACGCTTCGGATCCTGACCGGGTACCTCCCGGCCACGAGCGGCCAGGCCCGCGTCGCGGGGCACGACGTGCTCATGGAGAGCCTCGCGGTCCGCTCCCACGTCGGCTATATGCCGGAGAATGTGCCGCTCTACGGCGAGATGCGCGTCGAGGAATACCTGCGGTTTCGCGCGGGCCTGAAGAACGTGCCCTCGGCCAAGCGGCGCGCCGCGGTCGAGCGCATCGTCGAGCGGTGCTGGCTGAAGGATGTGCGGCGGCGCCTGATCGGACAACTCTCGAAGGGATTCCGCCAGAGGGTCGGACTGGCGGAGGCCCTCGTGGCGGACCCGCCGGTCCTCATTCTCGACGAGCCGACGATCGGCCTCGACCCGGCCCAGATCCAGGAGACGCGGCGTCTCATCCGGTCGCTGGGCGGCCAGCACACCGTGCTCCTCTCGAGCCACATCCTGCCGGAGGTCGAGCGGACCTGCTCGCACCTGGTGATCATCGCGGCGGGCCGGATTGCGGCCGCCGGCAGCGTCGAGGACCTCAGGACCGGCCTCGCGCAGCGCCATCGCATCATCCTGGAGGTCCGGTCCACGAGCGCCGCCGACGGACCGGCCGAGATGGTCCGCGCGCTCGGGCAGGCGGCGGGGGTCGCCTCGGCCCAGCGCGAGGACGCCGGCGACGAGCCGTCGCCCGCCGGAGGGTCCCGGCCCGCAGGCGGATGGACGCGCGTCGTGGTCTTCCCGGCCGCGGGGAGCGATCCGCGCGAGGCGCTCTTCGGCGTCGTGGCGCATCGCGGCTGGCAACTCAGGGAAATGCGGTGGCAGGTGCCGACGCTCGAGGAACTCTACGTCGAGATCACGGCGGGCGAGGCGGCCGCCGCGGCGGCGAAAGGCGCCGCATGAAACGGCCTGGAAACAATGTTAAATGTCCAATGTCAAATGTCAAATGGAAGGAGTCGCGGCCGACGGCCGCACCTCCATTTGGCATTGAACATTTGACATTTGACATTTGATATTCAAAAGGAGCCGACGCATGGGTAAAATCCTGCTTCTCACGCGCCGCGAGGTGGCCTCCTACTTCGTCTCGCCGATCGCGTACGTCGCGATGGCCCTGTTCCTGGTGATCTCGGGCCTGGTGTTCGGCCTGTTCGATTTCCGCTCGGGCGCCCCGGCCGCCATGCGGTCCATCTTCGACGTGATGATGATCATCCTGGTGTTCGTCGTGCCGATCGTTACGATGCGGACCTTGTCGGAAGAGCGGCGCTCAGGCACCCTCGAGACGCTCCTGACGGCCCCCGTCACGGACGTCCAGGTGGTCGTCGCCAAGTTCCTCGGCACGTGGCTCTTTTACCTGGCGATGCTGGCGCCGACTCTCGTTTACGTCATCCTCCTGGCGACGTTCGGCCGGCCCGACTATGGGCCCATCGCAAGCGGATACCTGGGCCTCGCGCTCCTGGGACTGCTGTACGTTGCGGTGGGCGTCTTCGCATCATCGCTGACGTCGAACCAGGTGATCTCCGCGGTCGTCGGCTTCGTCATCCTGATCGTGCTGGGCCTCCTGGGTCCGTGGGTCTCGACCACCCTGCCGTCGGACTGGCACGGCATCCCGTGGCGCGGGATCGTCCAGCAGGCCTCCGTCAAATCGCATTACACGGATTTCAGCCAGGGCGTCGTGGACGCCACACACGTCGTCTATTTCCTGGCGCTGGCGCTGTACGCCCTGTTCCTCACGGTCAAGGTCCTGGAGAGCCGCCGATGGCGATAGAGAATCCAAGGTCGGACAAGACGTCGAGCGGACCTGGCGGCGGGGGGGGCCGACCCGCCGACTTGTCCCAGAGACGCCGATGGCTCGTCTTCGGGTCGAACGTGGCCGTGGCCGTCCTGCTCGCGACTGCGCTGGCGGCTGCGGCGGTCTGGTTTTCGGGAACGCTCCTGAAGGGCCGCGCCCGGAGCGACCTCACGTCCAGCGGTCGCTTCAGCCTGAGCCCGCGCACGAAGGCCCTCCTCGCGGACCTTCAGTACGACGTCACGATCACGAACCTCTACCGGCACAACCCCGAGAGCCCCACGTCGGAGGAATACTGGCAGCGGGTCCAGGACCTCCTCTCGGAGTACGCCGCCGCCAACCCCTCCCGCGTCTCCGTCGAGGCCGTTGACCCCGACACGGACCTCGGTGACGTCGAGAAACTCGTCGCGCGTCTGCGCGAGCGCTATGCCAAGGAACTCGCAAAGCCCAAGGCCCTGGCCGAGGACTTCCTCGCGCTCCAGAAGGAACTCGGCGCCTTCCTTGGCGCCGAGGCCAAGCGCCTGGCGGTGGCCGCCGAAAAGTGGAAGGACGCGCCTGCCGAGGGGCCCTACGACCTCCGAATGGTCGCCCAGAAATGGGCCCAAATGCAAATGGTCGGCGAACTGACGGCCGGCGACGTCCAGACCCTCGGCGAGCAGGCCCTGCCGGCCTACTCGACAGCCGTCGCGCGCGCGAGGGATTACCTCAAGCAGGTCGGAGACCTCTTCGCCGCCCTGCCGGACCTGTACCGCCAATTGGAGACCATCGCGAATGCCGCGCCGCCACCGCCCGAGGTCAAGGCCGTCCTCTCCGGCGCCAAGGCCGCCTATGACCCGTGGCGCAAGCGCATCGAGGCCTTCAACACACAGGCCGCCGGCCTCAAGGAAATGGAACTCGACGCCCTCCGCCGCGACATCTCCCAGGGCGAGGTCATCCTCATCGAGACGCCCGACCGCGTCAAGGCCGTCTCGTTCGACGACGTCTGGACCCGCAACCCATCGGCGACCGAGGAAACCCCGGCCTCCGAGGCCCACCTGTTCGCCGGCGAATCGGCTGTCTCGAGCGCCCTGGTGGGACTCGTGAAGCCCGAAAAGCCGGCCGTCCTCTTTGTCACGTTCGCCGCGCCAGCCGCTGGCGAAGGCGGACCGTTCAGCGACCTGGCGGACCGAATCCGCAAGGCCAACTTCATCGTCGAGGACTGGGACCTCGCGCGCGACCACCAGATGCCCCGGCCCGAACACATGACCAAGGCGATCCTGGTCTTTACGCCCCCCGCGCCGATGGACCCGCGGCGGCCGGTTCCGCCGCCCACGCCCGAGATGTACGCCCCCGCCCTCGACGCCGTCAAGAGCGGAACGCCGACAATCGTCCTCGGGGAACCCGGCGGCATGATGGGGCCGACCGTCCCCTACGCCGACCTGTACGGCCTCTTCGGCGTCACGCTGACCTCCAGCGCCGTTGCCGTCCACAAGATGCCCGTGGACATGGGCGGCAGGGAGCAGGCCGTGCCTCAGATTGACATCACTACTTACCTCGATACTCCTATCACGCGATCCCTGAACGGCCTGCCGAGCCTCTTCGTCATCGCCTGCCCGCTCAAGATCGCCGAGACCCTGCCGGAGGGGGTGACGGTCGAGCCGCTCATAAATCTGCCCGTCGGCCCCGACTTCTGGGCCGACACGAACCCCTTCCAGGCGGCGCGCGGCGAGGCCAAACGCGACGAGGCCGAGGATATCATCCCGACGGAGAAAGAGCCGGTCGTCCTGGCCGCTGCCGCAACTCGCAAGGTCGGCGACGCCGAGCAGAAGGCCGTCCTCTTCGGCGACGCCTACTTCGCCTACGACGCCGTGCCCAACATCCTTTATCATGCCCGCGTCCCTCGCGGCCAGATGTACCCGGGCGCGACCGAACTCATGACCAACAGCGTCCTCTGGGTCGCAGGCTCCGAGCACCTCATCACCGTAAGCCCCGAAGCCATTCGGGCACGGCGCATCGGAGACCTCGGCGACTGGTCCCTCTCGCTTGAAATTCTCATCATCGGCGGCCTGCCCGCCATCGTCCTTGCCGCCGGACTGGTCGTCTGGCTCGTGCGCAGGAGGTAAGCGATGCGGTACACGACAACCCTCGTTCTGGCGCTGGTCGTGATTGCGGCGGCATTCATCATTTATGCCTATTGGGACAGGCTGACCGGCGAGGCCAAGCCCCCCGAGAAACCGACCGAGGCCAAGGCCCTCATCGAGAAGGTCGTGCTGGACGACATCGCGTCGCTCACGCTCGAAGAGCGCGCCGCGGACGGCAAAACGCATACCATCCTAGCGGCCAAGCACTCGGAAGGCCAGCCGGCAGGCCCCGCCGCCACTGCCATGCCAGGGTGGCGCCTGACGGAGCCGGTGGACTACCCGGCCGACAACTACGAAGTGGATCGCCTGGTGCGTGCGGCCGTGGAGGCCAAGTACCGCCAGACCGTCGAGGCGGGGACCGCCGGCCAGCCGAAGAGCGCCGACCTCGGCCTCGACCCGGCCGCCTACCGCCTGGTCCTGGCGACCGCCGCCAGGGGCGAAACGCCGGCGAGGACGATCGCGCTTGATATAGGCAAACGCGGCGCACTCGGCGAGGGCCTCTACGTTCGCGTGGACGAGTCGCCGAAGGTCGCCGTCCTCGACAAGGCGGACCTCCTGGAACGGGTCCGCGAAAAGATTGACACATATCGCAGCCATGATCTTGTGACCCTCGGCCGCGACGAGATCGTCCGTATCGCCCTCGAGGGCTCCAGGGGCCGAGCCGAACTCGACCGCTCGCCCGAGGACCGCGGCCGGTGGCTGATCGGCCGACCCGTGACGGCTCGCGCCGACCCGGAGGCGGTCGCCGGCCTGACGCGGGCCGTCCTCGGCCTGACCGTGAAGGATTTTATCGAAGATAATCCCAGGGACCTGGCGCGGTACGGCCTGGCCCAGCCGCGACTCACCGTCACCCTCTGGAAGGAAGGTCCGAAGCCGGAAGGCAAGCCCGAGAGCAAGCCCCGGCCTGAACCGGTCATTGCCGCCGCGCTCGCGTTCGGCGGCTGGGCCGACTTGAAGCACGACGCCGTTTACCTCCTCACGGGCGACTTGAGGCACGTCGTCAGCGTTGACGCCGCAGCCCTGAAGGACCTCGCCAAGGGCCCCGCGGACCTCCGCGACAAGCACGTCCTTGCGGCCGACGCGGCCCGGGCCACCCAGACCGCCGTCCGCCTGCCGGCGGCGCTGGCCGGCGCGCCGCACGAGGTCGAATACATGCTCATCAAGGACGGCGCCGGCTGGAAGGTCCAGGCCCCCGGACGGCCTGTCGCGAAGGCCGATGCAGCGTCCGTCGAGGCGCTCCTCAAGGAACTCGCGGACCTCAAGGTGCTGTACTTTGCCGAGGGGGACCAGGCCGACCTGGCCAAGGGCTTCGCCCCGCAGGGGTCGGTCCGCCTGACCATCGAGGGCAAGGTCGCCCCGCAAGGGTTCGAGATCGGCGGCGCGGGCGCCGCTGCCTCTCTCGTCAAGAATATCCGCGAAGACTGGGTCGGCCGCTTCAACGAAAAGAGCCTGAAGTTCCTTCGTAAAGGCTGGCTGGATTTACTCGACCGGCAGGTCTTCGCCGCCGAAACCAGCGACGCCGCCGAACTCACCATCCAGACCCCCGACCGCAAGGCCGTCCTCCGCAAAAAGGACGGTGCATGGCGGCTGGCCGAACCGATCGAGGCCGAGCCCGACACGACTTACCTGGCGGACCTCTTCAAGGAAATCCACAACCTCCGCTGCGACCGCTACGTGGCCGCCACGAAAGACTTCAAGACCTACAACCTTGACCCCGCCCAAGTGACGCTCACCGTGACGGCCGCCGCGAAGCCCGGCGAAAAAACCGTCACGAAGACCCTCCGCCTCGCGCATTGGGAGAAAGGGAAGATCGTCGGCCGCGAGGACGACAGCGACCTCGTCTTCGAGGTCGCACAGGGCGTCTTCAACGCAATAGTCGGCGAGCCGCTCGACCGGAAGATGACGGACCTCGCTGCGGCGGACGTTATCCGTCTCGAAGTCACCGCCGGCGCGACGACCGTCACGCTAATAAAGATGGACGAGACCTGGTATCGGGCCGACTCCAAGGGCGCCCCGGCCGATGAAGTGGCGGCCGACATCGTCAGGCCGATCGTGGACGCCGCGGCGGACCTCGCGGCCGCGCGCTGGGCCGCCTACGACGCGAAGGACCCGGCCCGCTTCGGCCTTGAGCGGCCCGCCCTTAAGATCAAGGCGGCCGCGGCAAAGTCGGCCGTGACCATCCTCATCTCCGACAAGGAGGTCCCGGCCGACGTCGCGTCGTCGCTAGACCAGAAGCCGATCCGGTACGCCATGACGGAGGGCGGCCAGCGGATCGCCTTTCTCGCCGGCCGGTCGCTCGACGCGCTCCTCGCGGCGCCGAAAGCCGTCGAGCCGAAAAAGGAAGAGCCTGCGGCAACGAAGTAAAGCCGTCAGTGCACTACGCCGTCATGCCCACGAACCGCAGGGCGTTCGCCCAGAGCACGCGGCGCTTGAGGTCATCGGCGAGCGGCAAGGCCCTGAACTTCGCCAGTTCCTCCGTCTGGTCGGTCCACGGGGCATCGGTGCCGAAGAGGAGGAACTCCGGCGGGTGCTTCGCGAGGATCCGAGCCAGAAGGTCCGGCGGGCACCGGCCGAGAGTATAACTGGTTTCTAGATATATCGGAAGACCTGCTTCCTCCCTGAGCACCTGGTCCCAGCATTCCCATCCGCCGAGGTGGGCCGCCGCCATCCGGAGGTCCGGCACGGCCTCGTGCAGCCGCCGCACGCGCGCGGGGTTCGCCAGGTCGTCCTTCTCGTACGCGAGGTCGTAGCCGGCGTGGAAGAGCATCGCGAGGCCCGCCCGCGCGGCCGCTCGCGCCAACCGGATCACCCGCGGGTCGTCCAGAGGGCACCGCATGTACTCGGGATGGAACTTGAGGCCCCTGAGGCCCGCCGCCGCTATCCGCTCCACTTCGGCCTCGGGCGCCGGCGAGTCCGGGTGGACCGACGGGAACGGAACGATCCGCTCCGAGGCGATCGAGGCGGACCAGGCGGTGATCTTGGCGACCTGGTCCGGCCTCGTTGCGACCGAGCAGACAACGGCCCGCTCGATGCCGGCCCGGTCCATGCTCGCCAGGAGCCCGGCGATGGTCCCGTCAAAGGTGGCCTTGGCCTCCAGCCAGAGTCCCCCCGCCACCAACTTGGGAATAGCGGTCGCCGCCACCTTGTCGGGAAAGGCGTGCGTGTGGACGTCAAAGATGCGGCCGCCAGGCGACGAGTGGCTCATGGCGATTGCCTCCAATCCTGCCTGCCGGCAGCCTGCTCGCCGGGACGAGGCAGATCCTGCCTCCAACCGCCGTCGTAAGGCTGTCACACCAGCCCAGTGTGGCCCGCCCCGAACTGCGTACTTTTGCGCACCTCATGCGCAAAATTGCGCACATGGCTTGCCTCAGGGGCGTAATTTCATATATCATAACGTTTTCTCAACTCGTTTTTAGCGATTCTGAAGAAGAATTTAATTGGCACAGTGTTTGCTCACGTTATAATAGAGTGCGAGTGCAGAGAATAGATCCTAAAGTATAGTCGTTCTTAAAATTCGCTATGCCATGCGGGACGGTCCCGCATGAATTAAACAGTGGCCGAATGTCCCCCCGTTCGGCCACTGCATTTTTCAGGCCTCCGGGTCGGCCTCGCCGCACAGCCGCCATCGCCCGCCTTCCTCTTCGAGGTAACTCTCGCCCCCGGACCAGTCGCCCAGCGTGTAGAGCATCGCCCGGCGACCGTCCACCACGAGCGGCCACGCTCCTGGCTTATGAATGTGTCCGCATACGATGATGTCTGCGCCCCGGCGGACCCTGGCGGCCACGTCTTCCTGGCAGAGGCCGTGCGGCCCGCGGACTGTTCCGCCGGCCCGCCTCCGGCCCAGCCGGGACTTCAGGCGCGAGAACCGGCCGTAGAGTCCGGGGAATTGTTTCTTCAGGTCCGAGAGCCACCGATAGAACCGGGCGCCGCCCTTCTGGAAGGGCGCCGGGAGGCGCGTGAAGACGGCCTCGACCGGCCGCGTCCTTATCCACTCCTGGATGCGGAACCCCAGGCCGCGTCGGCCCTCCATGTAGTCGCCGTGACACAGGTAGACCTTGCTCGATCCGACCGCGAGCGCGTGCTCCGTCCGGCCCGGCACGACCTCGACGCCGGTGGCGCGGGCAAAGCGGCGCCGCACGTAGAAGTCGCGGTTTCCCAGGAGGAAGAAGATACGCGTGCCGCCGGCGCTGGCTCGCCGCAGCGCTTCGAGTGCGCCCTGGTAATCCGGCAGGGCGAGGTGCTTCGGTCCGATCCAGTAGTCGAAGAGGTCGCCGAGGATGTAGAGTTCGTCCGTGCGCGGCGCTTCGCGCTCGAGGAACTTAAGGAGCCGCTCCTGCCGCGCCGGGTCGCGCGGACTGAGGTGCACGTCGGATAGGAACACTCTTCGCATCGCCAGGGGCTTACCTGCGCTTACCGGCCGCTTCGCGTGCCCGCTGCTCGCGTACCAGCCGGACCAGTTCGCGCAGCGGGGCCGTCAGGCTGCTGAGGGTCCGCATCTCGACCTTCGGCTCGGCGAGCGTCCCTGTGACGAGGACGATGACGAGTTCGCGACGGATTCCCTCCGCCAGTTCCGAGAGCGCCGGGATCAGGGGGTCGGCGTCCTTCTTGCCGGTCAGGAACGTGAGGTTCAGTTGCCCGTCGGGTTCCAGGGTGCCTGCGCCGTAGAGGCTGAGAGCGCGGCCCATAAGGCGGATGTCGCCCAGGTAGAGGCGCTGGCCGCGCACGAAATAGAGGATCCTCGCCTTCTCGAAGGCGGCCCTGTCCGCCGGCGCCAGACGCAGCGCCGCGAGGACCCGCACCACGAGCGGCAACTCGTAGAGCCGCGCGTCGGTGACGTCGGCGTACCCGGAGGCCTCCATGTCGCTGGGATCATTGCCGGCCCTCAGGCCGAGCGTCATCGCGAGGCGGCCGCCGGAGATATTGTGCTCGATGCGGAACCCCTCGCGCAGGAGCCGCTCGAAATTCACGCCGGTGGCGGCCATTGTGAGGGTGTAACGGGCCGACGGATCGAAGCGAATGCCGGCGGACCCCTCGACGCGTCCCTCGTAGAACTCGCCTTCGATGCCGCGGATCGCAAGCGCCGCCGAGTCGGCGGGTTTCTCGAAGGCAAACCGCGTGTCCGAGAGGATGCGCCCGGCGAACCTGCCCTGCTGGACGCGGACGTTGCCCTTGAGGTCCACGCGTCCGTCGGCCCAGCGGCCGTCCATGGTGGCCGTGCCGACCACGCCGGAGATCTTGACCCCAGGCTCGGCCCCGACCTCGTCCAGGAGCGCGGACGCCGACCAGACGACTTCCGCGCGGTCCGGCCCCGTCGTCCGATACGTCAGGCGCGCGAGGTTCAGGTCCACGCGACCCACCGGATGGAGCGCCTGGAAGGCCTGCTGGATGGGGGCAGGGATGGCCTTCTCGAGCGGCCCCTCGAGCCTCAGGCCGCTTGCGCGGATCGCCAGGTCGAACTGCGGCCCTTCCGGCCCGTAGGCGATGCGACCCGTAAAGCCGAACTCCGTCGGACCGCTCCGCGCCCTGAGGTCCTTCAGGCGCACCTCGCTCCCCTCGAACTCCAGTTGCCCCGACACGTGCTCCAGCGGGTACGGAAAGAGGTCGAGCCGGGCCTGGGCATCGAGGGCGGTCACCAGAACGTGATGCTGGATTGTCTGGTCGGTTCCGAGAGCCTTCGTGAGGCGGGCGCTGATGTCCACGCGGCCCTGGGGCGCGAGGTGGCTCCAGACGGTCCGCATTTCCGGTCCGAGCGCCCCGCGCAGCGGCTCGCCGAGCACGACGTCCTTGCCCACCAGGACGAGGTCCATGGCGAAATCGTCCGGCCGCTGCTCGATCCAGCCGCGAGCGTCAATCCGCGCGCCGGAATTGTAGCCGGTGATGGAATCAATGCGGCATGTGCCGCGAGCCAGGTGCAGCCGCCCCGTCATCTGCTCCGCCAGCAGCGGGAACGGCTCGTAGACCATGCGGGCGTTCTTCAGCGAGACGTCCAGGTCGTAGGCCAACTCGTTCTTGGTCTCGGCCGTCGAGGTAACGGTGCCCTCGATGTCGGCGGCGCCCGACAGGTGGAACGCGCGCATGACGGTCCGGTCGCGCTCCGGCAAGGCAGCCTCCAGGTCCTCGTCGAGAGGCACGTCCGTGCCGACGATCCTGATGAGGCCCTCGGCCGGCTTCGTCACGTCGGGCCAGAGGACCTCGCCCGAGAAGGTCACGGAAGCCGGCCCGTGCCGGCCGCGAACGTTTACGATCTCCGTGCGACCGGGGAAGATGTTGACCTGGCCCGTCGTCCCGGTCAGCACGTACGGGAAGTTCTCGTAGCGGAACCGGCAATCCAGGAGGTTCAGCCGGACGGTGGCCTGAGGCCGGGCATCGGCCTTCGGCTCGCGATAGATGTCGGCGTCAACGTCGGCCGACCCGCTGGGCGCGTACTGGTCGTAGATGCGGCGCTCGAAGGGGCCCAGGGCCGCCCGCAGGTCCTCGTCGAGCGGGACGCCTCGGCCTCGGACCCGCACGCGCGATTCCATGAGCGGGGTCCCGAGGTCCTTCGCCCACCCCGCGAGGTGAAATTCCGCCGCCCCGTGGTAGCCTGTCAGGTCGTCGGTCTCGTACCCCTGGGGTCCGAAGCGGATCGCCCCGCGCATCCGCTCCAGACGGTAAGGAAACGCGACGTACGTCACCTCGGTGCTGCGAAGGAGTCCGGTGCCGGTCACCTCCAGGGGCGCGTCGGCGCCGGATGCCCGGCGGACCTTCATGGCCACGTCCACCTGTCCGCTCGGATCGTACCAGTCGTAGAACACCTGGATCGCCGGGGCCAGGGTGACCAGGGACTGGCGGCTGTCCTTGAAGTTCACGTGGTCCACCTGGACCGAGAGGTCCAGGCCCAGGCGTTCGGCGTCGAAGCCGGTCACGTCGCCGTCGAGGCGGACCGGCGTCCCGTTCACCAGGCCCCGGACGCCCGACAGTTTCAATCCGCCCGGCGCAATCGCGCATCGCCCGGTCAGGTTCTCAAATCTGTACGTCAGTCCTTTGTATGCGGGGGCGAAACTGACGCCCGTCAGGTCCGTCACCAGCCGGAACCCTTCTTTCTCGTCGAAGAGGACCTTGACGTTGACCGAACCGGTCGGCTCGAATCGGTCCCAGATGCGCCGCGCCTCAAGGGGAAGGGCCTTATAGAGGTCCGGCCCGAGGGCCACGTTCGAGGCCTGACCTTCGAACCGCAGGCTCCCCGTCTGCGTGTCCACCAGGCCCGACGCCACCGACAAATTGACCGTCTGGCTCTTGACGTCCGTCTGGAACCGGAACGTGTCGCGCTCCGTCTCGCTCGGCAATAAGAGGCCCGAGACCCGCATCTCGCGCTCATAGACCGCCACGCCCGCCACACGGCGCTCGACCCGCAGCGTCCCTTCCTCGAGCGCGACGATCGGCCTCATGGCGGGGAGCACGGCCAGCGGCTTGGTCCGCGCCAGCGCCTGGAAGTTCCACGTCTGCTCGTCCCACAGCACCAGGTTGATCCACGGCTCGCGGACGACGATCTCGGTCACCTCGGGCGATAGGAGGAGCACCGACAGCGGTTTCACCCGGAGGTACACGCGCCCGGCCCTAAGGAGCGGGTCCGTGAACGGCTCGGGCGGGACGATCTGAAGGTCTTCCAGCACCAGCCCGTCCGACCAACTGAAACTCGCTCGCGACATCGTCACCTGCGTCCCCAGCAGGTCTTCAAGGTATGCCTCGGCCAGCGACTGGATGCGCCGGTCGCTCGTCAGGTAGGAGTACACGCCGATCAGGCTCACGAGGACCAGGATCGCAAGGAGGATCGCCAGGCGCCGGCGGCGGTGGCTTTGGGCGCGCTTCAGGCGGCGGTCCTCATCCACCGGATGAAGCCAGTGGCTGATCCTCTCGCGCCGCGTGCGCTTCGCCCTTGGGGCTTCCTCGGCCATCCCGCACGGTCCTCCCGGACTGTCCCGAGGGTCTGCGCGGTGGGTCTCCGTACCCGCCGCGCCCCTTTTCAAACTTAAACCGCTCTAACCCTCGAAAACTCCGTTGCCGCATCCTAGCGGCGGGGGGGCGGAAAATCAAGGTTGGGACGCTCGCTTTGGGTCGCTCGCGGCGCAGCCGACCGGCGCGCGCCGGGCAACATGAAGCCCTTAGCCGCTTGCTCCGCGTTCCGAGTTCCGGGTTCCGAGTTTGGGGTTCCGCGCTACTCATCATGTCCCGGCACGATCACGCGGCAGGGCGGGACGGCGCGGAGGAACACGCGGCCGTAGGATTTCTTCAGAATGCGAGAATCCAGCACCACGACCATCCCGGTATCTTCCTTCGAGCGGATGAGGCGGCCGAACCCCTGCTTGAACTTGAGGACCGCCTCGGGCAACTGATAATCGTTGAACGGGTTCCCGCCCGCCGCGCGGATCGCCTCGATCCGGGCCTGGACGAGCGGCCGGTCGGGCACGGCGAACGGCAGGCGCGTGATGATGACGTTGGAGAGTCGCTGGCCCGGCACATCCACGCCCTGCCAGAACGTGTCGGCCCCGAAGAGGACGGAGTGCGAGTCGCGGCGGAAGACGTCGAGCATCTTGCCGCGCGGCAGGCCCTCGCCCTGGACGAGCAGGGTCCACCGGCGCTTTTCTATGTCGGGCCTCAAGGCCGTCGCGGCCCTGTGGAGCATCTCGTGCGACGTGAAGAGGACGAACGCCCGCGCCTCCGAGAGGTCGAGGTAGCGGCGGATGGCGGCGACGGCGGCGTCGAAGTACTCCGGCGAGTTCGGCTCCGGCAGGTCGGCCTCCAGGTACAGGCGGACCTGGCGCTCGTAGTCGAAGGGCGACCCGACGCGGAGGGTCGCGGCGCTCGTGAGGCCCAGGCGCTCGCGGACATATGTGAATTCATCGTTCGGTTCGACCGCCAGCGTCGCGCTCACGAGGACCGCCGCAGGCACCTTTCTCCACAGGAGGCGGTCGAGCACCGGGCCGACGTGGATGGGAGAAGCGCGGAGGTAAACGCGCGGGCGTCGTCCGGCGCGCGGTCGCGGCGGCTTGGCGGCCGGACGGCCCGACGTGGCCGCGGCAGCCTCGGTTGTGGCTTCCGCGGCGGCCTCGGATTTGTCGGCCGCAGGCTCGTCGTCATCGTCGTGGGCCGCGCGTCCACCGGATACCTCGACCCAATAGACCGCGCCAGGACCTTGGCCGTCGCCGTAGGACTGCTTGATGAAGGTCTCGACAGCCTTGGCTTGGCTGCGGGCGCGCTCGGCGTAACCGGCGAGTTCGTCGCGGTCCTCGCCTTCGGGCGCGGCTCGCGCGAGGGCCGCGAGTTCCCGCGCGAGCGTCGCGAGGGCGGACGAGAGCGGGTCAGGGACGGCGCTCGGACAGCCGATGCGGCCGCTTGAGCCGGGGAGGCGCTCAACGTACGCGACGAGGGAGGCGAAGAATTCCTCCGCGGCGCGCGTGGCGTCCTCGCAGGCGCGGCGGGCGGCGTCGGTCCCCATCGGGATCGTCGCGAGGAGCCCCCGCTTCTGCTTCGGACGCCAGAGGGACCCCAGCAGAAAGGCCACCTGGGTGCTCGACAGGGCGATGCCCAACTGGTCACATGCAACCGACTCGATGTTATGCGCCTCGTCGAAAACGAGGAACTCGAAATCGGGGAGGATGCCGCTCGACTCCGCGGCCCGTATTGCCAGGTCCGAGAAAAAGAGCGCGTGGTTCACGACCAGGATCGAGGCCCGATGGACGCGCCGCCGGGCCCGCTGGTAGAAGCAGCGGTCCGTGTGGTCGCACTGGCGACCGCGGCAGGCGCCGTGCTCGGCGTACACGCGATCCCAGACGCGCCAGTCCGGCGCGGGCACGAGGTCCGAGAGGCTCCCGTCGCGGGTTTGGAGCGCCCAGTCGGCGATGCGGCGGAGTTCGCGTCGCGTCCGGGCGTCCTCGAAGAGCATCGCCGCCTGCCGCAGGGCCCGGTCCAGCCGCCGGATGCAGAGGTAATTCGAGCGGCCCTTGACGAGGACGGCCGTGAAGTCTTCGCCGGTCGCGGCCTTAAGGGCGGGCAAGTCCTTCTCGATGAGTTGCTCCTGGAGGCTGATCGTGTAGGTCGAGATGACGACGCGGCGTTTCTCGCGCGCGGCTTGGCGGATCGCCGGGACGAGATAGGCGAACGATTTTCCGACGCCGGTGCCGGCCTCTGCCACGAGGTGATGCGGACCGGCGAAGGCGGCCTCGACGGCCCGGGCCATGGCGAGTTGCTCGGGCCGGTCCTCGTAACCCGGCAGGTGTTTGGCCACCCGGCCGCCGGGACCCAGAACGGTTTCGATGAAGTCGGGCACGAGCACCTAGCCTTCGGGAAAAACGCGCCCGCCAAGGCGGGCGGCTAACCAAACGCGCCCCGCAAGCGGGGCGGCTAACCAGGCGCGCTATCATCGCGCCGGCGGGGCTAACCGGTCGGGGCGATGGTGCCGGCGGTCGGGCTCGACGGCGTTCCGAAGGCGCGGCGCGGGATGCGCCCGGCCAGGTAGGCCAGGCGGCCGGCCTCGACGGCCAGTTTCATCGCGCGGGCCATCGCGACCGGGTCGCGGGCCTTGGCGACGCCGGTATTGAGGAGGACGCCGTCGGCCCCGAGTTCCATGGCTACGCATGAGTCGCTGGCGGTGCCGACGCCGGCGTCCACGACGATCGGCACGCGCGCCCGCTCGATGATGAGCCGGACGTTCTGCGGGTTCAGGATGCCCTGGCCGGAGCCGATGGGCGAGCCGAGGGGCATGACGCTCGCGGCGCCGGCTTCTTCCAGGCGCTTCGCCATGACTGGATCGTCGCCGGTATAAGCCAGGACCGAGAACCCTTCCTTGACGAGGACCTTGAGGGCTTCGAGGGTCTGAATGGGCTCCGGCAGGAGCGTCTCGGGGTCGGAGAGGACCTCGAGTTTGACCCAATCGAGGCCGAGGGCCTCGCGCGCAAGGCGGGCGTACCGCAGGGCGTCCTCGGCGGTGAAGCACCCGGCCGTGTTCGGCAGGATCGTGTAACGCCGCAGGTCAAGAAAATCGAGGAGGCTTTCCTTCGACTTATCCGAGAGGTTCACGCGGCGCACGGCCACCGTGACGACCTGGCAACCGGAGGCCTCGAGGGCCTCGCGCATCAGGGGAAACGTGTCGTACTTGCCGGTGCCGACGAAGAGGCGGCTCGTGAAGGTGTAGGGGCCGAGTTTGAGGGCATCGGTTTCGGGCATCGTAAAAACCTCGCAACAACACGCGCCCGCCAAGGCGGGCGGCTAAATGTGACAAAGTACTATCAACCGCCGCCGACCAGCGTGACGATCTCGACGGCGTCGCCGTCGGCCAAGACCAGAGCGGCGTGCAGGGACCGCGGCACGAGTTCGTGGTTGACCTCGACGGCGGTGGCTTGGCGGGGCACGGCGAGCGCATCGAGGAGCGACGCCACGGTCGTCCCGGGCGCCACGCGGCGCGCCTCGCCGTTGACCGTGATCCGCACAGCCGCAGTTTTCCCAGGTCCCGGCATCGGGCCATTATAGCGCGGCCTCCGCAGCCAATCAAGCAAGGACGCGGCCTTACGACCGCGACCATTTTATTGTTGACAGCGCCTCGGCGGCGCGACAGGATGGCGGTTGACGTTCGCCCGGCGTCCTATCCCTCGCGACGAAAGCCTGAGCGCCCCTATCTATCTGACCCGGAAGGAGAGTTGCGGTGTATCGTCACATCATGAGTCAACTGACGGAGATTGTCGGAAGCAAGGCCCCCTACGTCTTTGCGGCGGGCCTGGTGTTCCTGGTTCTGGCGATGATCCTGATGCTCCTCGCGCCGTGGCGGAAGGCCGTCCGGTCGGCGATGGAGCGCGGCGGGTGGCGGGCCATCCTCATGGGCACCGTCAGCGTCCTCCTGACGATGGCCGTCGGCGGGACAGTCATCGAGGTCCTCCGCGGGTCGCTCCTGGAGCAGTCCGTCGAGTTCGACCGGAGCCACGGACGCATCTCGCAGACCAATTACGACGCCATCAAGACCAACTGGGGACCGCCCCACGCGCAGCGGGAACTGGCGGTCACCCACTACGTCACCGAGGAGAAGACCGTCTATGAGTACAAGGACGGCCACCAGATCCCCGTGGAGGGGTCGGAGACCATCGAGGATCCCGATGACGAGTCGGGCGAGAGTCCCGATCTCCACCCGGCGGCACCGTCCTCGGGCGGCGGCGACAAGGCCGTCGAGAAACCCATCAAGCGCAAGATCAAGGTCCGCAAAGCGGTGCCTCAGAACTCCGTCGTCAGCGGCGAGGCCGACGTGATCGTCCAGATGAACTACCGCAAACTCGGATCCGCCTACTACGCCTGCTACGAAGACACCTGGCTCATCAACTACGTCGTGAAGAACCGCAACGACAAAAAGACCGAGGCGGAATTCCGGTTCCCGATGCCCGCCGACCAGGGCGTCTATGACCAGTTCACAATCCTCGTGGACGGCAAGAACTGGTCCGAAAATCTTATCTACAAGGATAGCGCGCAAGGCTGGATGATGCCGATGAACCCCGGCCAAGAGACCAAAGTCCAGGTCCACTATGTCTCGCGCGGCATGGACTATATCCGGTACAGTCCCGGCAACATGGCCACGCGCGACACCTACAAGGTCGCGATGCACATCTGGCCCGACAAGGAAAATCGCAAGCCCCGATTCGTATGGACCGAGGACATGCGTCCGCCGATGGGGTCTATGACGCCCGGAACCATCGCCGATTCCCCGGCCGACGGCGAGCCGATGGAACTGACGTGGGACCTCAAGTCGGCCGCAACGTCGCTCGACATGGGCGTCGTCCTCCCGAAGATTCCGCAGCCGGGCTACTATAGCGCCCGCCTGCTGCACGAGGCGCCGTGGGGACTGGTGCTCCTGGTGGCGGCGCTCGTCATATCGTGGATGCTCCTGGGGCGGGAGTTCGACCTCTTCTCCCTCGCGATACTGGCGGTGGCATACTATCTCTTCTACACGATGGTGGCGTACCTTTCGGACCACGTGGACTCGTTCCCGACGTGTTTCGCCCTGGGGGCGCTGGCGACGCTCCTTCTGTCGGGCCTCCTCCTCTGGGTCGGATGGGGACGGAACTTCGCGGCCCACCAGACGATGGCCCTCGTGGCGGTCTTCACGGTCTATTATCCCCTGGCGGTCGCGCTGGATGAGTACACCGGCCTGCTGGTCCAGGTCCTCTACTGGGGCCTTGCGGCCTATGCGGCGGCGCTGGCGGTGGCGAAGGTCTGGCGAGCGCGCCGGCAGCCTGCCTAGACCGACCTTTGAGCCTACTCCTGTAGGCATAACGCGCGGCGGGACTCCGTCCTGCCGCGCGTTTTCCATCGCCGCCGCTGCTGCGAAAAGAGGTTGCGGTCGGCGATGCAAGGGATATAATGCGTTGCCTCTGCGGCTAGGTTGAAGCCCGGAGGAGACCTCCGGGAGGGGTTGAATTAAGGAATCAGGCTTGCTGCTGGGCGTGCGGTGGGTGGGTCCAGCCCTGGGGCTGGCAGCGATCCTCTTTACGAGCGGCGGTTGTGCGCCGAACAACCGGCAGTATGTGAGCAATGAGCGGCTTCAGGCGGGCCTGGTGGTAAGCCTCGACGGCGTAGGAGGTTACGACTGGGGCCCCAGGTGGCTGCGCGCCGGGCTCGATGAGGCCGGCGTCAAGATGGCCATCGTCATCTACGAATGGTCGAAAGGACCCAAGGGCCTCTTCGTCGCCGACCTCGTGGATGAGCCGCGCAATCGTCAGGCCGCGCGCGACCTGGCCCAGATGGTCGCCACGTATGCGGCGGCGATGCCGGACCGCCCGGTGACGCTCATCGGACACAGCGGCGGCGCGGCGATCGTCGTCTGGGCGCTGGAGGCGATGCCGAAGGATTGCCGCGTCGAGCGGGCCATACTTCTTGCGCCCGCGATCGCGCCGGATTACGACCTGACGAGCGCCCTGAAGGCCGTCCGGTCGCGCCTCTACGTGATGCATTCGCCGGCGGATATCGGGCTGATGGGCGCCGGCACGATCGCCTTCGGGACGATGGATCGCCAGCACAGCCCCGGCGCGGGGCTGGTCGGGTTCCGGTGGCCGGCCGACGCCGGCGCGGAAACCAGGGCCGAGTACGCCAAGGTGCGCGAGATCCAATGGACGCTCAAACTCCTCAAGTCCGGGAACTATGGCGGTCACATGGGCTGGACGACGACGCGCTTCGCGCGCGAATTTATCGCACCGATCCTGATGGGGCAACGCGATCCGGGAGTGGCCATGGCGGCGCCTTCTGCCGACGAAATGCCCCCCGACACAGGAAGGCCCGAATGAGACACCCGGCCATGGCGGCGATGGCGGCCGCGGCGACCCTCGCCGCCCTGGCCGCGGCCGGATGCAGCGGCGCCAGGTACACCACTCCCGAGCGGTACGAGAGGGGCCTGGTGATCTGCCTGAGCGGCGCGGGCGGCATCACGGGCGAGTGCGGCCGCATCCGGGACGGACTCAATGCCGGCAAAGTGGACCGCGCCATCGAAATCTTCGATTGGTCCAAGGGCGGCGTCCTCTCGGACCAGTTGAGCGTCGAAGAGAACCAACGCAAGGCCGGCGAACTCGCCCGACGCGTCGAAGCATACATGGCCGAGCATCCCGGACGCCCCGTCCACCTGATCGGACTCTCGGCTGGGACCGGCCTCGTGATCTGGGCGCTGGAGGACCTGAGCGTCCCGGTGGAAGGCGCGATCCTCCTGGCCTCGAGCCTCGATGCCCGCTACGACCTGACGCTGGCGCTCTCGAAGGTGCGCGACCATCTTTACAGTTTCAACAGCGTGGCCGACACGGTTCTGGGTCTGGGCGTGGCGGTGACCGGCACGGTGGACCGCGAGGGCGATATGGCCGGCGGCCTGGGCGGTTTCAGCCCGCCCCACGGCGCCTCGGAGGCCGCCAAGGCGCTCTACAAGGAGAAACTCGTCCAGATCGGCTGGTGGCCCGGCGACGTAATCCTCGGCAACCTGGGGGACCACCTCGGGAGCACGAATCCGCTGTTCGTCCAGGCGAAGATCTCGCCGCTGGTGCTCGGAAAACAGCCGGTCGAGGCCGCAGCGGTCGCTTCCTCGGCCCCCGGCCGCAAGGAGCCCCAGCGGAAACCCTCGCGCGTGCGTTCCTCCTCGTCGAGCGCCGCCGCGAGCGCCGCCGCAGACCGCCGCAAACGCGGGTTCTTCGCCTGGGACGTCAGCCCCCGCAAACGGACGCCGGAGACCGCCACCTTGCCGTCCGGCAACGGCGTGGACGAATCTCAGTTCTTCCGTGAATCGGAGCGGATGCCATGACCACTCCGGGCCGCTCCTCCAACCTGAATCCCGTCCTGGCGCTCGTGCTGGGGTGGATCCTTCCCGGCGCAGGGCACGCCTACAGCGGACGATGGGGCAAGGCGGTCCTTTTCTTCGTGGCCATCAACGGCCTCCTGGTGGGCGGAATGGTCCTTGGCGGCGGGACCGTGATCCAGAAATCGCTCTGGCTGGCCGCCCAATCGTGGGCGGGAGGGCCGGTTCTCGCCCTCTGGCCCATATCCCACTACTATTCCACCCTCCATCCGATTGACTGGGCCAACCACCTGCACGAGACGGGCATCCTTTACACGGCCGTCGCGGGTTTCCTGAACCTTCTCATCATGATGGACGCGTATCTGAAAGTGGCCTTTCCGTCCGGCGAGGACAACAAGGAGGACGCCTGATGTGGGACGCCGTCGGCTCGTTTTTCTCCCACCTCCTGGCTGCCTCCAATCCGCTCTGGTGGTACTACCCGCTGTGCGCCGTCGTGGCGGTCGTCTACAAGGCCACCAAGCACGAGGAACCCCGAAAGATCGTCCTCTCGTCCCTCCATTTCTTCGTCTCCGTCAGCATCGGCATGTTCGTCCTGGCCGTGGTGTTCTACGCGGTCCAGGTGCTCCTGTAGTAGTCCGTCACACTTGAAATTGGGGGTTCAGGGTGCCATGCTTTTGCGCAGCAAAAGCATGCTCTTGAAGGTACGGACCATGCTTTCGCAACGGCGCGAAAGCATGGCACCCACAGAATCAAGTGTGACGGACTACTAACCGCCGGACTTCAGGGACTTGACGAAAGCGCGCAGGCTCTCGCGCCAGGGGGGAAAGCGGAAGCCGGTCGCGCCCCGGAGTTTCTCGGTCGAAAGGACCGCCCGCCTCGGGCGGGCGGCCTGCCGCAGCATCTCGGACGCAAGGGCCGGTTCGACCTTCGCCGCGACCCCCGCCGCATCCAGGATCGCCTGCGCCATCTCCAGGCGCGACGCCTCGCCCCGGCCGCAGGCGTGAAACGTCCCGCGCGCCTCCGCCGCCACGAGCGCGAGGAGCGCCTCGGCCAGGTCCTCGCTCCACGTCGGACATCCGACCTGGTCCGTGACGACGCGCAAGGGCCGTCCCTTGCGCGCCGCCGCCAGGACGGCCTGGACGAAGTTCCGCCCGCCCGCCCCATAGAGCCACGCCGTGCGGACGAGGAGGTGACGGGCCGGCGCGGCCGCGCGGACGCGCTCTTCGCTCTCGGCCTTCGTCCGCCCATAGATGCTCTGCGGGCTTGGCGGGTCGTCCTCCAGGTAGGCGCCAGGCTTCGTCCCGTCGAACACGAAATCCGTGCTGATGTGGACCACGAGTGCCCCGACGCCTGCGGCGGCCCGTGCGACGTTCTCGGCCCCCTCGACGTTCGCGCGCGCCGCCTCGGCCGCGTGCGACTCGGCCCCGTCCACGTCGGTCCAGGCGGCCAGGTGGAAGACGGTCCTGGGCCGCACCCGCCGCATCATGGCCACCACGGCCACCGAGTCCGTAACGTCGAGTTCCTCGACGTCGGTTAGCACGAGGGTCTCGGGCGCCGGCGCGCGGCGCGCGAGACGCGGGCCGAGGGCCCGGCCCAGGAGGCCCCGCGCCCCCGTCACCAGGATCGGATAATGCTCGGCCGAGAGGTCCATGCGTCTCCTCGCCGCTCCGGGTTGGCCAACCTCGGACGGCATGAGGGCGTTGACACCGCGGCGCGCGGCGGGTAGCCTGCTCGCCGTGGCGACGTTCCTCAAACATTTCCGAACCGTCAGCGGTCTGACGGTCGTGTCGCGCCTGACGGGCCTGGCGCGCGATGCCGCGCTGGCCTACGTCCTCGGCGCCGGTTGGGTCATGGACTCCTACTCCATGGCCATCCGCCTGCCCAACCTCCTCCGGGCACTCCTGGGCGAAGGGGCCCTGACCGCCGCATTCGTTCCGGTCTTCACCGACTACCTCGAAAAGAGCGGGCGCCAGGCCGCCAACCGGTTCATGAGCCTCTTGATCGTGATGCTCCTGGCGGCCCTGGCGGCGCTGACCTTGACCGCCGACGGCGTCTTTCTCCTCGCGCGGTATCTTACCGAGGCAGGGACGAAGTGGCACCTGATTTTCGGCCTGGCGGCGGTCCTGTTTCCGTTCGGGATCCTCGTGTGTCTGGTGGCCCTCTTGCAGGCGGCCCTCAATTGCCGCCAGCACTTCGCCATGCCGGCCCTCGCGCCGGTCGTCCTGAACCTCTGCATCATCGCGGGGGCCGTGGCCGCGGCTCGCTGGCTCTTCGCCGACCAAAGCGTCCAGGCCTACTTCATCGCCGCCGTCATCCTCGGGGCCGGACTCCTGGAGATCCTCATCCAGTTGCCGGTCATGCGGCGGCTGGGCCTCACATTCCGGCCGGTCTGGGACCTGAAGGATGAGGGGCTGCGGCGCATCCTCCGCATGATCGGGCCGGTGGTTATCGCGGTCGGCGTCGTCCAGTTCAATGTGTTCATGGACTCGGTCATCGCGAACCTGCTGAGCCCGAACGTCACCGGCGCCGAGACGTTCCGCCTCGGTTCCTGGCAAGTTACCTACCCGATGAAGATCGGCGCCGCCTCGGTCCTCTACTACGGGCCGCTCTTCTACACGTCCGCCTTGGGCGTCTTCGGCATCTCGCTGGCGACCGTTATCTTTCCGGTCCTTAGCCAGTACGCCGTCCGCAAGGATTTCGAGGGGATGGCCCGGACGGCGTCGCACGCCCTGCGCCTGGCGATCTTCATCGGCGTCCCGGTCGGCCTGGGCATCATCCTCGTGTGCGAACCGGTGATCCGGCTTTGCCTGAACCACGGCCGGTTCGCCGAAGCGCCTCAGGCCGTCGAGCGGACCGCTTGGGTCGCCAGCATCTTCGCACTGGGCCTCGGGTTCTACGCGGTCAACCATATCCTCAACCGGGCGTTCTATGCGATGGAGGAAATCCGGACGCCGCGGCGTGTCGCAATGCTGGCGGCCGGCCTGAACTTCATCTGCAACCTCATCCTCGTGTGGCCGATGGCCGAGGGGGGCCTCGCGACTGCCACCGTCATCTCGGCCGTCTTCCAGACCGTCGTGCTGGCCTGGCTCCTCGACCGCCGCTTGCGCGCACAGTTTGAGTGGCGCGCGATCCGCTCGAGCGCCGCACGGACTCTCGCCGCATCCGCCGTGATGGGCCTCGCCGCATGGGCCACGGTCTACGCGGCAATTCCGGCGCTCGGCCTGGCTGGGGCGTGGCTCTACGCGGCCCAACTCGCCGCCGGCGCAGCCGTCGGGGCGCTCGTCTTCGTTGCAGCCGCCCAGGCCCTCGGCATGACCGAACTAAAGGACCTCCTCGGCCGCGCGCCCGCCGCACCTCCCGCCCCGCCCAAGCCCGCTGACGCCAAGCCGCTTGACTCGCCGCCACCTGTGTGATAAATATAAGTCGTGCGGCAGGCCGGCGAGCCGTGGCGCCGGAGTCTGCCGACGAGGGGTGACATGCCGCGACCTACATATGCCGAAGTTGACCTGCGCGCCATCCGCAGCAACTTCCGCGCATTGCAGTCCCTCCTCGGACCGGCGATCAAGATAATGGGCATCGTCAAGGCCGACGCCTACGGCCACGGCGCCGTGCCGGTGGCCCGGGCACTCCAGGACGAGGGCGTGGCCATGCTCGCGGTCGCCATGGTCGAGGAAGGCGCGGAACTGCGCCAGGCGGGCATCCGCGTGCCCATCCTCGTGATGTGGCCCCTGCCCGCCGACGAAATCCCCGCCGCCATCGAGTATGAACTGACGCCGACCGTGGACGACCCCGAGTCCGCCCGCGACCTCCAGCGCGCCGCGGCGGCGCGCGGACGCCGCCTGGCGGTGCACCTCAAGATCGACACGGGGATGAACCGCCTGGGCGTCCGGGCGGACCAGGTGGCCGAGACCGCCACGGCCGTCGCCCGGATGGACCACCTGGTCCTCGAGGGCGCCTACACGCACTTCGCCTGCGCCGGCGACGAGGACGGGGAGGTTACGGGCCGCCAGATCCGGCAGTTCCGGGAGGCGCTCTCGGTGCTGCACGCCGCGGGCGGCGCCCTGCCGCCGCTCATCCACTCGGCCAACTCGGCGGCGATCCTGATGCTCGGAGCGGCCCACGGCGGCATGGTTCGGCCGGGACTGGCGCTCTACGGCATCCGGCCTGTCCGGCGACCGGCGGCTGAGGGCCTCAGGCCCGCACTGGCGCTCCGGAGCCGCGTCGTCCACCTCAAGCGCGTCCGCCGAGGCGAAGGCGCAAGTTATGGATATACCTGGCGGGCCAAACGCGACTCCTCGATCGGCATCCTCCCCGTGGGCTACGCCGACGGATACCCCAGGGCACTCTCGAACCGCGCCCAGGTCCGCGCGGCCGGACGCCTCTGCCCGGTCGTCGGCACCGTCTGCATGGACGCGACCCTGGTGGACCTCACGGACCTCGAGAGCCCGCGGACTGGACTAGAGGCGACCCTCATCGAAGCCGACAACTCCAGCCCCCTCTCGGCCGCCGCCCTGGCCGACCTTTGCGGCACCATCCCCTACGAGATCCTGACGGGCCTGGGCAAACGCGTCCCGAGGGTTTACATCTAGGGAGGCAGGCTACGGCGAGCCGGCGGGTTTCTCGGCGGCCTTCAAGCGTTCGACGGCCTTCTGGGCTTCCTCGGCCGCCTTCGTCCCGTAATAGACGCTGATGACGTTCTCCTCGTACTTTCGGATCACGTCCCAGCGGGGCTTGCTGGAATCGGCCTCGTATTGCTTGACCTCTTGGAGCGCCTCCTGGGCGGCCTCTTCGAGCGTTGGCGGATTGGGCGGCGGGGCAGGCGGTTTCTCGACCGCCTCTCCCCCCTGAGTCGGTTTTTCCGTCGTCGTAGGCTTCGCCGCAGGCTCGGACGACGGCTCCGATGCCGTCGGCTTGGGGGTGCCGGGCGGCTGGGTTGCGGCCGCAGGCGGCTTGGGCGGCCCGACCGGCGGCACCAGGGCCGGCGCACTCGGCGGAGCGGTCGGCGGCGCGCTACGCGAGAGCAGCACGGCCGCCACCACGGCCACCACGATCAGCACCACTACGCCGCCGATGACCAGTGCCCAGATCATCAAGGCGGACCTCGCGGCCTCGCTTTTCTTGGTGACGGCCGACAGCGGCGCGTGCAGCGACGCCGGCGTCCGCTGGCGCTGGGCTCGGCGAACCGCGCGGCTGAGGGCCTCGGTCAGATGGGCGCCGCGGTCCTCGGTGGAGATCGCGCCGATCTGCGCGCTCAGGGCGAGCGCGGCCGGCGTGGCCGCCGCCGTGCCGCTGAAGTCCAGCCGGTCCAGGGCCTCGACGAACTCCTCCGCCGTCTGGTACCGGTCTTCGGGCGGCTTGGCCATGGCCCGCTCGAAGAAGCGGAACACCGACACCGGCAGGTCCGGGACGTACTTGCGCGGGTCCGTCAACTCCTCGGTCACGTGCTTTTTCATGAGTTCGCGGTCTGAGTGGGCGTCGAACGGCGGTCGGCCCGTCAGGAGGGCATAGTAAGTGCCCGCGAGCGAATAGAGGTCGCTGGCGGCGGTCGGCTCGTCGCCGAGGGCCTGCTCGGGGGCCATATACTTGGGCGTGCCGAGGCTGTGACCGGGGCCGACGATGTCGCGGCCCTGAAGGACGTCGCGGGCAAGGCCGAAATCGCTCACTTTCACCTGGCCGTCGTTGGTCATCATGATGTTGCCGGGCTTGATGTCGCGGTGGATAATGCCGCGCCGGTGGGCGTGGCCGAGGCCTTCGGCGGCGGCCCGGATGATCCGCGTCGCCTCCTTGGGGTTGAACCGCTTCTGCACCGCCAGGAATTCGTGGAGCGCCCCGCCGTCCACCAGTTCCATGACAATATAATAGGTATCTTTATACGGACAGATCTGGTGGATCGTGACGATGTTCGGGTGGCTCAGTTTGGCGGCGCTGCGGGCCTCCCTGAGGAACCGGTCCAGCAGGCCGGAGCCCGACTTGGCGATCCTGGGCGGCAGCATCTTGATCGCCACCGACCGCTCCAGGTTCGTGTCGAATGCCCGGTACACCACCCCGAATCCGCCGCTCCCGATCCGGCTATGGACCTTGAACCCGTTGACCGTCATGCCGACGAGCGGGTCGGTCTTGTCGTCTCGGCGAGCGGCGGCGGGCGTCTTGCCCGTCGCGGCGTGCGGCGCGGCTCGCGGCGCCGCGGGCGCCCCGCCCAGGGCGGGTTGCGCCAGGGGCGTGCTCGCCGCCGGCGACCCGCCTTCCGCCGCCTGTGCCGCGGCGTGGCTGGGAACCCAGCGATGCCCGCACGAACGACAGGTTACCTCCCTGTGAGCGCGGTCGCTGAGAATCTTGTAAGCGGCGTGGCACTTCGGGCACGCCAAGAGAAGATAGGCCATCGGATTTTCCGAACGGCTGTGCCTGGTCCTGACGGCTGCGCGGCCGTCACCCCACCTTGGCCGGAGGCGCTGCCCCGGCGAAGAGCATCAGGAGGAATAGCAACACTATTGTATGCACGGCGTCCGGCGCGTCAAACGTTTTACGGCCCTTGCCGCGGACAGAGACCCTTTTGCCCTTGCAAGCCGCCGAGGGCGCGACTAGGATGCTGCCAGCGCCCGCGGCCGACCCTAAGAGGCCCCGGGCGCTCAAGTTCCAAGCCTGCCTGCCGCTTGCCTGCCGGCAGGCAGGGCAGACAAGTCCTATGAGTCAACGAGAGATCATCGAGCGCGACGGCCGACGATGGTGGGTCCGACCC
>Ga0315275_10000222_pt1 | contig 46597 bp, 62 predicted proteins | sample YL17G03_0_MG_FD_205557 | JGI IMG/M metagenome (GOLD analysis project Ga0315275, IMG submission 205557) | Sediment microbial communities from Yellowstone Lake, YNP, Wyoming, USA - YL17G03_0 | ecosystem: Environmental > Aquatic > Freshwater > Lake > Sediment | place: USA: Wyoming | collected... | reverse complement strand
GTAGTCTTTGTGGATACACGGCAGAGATGCGTAGGCCTCACCTTAGCTGCTGGTGGTGTCGACGTCGAAGGCTAGAGTACAAGAAGCTTCCTGCTGGCTACCGCTTGAATAGGCTTATGGGTGTTGTTATGCCCCCCAAACTTTACAGTTACGTAATCATCATTGACCAGAGCTCGAATCGTAAGTACCAGAAAATCAAGGATATTCTGCTTAAGCATTTGCTCACGATATGTGAAGGACTAGCAAACTAGGAAGGGCCTCGAATGGTATTCGACTTTGAGAAGGAATTCAAGAAGGAACGCAGTGAGCATCCCGATTTGACTGATGACGAAGTAAAGGGCCTTGTTAAGGATCATGAGCGTCTCCAGGCAGCAGGCCTTGATGAAACGGATAACACGTTTAGGTACAGGGTTGCGGATCCTGGAAGGTTCGACAGGTTCAGAGTCAAGGACATTACGGATGGCGTTCAAATTACTTATGCGCGCGTGAAGGGTTCGGACAGGTGGGAAATTCAGAACTACATTTTCAGCAAGGACCGCTTCAAAACTCCAGCAGCAGTTCGCCAGTGGCTGGAGAAGCATTTGAAAAGCGAGATTAGCTACTTTTCAGATTTGAAGGCATGGAACGAGTATCGCAGAAGGTGCTTGAACGCGTATATGCATAATTCAAAGCTTTTATAAAAGAAAGCAGGTAAATAATAATTCATGGTAACACTTCAGGAATTACGAGAACAGTTTCCAGTGCGTGATTGTCCGCCTTACGGTCCCTGCCTTGTCGTGCCTGGATACGAGTTTGATCCTGACTGGGAAGCACAGCTTGACGTTGACGTTATTGAAACAGACTTCGGCGACCCTGCCTTTACGCTGATTCCTCTGAAGGGTGAGAAGCCTACGGGAATTCCAGCAGTACCTGAGAAGCAGCCTGAAAGTTCCGCTAAGACTCCCCAGAAACCCAAGCGGAAATATAGAAAAGGCAGCTGGAATCTGAAAGACGAAGAAAGACTTTTGAAACGTTGGGATGAAGTCAAGGGCACAACAATGGAACGGGCTAAGCTGCTTGCGCCGGAATTCGCAGACCGAAAGCCAGAAGCAATCTATCAGAAGCATTGGGCTCTTACAACAGATTACACGCAGAACAGAAGGAAAACGTCTCAGAAGCCTACAGAGCCGAGCGTAAGAAGAGTTGAAAAGAAGCCTACAGTATCGAAGAATGTGAGCTGTCCAAAATGCGGTCTTCCCTTGGACTTGTGCGCCTGCGTTCAGGTAGACCGTGAGCAAGAACGGATCAAGAAGTTTAGAAAGAAAATAGAAGCTAAGCTACCCATAACTCAGGTTATTTCTCCAGAGTCTAAGCTAGGCCTCAAAACGAAAGAAACTCAAGACATCGCTCCTGCTCTCCACTTCAAAGGAAGGAATATTATCATAGACTCAAATGGCTTGGCATCCGGTACTCATGTTTACGTTGATGGGAAGGTAGTTGAGTTTCTCGTTGAGCTCACGATACATGCAAAAATCGGAGAGCTTACTACTGTTCAAATGAAAGTCTACGACTTCTAGGGCAGGACTAGTCTTTGGGGAAACGTAGTCAACAGACAAATATAGGCTTGACTTTTGAGGAGCGCGTAGTATATGCTGAAAACCGGAAGAAGGTTGAAGCTGAACTTGAGAAGCGTCAGATCGAGGAAGTTTACAGGCAGCTAGGAATAGCACTTCAAAAACGTATCTTGGAAAGGAAGACATTAGTTTCCAATTGATGAGTGCATGCCGGAGCCTATCGAAGCCTTCGGGTTTTAGTGGCTCTGGCTACTCATCATTCTTTTCAGTTTTCACGGTGATTTGAAATGAGCTTATCAAGTCATAATTATTAGGAGTTGATGTTGTGACGTACAATGAAGAAAGTATCGCGGAATTCTATGGTTTCATGAGCTTCTGCTCTGCAGATCCCGCACTCGAGGAGAGGATGCGCAGCAGGGAAAAGAAGTATGGTTACAAGAGGGGCTCAAACGCAAGCTTTACCAAACCAGGCGAATACAAGGATATCCCAGAAAACAGCTTCGCGGATCCAGTCGGCTACAACTATCCCATCGACGACGAACACGTTCGAGCAGCAGTTACGTATTGGAGTCACATTGGTCACCGAAGAGCTTATGGTCCTACTGCAAGAGCATTCATAACTGAACGAATCATCAAGGCAGCTCTAGCTAAGGGAGTAACTGTCAGGTGGCAGCCGGATGACCCTGATTATAGAGGGCTTCCTGAACCCTTGAAAAAACGGTTAGAAGGTTACGGTGACAGCAAGAAAAGCTTCCTTGAAGATCCAGACCGCTTCAAGGCTTACTGTCACGAATTAACGCGAAAGAGGATGTAAAGCATGAAACTGAAGTATTACGTGCCTTTTAAAGCGCAGATCGGCCAAGACGCCCAGCTAGCAGTTAAGGAGAGCTTGATCAACATTGAAGGCACAGCAATCGATACGACCGTGAATACTAACAAGTGGCAAGTTCCCCCGGAAGACCTTGACTTTTTCGTCTCCAGCCTTCAAGGTGCACAGCTCCGAATTGATCACGCTGAAAGCGCATTGGCCGTGATAGGAAAGGTTCCAGAAGCCAAGAACCTAGGAAGTTCTGCTTGGTTCCGCGCTGAAATCGGCGACGCAAGCATTATCCAGAAGGTGCTTAGGGGATATCTGACGCATGTAAGCGTTCAAGTTGACAGCGACAACGTTGAATGCAGCAAGTGCAAGAAACAGACTCGTAACGAAGGTATGCTTGTACACTTGTGCCCGGGTGCCTGGGAAGTCGTTCATAAACCGAAGGTCCGCGAGCTCAGCATCGTTGCGAGCCCTGCGTATAAGACGACGGAGTTTAAGCCTGTTGGCTTCGCAGCTGCAATGAACGAAAGCCAATCTAACATACGAATGTGCGAGGGAGCATGTGTTAGCGGCGCCTGCACGGACAAGAGCAGCGTAACCTGCAGAATAAAGGCTTGGTCACCTGATCTCGAGTCTTTCAGGGCGAATGTTGATTCTAAGGAGAAGGGCGTGCTCGAGGCGCGTAAACAAGTTTTGAAGAGGCTTCTTGCTCTTCGTGTACGTATCAGTTCACAGTTACTTGACGGTAACGAAGATGTGGGTTCTAACCGAGAGGTGCAAGAACCTGAAAACAAAACGAACGAACACAAAGAGGTGAAGCCATTGTCTGCACAACAGAATGGGCAGCAAGCGGCTTCTCCGCATCAAGCACAAGGCGTAGTTAACGTTGCTCCCGGAGAGGGAGCACCAAAGCAGGTAACATACGAGGAAATGCAGAATCAACTGAAAAGCCTAGGCGATCAACTAATGAAGGCTGAAGGCGCAGAAATCGATGCTCTGGGAAAGAAAATCGCTGAAATAGAGGCTGAAGTTGGAAGGCGCGCAACAAAAAATGCCTTGACTAGAAAGCTGAGCGAGCTGAGCAAGAAAATGAGCGAAAGCGCAGAATCTGCCGAGACGGGCAAATCAGCAGAAGCAGCCAAGAAAGGAAAGAAAGCCGATCCTGGAGCTGATGCTGTAGAGGATGGAGACGACGACGAGGACGAGGAAAAGAAGCCTCAGCAAGCAGGCGCACGCGCGCATGGAAAAGGCTTGATCAGCACTGAAGACATGGATCAAGAGTCAACTGGTCCATCGTCACCCTGGTTCAAGGATTTTCTGAAGGCTAACGCGAAAATGAGGGAGCAGGGCAACACGACCTTTTCAGGGCAAGCGAAGGGTGAAGGACTATGAGCGACACTTTTGAAGGCACTAGCCCGCACATTAGCGACAGGTACATTACTCGGGAAATCGCTGGCGAAATCTTAACGATGGGTCAAGTCGTAGAGCTCACGGCTGATCAAACCGTTAGGAAACCAGCAACTGTTCCAGGAGTCAAGTACTGCGGAGTCTGCCTGACATCTGCAGCTCTCGGCAAGAGCGTATCTGTTCTCTGGCGTGGAAGAGCACGAGCAAAAGCTTACGGAACAATCACTGCTGGAGATCTCCTTAGTGCAGGACCAGGCGGAACAATTCAAACACTAGCAATTCTTACGGCGACAGACCTCACCGGAACAAGCGCTGCAATAGCGACTATTCTCAATCAGCACCTAGCATTCTTTGCTTTCTGCGAGATCGGCGCGGCTAGCGGGGCCTCAGCAGTAATCTTCATCGTATAGGTGATTAGTAATGAGCATGACACCAGACGCTTTTACATGGGTTGATACTGGCGCAGTAGCGTATCCAGCCTTACACAAGAAAATCATCGAGCTAACAATGCCCGCACTGATGATCAAACAGTTACTTCCAGAATTCCCGTTAGTGGCAGGTAGAACAGCAACCTTCGCTAAGGAAGCCGGCAGCCGAAGCGCAGCTATAAGCGAGATTAGCCCGGGCGTTGAGATTCCAATGGATTTCACGCCGCTATCATACGTGACCGTAACGCCATACAAGAAAGGCCAACGTGAAAGGGTTGTCCGCGAAAACATCGAAGACTTCTACATTCCAGTGATCGAGCAGCAGCTCAGACGTCTAGCAAGACGTATGGCCTACACGATTGACTATGACTGTCTCAGCGTAATAGGCGCCGGCGCAGGAATCAGCAGCGGAGCAACAGGCTGGAGCATGGGCAGCACAGGAACACGCTTCCAAGTCAGCGCAGGCACAGCCTACGGAGTAGGCCAAGAGGATATTCTCTGGGCAAAAAGCTACATTGAATCTAAAAGCTTCAAGCCAACACACTTCATCTGCAACCCCATAAACGCTAGGGACCTATACGAGCTGCCAATGTTCAGCTTGTGGGCGCATTACGGCGAGAAAATCATGAAGGGCGGCGTAATCGGCACAATCTACGGCGACATACAAGTTCTCGTAACACCTGTACAATCAGCTGGCACCGCATACATGGTTAGCACTGGAGAGAATCCAAGCGGCGCCTACGCGCCTATGGGCTTCTTCGTCATTAAACGGCCGTTGATGACGGATCTGGAGCTCAAGAAAGACTTCGACTGCGTAGATGTATCGCTTACAACAAGGTACTCGCCTGTAGTCTTGAGCGGAGACGCTATCGTCCAAATAACAGGACTGAAAACAACCTAAACCCAAGTAAGCTACAAAGTAGCTACAACCCTCTTTCCCCCCTTTTCTAAGGTCAATTTCACGCTCACATATTACATGAGACGTTCCTTCTCGAGCGTCTCTTCACAGTTCACCAGTTAATGGTGAAAGGAAAGAAAGACATGAACGACACGCAAGTGATAATCAGCTTCGCAGCCATAACAATCGCTATTCTCCTGCGAACCTTGCTACCGAGTCTCAAGAAACTCCAGGCAGGAGCTTCCTGGGACCACACCTACACAGCAACTGCAATCTTAGCGTTCATCACGAGCTTTGCTAGCGCAGCGGCAACATTCCAAACGTTCACGATACCTGAAAACGTAACAAGCATATTAGGTATCGTGTTGATCAGCTTCGTTTACGGATGGGGCCTCAACGACGTCCTCAACACAAGCGTTGCCGACCTACAGACACCTTCAACCTCTAGCACGTCAACAGCTTCAAAAGTAACCAGCAGCACTCAAACCTCTATAGGATCCTATATGAGCTGGGCAATCAACATAGTGAATGGGTACTTGGTGCTTTATCCGCCTGCAACCCTTGTCTCAGATGTAGGCAGAGTTATTGGGTTAGGCAGCGTCATCGGCTACGATTCAACCTTTGATTTCCTCAAGCTAGCAACACAATACATTGACGCGACCCTTGCTGCCATGCAAAACCCAAACTACCACGCAGGAAAGCCAGCAGGATAAACGTTGCGAAGCAAACAGTTAAAGCATGAATTCCCCCCTTTTTTAGTTAACATTTTTGCACGTCAGCCAGCATTCAAAAACCATCTTCTTTCACTTCTCCGAAGATAGTTTCTAGGAAGGTTGGAGTGTGCGTTTTGCAGCTCTCCTTTCTCCCTGGCCAAGGCTGAAAGCTGAAAGTGCCATGTTTAACAGTTTCGTCGTCTGGTTGAGTAAGAATCTCTGCAGGCATTGCAGCTGCGGCAAATATGAGATTTGCCTGCACTGCAGAGTACACAGGTTACTCAACAGACTGTATGGTCGATAGGTCTGTTCGCGCGCCGAACAGGCTTCAAAAGTATGCCACGTGGCATAATCTTCATAGTCATGGGAGTGACAAAAAGCATGAATCAACAACAGACCTCAAAAGGATCCTTAAACATCAACCTGAACAGTCTAACCCCTGTAAAAACAGTTCTGATCTGCGCTATTCTCCTTTGTGCTGGAATTGCTGCTTATCTAGGTGCAAACATCAACGTGAATGTTGATGTTCAAGCTCGTGTTCAAACAATCGAGAATAGGCTTGATATTCCAGTGAACAGCAGCCTCAGCGCCTTTCAGAAGAGCAACACGTACCTTGTCATCCAGCATAGCGCTGGCGCGTGTTTGATGAATCAGAGCGGTTATCTTACGGAGTTTCTTGCAAATCAGAGCCAGATAATTATGGATGGTTTTGGAAATGTTAGCAGTGCCGGCGGCAGCGTTCACGTTCAAACAGGAAGCTACACAGCATCCGTAACTGTTCTGAATAACGTAAGATTCATCCTTGACGAAGGCGCAACAGGAATAACTTGGACCGTCGCCTCTGGAGCAACCTGTATCATTGATGACTTTAACTCTGGCGTATTCGCGTATTACCAAGCTGGCCTAGCCTACAGCGTCTTCAATTACTCCAGCGGGAACTTGCTTGTGGCTACGATAAACAGCACGACCGTAAACTTGAACAATCTAGTCTGGAACGGATTGAACAGAACGGATACTATTGCAAGCCCTACGGGCGCGTACAATTATATCATCACAACGAATGGCGCCGGGAACTTTTTCGCGAAGAATGGCACGGATGGCACGGTTCTTCAAAACACAAACATAAGCGCAGTCGTAAACAGCGAGATAGGAAACCTAACAGTTGTGGGCTCTTCTGGCGGAAGAATTCTCATGAAAGCGGGAACATACAACTTTACCGCGCCAATAATCATGAAGCAGCATATTTGGATAGAAGGCGAAGGCCCAAGCATAACAATACTGCAGCTTGCAGATAATGCAAACTGCAACCTCTTCGAATACAAGAATAGCTCAACGAACGTTTTAGCAGAAATATATTCCATGACCATAACGGGCAACAGTGGAATGAACACGCAAGGATCAGGCATATACATTGAACCAACGGCAGGCGGCACCTTCTGGGACCTATCTCTTCACGACGTGTATATCACTCATTTCGCGCAGTATGGCATTTACACAAGTCAGTTCTGGGGCTACAGCTTCTTCCATGTCATCAGTGAATATAACCTGCTTGACGGAATACACGTTACAGGCGGATCCAGCGGCCACATGATCGGCAGCAAATTCATGTTAAACGGGCAGTGCGGCCTCAACATGACGGGCGGCGGCTACCTTGACTGGACAGACGATGACTTTCGACAAAACGGTTATCACGGCGTATGGCTGAACGGCTCAACCTGCAGCTTCATCAGCTGCCACTTCATCCAGAACAGTGCAAGCGCGAATAACACGTATGATGGCATCTTCCTCTATGGGACAGCTGCAAGTTACACGCGCATAATTAGCTGCGAGTTCAATGGTAAAAATGGAAACAATTTTGAACATTACGGCGTCGCAATCGCTGCTGCAAGCGTAGCGGAAACCCTCGTTGAAGATAACACTTTCTACGGGTATGGCGCTGCTCCTCTGGTTGATTATGGGACGGGCTCAAGAATTCATTATAATCATGGCTGGAATACCGAAGGTAACGGTGCAGCGACTTTTCCCAGCGGTAGCGTATCCTACAGTTTTCCACATGGACTCAATGGCACACCTATGAATGTTGGAATTAACTGGCAAAGCGATTTAGGTGGAAGAGGTTTCTATTGGAGTGCGAATAGCACGTACATAACGGTTACGCTCACTCAGCCGGCAGTGCTGCCGAATGTTGCTTTGGGAATAACTCCGACTACGACGGCTTGGGGTGTTGCGCCGACAAGCTTGGCTAACAGCACGGACGGCGACTGGACAACAAGCACAACGAACGGAACGACTAATGCGACGGGCTCGCAGGTCATCGGTACTCTTGATTATAACCTTGGAGCAACGTATACGTGTGAAGTCTTTACGAAAGTAGGCTTGCTCGTCAATCAAACCTGCACTCTAACCGGGTACTGGTACTATTCCAATGACGGCACAAACTGGAACTATAACACGGCAACGGGAGCATTTCAACGTGTAAATCCGACTAGCGAGCTTATAGTCGATAGTCAGGTTGAATGTGTCTCTGCTAGATATGTGCGTCTGAGCCTTTCGGCGAGTGTTGCCGCAAATTGCACGGTCTGCGTATATGAAGTAGCAATGTTCAACATGACGCCTGCGACAGCGGCAAGCGCAAACTACGACTTCACGTGGTCTGCAAAGCTGGGTTCATAATCAAATGAAATAGACGAGGGGTTAAGGATGGGTTCAGCAACAATAACCGCTGGAAATACTTATGTTGACGTACCGCACGGTCTCAGCTTCACGCCTACGATAGATCAGATTCAGCTAACCCCGCAGGATGACTTGGGCGGTAGAGGCTTCTGGCCTAGCAATCCGGGAGCGACAACTTTTCGCATAAACATAAGCATGTTTGACCCAGATGCAAATCACGTTTTCAGTTGGCAACCTATCGGTACAGGAGCACCCGTTACTCCTGCAGGAGCTTTTCCGATTGCTGCGAGTGATGTTCAGGCAGCCTTGAACGCAACGTATGATGCTGTTAACCACGTGTACAATGTTTACGGATTGAAAATCGCTGATACGACCCTTGCAGCATACGTAACCTTTGCGAACAATTACATACTTTCGATATTGGGAGTCCCCTCGCTCGCTACTACAGATCCAAAGTACTCTGTGGCCTATAACTGCGCTCTGGATATAGCTTGTATTCGTGTTCTCGTTGTGAGTATGGGCGGGTCGCTTGTTGGCGTCTTCGACTACTTCCTTGGGGATCTTCGGGTTGCCAGAGCAGGACCATACAAGGAAGCGATCACCGCGACGTTACAGGGCTTCAAAGAAGATTTAGCTAGACACATGCTGAACCTGTCCACGGTTGCTGCAGTGTTCACTCCAAGCTTAGCTGGAGAAGTTGATACGAGTCAGGGGCCGCTGCTGTCACCATGAGCAACCAAAACATACCTGGAGATCCCGTAGAGTCAGGACCTTACGATTTCAGTGTCCCTCAAAGCTTGGCCTCAGCAGGGACCGCGCGCAGCATCTGGCAAGGCAGTTACGTAAGCATTTATTGTCGTGGCCAAAAGCGGTTAGTGACTTCGCAGGAGTTGCAGCAGCTTCTTGATAATGGGGAAGACGTCGAAGTTAGGACTCCAGGCACCTAGAAGGGCAAGGCATGACTGAGAATAACGTGCTCGTCAGCCAAGTTTTGCAGGCAAATTGGACGTTAGCCTCGCCCTTAGCCAGCGAGATCCTTTGGGAGACAACACGCGTCGACACAGTTTCTTTTCTGGCTAGCACTAAAAATCAGGGGGTCAGCTGCTATAATCCTACAGGAGCTCTCCAGAATGATCCCTTAAGCAGGGAAGCATGGCTTGAACACGAAAGAATAATCGTCGACGTACTCGTGAAAGTCACGACTACTCCTGCCGCAGCTGCAGACGTCCGGAAGCTTATTCGTGACGAGGTCTATAGGATCCTTCACACAAAAGAGCTAGGCATATCGGGAATTGTGGATGTTTATGTTGAAAGGGAAATTACGAAGGTTGAAGGATCCGACTTAGTCAGGTTGACGCTTCAGGTAGCATGCGTCAATTTTCACGTAGTTCCAACTTGAGGCTTGACATCTTGAGCATATCCTTCCAGGCAAGCGTACGAGGCGGCACAGAACTAGTTTTGAATCTTAACCGTTTTAGCGACGCGCTCAAAGAGAATGTACAGAGTAGCTTGGCACTTGTGAGCCTTCGTATTCTTGAGGATATGAGAAGTTTCACGCCGGTGCGCACGGGTTATTTGCTGAGCACGGAGAACATGGAAGAGATTGGTTCATGCGCCTTCGTCATTTACGCGCGCGCTTTCTACGCGCCCTATGTCGAATGGGGTACGAGGCGGATGGCTGCCAGGTTATTCATGACCCGAGCGTTTGAGTTGCATAGGGATGAGGTGCAGCAGGAAATCTGGAATGGAATAGCAGGTCTTGCCTCGCAAATGTTTAGGTGAAGCTTCCTTGGATAAGTGGGTGAAGCTTCACGTACGGAAGAAACTGCTCAATCTTGCAGTACGCTTTCTCAACCGTCTGCTGCCAGATCCAAGGCCTACATATCCTCAGACACAGCTCCTCGAGCAAGTCTATCAGAAGCTATTCCAAACTTATAGGATAGAAGCATATTGCGGCCGCTTCGATGACGTTCCCCGCCAGACGTTGGAGCACTTGCGCGATCGGCACTTCTTGAATATTTTGGAGCTCAGCCGGAAAGCCTTGATATACCTTGCCGACACGGACAGATATTATCGTCAATGGCTAGGTCTTTTCCTGCTTCTCACGCACGACGTTCTCAATGAGTATGCAGAGTGTTTGACTTTTGAAGAGGCTTGCCGGCAGATTAATGGCCAGTGGGATTATGGCTTGGATGAACGTATTTTTGAACACTTTTTTGCGGGTCATAGGCGCGAGGCGCAGGAGATTGTTCTCTGCAACTATCTGCACAATCTCGTCACGATAAACTTGAATCGAGGTGAGAAACGTAATGAGCACCCCCTTAGTAGGTCGTAACGGCGTTATCCAGGCAAGCGCAGGCTCCGCAGTCACTATAGGCTTCGTTCAAGGCTTCACGGATGAAATGAGCGTTGACCTGATCAAAGAGTACGCATTAGCAAGTGACAAGCCTAGCATCTTGGAAGATGGGAATAAGCACTTCAAATTCAGCATTGACAAGATGTTCATCGACAAGGTTTATCAGCAGTATGTTTACGGTGGCACAAGCGTGGACATAATCATCGCGCCAGCAGGCACTGGAACGGGCAAGGAAAAATGGACGTACAAGACTTGCACTTTCACGGCATGGAGCATGAAGGTTGACCAGAAAGGCATCGTAAGCGAAAAAGTAGCCGGAGAAGCCAGCGACATCGTAATAAGCGCATTCTAAACCTTTCCCCCCTCTTTTTCAGAGGATAATAATCACGTTCATATAACGATTTGAGGTGAAAACTTTGAAGGAAGGAGAAATTGACTGGGCTAGAGTTACTGAGATGCAGCAGCGGTTAGAAGAGCTTGAAGCTGAGAAACGAGAACGCACGAAAATCTTCAATCCGAAAGAGCTTGTCCGGAAAGCAAAGCAGATACGCGAAATTGTAGATGAGGACCTTGGCACGATCCGGTATGTGCTGCTGAGTTACAATGAGCTCATCGAGCTTGCTGAGAAGTACAAGGACAACAGGGACAGGAGCATAGCATTGCTGTGGAAGCAGCTAGCGCCTGCGAATGAAGGTTTAACGTTTGAGGAAGTCAAGGAGATGCCTTACGAAGTTGTCGTGCGTCTCTTGATGAAGTTGCAGACTCAGGGGAGTTTTTTTCCGCAGAAGAAGCCGTTCTCAGCGAGTGGCTTAGCATTAGTGGATCAGCGCAGGCAATCGGATTCATCGCCCATGAGTACGGATACACCTTAGAGTACATAGGCAGCTTGACGCCTTTCCAAATTCAGTTCTTAATCGAATGGCCTAAGTGGTATCAGCAGAGAAAATAATGAGGAGCCTTGAATGAGCAGCAGTGAAGTAGAGATCCACCTTGTCGCGTATGACGAGGCTTCAGAGATCATTGCTAATGTAGGCGCCACTATGCAGGGCACGCTTAATGATGTTGAAGGCAGCACGCAGGGAGTTGCCGCCGCAAATGAAGAGCTCAAGACAAGCTTTTCAAGTTCCGCGATGAGCATGAACAGCCTTGCCATGGCGGGAATGGGCTTGTATATGAGTTATGACAGGATTGAGCAAGCTCAGGTTCGCGTCGATAGGGCAAACCTTATGGTTCAAAGAAGCACGGAAACCCTTGAAAAAGCTCAAACAGCCTATAACGACGTTATCGCCAAATACGGTCCAGCCAGTACGCAAGCTAAAGATGCGTTGGATAAGCTGAGCATTGCCCAGAACGCCTATAACGTAGCTGTTGAAAGGGCTCAGCTGTCTAGTCAGAACTTGAACAATTCCATGATGTTCGCGGCGCTCTCAGTAATTCCCAGCCTTATCAGCATCATAAGCATAGTATCCAACGCAACGGAAATCTGGGCTGGCGTACAGGTTGCGTTGAACGCTGTTATGGATGCAAACCCCATCTTCCTCGTCATCGCAGCAATCGCAGCCCTCGTAGCGGGGATCATCTATGCGTACAATACGTGTGAGACTTTTCGGAATGGTATCAATGCTCTTGGAAGTGATCTGGCTGCTGTTGGCAGTGCTATTGCAGGGGCTGTTTCAGGCTTTGTCGGCTGGGTTACGGGAGCTAATAATGCTTCTGTAGCAACTGCGAAAGTTGATGAAGTAGTTGCCAAGACCTCTAAGACTATACAAGCGTTCGGACAAGATATGGACAATGCTGGGAACATGACTATCAAATACGTTGCCGCTCAGCAACAGGTCCTGGCAAATCTCTCGCCTCTCGAGATGAGTCTCAGCGACCTCAAAGAACAGTTTATCATGACGTCAAGCTCGGCGGATACGTATGACGTGAAACTGAAGAATCTTGCTGACAGCAAAAAGCAGCTTATCACCGCAACGGACCAGATGCTCGGCGAACTAGGAAAGGAAGAGACCGGGTTAGAAGTCACTTACGGTCTAAACTACAAGAACACGGATGCGTACAAGTCTTTGCAACAGCAAATCGACAACGTGATAGGCAGTAAAGAAGCTCTTCTGGGAGAGTATGACAAGGAAATTGCGAAGATCAACCAGATTCCAGCCGTGATAAACGAGCAACTCGTTAACAAGGCTCAGGCGGATATACAAGCGTTCAAGGACTGTTCAACGGGCAAGATGTCTAGTCTGGCAGATGAATCTACGGACAAGATGAGTGTTATGGCCAGCGACGTAACCGACCTCATTAATCACGGCCTTGTCGGAGAAGCTCAGAACGCTATGCAAGCATACACCAGTTGCAGTACGAATAAAGTGGCTACGATGGCCATGAATATCGGTGACACGATTACGAAGATGACGACTGAGCATAACAAGCAGATTAAGCAAATGGCAGATTACGCTGCAATTCTCACGGGAAGCGAGAAAGACGCTGTTCTAAGCGAGATTGACTCGATGAACAGCCAGTACGAGACGAAGTTGACGCAGCTGCGAGATTGGCAAACGGCGCTGCTGGGCAAAATGAAGACTGAAGCTGCACAAACCCTTATTCCCGGAGCAGGCGGTGCAGTGAATACTTGGGCAGGTCTAGGCCGTGGAACCTTGGCTGTTCCTGATGGTGGGGGAAGAGCTGTAAACGTTACCATTACAGCTCCTCTTGTGAATATTGAGGGCAGCGCGGACAAAGCAACAGTTGACCTAGCATCAAAACAGGTCCTGCAGGCTCTACAAACGACTATCGTCGAGCCCACGAGCAGCGGTGCAGCGGCAACACAGAAACGTATCAGATCTGGGAGCGTGTTTGTAGCCTAATGCCGATTCTAGCTGAACAGGAAAGACTCGTAGCGCAGGAAAGCAACCTCATTAACGACCCGACGCAATACCCTTATAACACGCAGGCTGCCTGGGGCACGATGCATGATTATGGCAACGTAGTATTAGCTGTTGCCGGAATCTTGCTCATCAAGCTTGACATCTTGCTAAATGGCTCTATAGGATATGTACGCGTAAAGGTTGGTTCCAACTACGTTTTTGGGCTTGAGCCAACAGGAGTTTATACATCCTATGGGCTTGCCATTTGGTTAGCAGCCGGCACGTATGACGTGAAGGTTGAGGGGTACGTATCATCTGCAGCCTACACAGTTGCCATCAAGAATTTCCAAGCAGGCCTAAGCGCCTTCAATGACCAGCAAGGCGCCAGCGTCCGCACCTATAGCACAGGCATCGCTCTCACAGTTGCAAATCGTAACACGCCTGTGGGCGCTCTGCAAAACGCTACTTATCTAGTTCAATGTTTCGCCTCAACAGCCGGGGGAGATACGAACTTTGAGAATATCGACGACAACCTCACTAACGGCGTAAGTGTTTCGGTTGATGCTGCTCAGATTTCTTGGGATGAACGCAATCAAGACGTGGATGCTGTGGGTTGTGCAAGTGCAAAGACTGCAGGATCCTTCGCTGTTGGATCGAGCCATACGGTGACGATAAGCAAGCGCAACGCGAGCACGGTAGTGATCATAAGCGTTATAGCGTGTCCATGGATTCTTGCAGGTACGGTACACATACCCGTTAACATTTACTTCAGCCAGGGCAGCACGCTCTACTGTATTCTTGAGCCTTGGTTCTTGAATCCAACAAAGTTCGTTGGAGTCGGCGTTATCCATGGAGTAACCTTCGGAGTTGCTGATGATTATTACAATAGCCTCTCAGGCATGGATCTCGTAAACTTCACGTACACGATTGACATCGTGGACGTCTCAAACAACAATCTTGTCGTGTACGGCCTCGGCGGCTGTATAGGAGTAATCGCAGTCGATGCAAGGTGAGCATTGATGGGCACGACTCTTGACGGGCAAACATTAACTGTCACAAAATGGGCTGAGGGAGTAATCATCTCGGCGAGTCAGTGGGATGCTTGGAGCAGCAGCCAATACACCCGGAAAGTAAAAGTGTACGGCCTCATTCGCACGTACATAATCGACTGCGTGGAGCAGGACGTCGTCTGGGCTAATAGTTTAGCGAATTATTTCCAGGTTGCCGCTGGAAATGGGAATACAGTCCTATTCTACAGTGACCTGCCGGTTCGTCCAGTCAATCTCGTGCCCGTACTTGTGCTTAACGTCACGTATACGCTGGAAAACTTGGGTGGCAAGAATATACGAAAATTCACGCTAACTCTTCAGGAAGAATCATATTCTCTTGGCAGTGGGGTTCCGCCAGGCAGCTCGGCTACGTTCGCTGTCGGGGCCTTCACGATTGTAGCTAATACCACAAGCATAATCGTTACTCACAGTTTGGGCGTAGTTCCGACTGCGGTCGTTGTTAGTCCGATCACTGATGCCGCTGGAAAACGGTGGATAATCACAAGTGTAACGAGCACCCAGTTTGTCGCGTCCATCGATTCAGCATGTAGTTTTGACATCACTTTCAACTATGTGTGTGCGTGACATGACGGATTTTGATAAGGGCTCTTTCACTTTGCCCGCGAACAGTACCAGCGTGACGGTAATGCATAACTTGGGCAAGGATCCGATGAGCATCGTGATTAGCCCGACGAGTGACACAGGCGGGAAACGGTGGCAAATTACGAGTCACAGCAGCATCCAGTTTGTGGTTGCTGTTGACAGTGCCTACGCTTCGGCGATAGGCTTCAATTACATTTGCGTTTAAATTTAGGTGAACAGATATGAGTAAGTATTATGAACCGGAAAAACGAGCAACGAGACCCAGCACATCCGGGTGGGGTTTGCTTGAAGAAGGCAGACAGTGGTACGCGAAGGATACGCATCGCCTCGAGTACTGGGATGGAACTCAGGTTCAGTCTCAAGCTGTTTCCCCCATGCTTAGAGCCATATATGAATACTGCGTTTATAAGGACGCAAACTACGTTTACGTCGCCAACGGCAAGACAGGCGGAGTTACCACTTATCCTTTAAGCACTCCTGCAGCAGCCATTCAAGCGGCTCTTGACGCTGTCTCCGCTGATTCTCGCACTTCAAGTGAAACTGTCCAGTTGAACGACGATTTCTTGAACATGGAAGACCAGATTAAGATGCCTCAGTACTGCAACCTTCTAGGGCCATCAACTCTGAAGCCCATCAACAACTTGAACAAAGACCTAATCGTCCTAAAAGACCCAACGAACGTACGGGCAGTCGTGCTTCAGGAAATCTACATTGACGGCAACAGCGCTAATCAGTCCAGCGGTAACGGCGTCATGTTCAATCCAAACCAAGATTTGCAGTACACGGATTGGGAACCCTATTACACCGAGGCATTGATTCGAGTTAAGGCCCGAAACTGCAAGGAACATGGAATTTACCTGAACCACACGAACAACGTGAACTGTGGCCCCGTGTACATCGAACGTCTTGAAACACATCAATGCGGGGGCGAAGGGATGCACATGGCCAACGTCACGGACAGCGATATCTACGCGTGGTACAGTGCTGGGGCCTACATCGACCATTGTACGTCCAGCTTTTTCCACGCTCCATACTGGGGCCACCAAAGCGGGTTTGATTCAGCCATTTTCAACAACTGCCAAAGAGTACGGGTGGCTGACGCAAAAATCGACAGTCCATCACATAATGGCATGGTTCTTCAGAATGGATGCCGAAGCATGAATATATGTAACAGTGAAATCAAGATAGCCTCGCAGTTGACGGCAGACAACACTTACGACGGCTTGAAGATTGATGGTTCAACATACAACGTGATCATGGGCGTCACGTGCCATAAGACAAGTGGGACGAATAAAGTGAAGTACTGTATTGAAGAGATCAACGCTGGAGACTATAACTGTTTTGGGGGGCCATTAATCCTTGAGGACTACGTGACGGGTGGCATCCATAAAATAGGAGCTAACAGCAAAATTGATATAGATGCACTGATCGGAACAAGTGTTTAGCGCACAGAAGCAAGTTGCAAGCGTAGCAGTCTACGTCTTATCCGTTCAGTTTAGCATGGAAAACCTCGCAGGAAAGAACATCAGGAAAATTACGGTGACAGTTCAAGAAGCACAGTAGCCTTTTTGAGTGGAGCTGACACCGGATTTTCAGAAAGGCTATTTCTGAAAACCTTTTTTTACAAGTGAGAAAGGATTTCCGGTGCCCGCTCCAATCTGTCTGGAGTGCTTCTAAGTGTTAAAGTTTTCCTTTTTCGCGAAGAACCGCAAAATTAATAAATAAAACGGTTTCTAAGAAGGAACTAGCACGGCGTGACGCTCGCTCGCCTTGAGGAAGGCGATATGCCTGAAGAGCTTTTCACCCTCGGGGTCACCGGGGCTAGAAAATGAGCTTCAGGCAATCCTCAAATCAATGCGTACTCAGCGTCCAAAACTGCTGAGTTCACGATGCACTTAGGGGGGCTGGCTCTTACGCACATAGGCTACCGTGAAAACCAGACTGCGAAAGCAGGCTATTCGGGTGCAAGTGTAAGGGTAGGTTCAGACCGTAACAGCTCTCCGCCCTTTGGGTTAAGGGAGAAACGTATTAGAGGCGCAAGCCGGTGACGAGCGACACTCCCACAACCTATATCATGTTAGCACCTTAGGGTTAGCTGGACTCAAAAGGGAGACCACGCTTAAGGCTAAACTCTGAGTAAGCTCAGGACGGGAGCCCCCGGTGTTCCATTGAGGATTCCGCATTAGAGGAACAGAACTAAACCTGCTAGTGTGAGAATGGGATGCGGTGTGATTGACCTGAGGGTTAGGCTCAAGACCGTAACAGCCAATCCGCATAAATATGCCACGTGGCATAATCCCCTTTTTGAGAGTAGAGGAAAAAGAGTGACTTTGTACCTGTTTCGTAGCTATTCTATTTAAGGCTTCTTCTTTTCAAGACCAAGACTTTCCTTTTGCCTTTCTCGTACCAGACATTAGCACTTTCAATCTTTGAGATTCCTTTGCACGGTTTATACCGTATTCTTCTATCATAGATTTGAGCATCTCTTGATGCCCTCGCAGAAGAGTTACCAGGTTATTACAATCACTAAGAGCTTTTCGATTCTTCTGTATGAGACTCTGAATCTCTCCAAGAGCTTGTTTGTCCTTGTACTCTAGCTGCATCTGATATTCAAGATGTTGCTCGTTTCTTGCTAATCGTTTCTGAAGTTTTGCTTCCGCTCGTTCAATGTGTATTATCGTCCAGTTAATGTTGTTGATTGCGGAAGCCCATTCTTGTTTCCAACACATTTTTTCACCACCTTTAGAAATTGATTATGCTCCGAGGCTTTGGTGCTTTCCAAGGCTTCTTTTTTCCGTTCGCTCTTGAACTGCAGGGTCTGCATTTTGTAGCTGGCTCTCTTGGCCCTCGAGGAAGCCTTTTTCCGCAGTCAGGACAATGTCTAAGTGTCTCGTGAGGCATGTTTCCACCTTAGTGGTGGCAACTGCAGTTGCAGAGGCCTGTTCCATCCGTATTGATTCGTCCTTTTGGTCTTGGGAGTCCTTTCTTGTGGCCGCAAAAACTGCAGACCTTGCTTTTCTTCTTTTTCATTTCTATCCGCCCCCTATGAAAATTGTACGGATTTTTTTGTCAGGGAGCCTTGCTAATAGTTCTAGCTCTATGCCGTGTATTCTACAGAAGCAGAGTTCTCCTGAGCTTACGATTCCAGGTTCGTCGCATCCTTTGATATCGCACTTTCTAGTTGTAATGGTTGACTGTGTTTTCTCTTGTCTCTTCATTGATTCTTCTTCCTTTTGACTTCGCTTATAGGTTTGCGTCCTATGTTGTTGTTTTCGAGTTTCCAGTAGAAGTATTGTTTGCCCCAGATCGGCTTCTGATTCTCCTCTAACGCTGTTCTGAGCAGGCCGAAGTCAACGTTATCAGCGTTCGCGTTGACTGTAGCAAGTTGATAAGGTCCTTTCCCCCCAGTCGTACCTTCCCAATGGATCTTTTCTGGGTCGTACGTGAAGCCTTGTTTTCCAGTTTTCTCGTCTTTAGCGGTTGTAGTTTGTTGTCCGAGGATCCTGCGCGCTTGAACGATGCCTGCGTCGACGGCGTCGAGGAAGGCTGCTAGTGCTTCTTGTTCTTTGCTCATTAGCTTACACCCCCGCCGGCTGCTAGTTTCGCAGTTTTTTCTGAGAGGTTTTTCCATTCTTCTTGGTGGTTCGTTTGAAGCATTTTGGCTAGACTATCCTGAAGTCTAGCTGCTTCCATACCCATTTTTATGAAGTTTTGCGCATTGAATAGCTTCGTCTGGAAGGGGCCTGCTAATGCGATTGCAGCTTGACTTGTCTGGCTTGCAGCTGTGCTTAGGCAGATTATGCATTCTATCTCTGTTGGCTGATTTGGTTTAAGGCCGCATCCGTGCTCGCCTGTCTCTATCCATTTGCAGAGGGCGCCTTTTTCAATCTCTACTTTTTCTTGGGTCATTGCGCGCACGCTCCTAGCCTGGTTACTTTATATAGGTATCCTGGAAGCGGGTCCTTTCCATATTTCTGTTGGATTCTTACCCACCACTCGACTGCGCTTTTGAAACCGCTTTGATCAGCGTAATTCCTGAGATCTTCTGGGCACTCTACGACGAAGAGTTTCTCGATAGTAATGTCTGCGATTTTCTTTCCGCAACGCTTGTCTGTTGCCCAGTCTTTGCCTTCTTTGTGTTGTTTCTTCCGGAAGGTGCAAACTATGCCTTCTTTTAGAAGCTGGTCACGGGCTTCTTGAACTTGAAATATCATGACCATTCTAGGCGCCTTCTTTCTTTGGCCATTTCACAAGTACCGCTTCTTTAGCGTAGATTTTGTCGGGGATGATTTCGTAGCCTTCTTTGAGTTTGGCGTCGACGTCCGCTAGGGGAACGCTGATCATGCTTTCTGCTTTGAGGCTGAAGGACTTTTCTTTCTCCTGCTTCTCCTGTTCCATAAGCGCGATTTCGTCTGCGGAGTACTTGATTAGGTGATAGATTGCTGAGTTTTCAAGTGGAACTATTCCGCTGCCGTTGATTGTTCGGTCTAGGCGCCATCCGTCTGAGAGTAGCTTGTTGATTTCCTCGAAGACGTTAGGAACAGTAAGGTGAGCGCTCAAGACAGTTTGCGCATAGACTATTACTCTCCTGTCCGGCATAGTTTAGGCCTTCTTATGCGTGTTTCGGATTACGACGTCTTTGTCTTTGAGGAAGAATTCCATGTTATCTCCTGATTCCCAAGGAAGATAGGGTTTCACTTTGGATTTGATTTTGATTTGGCCTTGGCTACTGATAGGTCCTGCAGCAAGGAAAACTTCTCCCTCTTCGTTAACGCTGAGGCCTGGGATCCTGATGCCCTCGAAAAGCTTGTCTGCCTCTTCTGGCTGGATGCCGTGTTTGCGTAGTTCTGTGAGGACGTCTGCGATCCAACTGAATATCTGCTTGCTCGTGCGGAGCTGGTCGCGAGTGAAAACTTTGATGTCATAGGCAATGGTGTCGTCTTGGATCAGTTTGAGTTTGAGCTGGCCAGTGCGGCCGTCTTCGAGAACTGCTAGTCTATTGTAAGGTTTATGCTTCTGCATTCTTCTAGTCCGCCTCTAATCGCTTGCCGCATTTTGTGCAGTAGTAGTGCCGGCCATTAGGCATGTCACGGAAAACCATTGAGCGATATTCTCCTGTTTCTGCGAGGCACCAGGGACAGAATACTTTTCCCTGCTGTTGGATCTGCTCTCGCGCAGCTGCTTCTCTTGCAGCTTCCAGTCGCACTAGAATAGGATATTCTTGAGCCGAAGAAATAGCAGCTCTTGGCTGCCCGGCGGAGTCTGGAACGAACGGAGTTAAGGCTGATCTCTCTGTTCGCATTTAATAATTCCTCAGCGTCTAGCTAGGTTGCTTGTCAATTTAAATGTTTTCGTTTAACGCTGTTCGTCCGACGAACACCATAGTTACGGTTGCTTCAGCCTTGTCTGCTTCTCTTTTGGCGCTCCGATTGTAATTGCGAATCTTTCTCCTCTTGGATACTTATTCAAAAGCGCATCATCCTCACTTTGCAGCTTAACCTTAACCTCAACGAGCTCTGCAGTCATGCCAACAATCGTTACAACATACTTTTCCTTGTCATCATCAGCAGAATGAACCTTGACAGTTCCCTCAACTTCCATCAAATCACCCCCTTTTAATATTCACTTTAACCTATCTCTCCCCCTCTGAGGACTTCGGTATTTCGTCTTCAAACAGTCCCGCGTTTTTCTATCATAACTCGGGCAGTCCATGCACCCTTGGGGGATCCTTCTTTTTTGGTCCCATGGACACTTCGGCAAGCCTCTTCACTCTCCAGGTATCTCTTGATTCTATTCCTCTGCTGCTTCCTGGCCTTTCCGATTGATGTAGTCTGTGAAGTTCTCGGTATCATCTGACTTCGTCGCTTCACCTTTGAGGGCCTTGTACTTATCCCAAAACGGCTGCGACCAACCTATCTCAAACAACCGCTCCTTCCAACTTGAGAAAGAGATTTTCTGCCAGAATCCATTTAGCGAGTAACCGAAGACCCATTCAGCATATTTCTGAGGCGTCCACTTCATCGTCACTAAATTGCGTAGCATCATTCCGCGTCCGCAGTCCCTGCATTGACCCTTTGAGCTACTGATCCCATCTTTCGTTGAGATAAGAAAGGATTGAAGCTTTGCTTGGCTCAAACAGAAGGGGCAGCGCACAAACTGGGTGACGTCAACACTTGTTTGCTCCGCAAAGATTCCTGCAGCCGTCGTAAGGACCGAACCGTCACGGCTAAACTTAGCCTGCGTACTAGATGCCTTTGCAGCTTCCTGCCGAAGATACCTTCTATGAGCCGTACTCAATTAGAATTCACTCCTCTTCTTCCAGTATTTTTGCTGCCTTGTCAATGAATTCGTCGACGCTCTTGTCTTTCAGTCTCTGATTCATTCTTCCAAGCTTACTCATCTGCTGAATAGCTTTCTGCCTCATATCCCGTCTGTAACCCAGTTCTCCGGACTTGGCCTCTAGAAGTTTGATTAGCCGCTGGAAATCTCGGAAAAGAAACTTCATTTCAAGCCTCTGGGGTTTGAAGGCCTGGGGATCTAATAAGCTAGGAAGAGTTAGCTGCGGGTTCCCGGGATAATGAACCTCAACATACTCTTTCAAAGCATGCAGTAGAAGTTCACTCTTGCTCCATTTCTCAACCGCCGCTAACTCATCGGCCTTCTTGTCAATCTCTTCACACTCAACTGGAATATAGAAGCTCGTGATCCGGTAGCTTTTGTACCTACGCGGCCGGCCCATTAACTTCCTTCCCGAAAATCATTTCAAACTTATTAAGTAATGAGCCTTTCAGAAAGAAGCTTAAATTAGCCTTCTCTAGTAGAAAGAAGATAGATATATAGAAAGAAGATAGAGAAAGAAGAGAGTTACTTAATAAGTTATTATTCCTTCTAGAGAGGGTTTCTGCTGTCAGCTTCATCGCAATTCTCCTATAGGAAAGAGATGAAGCTATTTTGCTCTGCTGACAATATAAGCTTTATTAAATCTTCAGAATTATGGTTTGCGGTTCCTTCTAGGCGCGCTCAGGAGCATATTCGATGATGCCGTGCGAGTTTCTTGTCAATTCCCCAGCCTAATGTCTTGCAGGTCCCAAACTTTTCAGAGCGCAAGTCTTCATAATCTTTGCATTTCGCGCAGGGATGCGGGCTTCTGCCACTACATGCCTTTTCTTGGATATCTTGCTCACGACTTCCAGTTGCATATCCTGAGCCAATATCAAGGCTTTTCTCCTGCTCTTCACCGTCGTATCTGTATATGCTCGAAATCAAAATAACACCGTCTTGATGATCTCCGCTTCCTCTTTCGCTTGTCCATCCCCCTTTATGGATCTTGATTATGCCCTCTGAAATTAGGTAGTTAAAGGCATTTTTGAAGGGTTTTGCTGCTGCTGAGTGAAAGCCTGCTTCTTTTGCGAGGCTTCTTAATGTACGATGCCCTTGTCCTGATTCGAGGGCTGAAAGTATTTTATAGACTGTCGTTCTTTCGCTCATTCGCTATCCCCTTATACGGCTTATTCCAGTAGGGACTCTTACATGCAGGACAGGTTTTCGGGGGCTCAGGCTTCCGAGGGATCCAGGTATGCCCGCACCTGAGACACTCAAGCTCAGGCAATATTAATTTCTGCATGATTACTTACTAATTACTTATGAGTATATAAAATCTGTCTATGAACGAAAAGCTCCTTTCAGAGTTCCACATGAACGACTATAGAAATGCCAAGTCAAGGGCTCTCCATCAAAACTTAGCAAGAACACGTAAAAAAGGAATGATAGAGTGCTCTTTTATTAACAACTTAACATTACCATGAAAAGAATTACGTAACTTCAAAGGGCTCATAATCAACATTGTTTTGCGAATTCTTTCAACTATCCATGAAGACTATATAACGCCCTTGAGTTCATGATAAGAATACAAAGCGTGCTAGTCTAGGCTATGGCCCAGAAAGAAGGCTATGCAGGTTGGCGTAGGCACGTCTTTTTTGCCTTGCGCGCTAAAGTCTGTGGGCGTCTTCGTCCGTTCTATTCTTACGATTTCTCTTCTGTGCACCTGTTGACCGCAGAGAAAGACTGCTTGCCAAGGGTCCTCTGTAAGGTTCAAAGCAGCTTGTTTCTCGGGGGATAGGTCTAGCCAGACTCGTTTCTGCCAGAAAGCTGAATCTTTCCTGTACTCAATAGTCTTTTCTCCACTCTTTAGCATGTTGAAGTATTCTTTGCGGACCCGGAAGATTAGTTTCTTCATCATATTATAATCAAGCTTCCAGTTATCTTAAGGTTTTCATGGTGTTCGTCGGACGAACAGGTTAGTCTAGGCTTTTAGCGTATTCCATTAGAGCTTTCTTGTCGGTTAAAACCAACTTGACGTACTCGTCTATCTCCATGTTTCGAACCTGAGCTTGCTGGAGAATGTTGTTGTACTTACTTTCATCATGAGCCTTCTCAAATACGGTGCGTACGATAATGTACTTTCCTTTGGGGATCCCTCGCTTGCCATGGCCAGTCTTTATCTTCTCAATCTCATCCATGAAGACGTCTCTTCCCTGCTTCTCCAGAACCTGCGCTAACTCTTCCTCTTTGATTTCGCCTACGTTCATTTTCGCAAGGCCTAACGCATCCTTATAGTAAAGCAGGCCTTTCTCGACAGCTTTCTGCATCGGCTCATGAAGCTCAAGAATCTTCAGCCACTCACTAAGCGTGCTAGGTGCGAGGCCAAGCTTTCTAGCTACAGCTCTCAATCCTATCATGTTGTGGTCTATCAAGTTTTGTACTCCTCGTGCGCGCGCAAGCGGGTTCATCTCTTCTCGTAAAACGTCAAGATTGTCTACAAGGCTTTCTTCCCTGGCAAGTTCGCCGTCAATGTTCTCGATTAGAACATCTTTTCCAACGACGAACGCTTTTGTCCCTACAGCACATTTTCCAAGGAACCTTCTTCTTCCAACATAAACGCCGAATCCCTTCTCCTCAGGCCTTGCAAGGAAGGGTTCTACGATGTTGCCTCTACGTAGGTTCTCGATAAGGTTTTTGTCTCGTTCGCTTTCTCCGAAGGGCTCGTCGAAGCGAACGTTGAGTTTGCTGATGTGAAAGCGTTCTACTGGGATCCTTTCGCCCCAACGCGGCTGCTCAGGCGTCTTGTCAACGGTTATGGGCTTCATAAGGTTCAATAATCATTTACAAATGCGTTAAATAAAAGAGTTTCCAGTATCCCGCACAAATCACGCAAACCTTGAGCATTAATGCGTGAACAGACATGAAAAGTCGGATGGAGATTTCAGAGGGTCCCTGAACGTTTTTCACTGAAGCTTCGAAACTCCTTAGTTAGGAACTTTGGCGTTGTGGAGCGAAGCTTATATAAAACAAGTTGAAACCATGATTCAATAGGTACGTGCATTAGCTCATGACGACGATCGAGAAAGCCAGAGGCATTATCGCCAGGTCACTGACCCCTAATAGACCTTATCACGCCCAATGGATGCTCACGAGAAGATGCAACTACCGCTGCAAAGGATGCAATGTTTGGCAAGAACAGGACACAGCAGAGCTGCCTGCCAGAGAAATCAAGAAAGGACTAGACGTGCTCAAAGAGCTTGGTGTAATAGAAATTGTGCTTTCTGGCGGAAACCCTCTTCTGAGAGAAGACATTGACGAGATAATAGAATATTCTTCACGATCGTTCATAACAACAGTGTATGACAACGGAAGCATGGCTGCCCAGAAAATCGATGCACTGCGCAACGCCGACTTCGTTGCGATCTCCATAGACAGCCTGAACCCAACAAAAAACGATTACATCAGAGGCGTCCCAGGCGCGTTGAGAAAAGCGATGCAGGCAGTGAAGAAACTGAGCGAACAAGGAATTCGAGTGGGCGTCGCCCCCACCATTTCACAGCTCAATCTGTACGAAATACCCGACATCACCAACCACTTCTTGGAAAAGAATATCCCAGTCTGGTACAGCCTCTACTCTTTCGATCCTTCTCAAGATCGATGCCAACTCTTCAAAATAGGGAAGCAAAACGACGAGTTCGTAATAACCGACAGGGAAGCCATGATTAACCTATGCAATTATCTCGCCGCAATGAAGAAAAGAACCGGACAGATACTCATCACGGACAAGATACTTGAGGCCATCAAAACCCTTTACTCGGAGAACAAACGAGTGTGGAGATGCCACGCGCTTCAAAACTTTCTCATGATAGACAATCTAGGCCGCGTCGCAGGCTGCCATCTTCACGACACAGTAGCCTCTATTGATGACCTGCCAGATCTGTGGAACAGCGAGAAATTCAACCAGCTGAGGCAGAGCTACAGCAATTGTGCAAGATGCACATATCTATGCTATATTTTCTATTCGCTGCATGGAACAGTCGTGGGCAACCTACAGGCAGCTCGCGACAGATGGAGAAGCGCGGCGCTGTTCCTAAAAAAGAAGACAGCCTAGGCTTCCAAGTTCGGCAGGGCAGAAAGCACATTCGACATCTTTTTCATAAGATCCATATCTGTCTCAATCTCTTCACTCCGTTCAATAGAAGCTAATTGCACTTCATATTTGCGTGAAGCAAAGCTCTCCTCACTTCTTCTAGGCTCTGAATCTCTTGATTTCTTCAACTCAAGAAACGCTGGCAAAAACATGACCAGGATGAACGTGACAACTCCAAAGAAAATTGTGACGAAAGGCAGTTGAGTTGGATCACCCAGCATCAATATCTTTTTGGTATTGTGTTTTGATTTGCAATATAACTATTTCCATTGCAATCGCGCTACATCAAATTCGTTTTACAACGGAAATAAGTTCTCTTCCAATCGGGTTTCTGAGAATCACAGGCCTAAGACGACGTTTTCCATTACCATGCATGCAATCCGAAAAACTTCCTCACTTTCAAGATTGCTTGTGTCTACTATAAAATTGAAGGGAGCAAAATCTTCTCCAAGATTGAAACCATAAAGTCTCTTATAGATTGCTTTTGTCCGTTTCTCTTTGCTCTTCAACGCCTTCAAAGCTTCTTCAAACCGTATTCCGTCTCTTCCAGCTATCCTCTTCGCCCTCTTTTCAGGAGAGGCCTCCAGCCACATCTTAAACGCGTCATCAAGGAGCCAGGGCATGGTCCAGCTGTCCAAGACAACATTTCCCTTGCGCGCCATCTGCAAAAGCTTCTTGTCGACTGCTTCATCAAACGTGTCATCCTTCGCTCTTTCGTCCAGAAAACTGAGACCTTCGCTACTTTCCCACCAGCCGCATCCAGGAGTTTTGTAACCTTTTTCAGCTGCCAAAGCCCTTAATGCGTCTCCGCCTGAAGCATACTCAAGCTTGTATTTCTGTGCAAGTTTTCTGGCCAGGGTGCTTTTTCCACTGCCCGCCAGTCCTCCGATGCAGACAACTACTGGTTTTCCAGCTTTCCGTGGGGCCTTTTTAATCAAGAACACTGGCCGCCTTCAGAAGGATTCTCATTACGGGGTTCTGACTGCTTGTTTGAGAGCTGTCTTTAGGCAGCTGTGGCACAATTGGCCGCCGTTCAAACGCCATATTCTTCTTTTTCCTCTGTTGAGTTTTCGTGTTTTCAATGGTGGCATATTTGAAACGCCTGCTAATTGTCGGCCGCAAAGACTGCAGTGGGCTATGCTCGCAGTCTTTTCCTTGAAATCTGTTCTTCTGTTTCCTCCTGGCAGGGTCTTTTTGATGCGACTTTTGTTTCTGGTGCGTTCACTTGGTCTTGGCAATTTACTCACTTACCTCTATCAGTCTGAAAACGTGTTGGAAAGCTGTTCCGAAAAGGAGAGAGCATAGTAGATACCACCAGATAAGAGAAGAGCTGAATATGGGTAATGGTAGGGTGGCGCCTACGCCGGGAAGGATGGCGATTGGAGCTGATTGGTAGAAGCTCCCTAGAATCTGCCACATTAGGAAAAGGGGGATTAGAAATAGAAGAGAGATTTTCATCGACTGCCACATCATTTTGGACTGAAGCTGCATGATGTACTTCTGCTTCTTCATTACCTTCTCTAAGGTTTTCTTGTCTTTGCTCTTCTGTGCATCACGCATTTCCTTGTTCCAATCCGATATCTCCTTTCTCCATGTTCTTGATTTCTCAGGATTTGTAAAACGCCTGTTTACCAAAGCGGTAAGGAGAGATATCAAAGCAGCCAGACCGAATATGAAAAAGGTCGAGTAAGGAATACTATTGAGCGGGATGTCAAGCAACGCTGGGAGCAAGACTACGCAACCTCCAAAGCCCTTAGAATCTGTTTCGCAGCTTCCTCCTGCTTGCCTTCAGCATTGACGACGATTTTCACGGGGGCACCTACTAGTACCGCGCTGGCTCCAGCCATAAGTCTTGAAAACAACAGTTCCTCTCTGACCGCCTCCTCCATAGCCATATCTCTTTTTCGAGTGGCATCTTTCATTCTCCTCCGAGAAATCTCACCAGCGTCAGCCTCAACAAGAACCAACATTTCTGGCTTCAAAATGCTCAGATTGTGGCTGGGCAAACCTGGAAGATACCCTGCTGGAGTCTTTATCGACATGTGAGTGTCGATGATCGTCAGGCCTCTCAGTCGTTTAATCTCATTCACAATCTCGTTTGCAACTTCTCGCTGCAGTCTGTGCTGAGTATCCATGTTGTCCTTTCTCATGTCGTCTCTGCTCATGCTTTTTCCGTATTTCTGAAGAAGCCCCATCATGACGGTTCCGTAGTTTATCACGTTGACCTCCACACCAACGTCTTTTGCAATCTTCTCGATATAATTGCAGACAGTGGTCTTCCCAGTTCCTGGGATGCCGGTTACTATAACCGTTCTATTCATCGATTATTCTCCGAATATCCGCCTGAACGCCGGATACATCTCGGATGCTCTTTCTTGCATCAACGTTTCGTAATACTGATAGATTATGCCCACAGAGAGCAGGATACCCATACCTGAGCCGTAAACGCCGAAAAAGTCTGTAACACCTGCAACCATGCCCACGATTATTCCTCCGATGACAGTGACCGCTGGGATGTACCGATTAAGAATCGATTCAATAGCTTTTCCAGACCGTCTGTACCCCGGAATCTGCATTCCAGCGTCTACGAGCTGCTGGGCGACTGTTGAAGGCCCCAAACCGCCGACTTCGAGCCACGTGAGCGAGAAAATGACACAGAAGACTACAAGAATCCCAAGGTAACCGAAGGCTTGGCCCGGATCACCCGATATCTGTAGCAAGTTACGAGGAGCACTTACGTAGTATACGAGTCCACCGGATGGAATAGTCTGTGTTGAGCCCGACGTGGATGTTATCGTACGATATTGACCTAGGAGATTGAGCCAGAAATTGCTGTTAGGTGGGTTTGAATTGTAAGAGTTCCACAAGAGCTGAGAGAAGAAATAGACGTTGGCAAAAAGGGCTGATGCAAAGATAACTGGAAGGTTCGAAACATAGAGCAGTTTTATTGGGTACCTACTCCTGTATCCCTTGTAACCCGCATAAGACAAGGGCAATTCAACTCTCACTCCTTCCATGTAGATTACGAACAGGAAAGCGGCAACTGTTGCTGCGAATCCAATTATCGAAGGATACTGCGATCCTTGTGCCGTTGACGGTAGCCTTGCTATAATACCCATCAAGGGAACTTTGGGATTTGATAATGTTTGGGCGAGCGCAACGAAGACTCCTGAACTCCCAAAATTGTCCACTGTTGGGCTGGCGTAAAAACAGTCCAAGAAAACCTTCTGAGCAACTCCCGCCATGATGAACAGACTTATTCCACTACCAAACCCCCAACCCTTCTGAACGAGTTCATCCAAGAGCAACACGATAATTCCCGCCGCGACTAGCTGCAGGAAGATCAGCAAAGCCGCAGTGCCAGGCAGCTGGCCATACATCCCGCCCAGTATGTAGGCTGACGACTGAACACCAGTAAGAATTATGGAGAACACCTTGTTCGCCGTAGTGAACAAACCTCTGTCTTCAGGATTGTTCATGTCGGCCTCTATCATGTTGGATCCTATCAGAAGCTGGAGTATCAACCCACCAGTAACTATTGGACCAATTCCAAGCTCCATCAAGGTGCCACGAGTTGAAGCAAAAATCACCCTCAACGGCGTGAGCTCCTGGCCCGCCCCTGCTGGAAGACCGAACAACGACACCTCAGACATCACCAAGAAGACTACTAAGACCAGCGCTGTCCAGAATATTTTTTCATTAAACCTAACCCTACGTTCCGGTGCCTTTATTTCTGGAACAGCCCTCGCAACAGGCTTGAAGAGGCTTAGGAACCTTCCTGCCATTAGTCAGTCGCTACTCTCCAGTTTCCTGGCTTTCTGTTAAGATCTGCCCACCGGCACTCTTCACCTTTTCTGCTGCAGACTTTGAGCATGATGCAATTTTAACGATCAACGGCTCTGTGAGTTTTCCTGTACCCAAAAGCTTTGTATACCCCAGAGCCGCCAAATCTACGACGGCCTTGTCTTCCTGTTTTTCCGTCGACAGTTTAGCGGCTATTCCGTTCAGCGTTCCAACGTTTATTACCTTTGTGTCACACCTAAGGCTTCTAGGAGAAGTAAACCCGACTTTGCTGAAGTACCCCGGCTCGTATTTTATAACGTAAGACCACAATGCCTTGTGCCGTCCAGGGTTTCGCCTTCCCTTGGATCCCGTCCTCCTGTGCTGACCAACTCTGCCCCAGCCCTGAGTTCTTGATCCACGTTTCTTCCTGATTTTTCTTAGTCTATGCGGCATCTTCTTAACCTGCTATCTTATCTATGGATTTTTCTTCAGCTTTTTTCAACCTTATTTCAAGCACGCCGTTCTTATATGTTGTGCGTATGGTTCTGGGAATCACTCTTTTTGGAAGATTTAAACTTTTGCGGTATTTGCGATCCAATGCATCAGCTGCCAGGGTCAGTCTTTCACCTTTCACGCGCACTCTCAAGTCTTCTCTCTTGTAACCTGCGATATCTGCGACGACTGTTATTTCATCAGTTCCTTCGAGGATATCAACGAGGTGTTTCGGTTCCCGGCACTTCTTTTCTGCAGAAACTCTTCGGACACCGTACATGTATGAATTCGGTCGCTGTTTAACACTTGAATTTCTTGTTTGAAACCACCTTTGAGCAGCATTCTTGCCCTTGACTTTATTGAAGACTTTCAGGATGTCAAACTTTTTTGAGTTCGTCTTGTTTCTCCGCCACTTGGCGCTCAAGATTGCCTCCCCCTAGCATACATGGCATTCCATAAGTGACTATAAAACGTATCGCACACAAGAATGCTGAAATCAGAAATGGAATTCCTAGAAATGTCTAGAGCATTCGGTTCAGAAGCTGATTTATGCCGTCTCCGCGGTATCCTAGTTCTCCACCGGCACCATAGCCTTTCTTGATTTTTCCTTTGAAGCCCTTTGTCGGTGGGTGCAGCCTGAAAACCGGGTTTATGGCGGGCAGCTTCCAGTACTCGACTTGACAGCTGGAGATCGCGGCTGCAAGAGTCTGCAACGACTTGTATCCGGCTTTCTGAGCATACTCATCGGTCAATTTCTTGTTCCCGAACAGCCTTCCTCTTTCGTTTATCAGAGAAAACACGCTTTCTTCTGACAGCTCCCCGTACGTGACGTAGTCGCGCACCGTGTCAATCATTCCAAGAAACGATGGACGATTGTCGAGAAGCACCGCATGGTTGTTCCTCGTCAGACGAAGCATTCGGAGGGTTTCCCGAGCCTCCTTCGAGGCACTGATTGTTCCTCGAACCCTTATTGTCAGTATGCACTTGTGTTCATTCTTCTGCTCAGTCAATTATCTCACCCAGTCCGTCGGAACTATGAGGCTATACGTCTCTTTTAGCGCTTCGAAAACCGCGTACGCAAAGGACGGAATCGTTCTCGTTGAACCATAGCTTCTCGTCCAGCAGTCTTTTATGCCGGCGAGACCAAGAATCACCTTTGACACTTCGCTTGCCACTAAGCCTAGACCTCTGGGGCCAGGGACGAAGACTACACGAACGCCCCCAGTTTTGCCTTGGACTTGAAAGGGTATTGAGTGAAGTTTTCCACAGTCGCATTCCCAGCTTCCACATCCTCGTCTGACCGGAATAATCTTTAGACGGGCGTCTACAGCTGCTTTCTCTATTGCGTTACGCACTTGGCTTGCCTTTCCGGACCCTAAACCTATGTAGCCGTCTCTGTTGCCAACGGCGACTATTGCTTTGAACCTTGACTTCTCGCCTGCATCTGTTTGCTTCTGAACCAAGTTTATGTTTATGACTTCTTCCTGAAGGTCCGGAATCAAGGCGTTGACGATTTGAGGTTCACGTATTTTCAGGCCTGCCATGAAAACTTCTTCGATAGATGCGACTTTCCCTTCCTGAATCATCTTTCCAAGACGTGTTCTTGGAACCCACGGCTCAGTTTCCGAAGGTTCACTTCTTCTTCGGTGGTCTCTTCGGCCTCTGTGTGCCAATCTTAGTACCTCCGCTCTTGAATGCTTTAATCATATCCGTTTTAACTTGTCCAACATGCTTTGGAAGGGTTTCTGGGGGAATCTTCCCTTTCAAATAGTTCGAAAACCTTGATTGATAGTCTTCAGCGTTAGACGCCAGACTCTGTGCATATTTCGCGACGTGCTCGCCCTCTATTCTCCTTTCATCAGGCAGTTTTTCCTCGCTATGGGGCACGTTCACTTCAGCATCCAGAACTCCCTTCAACACGGCGAAAATCCTTGCTCCTTTCGACGGGGGATATAATCCTATGTCAAGAATTGCTTCCTCTATTCCATGGGCCTTAGCCTTTAGCCCGCACAGCAAACCGGTCAGATAGGCCGCTGGAAGGTTGCCTCTCGGAGCTTTCCACCCGTATTTTCTTGCCAATTCTTTGCTCTCCGCTGAAACCACAACTTCGTCCCCTTTTGGCTTGGCCACGATTATTTGGGCACTAACATTGTTGATGCTGCAACGAGCCACCAATCGAGGCTTTCCTGAGAGCAGAAATGCCTTCCTGGCTTTGTAATCTGTTTTTCCTTCTCTTCTACGGCGGAATGGCACGCAGTAACGTGAGTTCTTGGCCACTAGCGTTTCCTCCACTGTTCGTGTGCCTTCATGTAGCGTTCCAAGTCCGCAACTGATTCAAATCTGCCGCTGCCTGCCATTCTGTAAAGCTTCTGATAAGCGTTCTCAGCAATCATCTTCTTTGTTTTTAAGACACGAAGCTTCTTCCTTAAAGCCCGAATTCTGCTCATCCAAGCTTGTTTCTGTGAAACCCTTGCGTGTGCTGATCCGGTTTTGCTCCCGGGTCCGCTCCGGCGCCCCTTCTTTTTCTTTTCGTGTATGAGTCGCGCTCTTCCACGGCTTATGCCCTTTTCTGGCGATGCTCTAACAGTACCTTCGTGTATTAGCCTTCTGACCTCGTCACGAGTTATCGCAACCTCAACATCGTCTCCCTTGTCGGGATCTATCCAGACGCGATTCTGCCCAATCTTCAGTAATTGTGCAGCGAGTCGTCGTTGACTCTTGAGATCTGTCATTGCTTCTCAGCCCTTTTGTTGAGTTTGTCAGCTTTTTCTTCTTTTTGTAGTTCTTCTGTCTTCGTTTCTTCCGTCTCAGCCTCTTTTTCAGTCTCTTCAGGGAGTTCTTCTTTCTCGGTAGCCTCTTTTGCTTGCCTCTGATTCAAAACCACTATTTTCCTGTCCCTTGCTTCTGCCAGAATCTTGGCTCTCTTTCTTTTGCCCACCGTGTGGGCAATGCGTGCAGCCTGAGTCTTCGGATCAATTTCCTTGAGACTATCTGCGTTGTATACCAAGACCTCTTCAAAGCCGGATGGGTGAAGTGCTCTAGCACTTTTGGGTCCTCTGTATCCTGCAGCCACTGGCGGTGGCCAGCCTTTGAATTTTTTTCTGACTTTGTTGTCAAGACCTCGAGGTCTGCGCCAGTTCTCTTTCAAGCGAATGTATCTCCAGCTTTCCTGCCGGACAAAGCTAGGCTTCTTCTGTTTAACACGCTTTCTCAGTTTCAAAGCTTTCTCAGATGTGGTCGTTCTTGGCACAGTCATCAGTCCATTCCCTCACTTCGCTCGTAGACGTACAGGCCATCCAAGAAAATGCGCGGATCCTTCCTTTTCACCTTGGTTGCTTGTTCAATGTTTGCTGCTGTCTGGCTAACTTCCTCGACATCTATGCCTTGAACGATAATGTCTTCGCCTTGAATCTTAACTTGCACTTTGCCTATTATCTTCGCCTTCCGTGGGTTTCTCTCGCCTGTAAAGTTTTCGATGAGAACGTTCTGGTCCTTGAGCTTGACTGAGATTGGAAAATGCGAGAAGACTACCTTCAATTTGTAAGTGAAACCCTTTCTTACGCCTGTGATCATGTTCTGCATGTGAGAGCGAAGCGTGCCCACGAGAGAAGCCTCTTTCTTTCTGGGCCACCGAGCTTGAATGCTGATGCTCTTGCCCTCAAGTTTCATCGAAATGGGGGCAAAGGAGAAGTCGCGAATCAACGTTCCTTTGGGTCCTTTCGCCGTGAATTTTTTGCCCTGCAGACTTGCCTCTACGTCGTCTGGAACTTGAATGGTTTCAGTGATCTCTGTAGCTCGCATCGGGGGCACCCTCAGTAGATGAATGCTAACAGTCTACCTCCGATCCTCTTTTCTCTTGCGTCTCTATGTGACAGGACGCCGTTAGGAGTTGAAACGACAAGCAGTCCTACCTCTCTCGACGGAAGATACTTCTTCTCCCATTCCTCAAACCTATCCATCCTGACTGAGAAGCGTGGTTTGATGGCGCCACACTTGTTGATTCTGCCCAAGAGCTGAATCTTGAACTTGCCAGAACGACCATCATCTATGAATTCGAATTCGCCGATGTAACCGTTCAGTTGCATAATTCTCAAGACTCTGCCAAGAAGTCTAGACGCTGGGCTAATCACGCATTCGTGCTTGTTTCGCATCTCACTGTTTATGACAGCGGTCAAACCATTCGCCAAAGTGTCCATAGCGTTCTTCCCCATTCTCACTCGTATTTCTTGAATCCGAGTTTTATAGCTACCTCCCTAAAACAATGCCGACAAAGATATAAATTGTAACGTCGAATTACCGGCCCGTAAGATCCGCACCTGCTGCACGGCCTTGCACCTTTGCCGTATTTTCTATCCTTCTTTGATTTCTGCTTGCCCATGCTGTCCACCTATCTCACACGACTTCTACTCCCAAGGTGTCCTTGATGTATACGATAGCTTCCTCGGGCGTCAAAACATGTTTCGAACCTATCTTTGCTCTCCCATACCTTCGATTCTTGACACGGTAGCCGGGGCGAGTGACCGAAACGCAAACGTCCATTCCGAATATGCCTACATCCGGATCGTATCTTACACCCGGCAGCTCGATGTGCTCCTTGATGCCGAAGGAAAAGTTGCCCTGAGCGTCGAAGCTTCTGGCGGAAATCTTGTTGTCGACGACGGGCAGAGCTTTTTTGAGGAATTCAATCGCTTTTTCCTCTCTTAGCGTGACGATACAGGCTATTGATTCGCCCTTTCTGATTCCGAAATCTCTTATGCTGTCCTTTGCCTTTCTCTTGCACGGAGTCTGGCCTGTGATTTCTTTCAAGACTTTCACGGCTTTTTCCAGAGGTTCACCGGACTTTCCGACGCTTATGTTGACGACTACTTTCTCGATCCTCGGCTTAAGCATGGGCTGTTGCTCCCACCGCTTGGAGGCTGCTTCTTCTGTCAACCCAAGACTGCCTCCTCTAGTGCTATGAGCGGCTGGGTTTCGCCGATGGTGAAAACAAAGTTCAGAGTCGTTTGATAGCGATTTCCCTTCTTGTCTTCAATCGTTACGAGCGCGCTTCTGCGTTTCTTTCCTTCTGCCTTCTCAATCTCAACTGCTTTTCCATACTTGCCGATGTTTTTCCCGCCGGTTATTATCGCGAAGCTTTGTTCTTTCATTTTGATTTGTTCGAGAACCTGTTTCTCTGGAAGACTAATCTTCACAGTGTCCAGCGTGTCGTAAACATCTTCCTGCGGGTTCTTGGGGTCAGCGATTTTGACCTGCAGGGTTGATCCATCGTGAAGGTGAAGCTGTACTTGTCCGTTACTTACAACGGTCTTGTCCTCTATTCTGCAGAGCTTGAATTTCGCCTCTTCACTGCTTATCTCTTTGAACACTAAGCCCTTGTATGAAGGCAATACACGAAGGTTTTGGCCGGTGTCCGGTATTGATATTACGTCCATCAAACCGACGGGGAAGTCGTCCTGCGTCCTGATGCTTCCGTCGATGTAGACTTTTCCCTGTGAGACCGCTGTTTTAGCTTCTCTTCTTGTCTTGGCCAGTCCGAGAGTGTCGCGCAGAACCAGAGATAGTGGCATGCATTTCTCTAAAGAGTGGGGGCCAGAAGTGGGTTTCACAACCCAAGTAAATTCCTTCCTGTGAATATGCCAGAATCTTGGCGCTGGTTTACGCTTCAGCCCGGAAGATTTCCCTTTCTTGCCCAAAACTACTCCTCTCCTTCCTCAGTTTTCTTTGTGCTCTTGCGCCTCGCTCTCTTCTTCTCAACCTTGGGCTTCTCTTCTTCCTTAATTTCCCCAGCCGGAGCTTTTTCTTTCACCGCGGCCGTTCTTGTCCGTTTCCTTCTTGGTTTTGCGGCCGTCTTTTTCGTCGGTTTCTCGACTACGGCCTTCTTTTCTTCGGAAGGCTCCTTAATTTTGACTTCCGAAGGCTTCTCCACCTCGACTTCCTTCTCCAACTCGAATTCCGAGGGCTTCTCCATCTCGACGGTTTCAGCGGGCTTTTGCACGGTTTTTGGTTTTGCCTTCTTTCTGGTTTCCTTGGGTTTTGCTTGCGTCTTCTGCTTTCTTTCTAAGACTTTCTTTCGCCATTTGTCGTCGAGGTTCAACCGTGTAATAACTACTTTGGACGGGTGGACTGCCACGAACACTGTAGTTCCATCAACTTTTTCTCTCGTCAGGCCTTCAAGGTAAATTCTGTATTTTCTAAGGTCTACGCGAGAGATTTTGCCCTCGAAGCCCTTGTGATCCCCTCTAGTCACGCGGATTGTGTCTCCACTTCTGACTGGAAAGCTCCTCACCAAATGTGTAGCTCTGAGTTCAGGGGACAGATGTGCAGCAAAAAGCTTGTGGCGGATGTGATCGGGTGCCTCGTAGATCATTTTTCTCTGTTTGGTTGGTTTCGTTACTGGTCTTGCCGTTTGCATGCCTTCACCAGTCTATATTATTATGCTGGAGGCGCTCGCAATCCTCGGCCATCGTTCTGCCGCCTCCTTCGCCACTGGGCCACGGATTTCGGAGCCTTTCATTTCTCCTTCGGGAGTTATGACGACTGCCGCGTTATCTGCGAATCCAACCCAGACGCCGTCGCTTCTTCTGAACGGTTTTCTTTGCCTCACGATCACTGCTTGAAAAATCTTCTTTCGCATATCGGGTGTCCCGTGCCTGACGGAGACGGTTATCTTGTCACCGACCGAAGCGCGTGGATAGCGTCGCAACCTGCCCTTGTAGCCCATGACTTGAATCAGCCGCAGATCTCTGGCTCCAGTATTGTCCGCGCATCTCAGAACCGCAGGCGGTTGGAGTCCCCTTGATATTTTCGGTCCATGCCCGAGCATTCCCTTAGCAACTAGTGCTCGCTGTTTTGCTTTGGCAGCCATGTTACTTTCCTTCCAGTTTTTCGACGACAACAAACGAAACTGTCTTGCTTATTGGACGTGTCTCGGCTATCGTCACGCGGTCTCCTTCTTTTGCGTCTATGCATGGAGGGTTGTGGGAAGGTATTCGACTGCGTCTTCTTTCATACCTCATGAACTTTGATATGTATGATAAGTAATCGCGTTCTACAACAACGGTCTTGTCCATTTTGGCGCTGACGACGACTCCTTCAAACACGCGTCCTCTTACGGGCAGTTCTCCGTGAAAGGGACAATTCGTGTCTTCACAGGTTTTCTTAGGCTTCTTGAAAGTGAGGGACATCACCACAGTCTCCTAATGTTCTTTTTAAGGCGGTCCTCAGGTCTTCCAGTGAGAAGCTTTCCGTTGACTTCGATAATTGTTCCGTCTGATAGCGTGAAATGGAAGACAGAGGAGTCTTTTGCAACTGTCTTCTTTCTTCCTTCGTGCAAGATTGCGAAGGTGTTCCGTGTTTCGCCCACTACTCGGCCACGGATTCCCACGTTTTCATCATGACTACTCTTAGCGACTCTTACGTGAGTTCCGATGAATTCGCAGCGAACTATGTTCGGCGTTACGTTCATTTCTCCTTCCTCTTTCCAGTATGTAGCTTCTTTGTCTCCGTTCCCTCTGTTGCTGTCTTTGCTTCCTTCTTCTTTTTCTCTGTTTTTTTCATCTCTGTTTTTTTTGCTTCTGCCTTTCTTGTTTCTGTCTTTTTCGTCTCTTTCTCTTTTGTTTCTGTTTCTCTTGTTCCGTGGGTCTGTTCATGTTCTACTGTCATTATTTTTGCTATTGCTTTGCGGAGCGTCTTCACCCTTGCCGGGTTCTCTATGGTTCCACCTGCACCGATCATCGTCTTCAATCTGACGAGCTCCGTCCTCAGTTCATCGCGCTTCTTTGTTCTGTTTTCAGAAGACATGTCGCGTAGGTCTTTCAATCGAACCACTGGCATCTAAGCGGCTGCCTCCCCTTCCTTTTCCTCGCCCTTGCCTGCTTCTTCAGCTTCTTTCTCCTCTCCAGCCGATGTCTCTTGCTTGGTTTCTTCCTCCGCTGTCTCGGTTTCCGCCTTCTCTGTTTCGGCTGATTTTGCCTCTTTCTCTTCCGGCTCTGTTGGGAGGGTTTCGACCAGTTTTATTTTGTCTGGGAAGATTGCGTCGGGAGGCATTATTTTGACTCTTACTCCGAATATGCCTGGCTTGAGTTGCACATGGACTTCGGCTCTCTGCATGTACTTAATTGATGGTTCACCGCATTTCACCAGGTAGCCTGCTTTGAATTTTTCGTACCTTGCCCTTTCGGTCCTCAGTTTTCCGCTTATGACTATTTCTGCGCCCAGAGCTCCGGCTTCCATGACTTGGTTGAGGGACCAGAAGCCTGCTCGTCTGAAATGTACGCCTCTCTGCAGTGCAGAAGCAACGCGGGATGCAACTACGTAGGCGTTCAGTTCGGGGATTTCGATTTCAGAAACAGAAATCTGCGGGTTTGCAACTCCGAATTTTTCTTCAAGAACGCTCGCGAGTTCTCTTATAGTCTCTCCGCCGCGGCCTATGACCAGACCTGGACGCATAGCGTAGACAACTATATGAGTTCCCAGGGGCGTCTTGGATATGGTCACACCGCCGTATCCTGCCCTCTCAAGTTTCTTCTGGAGAAACTCGTCGATTTCCGTTCTTTTTATGGAGTCTGTTATGAAGTGTCTGACGACTGACATCAGGCTACTTCTCCTTTTTCTGCCTGTTCTTCCAAGGCTATCTCAACGTGAACGAGAACGTCGTAGATTGGACTGTTTCTCCCTTGAGCCCTTGGCAAGGAGCGTTTGACCTTCATTCCCTGGCTGGTAGCCGCATGGATGATGCGCAGTCTGTCTGTGTCGAGGCCTTTGTTCTCAGCGTTTGCCTCGGCTTCCTCCAATAATTTCAGAACCTTGCTTGCGGCCTTAATAGGGTACCTGCCTGCAAAGGCCTTTTCCAAACCGTGTCGGTGTCCCAGCTTCTTCTGGTATCTCTTGAACGGCACGGGTTTCTTCTTAACCACGACGTCTTTGAGATACTGCTTTGCTCGAGTTAACATCATTCCTTTAATCGTTCTGCAAACTTCTCGTGCCGCTTTATGGGATACACTGATCTCTCTTGCACTGGCTTTCACGGTTTTCTCCGGATCCAGTTCTTCTTCCGCTATTGAGTACCCCCATTTTGGCACTTCATGCCCTCTCCAGTTGTGCAAATGAACAGCAGTATGGTGATTTATATGGTTTTCCTTCAAGCAAATGGTTAGTGCGAGATGGAATACGCCAAGCTCACCTCAAGCGTCGTCAGCATTAGCAGCGACTGAGGTTGCTAAGTGTCCGTACGATGTGTTTATTTTCGACTTTTGAAGTAAGGTAATAGGTTGAAAGTGGAAGTGTTACGGTGACTGAGGATAAGGAACACATTACAATGTTGCACGGTGCAGGTGGAGCGGTCATGCATGATTTGGTCAAGAATTACATCGTCAAACGTTTCGGGGGTGCTGGTTGCGCTGAGGTTCCCATTGAGGCAATGGACGACGCTGCTGTCGTTGGTGGTGTGGTTTTCAAGAGTGACTCGCACGTTGTGAAACCGATATTCTTTCCCGGAGGCGATATAGGACGGTTGGCGGTTTCGGGAACGGTTAATGACATTTCGATGGTGGGAGGTGAGCCGTATGCCCTAGCCTGCGGCTTTATCCTGGAGGAAGGTTTGACTCTGAAGGATTTTGAAAGAATCTTGGTTAGCATGAAGGAAACGTGTGATGAAGCGAGGGTTGATGTCGTTACTGGAGACACCAAGGTGGTGGAGAAGGGAAGCTTGGGTGGTTGCGTGATAAACACGTCGGGAATTGGAAGGCGGACTGCAGCCTTGGAGAAGAACCTCAGTGTCGCAGGCCGGTTCAGAAGTGGGTTCAAGAGCCGCTGGGTGTTGGACTCGAACCTTCGTGTGAGCGACAAGATAATCCTGTCTGGAACCGTGGGCGACCACGGCCTGGCTGTGTTGTCTGCGCAGCAGGGGCTGAAGTTTGGGAGTGACATAAAATCTGATGTTAAACCTTTGAACCTCTTGATACAACGCTTGCTGGGTGAAGTGGGCGGCATCGTGACCATGAAAGACCCCACGAGAGGAGGTCTGGCTGATGCGTTGAACGAGCTGAGCGAAAAATCGCGGGTGGGCATACTGACGTTTGAAGACAAGATACCCGTCAGAAACGACGTTAGGGCTGCGTGTGAAATGTTGGGCCTGGATCCTTTTGAAATCGGCAATGAAGGAAAAGTGATAATCGGAGCTGTAAAGGAAAAAGCCGAAGCAATCTTGGAGCTTCTAAAGACCATGCAGGCAGGAAAAGATGCGGAAATCATCGGTGAAACGACAAGGGATTTCACGGGCGTCGCGATGCAGACGGCCATAGGTGGAAAAAGAATAATCGCCAGACCAATCGGTGATCCCGTGCCGAGAATATGCTAGTTCCATTCAACCATGGCCTGTCCTATTGAGGACACGCCATTGCCTGTATCAGGCGTTTCAGGCAGTGGTTTTGATGTTTCTTGCCCACACACGACAGGTTCCTTCGCTACTCACCATGCACGCGCCGACGGGTTTCTGTGGCGTGCAGTTTTTCATGAACAGTGGACACTCTGCGGGCTTCATCTTGCCGACTATGATTAGATGGCACTGGCAACCATGTTGTATGTCGACTCCGTTTTCAACTTTCACGTCATGTTTCAGGATCGCGTCGGATGCTTCGTATTCTCGTTGGAGCATGAGTCTGGATAGGGGTATTTTGCCTAGTCCGCGCCAATTGCCGTCTGCGATGTCGAAGGCTTTGCGCATCACCCGCTGAGCCTTCATGTTTCCGTCGCGACTGACGGCGCGTACATACTCGTTCTCCAGGCGTGGTTTGTCTTCTTTTATCTGCTTCAATATCATGTAGATTGCGAACAGCACGTCAAGTGGTTCGAAGCCTGCGACTACGGTTGGCATCTTGTAGGTTTCTGGGAAAACTTTGTAGGGTTTGAGTCCGATGATTGTGCTGACGTGGCCTGGGGCAATGAATCCGTCGATGTTCAAGTCTTTCATCTTCACGAGCAGTTCCATGGCGGGAGGGATAACCCGGTGAGATACGAGGAAGCTGAGGTTTTCGGGCGGTTTGCTGGTTACTTCTACTGCTGTTGAGGGCGCGGTTGTTTCGAAGCCAACTGCGAAAAACACGAAGGCTTTGTCCACCTCGTTCCTCGCCATGCTGACGGCGTCGTCGATGCTGTAGACGATTCGAACGTCGGCCCCGTCTGCCTTGGCGTCTGAGAGTGACCTTTCTGAGCCGGGGACGCGGAGGACGTCGCCGAAACAAGTGACGGTAACTTTTTTCTGAGCAAGCTGCACCGCTTCGTCGATTTCTGAAGCTGGAACTATGCAGACGGGGCAGCCTGGACCTGCTATAACTTCCACGTTTGGGGGTAGGAGGCTTCGTATGCCGTAATGGGTGATGGTCCACTCGTGCGTGCCGCAGACGTGGCATATCTTGACGGGGCCTCGATAGGCCGCTGCTTCTTGGATTTTTCGTGCTACTCGTCTGGAAAGGCTGGGATCTCTTGATTTCAGAGTTGCACCCATCTCTTTTCATCTGGTTCTGTTAAGGTTGTTGGGGTTGGAGCTCGAGGATTTCGTTCCATAAACGCAGGGTTTCCAATGCATCTTCCTTGTCCAAAACTTGAATGGCATAGCCTGCGTGGACCAAAACGTAGTCACCGACTTTTGCATTCACGAGTACGATGTTGACTTCTCTAACTACGTTTCCGCCGAAGTCTACGCATGCTTTGTCATGGTCAATTGTTACGACTTTTGCTGGAATCGCGAGGCACATTTCCATCAGAATATTCGAAGGCGTTGGGCGCGATAAATCCATTATGGTTTAGGAATGGAAAAACCCAGATGCGACAGCCTGGCCGAAGGATAAGCCGCCGTCGCCTGGTGGAACTTGTTTATGGACGAGAAATCCTAGTCCTGATGCTTCCACGATTCTCTGCACCTGCGAAGTCAGGATTTCGTTGTAGGCGACTCCGCCTGAAAGACCAACAGTTTTCACGTTGTTTTCAGAGGCTTTTTCTATTGCCAGTTCTGCCAGACCCCTTGCCAAGTACAAATGTGCTGAGTACGCTAGGTCTGCTTGAGAGTGTTTGTTCTTGTTTTCATAGATGCCCTGAAGCATCTTTGCCGTTGCCAACGTGTCGCCCTTTACTGTCGGTTTGAGTTTGAGAACATCTTTTCCTTTCAGTGCGATTGACTCAAGCTTCATCGAAGGCTCGCCTTCGTACGTGCGTTCGCAGCATATTCCGAGAACGGCTGAGACGGCATCCAGTAATCTTCCGCAGCTCGTGGTCCAGACTGCGGTTTCCTTCTTCTCCAACTGTTGAAGGATTATCCGGATTTCCGTTTCGCCATGTGGAAAATGCTGCTTGTTCTCGAGAAGCCAGCTTTCGATGCTGACGCGGTCGTGAAGAATTCCAGCGGCCATCCTCAGCGGGTAGTAGGTTGCGAGGTCTCCGCCTATCATGGGTTGTTCTTCCAGATGAGCTACACGTTTGAAGCCGAATGCCTCGTCAGTGCAATACAGGATTTCTCCTCCCCAGGCTTCGCCTCCGATGCCGTACCCGTAGCCATCGCAGCAGACGCCCACAATCTCGTTTACGTTGTGTTCCAGCATGAGTGCGGCGATGTGTGCGTAGTGATGCTGGACCGGGATGATTTGCCATTTGTTTTCTTCTACCAATTGTTGGGCGAGGTTTGTAGTGATGAATTTTGGGTGCAGGTCGCAGGCGATGGTCTCCACTTTACTGTTTGTGAGGTGGATTAGGTGTTTCGTAGCGTTTTCCAGAAAGGTTCTTGTTTCAACGTTTTCTACGTCGCCTATGTGTTGGGAGATGAAGGCTTTGTCGCCGTTCAGGACGCATGAAGTGTTGTTCAGCTCGCCTCCGAGGGCCAAGACGCAGTTTCTTGCCTTTTTCTTCAGTTTTATTGGGGCTGGCGCGTAACCTCTTGATCTTCTGATGAAGACTGCGCTGCCATGGTGGGTGCGGACTACGGAGTCGTCGCAGCGTTGAGCTATTCGTCGGTTATGGAAGAGAAAGTAGTCAACCGTGTTGTTGAGTTTTCTGAGGGCTTCATCGTCGTCGTTTATTATGGGTTGGTTGGGCGGGTTGGCGCTGGTCATGACGAAGGCCGCGTCTTTCACCTCGTCGAACAGCATGTAATGCAATCCAGTGTAGGGAAGCATGACACCGACGTTGTGCAGTCCCGGAGCAACCAAATCAGACAGATAATAGTCTCCGTTCTTGTTCAGCAGGACTATGGGGTGACTGTACGACCTGAGCAGTTCTGCTTGATTTCTGTTCACGTCTGCAAAGGTCTTCGCAGCTTTCAGGCTGCGAGCCATGAGGGCAAAGGGTTTCTGGCTTCGATGTTTGACCTCTCTCAGTCTGATCAACGGTTCGGGTTTGGTGGTTGACAGTGCTATGTGGAAGCCGCCGTAGCCTTTTATGGCGAGGATGTGTCCTTCTGACAGGAGTCTACCTGCTTCGCGAATTGGATCCTTCTCCTCGAGTGCTTCGCCTTCGGAGTCTGTAAGGTGTGCGTGTGGGCCGCAGTTTGGGCATGCGATTGTTTGTGCGTGGAAACGCCTGTTGAGGGGATCCTTGTACTCTTTTAGGCAGAAGCCGCACATGCGAAATTTTCGCATGGTGGTGTTCTCGCGGTCGTAGGGTAGTTTCTCGATCATGGTGAATCTGGGGCCGCAGTTTGTGCAGGTTATGAAAAAGTACTCAAACCTTGGATCTTTGGGGTCTCTCAACTCTGTGAGGCAGTCGTCGCAGATGGCAATGTCGGGTGGGATAACCGAGCCTGACAGTTCCGTTTCATCGGAGCTCTTCTTTATTACAAATTCTGCGTATTCGTTTATTCCCTCGAGCTTTGATGTGATGATGCTATAGATTTGTGCCAGAGGCGGCTTTTCCCGTTTCAGATCGTTCAGAAATTTCTGTAGGGCCTGTTCTTGGCCTTCTAAGAGAATTTCTACTCCGGCGTCTCCTCGGTTTTTCACGTATCCAGAAAGGCCGTTTTGCACCGCTGTTCGATAGACAAAGGGGCGAAAACCTACTCCCTGAACTATTCCGGAAACTTGGATTTTCAGGCGCAACGGTGCCATCGCTCAATTTAAGGACGGGTGCATGCTTCATATACGTTTTGACAGCGGGGTATTGAAGCCTCCAAAAGGCTGTTCTTTGGCTTGATCTCCAAGGTTTTTGTTTGTGCACTTGGTGTGTGCCTGCTCACTTTATTATTTATTAGTCAGCTTCTGTTTCTACGTAGTTGTCTTTGGATAAGTGTTTGAATGTCGAAGCAGCAGGAATCAAAATTTGAGACTTACTCTACGAGTCTGTGTCCAGAGTGTATGAAGAAGATTCCCATGAGGATCTACGAGGACGATGGTGTGATTTATCTGGAGAAGACGTGTCCCGAGCATGGGAAGTTCGAGGATGTTTATTGGGGCGATGCTGAGCTTTTCAAATGGTTCAACGACAACTGGTCCAACGCCAAGTACGTTGGAAGCGGCCTAGAGAAGCCGCACACAGCCACCGTCGCGGGTTGTCCCTTTGATTGCGGGATCTGCCCGCAACACAAGACGCCCACGATTCTCGGGATTATAGATGTGACGAACAGGTGTAACATGGCTTGTCCGATTTGTTTTGCCTACGTGGGAGCTGCAAACTATGTGTACGAGCCTTCATATGATCAGATTGTGGACATGATTAAGGTGCTCAGGTCCAACAGCCCCTGGGCTTGCAACGCCCTGCAGTTCAGCGGAGGGGAGCCGACGCTGAGGAACGACTTGCCGGACTTGATTAAGGAAGCTCAGAAGGCGGGCATATCGCATATGGAGGTTAACACTAACGGCATTCGAATCGCCGAGGACATCACTTATTTCAAGAAGTTGTTAGACGCTGGGTTGAGCACGCTCTATCTTCAGTTTGACGGCTTAAGAGAAGAAATCTACAGGAAGACCCGAGCCCGGGCGGACATGATTCCTGTCAAGATGAAAGTTATTGAGAACGCAAGAACGATAGGGTTAGACTCAATTGTTCTGGTTGTGACTCTGGCGAAGAGTGTGAACGACAAGGACTTAGGAGAGATAATAGATTTCGCTGTCAAGAATCATGACGTGATTCGCTGTGTTAACATTCAGCCTGTTTCGATGGCGGGAAAGGCTAGGAAGGAAGAGATGCGGAAGATGCGGATAACGATTCCGGACACGATGAAGGAGATCGAGGCGCAGACAAAGGGTGCCGTCGGCAGGTTTGATTGGAGGCCGGTTGACTGGCCAGTGCCGATTTCCAAAGGGATGGGCATGATTAAGAACAGAGTCTACCCGGAGTTCACGATTAACCCCATGTGCGGCGCGGCAACGTTTCTAGTTGTCAACAAGGATGGGTCGTACAAACCGATTATGCGGTATGTCGATGTTGACAAGTTTGCCGAAGTCTTCTGGGACGTTTATCATACGGGAGTTAAGGGGAAGAAGACGATGGCGAAGATGCAGATGTTGAAGCTGCTGCCGATGGCAAAGTCTGATTTTGTCAGAGGTTTGATCAGGAACGTGATTACTAAGGGAAGCTACGAGGCGTTGGGAGGCCTCATGCGCAGAATCGTTATGATTGGGATAATGCACTTTCAGGATGTATGGAACATAGACATTGACCGCGTCCAAAGGTGTGCGATTCACTATGCCACGCCAGACGGCAAGGTGAGATGTTTCTGCACCTACAACAGCATACATAGGCCCAACGTTGAAAAACAGTTTTCGATGCCCATCGCAGAATGGACAAGAAAGACTGGAAAGAAGATAAACGAACCATTCTAGCTTGCCTGTGATCGGCGGTTTTCTAGTTTTTCGCTGCTCTCTGCTTTTCTTCTTCTTGTAGTACTCTTCTGAGGACTTTGCCTATTAGGGTCATGGGTAGCTCTGTTCTGAATTCGACTTCCCTTACTGCTTTGTAGGGTGCGAGTTTGCTGTTGACGAACTGTTTGATTTCATCTGTCGTTGCGGTTTTTCCTTCTTTGAGCACGATGAAGGCTTTGGGCAGTTCGCTTGCCACTGGATCTGGTTTGCCGATGACTGCGCAGAGTTTGACGGCGGGGTGTTCGTATATTACGTCTTCTATTTCTCGTGGGTAGACGCTGTAGCCCTTGTATTTGATTAGGTCTTTCTTTCTGTCTGTGATGTAGAAGTAGCCGTCTTTATCCGTTTTTCCGATGTCGCCTGTGTAGAGCCACCCGTTTCTCAGGACGTCTTTAGATTCCTCAGTCATCTTCCAGTAGCCTTTCATGACCTGAGGTCCCTGAACCACGAGCTCTCCATCTTGGCCTGGGCTCAGCTCTTTTTCGCCTGTCTCCATGTCCATGATTTTGGCGTCCGTGTCCAGCCATGGCAGACCGATGGAGCCCACTTTCACGGTTTTTAAGGTAGGGTCCAATGGGTTGCAGTGAGTGACCGGGGAAGATTCGGTTAGGCCGTAACCTTCCACGAGGACGCCTTTGGTCACTTCCA